>Ga0137397_10001993_pt1 | contig 14287 bp, 15 predicted proteins | sample czorhiz116metaG_FD_106658 | JGI IMG/M metagenome (GOLD analysis project Ga0137397, IMG submission 106658) | Vadose zone soil microbial communities from Angelo Coast Range Reserve, California, USA - czorhiz1.16 metaG | ecosystem: Environmental > Terrestrial > Soil > Vadose zone | place: USA... | reverse complement strand
CTCCGGGGCCAACCTGTTTCTCGTCGACTCCATATCCAACGATCCGGGATTCAGCCATCCGGTGCAGGTTCCCGATGGGTTCCTGGGATCTGCGCTGCCGGTTCCTCATCCGGCCGCCGGCCCACAGTACGTTAAGCTGATCCACCACCCCGCGGTGATCAACCCGACGACCTTGGAGATGCAGCAGCTTCCCGCCGCGCCCAGCGATTTGACCCGGGCGCGCGCACTCGCACCTGCGTCGGCTCCGGGCTTAGGTCCGACCCCCGCCCCGGCCGAAGGTAACCCGACTACGCCGCCGCCGTAGCCGTCAGACGAACCCGATCCAACGGCCCAGCGTCACTACACCAATCCACAGCCCCAGGGACACTCCGCCGGAGATTTTGGCGGCCCGCGGGGTTGGGGCCCGGCGGCCCCATAGGTCGACCGATCGATGAATCGTGGCGTGGTACGCCAGCATATTGACGCCGGCCAGGGTGAGCAGGAGCATTTTCGCGCGAAACGGGACGGTGCCCCAGTATTTGGTTGCATTGGACGAAAACAGCAGTGCGCCGCTGAACACCGCCACCGCGAAGCTGGTCCACGTCCAGGGCAGTACTTCGGCGATCAATTCGCCGACGGGCCGTTCACGCAGGTTGATGTCGAGCAGCCGCAGATCCACCATGGTGATCGAACCCACCACCAAGGCGATGGCGAGCACATGAACGCTTTCGATGCCGGGAAACAGCCAGGAGGACTCGCTGATGGCAATCGCGGGCGGCGTGGATTCCAGCCATTGCAGGAAGCGATCGAACACGGCCTAACCTGTGTAGGCGATCAATCGCCCGGCGACCGCGATACCGACCCAGAGGGTCAGCGACAGGAGTCCGGTGATCTTGGCGAGGATGCCGTGCGCCGGCGCCAAATCGGCGCTGCCGCCCTCGAGATCGCGCTTCAGCACGGCTTGAAAGCCCAGCGTCACGATGATCGCCGCCGCAAGCATGCACATTTTCAACAGAAAGGACAGGTTGCCGAGCGCGCGCTTGGGTTCCCCGACGATGAGAATGCTGCCGCTGGCGGCCAGCACGATGAGAGCGCCCCAGAGCCATGGCATGAAGCGCCGCGAAAGCGACGCGATGCTGCTGCGCTTGCCCGCGAGCCCAAGCAGCCGCAGATCGAACATCGCCATCGATGAGAGAACGACGGAGATGGCAAGAATGTGCACGGCCTGCACCGTCGGGATGATCCAGAACACCTTTTGAATCAACTGACTGACCGGGGTGGCACCGAGCCAATGGATGAAATCGTCAAGCATGGTAGGCACTCGTACAAGCCAATCCCTGATGATAGCCAATACCTCGGCCCCTGAGGCCGCCTCCTGCGATTTACTCGGTCGAGCTAGAATATTCCCAGCGCCAGGCCGGAGGCCAATGTCGCACCCAGTTCCTCGCAGGACTTCAGATGCTGTTCGCCAATGTGCTTCGGCCGCAGAATGGCTTCCGCGGACTCTGCATGCGTGCAGACGATGATCGGATCGGCAATGGGCCGCAGACGCCAGCCGGTTGCGATGCGTTCGATCTGCTGCGCGGCATTTCGGCCGTCGCTGCCGGCGCAGATCAGGGTTGCGTACGGCTTGCCGTTGAGCCGATCGAGCGCGGCATAGTAAGTGCGATCGAAGAAATCCTTCATCTTTCCGGACATCGCCGCCAGATTCTCGGGGGTCGCAAAAATATAGCCGCTGGCATCGAGCACATCGCCCGCTTGCGCATCCTCGGCGCGCAGCAGCGACACGCGCAGCGCAGCCTCGCTGCGGGCTCCGGCGGCGGCGGCCTGTGCCATTTGCAAAGTCCCGCCGGTCATGGAGTGGTACACGATGAGTAGCGTCTTCATCGACGCGCAGTATCGCAGAAACGCCCGCGCCTTGAGCCCCCAGGCGTGAGCTATGTCCTACAGAGGGCGGCGACGGCTTCCGACTGCAAAGCCAAGCCGACGCGCGGAGACTGCCCGTTACCCGTAGAAGGCTGCCCGTCGCAGAAGGTGCGATCATGCTTCACTATGCCGTCGTCTTCTTCGTCATTGCGTTGATTGCCGCCTTCTTTGGCTTTGGCGGCATCGCGGCCGGTGCGGCCGGTATCGCGAAAATACTATTCGTGGTGTTTCTCATCGGTGCACTGATCAGTTTATTGATGAGCATCGGCCGCCGCGCCTAGGGCGGCGACCTCATTCGAACAACGAGGAGCAGAAATGGAATCCGTACCCGGTGCGCAGGCGGCGCATAAAGTCGGCGAGTTCGCCAACGGTCAAGTCAATAGTTTCCTGGACAGTGTCGAGGATTTGACGAATGCACTGAAGGACGTCGAATCACCGGAGATCGCCAGAGTGCGCGCCAAGGTCAAGCTGGCGCTGGCGGCTGCCAAGAGCGCGGCGTCGGATACAGTCGCTCAACTCCGGACCCGGGCGGAGGACATGGGTCAGCGTACCGATACCTTCGTGCGCGACAATCCGTGGCAGGTCATCGGATTTGCGGCGGTCGTGGGTCTTGCGGTGGGAATTCTGGCGTCGCGCCGCTCCTGAACCCAGCGGCCGTTCCTGAACCCAGCCTCAGACGCGCGTAGGCCCACGCTGCGGAGGTTCCCGTGAGGGCCTAAGCCCGCCGCCATTGCGTGGCACCACCCGCCTTGTCTTCGAGCAGAATCCCGGCGGCGGTCAATTGCTCTCGAATGCGGTCGGATTCGGCGAAATTCTTGGCGGCGCGCGCCGCCCGGCGTGCCGCGAGCAGCGCTTCCACGTCTGAATCCGACATCAGCTTGTCGCCCACGCTGCGCTTCAAATACGTGTCCGGATCCTGCTGCAGCACACCGAGCACCGCACCCATGGCACGCAGAGTTGCCGCCGCATCCGCCGTCTTCGCCGCGCTCCCAGCGGCTTTGGCCTGATTGAGCTCCCTGGCCACGCCCTGCATGACTGCAAGCGCCTCGGGCGTATTGAAATCGTCGTCCATGGCGGCGCGAAATCCGGCCAGCCACCCGGCATGGGGGGCTCCCGATCCGCCGGCGCCCTTGAGGGCGCGGTAAAGGCCGAGCAATGTCTCATCGGCCTGCGCGAGCTGCGCCGACGAATAGTTGATGGGCCCCCGATAGTGGCTGCTCAACAGAAAGAATCGCAGCACCTCCGGGTCGCGCAGCGTCTTCAAGACCTCGCGCACGGTAAAAAAATTGCCGAGTGATTTCGACATTTTCTCGTCGTTCACGCGCACGAACCCGTTGTGCATCCACACGTGAACGAACGGCGTGCCGCAGGCGGCACAGGATTGAGCGATCTCGTTCTCATGGTGCGGAAACTTCAAATCCTCGCCGCCGCCGTGCAGATCGAAATAGCTGCCGAGCAGGCTCGTCGACATGGCGGAGCATTCGATGTGCCATCCCGGACGGCCGTCCCCCCAGGGCGACGCCCAGGAAGGCTCGCCCGGCTTCGCATGCTTCCAGAGCACGAAATCCAAGGGATCGAGCTTGGCGTCATCCACCTGCACGCGCGAACCGGCGCGCAAGTCATCGATTTTCTTGCCCGACAGCCGGCCGTATCCCGGAAACTTGCGCACCGAGTACATGACATCGCCATTGCCGGCGACATAGGCGTATCCCTTGTCGATCAGCGTCTGCGTCATGGCGATGATCGGCCCGATGTACTCGGAGGCCCGCGGCTCGAGGTCGGGCGCCTGCAGCCCGAGAGTCGCACAATCTTCGTGCATGGCCGCGGTGAAACGCCGCGCCAAATCCGCCCAATTTTCACCGTTGGCGGCGGCGCGCTCGATGATCTTGTCGTCGATGTCGGTGATATTGCGCACATAGGTGACCGCGTATCCCGACGATCGCAGATAGCGCTGGATCAGATCGAACACCGTCAGCATGCGCGCGTGCCCGACATGGATGTAGTCGTAGTTCGTCATTCCGCACACGTACATGCGGACTTCGTTGGAGCGCAGAGGTTTGAATTCCTCTTTCTCGCCGGTGAGCGAATTATGAATGCTGAGCATAGGACTCGAGGCGGCGGCGCGCCGTCTCCGGCGACATGAGCTTGAGCAGGGGTCCCAGTTCGGGACCGTGTGCCTGACCGGTCAAGGCGACTCTGAGCGGCATGTAGAGATCCGCGCCCTTGCGCCCCGTGCGTTCTTTCAAGATTTTGGTCAGCTGTTTGAAATCCGACGACGATTGACCGAACGCTTCGGCGGCGGCGGTGAAAAATTCCGGCCCTGCCGCCGCAATCACATGTTGCTCGCCCTTCCCCAACGGAGGCAGGTCGCCGCACACCACCGTCCGCCATGGCGCAGCATCGGCGGGCAAAACCAGATTGTGACGCACCCACTCGACGAATTCGGCTGAATCGCCGGACCCCAGCCAGACGCGGATTTCCGCTGCGGACATCCTCCCCACTGCCTCCTTTTGCCAATGCACCAATTGGGTCTCGTCGAAACGCGCCGGCGCGCGGCCGAGATGTTCCGGACGGAAGTGCGCGGGCATACCGCTCACGGGCGACCAGCCTTCGATGTCGCTCGTATGCCCCAGGCGGAACAAGTGATTGAGGATGGCGGCGGGGAGGAATCCGCGTTCGCGAAACTCCTGGGCACTGGTGCTGCCGTGCCGCTTCGACAGCGGCGCGCCATCGGCCCCCACCAGCAATCCAACGTGGCCGTAGCCGGGGCGGCGCATGCCCAACGCGTCCAGCAGCAGCAGCTGGCGCGGCGTATTGGTGAGATGATCATCGCCGCGCAGCACCTGCGTGACTCCCATGGCCGAGTCATCGACGGCGTTGCAAAAGAAGAACGCCGACGTGCCGTCGTCGCGCCGAATGATGAAATCGCCGATATCGCTCGATGCGTAGCGCTGCGCCCCGTGCACCGTATCGGTGAACTCGATGATCCGATCTTCCGGCACGGCAAATCGCAGCGCGGCTCGAAGACCTCTGGCCTCTCGCTGGGCGCGCTCGGCCGAGGTCAGATGCCGGCAGGTCCCCGCGTAGCGCGGCGGCTTCCCCGACATGCGTTGGAGCTTCCGCGACAGTTCCAGTTCTTCCGCCGTGCAGTAGCATGGGTACGCCTGATCGTTCATCTCCAGTTGCGCGAACAGGGTTCGATAGAATTCGCCGCGCTCCGCCTGCGAGTAGGGAGCCGACGGACCACCGATATCCGGCCCCTCGTCCCAGTCCAAGCCGAGCCAGCGCAGTTCCGCCATCAACTCGTCGCGGAAGCGTAGCCGGCTGCGCTCGGCGTCGGTGTCCTCGATGCGCAGAATGAACCGGCCGCCGCTCTTGCGGGCCCACAGGTAGCAGAAAAAGGCGGTCCGCGCATTGCCCAGGTGCAAGGAACCGGTGGGGCTGGGCGCAAACCGCGTGATGACGGGCGACGACTGCAATATTGCGGACATAGTCCAAGATTGTACCTATTCGAGTAGAATCTCGGAGGTTGTATCCCCAACCGTGCCAAATATCTGATGAAACAGCTACTACTCGTCCTCGGATTGTTCTCAGCCTCTTGTCCAGCGTTGTGTTTTGCGGCCGAAGCTCCGCCTGCCGCGGTGTCGGCTGCTGCCGCGACCGCAGCCCCAACGTCGGCGCTAACCCCGGCTCCGGCGGCAAGGCCGGCGGACGGCGCGGCGGCCGCACCGGCCACCCAGCCCAAGGCGCAGACCAAAGCCGCGTCCACGACACCGGCTGCTTCGCCGCAGATCCTGGTGGTCACATCGTCGGGAAGCTTCACGATCGAGTTGAACGCCGAACGGGCGCCTCTCACGGTCGCGCATTTCCTGAAATATGTGGACCAGGGGCAGTATTCCGGCACGACTTTTCACCGTGTCGTTGCGAACTTCGTCATTCAAGGCGGCGGGTTCGATAGCAATTACAAACTCAAGGCCGCCCCCGTCAAGGTGGTCAATGAGTCGGGCAACGGCTTGACCAATCAGCGCGGCACCGTGGGCATGGCGCGGAGCCAGGATCCGCACGGCAGCGACGCTCAGTTCTACGTGAACCTGTATGACAACGAGGCTCTCGACCCGAACAAGACACGTTGGGGCTACGCGGTCTTCGGCAAGGTCGTTCAAGGCATGGAAGTGGTCGATAAGATCGGCAATGTAGCGACCGGGGCACGTGGGCCATTCAAGGAAGATGCACCGCTGCAGCCCGTGGTGATCGAGCGAATCGAGCGCGTTGCCGGCCATTGACGTAAAGTGGCCGCGCTGTTCATCTCGGATTTGCACATCGATGCGAGCCGCCCGGCGATCGTCGAGCAGTTTTTAGAGTTTCTCGCGACGGAGGCCACGGACGCGGACGCCCTGTACATTCTCGGCGACCTGTTCGAAACCTGGATCGGCGACGACGCCGCAGACGCGGCACAGGCCGCTGCGATCGCGGGGCTTCACTCGCTCACCTCGCAAGGCGTGCCATGTTTCGTCATGCATGGCAACCGCGATTTCTTGCTGGCGGCGCAATTCTGCCGCATGAGCGGCGCCCTGCTTCTGCCCGACCCCTTGATCGTGACTCTGTATGGGGAGCCGGTGCTGGTGATGCACGGCGACGCGCTGTGTTCCGATGACCGCGCCTACCAGCGGCTGCGCGCCACGGTGCGGGAGCCCGATTGGCAGCGGCAATTTCTCGCACTCTCCGTCGCGTCGCGCCGCGCGCTCGCGGGCGCCGCACGCGTCGGCAGCCAGGCGCACACCGCCGCCGTGGAATACGCCATCACCGATGTGAACGCCGACAGCGTCGCCCTGGCACTGCGCCGCGCCGGAACCGCCACGCTGCTGCACGGCCACACCCATCGCCCCGCCATCCACGCCCTGCAGGTCGACGGCCGCCCCTGCACGCGTATCGTGCTCGGGGATTGGTACGACCAGGGGAGCTTGCTGCGGTGGGACCACAACGGACCCGAACTCCGGTCCCTCCCGCGCACGGGGATGGTGACCGAGGGTTGAGAGCTGCTAGCGATCGGCTGGTGGGTAGGAAGGCGCTGCCAGGCAACGAAGGACGCAGTTGCCTGGCAGCGCCTTCCTACCCGCCAGCCGAGCACTCAAGTCGCTCGACACTCGGTACCCGTCCCTGTGCGCGGCTGTTGACCGGTACCGCGCGGCGGGCTGCGGGGGATGGAGAGCCTGCGGGCAACTGTATTCTTCGTTGCCCGCAGGCTCTCCATCCCCCGCAGACCTATTCGATACCGCTCAACATCCCTCGCCCGGGGGCGGCCCGGAGTGAAAGCGAAAAACCGAGTCGGGCGCCGTGATCAACTCCGCCTCGAGCGCGGCAAACTCTTCGACTCGCGCCTGCAACGCCACGCCCGCCCTCTTAGCGGCACGCCCGGCGAGATCCAGGTAGACCTTGTGGTGGCGGGCCTCGGCATGGTGCAGGCCCTGGAACAAGTCGCTCAGGGGAGCGCCGATGGCGGGCGACAGGGCCGCGAAGCGCTCGCAGGATCGTGCTTCGATGAAGGCGCCGCAAACCATCAAATCGACTTCGCGCTGCGGTTCGGACTTCGCGACCAGGCGGCGCATGCGCTCGGCATAGCGCCCGGGAGCCAGGCGCTGCGGCGTCACGCCTAAGCTGCGGATGAGCTTGGCGACCTGCTCGTAGTGACGCAGTTCCTCCCGGGCCAGACGCGACATTTTGCCGGTCAGCTCGAGGTCTTCGGCGTAGGCGAACATGAGGGCGAGAGCGGTCGACGCAGCCTTCTTTTCGCAATTCGCATGATCGATCAGCAAAACGTCCGGCGACGCTTTGGCCGCCGCGACCCAACCCGCGGGTGTGGGGACGCGCAGCAGGGGATGCGCGAAGCCTTCCGCGCGGCTCACGCCGGAATCTTGAGGGCCGAGATCGCCTCGAGCAGCGCGCCCGCCGACTGATAGCGGTCGGCCGGCGACTTGGCCAGCAAGCGCCGCAGTATGTCCTGATACTCGGCGAACTGCGGCGCAATCTCCGGCAGCTCCGCCCGCTTGTGCTTGTAGATCACTTCCATGGCGGTGGCGCCGGTGTAGGGTTTGTGGCCGATCAGCATTTCGTAGAACATGACGCCCAAGCTGTACAAATCGCTGCGCCCGTCGATCTCCTCGGCGTGCCCCTGTTCCGGGCTCATATAGTACGGTGTGCCGAAGATCTCCCGCGAACCGGTCAACGAGACCTCCATCTCGTTGGCCTTGGCCAAACCGAAATCGATCAAGCACAGCGAGCCGTCGGCGCGCAGCATCACGTTGGCCGGTTTCAGATCCCGGTGCAGCACTCCCACCGAATGAATGGCCTCGAGCGCGCTGGCGATCTGCTCCAGATACTTGAGCGCCGTCGCCGGCGACAGCGGCGCCTTCATGCGCTGGCGCAAATCGCCGGACGGAAAATGTTCCATGGCGATGTAGGCATGATCGTCGGCGACGCCGAGATCGTAAATTCGCACGATGTTCTGATGCTTGAGTCCCGCAACGATTTCGTATTCCTGCAAGAAGCGGTCGAAGCTGACGAAGCGCTCGGAAACGTCCGGCACTTGATTGAAGACCTTGAGGACCACCACCGTGCCCGCGCGCTCGCTCTCGGCGAGATAGACCGTGCACATGCCGCCGCTGCCGACCTGCCGGATGCAGCGATGGCCGCGGATCATCACGGATCCGAAACGGTAGCGCTGCTCGAAATCCGGATGCGAGCGCAGCAGGGAGAGCGCCTGCTTGTGCTCGCGCGAGGCGGTCATGATCGCCCGGATGAGCCGGTCGCGGTCGATCTTGCGCCCGTAGAGCCGGTGCAGGCCGGAGACGGCGGGGGGTTCGGGATTGGGCGCGTCCTGGAGGATGAGCAGCACGATGGGCGCGAACTCGGGCTTGGCCAGCAGCCCGGCCGCGAGCGCTTCCGCGGCGTCGGCCGGCGGTGCTCCGACGATGATGACCGCGTCGAAACCGACGGCGGCAAACTGTGCCTCGAGAGGATTGTCTTCGCCCAGGCGATGTTCGACGAGGCTCGCGTCCGGCCACTCGATCTCAACATGCTTTCTGACCAGCAACCGATAGTCGGCGCGCGCTGCGATCACCAGTAGACGCATGCTACGCTGCACGGGCTAGCGCCGGCTATCGAACTGATTTGAGTCCACGACCGGGGCCATCGCGACGCTGCTGCTTGGCTTCGTCGGATCGCTCTCCCTGCAGGCGCTCGAGATACTCCGGCGTCACATCGCCCGTCACGTACTCGCCCGAGAAACACGAGGTATCGAAATCCTCGATCTTTGCATTGTCGTGGCGGACCGCATGCTCCAGATCTTCCAGATCCTGGTAGATCAGCCAATCGGCGCCGATGATGTCCCGAACTTCGTCGTCGGTATGGCCTGCCGCCACCAGCTCGGACGCATCCGGCATGTCAATGCCGTAGACATTGGGATAGCGGACCGGCGGCGCAGCCGAGGCGAAGTACACTTTCTTGGCTCCCGCTTCGCGCGCCATGTCGATGATCTGCGCGGACGTGGTGCCGCGCACGATCGAATCGTCGACCAGCAATACATTCTTGCCGCGGAACTCCAGATCGATGGCGTTCAGCTTGCTGCGTACCGACTTCGAACGCTGCTCCTGGCCCGGCATGATGAAGGTGCGGCCGATGTAGCGATTCTTGATGAATCCCTCGCGATACTTGACCCCGAGAAGCTGCGCCACCTGCACGGCGCTGGTGCGGCTGGTGTCCGGTATCGGGATGACCACGTCGATGTCGTGGTCGGGGCGCTCACGCTTGATCTTCTCGGCCAGGCGCTCGCCCATGCGCAGCCGCGCCTTGTACACGGAAATATTGTCGATGATCGAGTCCGGCCGCGCGAAATACACGTATTCAAAAATGCACGGCGTGTGCCGGGCCATCGCCACGCATTGCTGCGCATAGAAGCGGCCCTGCTCGTCGATGAACACCGCTTCGCCGGGGGCGACGTCGCGCACCATGTCGAAGCCCAGCATATCGAGAGCCACGCTCTCGGACGCCAGCATCCATTCCGTGCCCTTCTTGGTGTCGCGTTTGCCGATCACCAGCGGCCGGATCCCGTTCGGGTCGCGAAACCCTAAGATACCGTGGCCGATCACCATCGCCACGACCGCATAGCCCCCGCGGCATCGGCGATACACAGCGTTGGCCGCGGCGAAAATGTCCGCCGTCGTGACACGGGGCGTACCGACGCGCTGCAGCTCGGACGCCAGGACATTGAGCAGCACTTCGGAGTCGGAACCGGTATTCAGATGGCGGCGGTCTTCCCGCACCAGCACCTCGGTCAGTTCGCGTGCGTTCGTCAGGTTGCCGTTGTGGCCGAGACAAATGCCGTAGGGCGAGTTCACATAGAAGGGTTGCGCATCGTTCGCGCTGTCGGCGCCGGCGGTGGGATAGCGGACATGCCCGATTCCGACGTTGCCCTTGAGCTTGAGCATGTGCTTCTGCTGAAACACATCGCGCACCAGGCCCGAATCCTTGCGCATGAAGAGTTCGCCGTTCTCAGAGGTCATGATGCCCGCGGCATCCTGGCCGCGGTGCTGCAGCACTGTCAGCGCGTCGTAGATCCGTTGATTGACCGCGCTCACACCCACCATCCCGATGATTCCGCACATCAAGCACCTCCGCCGCTAGGGTCTGACTTTGACTCCGGTCAGGCGCTCGAGCTTGGCCCAAGGTTCGCCTTTCTCGCCGACCATGGCCCGCAGCCAATCGCCGACCGTTTCACCGTAGGGAACCAGCTTCGACCGATTCCACCACTCTTCGTGATTCAAATGCAGGAGCTCGCCGCCGATGACTATCAGGCCCACGAGCACCATGCCGCGCACGATGCCGAAGAGCACCCCGATGACTCGGTCCATCACGCCCAATCCCAAGCTGTGCGCGAAGTACCCCACAACCAAGCCGACGACCCAGCCCAACAAGAGGACCAGCACCAGAACCACCAAGCGCCCGACCCACGGCGCCACGTTGGGCTCGGCGAGCAGACCGCCCAGATGAGGCTCGACGACGGGACCGAATTTCCAAGCAGCCCATATGGCGACGACCCAAAAGATCAAGGACACCGCTTCGCGCACGAATCCACGCAGTAACCCGATGATGGTTGAACCCAACAGAACCAAAACGATTAAGACATCGGCTCCGGTCAAATCTGCTTTCCGTTTCAGGCGCTGCTTTCCAGGCGCTTCGCGCCACGTTCAACGGGGTCGCGGCGACCCCGTCCGAGAGATTTTGTAAAACCCACTGCATTCTACCGGAGGGTTGCGGGCGCCGTCGTGAAACGCGCGTCACAAACCCCAAATTAGGGTGCCGGGGCCACTAAACTCGCGACTTGTCCCGCGGACTTCAGCTTCGCGACAGCCTGGGTAGCGGCACCGCGATCCGCCATGGGGCCGATGCGCACTCGGTACCGTAGAGAGGGCCCGGAACCGCCCGACACGACGTAAACCGAAAAACCCTGCGCCTTCAATCGGCGCGCCAATTTATCGGCGTTGGCGCGGCTCGCAAAGCTGCCCAGCTGCACGGCCCAGGCCTTTCCCGCCATCGCCGGCTTCGCCGACGTTGAAATGGGGGCGGGCGCCCCTGTTTCAAGCGGCTCGGGTCTCGGCGGGGCTGTCGAGGGCCCTGTATTCGAGGGGCGCACTTCCGGCGAGCGCTGCGTGTCCGAGGGGAGCGTCGCATTCGCGGGCGGCTCCGCATTCGCGCCCGTGTCTGTGCCGGCGCTCGCGCCGGCACCCGCCACCGCGCTTGCAGCTTCCCCGCTGCGGGGCTCCGGCGGCTGAGCACTCGACGCGGGAGGCTCGGCCTCCGGGGGCTCCGGCGCCTTGCTGGTGGCCAGATCCACGGTGACGTTGCGAACCGGTTCCGGCGCGCTCGCAGGCAGCCTCGCACCCACGGGAGCGGGCGCGGGTACCGGGGGTCCCGATAGCAGTTCCGGGACGATCAACACGATGAGCACCACCAAGATCGATGCGCCGACCAGGCGTTCTTTGACGCGACGATCCATAGGGGTCAGCCTTGAACTTAAGTGGCTCGGGGCGCGGCAGTATATTCGGGAAGCGCGGCCGGTGGCAGCAGGCCGCGCGCCTCGAGCCAATCCAGCGCAGGCCCTGCCACGTGAAAGGATCCGAAGACGAGGATCCGATCCGACGCCTTTGCAGCCTCCAGCGCTGCCGTGCATCCCGCAGGCGTGCTGTCCGCTGCTTCGACAGGCGCCGCGACCTGGCTCTCCACCATCTGGGCCAGCGAAGCACCGCTGCGGCCTCGATCTCCCTCGGTGGTAACGCACCACCAGGCATCGACGCAACCGCGAAGCTCCGCCACGACGCAGGATGCGTCTTTGTCGGCCAAAATCCCGCATACGGCCAGGGTCCGACCATTGGTCTTAAGGTCGCGCAAATTGCGCGCCAGCACGCGCGCCGCAGCCGGGTTGTGCGCGACATCCAATATCCACGTCGGCGCGTTGGGCTCGGCGGGAGCGATCACCTGGAAGCGCGCGGCCAGCTGCACTCCCGCGAGTCCCTGCGCCACCGCCGCGGCAGGGATGGTCAGGCGCGCATCGAGCTCCTCGAGGGCGGCGATGGCGGTCGCCGCATTCGCGTATTGCATGTCGCCCACGAGCGCGGGCGCGGGCAAATGAGGCAAATTCCAGCGACTGCCGCGGAAGTGCCAGGAGGCGCCCTCCCGAAGGTAGCTGTACTCGTTCCCTAAGCGCTTGAGCGGCGCGCCGATTGCCCGCGCGATGTCTTCGACGACCCCGGGCATGTCGCGGCTGCCGAGCACGGCCGGACGGCCTTGCCGGAAAATACCTGCCTTCTCGCGCGCGATGGCCTCGATCGTCGCCCCCAGATATTCCTGATGGTCGAATCCGATGCTCACGACCACCGCAGCATCCGGATCGACCACATTGACGGCATCCAGGCGGCCTCCCATGCCGATCTCGAGTACCCAGGCGTCGAGGCGCGCCGCCTCGAACACCAGCAGAGCGGCGAGAGTGTTGAATTCGAAAAAGGTCAGTCCCACCTCGCCACGCGCGGCCTCGATTCGCTCGAATGCCGATACCAATTCGGCTGCGCTCACCAACCGGTCATGGACCCTGACCCGTTCGCGATAGTCGCGGAGGTGCGGCGAGGTGAATGTGCCGGCCCGGTAGCCTGCCGCCGCCAAGATTGCCGCGCAATAACCGCTCACCGAACCTTTGCCGTTGGTGCCGGCGATGGTGATCACCGGGACCTTGGGCTGCCGCCAGCCCAGGCGATCAAGCACCAGCAGCAGCCGGTCCAGTCCAAGATCGATGGCTTGCGGGTGCACCTGCGTTTGATAGGCGAGCCACTGCTCGAGACTCGGCACGGCGGCGGATCTTTATTTATGCCGCGGCGGCGGGTTCTTTGCCGGTCAGCAAGCGCAACATGGCGCCGATCCGATCGCGCAGTTCGCGCCGGTCGACGATCATGTCGAGTGCCCCGTGCTCGAGCAGAAACTCGCTGCGCTGAAACCCTTCGGGCAGCGTCTCGCGCACGGTTTGTTGTATCACACGGGGACCGGCGAAGCCGATCAGTGCCTTGGGTTCACCGATGTTGATATCCCCCAACATCGCAAGGCTCGCGGACACACCGCCGGTGGTCGGATCGGTCATGACCGAAATGAAGGGCAGCCGCGCCTCCGACAGGCGTTTGAGCGCGGCACTGGTCTTCGCCATCTGCAGCAGCGAATACAGCGCTTCCTGCATGCGCGCACCGCCGCTCGCCGCGAAACATACCAGCGGCATTCGATGTTCGAGACAGTGTTCGACCGCGCGCACGAATTTCTCGCCGACGACGGACCCCATCGAGCCGCCCAGGAAGCGGAACTCGAACGCGCACGCGACCACATCCAAGCCGGCCAATTTTCCCGCCATCACGATCAGCGCGTCGCGTTCGCCGGTCTGCTTCTGGGCTTGGGTGAGCCGGTCCTTGTAGCGCTTCGAATCCTTGAATTTGAGCGGGTCCTCCGGCTCAACCTTGGCGGCAAGCTCGGTGGTGGATCCGGTGTCGAGAAACTTCGCGAGCCGCTCGCGGCCGTTGATCCGCATATGGTGGCTGCACTTCGGGCATACGTGCAGATTGCGCTCGATCTCCGCGCGATACAGAACGGCATCGCAGGCGGGGCACTTGGTCCACAAGCCTTCCGGCACCGAGCGCGTGCGACGCTCGGTTTTGATACGCGACGGGACAATTCGCTCGAACCAGGACATGCGCTAGTTTAGCCCAATCAGCCCGTCGGCGGCAGCAAAAGCCGGTGGTCCGGCGCCGGGATGCCGAAAACCTCCGGGTACTCGACCCTCCACAAGTACAGGCCG
>Ga0137397_10001992_pt1 | contig 14289 bp, 11 predicted proteins | sample czorhiz116metaG_FD_106658 | JGI IMG/M metagenome (GOLD analysis project Ga0137397, IMG submission 106658) | Vadose zone soil microbial communities from Angelo Coast Range Reserve, California, USA - czorhiz1.16 metaG | ecosystem: Environmental > Terrestrial > Soil > Vadose zone | place: USA... | reverse complement strand
CGCGCCGCATAGAAGCGCGCGGCCACCTCATGGGCCAGGCCCTCGTTCTGCACGAAGCCGTTCTCGCCTGCCGAGTGAATGGCCTCTTCGTACAGACGCATTGCATCGGCGTCTCGCCCCTCGAGACGCGCGATCTCGGCCGACACCAGTGCGTGCTTGTCGCCGAACGTCGGTGGATAGTTTTCGGCCCACTCGCGCAGTTGCTCCTGGTGCGCCGTCAGGAGCTCGCGCCACCTGTTCTGCTCGTCGGCAGTACCGTTCTCGTAAAGCGCCGCCACCGTCAGCGCCGTGTAGTAAAAGTAGTCAAGTAAATGGATATGCGCGGCTGAGATCCAAAGCAGCGCCCTGGCCTTGTCGGCTGCCGCAAGCGCCTCGGCGTAGTCCCCTGACAGGAGCCGCGTCTTTAGTTTGAGGATCCAGTAATAGAAAACCATCATGGCCGTCCGATTTGCCATCAGCTGGGCCTCGAATGCCGCCTCGTCGAACTGCGCATCGCTGAAGGAGGGGAAGGTCGTGGTCCGGCCCTGCATGGTCGCGATGAAGCGTTGCTGGCTCACCAGGTTGTGCGCGACGCCGCCGTACCCGGCCTTCTGGGCGAAGTCCAGACCGCTCTCCGACTCGCGCCACACCGCGTCGAGCGGATCGTTCCGCAGGAGAAGGATCAAGACGGCACGGTCCACGCTGTAGCAGGCGTAGGTCAGATCCCCTGTTTCGCTTGCGGCGCGAAAGGCCGCCCGATTGAAATCGAGCGCGGTCGCGATCGGTTGTGTCCAGAGGGCAGCAATCCCCATCGCCCGGTAGGCCTTCGCCCGGTAGGCGATGAAGCCATGCTTCTCGACAAGGTCACAGGCAAGCTTGGCGGAACGATATCCCTCTCGATAACGGTGAAACACCGGGCCGAGCACAATCCCCCAATAGCCATAGGCGTGCGCGGACGCCCCGCACATCCCGTGCTGGGTGGCGACGTTCACCATGCGGCATACGAGCAGGCAAAATAAGTCAAAGTCGGTAAAGTAAGCGAGGTCCAGCAGGGTCGACAGCACCTGCATCGCGGCCTGCTGTTCCGGATCGGTCATCAGCGGCAGATCGATCAGGCTCTCGATCGGCCGGCCATTGAGGGTTTGCCAGACCGCCTCGTATTCGGCCTGGACCTGTTCCCAGGTCGGATGTGGCGGGATGTCAATCCCGAACAGGCGCAGGCCCGCGAGAGCAGTGTCCAAAGCTTGTTCGTTCTCCGACTTGACGGTGTGGAGCAGGATCTTCAGGTGGTAGACGGCGGCTTGGTCGACTTTCGACGCCCCGCGCTGCAGCAACTCCACAATCAGCTGCTCGGCTGTGTCGAAGTTACCGGTCAGAAACTCGCACTCCGCACGTTCGAGCCGCAGGCTGAACATTAATTCATAATGGCTGCTCCAGTCTCTTTCGTCCAACAACGCCATGCCCGACGCAAGGTATACGCACGCCGACTCAAAGGCCGCAGACGCTTTGGCCTTTCGCCCGGCACGCAGGTTGATCGCCGCCACTTGCGGTTTCTCGTCCCCGTCGATCAGCCGTGTGGCGCCGCGATTGAATTGGTTCGCCAACTCGAACAGATGCTCGGTGAGCTCGTCGGCCGTCATGCTCACGAGCAGCGCACGGCCGATGCGCAAGTGGACGTCTGCACGTTGCTCGTTGGCGATCAGGGAATAAGCCGCCTGCTGGATACGATCATGCAGGAACCTGTAGGCGCGATCCTCGCGAAAGACGAGCCCGGCGTGGACGGCTTCCCAGAGGGCCGCGTGTGTCGCCTCCTCTGTTGTCCCGTGAACCAGGGCCAGGTTGGCGGTCGGAGCGGCATTGCCCAGGCAGGCGAGCTGCTTCAGGACTTCCTGGCTGGTGCCAGTGAACCGCTTGAGCTTCCCGGCCATAAGATCCACCACGTTGTCGGCGTAGCTCTTGGCGCGGATGCGATCCATTTGCCATTGCCAAGCCCGCGTGACCGGATCGAACGCAAGCAGCCCCTCTTCCGCCAGCGCGGTAAAGAACTGGATCGCGAAGAACGGATTGCCTCCGGTCTTCTCCTGCACCAGTTGCGCTAAAGGCCGCACACGCTCCGACTCGCAACGCATGGCATCGGCGGCGAGCTGGCCGACATCGTCGAGTCCGAGAGGCGCCAGCACGATCTCATGGACCCGCACTCCGGTTTTGCGGATCGCCTCCAGGGTCCGCAGGAGCGGGTGAGAGGGACTGACCTCGTTGTCCCTGTAGGCGCCGATCAGCATGAGGTGCCGGACGTCCGGCTGGGTCACCAAGTCCTCAAGCAGGTCAAGCGTTGCCGCGTCCAGCCATTGCAGATCGTCGAGGAACAGGGCGAGCGGATGCTCCTTGCGCGCGAACACGGCGAGGAACCGCCGGAAAACCATCTGGAACCGGTTCTGCGCGTCCTGCGGCGGCAGGTCCGCGACCGGTGGTTGTTTCCCAATGACGAGCTCCAGCTCGGGAACGAGATTGACCATGAGCTGACCATTCGGGCCCAACGCCTCGCTTAGGGAGACTCGCCAGCGGCCAAGCTCCTTCTCGCTTTGCGTGAGGAGCGAGCGGACAAGGCTCTGGAAGGCTTGGCCCACCGTCGCGTACGGGATGTCGCGCTTGTACTGGTCGAACTTGCCGGACGCGAACAGGCCACGCGGCGGGACGAGCACCTTGTGCAACTCGTTGACCACCGACGATTTGCCGATTCCGGAATAGCCGGACACGAGCACGAGTTCAAAGGTGCCGTTCGAGGCGACCCTTTTGAAGGAAGCGAGCAGCGTGTCGATCTCGCGCTCCCGCCCATACAGATTCTCAGGGATGAGCAAACGGTCTGGCGCGTCGTCCGCACCCAACGGGAATAGCTCGATACGGCGATGCGACTCCCACGCCGCCAGACCCCGCCGCAGATCAGCCTCGACGCCTGCGGCGGTCTGGTAGCGCTCCTCGGCAGTCTTGGCGAGGAGCCGCATCACGATTTCCGCGAGCGGTTCCGGGACGCTCGCAACCCGCTCGTTGGGCGGCACCGGTTGCCGGGCGATGTGGCAGTGCACCCACTCCATCGGATCGGCAGCCGTGAAGGGGAGCTGCCCCGTCAACATTTCGTAGAAGGTGACGCCCAGCGCATAGAGATCGCTGCGGGAGTCCACCGAGCGGTTCATCCTGCCGGTTTGTTCCGGCGCCATGTAGGCGAGCGTCCCCGCGATCACTTCCGGCGGCGCGGGCGGTTGGTGCTCGCGCGGCAGACGCGAGGCAATGCCGAATCCCGTCAGCCACACGCCGCCGCTTGCCGCATCCACCAGGATATTTGCAGGCTTGATGTCCTTGTGAACGAGACCTCGCTCATGCACCCGGCGCAGCGCCCCCGCCAGAGGGATCGCGATGCGCAGGAAATGCGATACCTCCAGTGGTCGGCCAAGCAGTCGATCGAGCGGCGCACCGCCGGGATCCTCAAGCAACAACGTCATGCGGCCGTTGTCGCGCGTCAGCGCGACGGGGCGCGCGGCCCAGTCGGCGTCAAGTTCGGACTTGAGCGCATATTCGTGTTCAAGCCGCTCGACGCAACCGGGCAAGCTTTCATCCGCGGCAAAAAGCAGTACCGGCGGCAAGCCGTTGCCGGAGCCGCGGTGGAGAGCGATGTCGCCCTCTCTCAGCGGCGAGAATACGTAGCTCAGGAGCTGCTTCACGAGGGCCTCCTGCCGGGAGGACTACCTTGGTACGTTGATTAGGTTAGTTTTGCTGTGGCCCGTCAATCGAAAAACAGACGCGATCGCCTCACGATCCGTGCTTGGTGCCCGGGGGAACCGGGCTTAGCTCACCGGTTATCGGCTACGTGACAAATCTGCTGGCGCAGCTCGGCGACTACGCCACTGTCGGTCAAAAGCTGATCTCCCTCGTCGACGCCGATTCTTTCTGGGTCGATGGCTCGGAGCGGCGAAAGGCGGAAAACCAGCTCACGCGATCGAACGCAGCATGCCGCCGTCGACCCGCAGCGCCGCCCCGGTGGTGGCGGATGCCTGCTCGGAGCACACGTAGACCACCATATTGGCGACTTCCTCGACGGTGGCGAGACGCCGGATCAGCGAGGTCGGCCGGTACGTGGCGATGAACTGCCGCTCAATTTCGTCTTCAGACACGCCCCGCTCCGCGGCGAGTTTGGCGTAGAAGGCGACCGCGCCGTCGGAACGGGTCGGCCCCGGCAACACCGCGTTGACGGTGACGCCGGTGCCGGCGACGGACACGGCAAGGCCCAGCGAGATCGCGAGTTGCGCCGTCTTGGTCATGCCGTAGTGGATCATCTCGACCGGAATGTTGAGGCCGGATTCGCTGGAGATAAAGACGATCCGTCCCCACCCGCGCTTCACCATCTCGGGCAGGTAATGGCGCGACAAGCGCACGCCGCTCATAACATTGGTGTCGAAGAGGCGCTGCCAATCCGCGTCCGTGATGGCATCGAACGGCTTGGGCTCGAAGATGCCGAGATTGTTGACGAGGATGTCGGTCTCCGGCGCACGCGTCGCGAAAGCGGCGACGCCGTCCGGGCCGGACAGATCGGCCGCGATACCTTCGACCCTCGCCTTGGGCATCATCTCGGCGAGCCGGGATAATGCCACATCCACACTCTTCTGGCTGGGGCCGTTGATCACGACGGTCGCACCTGACGCGGCGAGCCCTTGCGCAATGGCAAATCCGATGCCCAATGTGGAGCCCGACACGATGGCTCGCTTGCCGGTGAAATCGATGATCATACGTGACCCGAACATCGCCCTGGGATCGCTCAGCATACCAGACGCCGCAAGCATTTCCCACGCAAAAGGCATTTCAATAATGACTGAAATTCCAGTTCCAAAGCAGTAGATCCTCAGAGAGGGCTACCCGCTACTCTTGCCCAGGCCGGGTCGCCGGCGTCCTCACGCTGCCCGTCGGCCCCATAGCTTCAGCCGTCTTGGTTGATTTCGCCGGCTCTGGATTTGTCTCGGTCTCAACCGCACTGCTTGCGAAGCGATTCTGCACCGGTTTGGGCGTCAGTTCGACCACCGTTGCGTTGGGGCTACCCGGCTGAGGAACCATATCGGTGGTGACGAGATTGGTCAGTCGCAATTCTTCCCGAGACAGTTCATGCAGATCTTCCCACGGTGGCACGTTCAGCGACAGCGACAGCAGGTCGCCCGAACCGCCCATGTCGAAGGTGTATTTGGCCAGACGCCCGATGTCGCGTTCCACGATCATCAGGTCCTGCGCGGTGTAACTCGCCGCCTTGGCGTCGTCGGCGCGGTCGCCCATCCAGATCTGGTGCACCCTGACATGCGCCGCCTCGGGCACGTAGCGCGTCTTGCCTGACAGCAACAGGAACACGCACATCGACTCGCAATAGGCTTCCGGCGCGACGCTCGCGCGATCGCCTTGCGCGGTGCGGGTCTGGGCGCTGATGCCGACGGTGGTCAGCGCCCCGAGACTGCGCCAACGCCGCCCCAGCGCGATGGAGTCGTTGACCGAACCGCCGCTGGAATCCAGCACGATGGTCGCGCCGCCGAGCTGTCGGCCGCGGGCGAATTCATCGAAATCCCTGGGGCTGTCGGCGGTCACAATGCCGACCGCGCTGACCCAGCCCCGGCAATTCGGCTGGCAAGCGACCCAGCTGAACTTCATCGGCAATTTGCGTTCTTCGAGGCCGATGCCGGCATGCGCCGAACCGCCCAGCATAGGCATCAGGCCGGGCAATGCGATGCAAAGGGCGACGGCGCCGAGCAGCATCCAACCTCGCGTTGCCGCCCAACGAGCGCGAACAGAGGCTAGGTCGGAGATGCGGGCTGAGAGCGAGACGGCAAACAAAAACACCCGTATCATGACAATGATTCCGTAACCTTGGCCGGCTATCGGGCGAGGTTAGCCGAGTCGCGAGGGCGCACATGCACTGGCGACAGTTCGTGCTGTCCGCCCGGCGGTACGGCTTCGGAATCGAACCTTAACCAGGGCTGATGCTTGGCGCGCCATTTCGGACCAGGGCCACGCATGTAGTGCACTTCTGGCCGGTAGCTTTCGCATACGTCCAGGATCAGGTTGCGAACGACGCTGGCGAAGTCGGAGACTGACTCCGCCGACTTGCGGGCAAAACCTGACAGCGTGTTTGCGTCTATGATTCTCATCGGCGCACTCCTCGGATTGTCATGCCGCCTGACACATCGGCGGTTACACCCCTAGCGTAATCATAGAGAGATGGACCGGACCATTGCACGGAGGGTTGGTCCGTACGTTACATTTGGCTGAGAAGAGCATACTTAGGTTTAGGATCGGCCACCTGGGCCTTGCGACTGATGGGAACGTCGCACCTCGTTTCGGCCGCCTTCGGTACAAATAGCCAGCCCGTCAAGACCTCGCACCGCCAACTTGGAATTCTACGTCCCTGCGTTCGGTCATGTGTGGCTCCCACTGCTCCGCGCGAACGTGTCATGTCCTCCTGGTCAGTGCTGCATTTGCAAATTCATCGTCTCGGTATGCGCCATCATACTCTCGTTCAAGTTGGCCATGATCACGAGCGACCCTGATTCATACGCACGGTCTTGCGCTCAACTTCGGCGCCCGATCGAAGGCGTTCCATAACCGCTCATTACGCGCTCTCAAGCGCCAAGCTCAAAGGCTTGCCGAAGCTGACGTGTCCGGTGTCTGGACGGAATAGCCGCGTATGCTGGGATTTGCCGCGCGAAAAATGCCACGGTATGTCAAACCGCTTTTGCTATCTTCGCGAGCAAAAACTGGTAGGCGGTCGGCATCAATGGGCCCAGATGCGGCACGGCATATTCACCGGCCTCCCCTTTATCACCGGACCCAACAAGTTCGCCCTCCAGGGTGCACATAACGGACTGGTCCAGCTCTCCGGGACGCTGCGAACGCTCGCGGTCTCCCTCTACAAGATCGCCAACGACATCCGCCTTCTCGCGTGCGGTCCGCGTGCAGGTTTTGCTGAGCTTCTGATCCCTGAGAACGAGCCCGGATCCTCGATCATGCCCGGCAAAGTAGATCCGACGCAGGCCGAGGCGTTGACCATGATCGCGGTGCAGGTCATGGCGAACGATGTCGCCGTGTGATTTGGGGGAGCCGGAGGCTATCTCGAAATGAACGTGTACAAGCCGTTGATGATCGCCAACATCACGCAATCGATCACGCTTCTCAGCGACGGCTGCACGAATTTCCGCAAGTTCCTGATCGAAGGCACGCAACCAAACCGAAAAAAGATCGCCGATTATGTGAGACGATCAATGATGCCGGTGACCGCACTTGCACCGGTGATCGGCTACGACAAGGCCTCCGAGATCGCGCACCATGCGAGCGAACGTGATCTCACGTTAAAAGAGGCCGCGCTCGAGCTCGGGTTCGTCGATGAGCGGACGTTCGACCGCGGGGTCGATCCGGCGAAGATGGTAAAGCCCTATGTCGCGGCGACTTGAGAAGGTAAATTCCGCTCGCGATCGACCAGCGCGGTGTCGCGCGCGATCACGCCGCTTTTTGGAATGTAACGATATTCACAACGCCCGTCCTTTCGAAATGGTTCGCAACTATTTCGGGCGCATGCCGCTCTCTTGTGACGGTTTTAGAAGGCTAAACAGCTTTTTAATTGAAACATCCGAGAACAAGGAAGATTTATAGGATGTCCGATGGGCACGCAGCAGATCGCCATCTGCTTGCGGTTGAAGTCACCCAACCAATAATCGACGAGGTCACTCACATGTTGCAGAAAACGTCGCTCACGACTCCCTCCACTCTTTCGGAAAAAGCGGTGTGTGATATTTCGGCCGCATTGACGCTGCTCCTCTCGGACGTGTTTGCGCTGTATCTCAAGACCAAGAACTTCCATTGGCACATGTCTGGCCCGCATTTCCGCGATTATCACTTGATGCTCGATGACCAAGGCGACCAGCTTTTCTCCATGACGGATGCCATTGCTGAGCGCGCGCGGAAGATCGGCGGGACAACCGTTCGTTCGATCGGGCAGATCTCGCGCTTTCAGCGCATCGTGGACAACGATGCTGAATACGTTGAGCCGCTCGTCATGATAGCTGAACTCCGCGAAGACAACGCAATACTGACGCGAAACATGCGCGAGGTTCATTCGCTCTGCGACGAAGCAGGAGATGTGGCTACCGCAAGCCTGCTGGAGAACTGGATTGACGAGACTGAGAAGCGAATCTGGTTCCTCTTCGAGTGCGGTCAGCACGCCTGAACCCAAGACGAAAGAAACGCTGCGGAAGATCACTTTCGCAGATATCTCCCTATTTACTCGTCGATGGATGGACATGTTCGCCCAGAGTCCAACGGCGGCCTTTCTGTCCCAACTCACGTCAGCAGCATCAAACGAGGCACCAATGAATGGCAGGAACGGCCGGACAATTCCTAAGCGTCGAATCAAGGTTCAAAAGAACCCTCGATCAACGAGATCAAGAGCGCAAGATGCGGAATGCAAACGTGTCAATGACCAACTCGACGACGCTGTCAGGCAAACCTTCCCTGCCAGTGACGCGCTATCGATTATTCAAATCGTTCGCTGCAGCTAAGGGCTTGAGACCGGACCTTTTCACGGGATAACCGGGGCTTGCGACCGGGAAAAGCCGGCTTTCTCACGAAGCCAACGCGTGGCGACACCTTTGCTCATTGAGCACTTCGGCCACCACCACAGGAAATCCCAGGCACGGACGAGGACATGTCATGAAGATCGGAATTGTCGGAGCGGGAGCCGTCGGTGCCGCATGTGCAATAGCAACCCTCATGAGAGGTTGCGCCAGCGAGCTGGTTCTCGTCAACCGAGGCCGCGATCGCGCGAAAGGCATGGCGACCGACATGGGCTACGGGGCTCCTCTCTCATCCACCACCAGGGTGACAGATGGGGACTATTCAGATCTGGCAGGCGCTGCACTCGTCATGATCACCGTTGGCATCAACGAGAAATCCGGCGGGGCAACGGATCGTAGCGATCCGCTGGGCCGCTTGCGCCTCCTGGACAAGAATGCCGAGGTCTACCGTGAGGTAATTCCGCCGACTACCGAAGCCGCGCCGGACGCCGTTCTGCTCGTCGTCACCGACCCTCCCGATCCGCTTGCCTATCTGACACGCGAACTGGCCGGTCATGAACGCGTTCTCAGCACCGGCACGCTGCTCGACAGCCTGCGCTTTCGCGTGCATCTGGGCCGACGGTTCAGGGTTGCCCCGACAGACATCGAAGCGCAGGTTCTCGGCGAACACGGAACATCCCAGATCTTTCACTGGTCTGCCGCCCGCGTGGGCGGCGTCCCGATTCCGGATGCGCTTGAGCAGTTGGGCCTTATGCAGGGCGACGACGTCCGCGCGACGATCGAGAATGAAGTACGCTATGCAAACATAACGATCATCGAAGGTATTGGAGCCAGCCAGTATGGAATTGGAATGGTTTGCGCACGGATCGCCGAAATCGTGCTGCGCGACGAACACGCCGTAGTTCCGATCGGGGTTTATAATTCAAAACTTGGAGTGACACTCTCGCTACCTAGCGTCGTCGGTCGGGACGGCTGCCTCCAGGTCCTCGACCCTCCTCTGTCGAATGACGAACATGTTGGCCTGAAAAAATGCATCGAAACATTGCATAAGGCGCAAGAGCGGATACGCTGATTATCTATTAGAGCAAATGCGACCAGAGCTCATACTCCGGCGCCCGCAGAGCCCAGCCTGGTGCCGGAAATATCGACGGATTGCCACCAGAGGTCCGAAGCGCGCTCACGCGAATGTGTGGACGGAACTTGGCGGCGCGGCAGTAAATCGCCGGCTGCTTCGAGAATTCGAAGTTTCTCGTCTTGCACTTTGGACGTCTTCGTTGCGGCAACCGGACGGCCATCTGTACCCAAGGACGATGCCTACATCAGGTTTACGGAAAAGACGGCGATCACTATCGGCTGCTGAAAAGCTACTACGGTCCGGACGACGATTAATGCCTCACGCAGGGATCTGACCGTCATACTGTGCTTCACCTGCAGACCGGAAAGAGCCTGTCCGACTGGCACGAAATGTAACCTTTCCTGGCAAGCAAATCGATTTTCTGGGATCACTCTCCCATGCGGGACAGTTCGCATATGCGGCATGCAGAGAATCGCCTGCTGGCTAACCCTTACCCCCCATTAGATCGCGCATATTGGAGAGCCTTTCGAATGTCGACGGAAATGATTTCGGCGGATGGGCCGGTTGCGAACAATGGTCTGCCGGCACAACGCCGGAGATGGGCCGCCGCTGCCATTTTCACCGCCCTCGCGATGGCCTCGCTCGATACGGCAATCGCGAACATCGCTCTCCCCGCAATAGCAGCCGATCTTCACGCCAACCCATCCGAAGTCATCTGGGTAGTGAATGTCTACCAGATTGCGATGGTCGCAACCCTTTTGCCGCTGGCAGCGCTTGGCGAGGTCGTCGGTCACCACAGGATTTACCTCGGAGGCCTTGTGCTGTTCACGGTGGCATCGCTGTTCTGCGCATGCGCGTGGTCGTTGTCCAGCCTGCTGACGGCGCGTGTGCTGCAGGGCCTCGGCGCCGGTGGTATCATGAGTGTGAATACGGCGTTGGTTCGCGCCGTTTACCCGGGGCGCTTGCAGGGATTGGGTTTCGGACGCAACGCGATGGTCGTTGCGACCGCCTTCACGCTGGGCCCGACGATCGCCTCGGGCATCCTAGCGATTGGACCGTGGACCTGGCTGTTTGCCATCAACATTCCATTCGGCATTGTTGCGATCTTGACCGGCTTGAAGACATTGCCCCGTACCCCGAGAGCGGCGCATGCGTTCGATTTTCCCGGCGCACTGATGGCTGCGGGGTGTCTCGGCCTCTTCATTCTTGGGATCGGAAGCGCGGCCCATCACGAGCGGCCTGGGCTTATATCGATTGAACTTGCCTCCGCCGTAGTGCTTGGCTGGGCTCTGATCCGCAGGCAGGCGGATTCTCCGGCGCCCGTGCTGCCGATCGACCTGTTTCGCAGACCGGTCTTCGCCCTTTCCACCGCCACCGCGGTCTGCTCGTTTGCGGTCCAAGGCCTGGCTTTTGTTTCCCTGCCATTCTACTTCGAGGACATTCTTCGCCGTTCGCAGGTCGAGACGGGCTTTTTCATGACCCCATGGCCTCTTGTAGTGGCAATCATGGCGCCGATCGCCGGCCGTCTATCCGACCGCCATTCTGCGGGAATTCTCGGCGGCCTCGGCCTCGCATTGCTCAGCCTGGGAATGGCCTTGCTGGCGATGCTTCCGGCCAACCCCCATGTCGTCGACATCGTTTGGCGCATGGCCATCTGCGGATGCGGATTTGGCTTTTTCCAGGCCCCGAACATGAAGGCCTTGATGTCCAGCGCGCCTGCCGATCGTAGTGGCAGCGCAAGCGGCATGGTTGCGACGGCACGCCTGACGGGACAGACCATCGGAGCGGCGCTTGCGGCTCTCTGCTTTGGCCTCGCCGGTCGGGAGGGAGCCACGCTCGCGCTGGTGCTTGGCGCGGTGTTCGCCGCGACAGGAGGCGGGATGAGCGTCCTGCGTTTGGTGGCGACACCACGAAGCGGCGATTAAGGTTTTGATTGCTTTTCACTCCCCGGGGGTATTCCGGGAGAGAAGCCTATGCAGCAGCCGTGACGTTCATGCCGCCGCACGAACAATGCGCGCCGCCCTGATCTCCTCGATGAGATCATCAACACCTGCGCGTGCGAAGCTGAGCGCAGCTTCGTCGATGAGGCGCCCGTCGCGCACCTTCTCATGCACGCCGCCGATCACGATCTGGGGCCGAAAAACAGGACGTGCCGGTATCGATGCGAGCGTCTCGTTCATCTGCTGCTGCGCGCGCACACCGCCGGTGAAGGCGGGTGAGGCCGTCATCGTCAGTACCGGCTTACTTTTCAGCACCGACAGCCCGTAGGGCCGAGAGGCCCAGTCGAGCGCATTCTTCAGGACGCCCGACATGCCGTGATTGTATTCGGGCGAGATCATGATCACACCATCGCTCGCGTTAATGGCCGCACGAAGGGCACGCACCGATTCGGGTGCGTGCTCAACGTCATCATCCTCGTTGTAGAGCGGAATCGCGTGCAGGAGGAAAATGTCGAGCGCAGCCCGGAGCCCAAGCGCGTCCTGAAGGCCGCGAAGCACCGCGGTGCTGTTGGAGGCGCGGCGCAGGCTGCCGGAGAGGCCGAGCAGGCAGAATTGGGGCTTTGATGCGGCCATGCGACTCTCAGTTCAAATCGCGGGAATCATGGGCCCGTAATAGGTGCCCCAGTGGCCCCACACATCGCGATTCCCATACCCGTGCAATCCGCCATGCAAACCGCCAGTGCGGTTACCATTGCCGCCAAAGCTGTCACCGGGAATACCACCGAGGCCGCCGCGAAAGTGATTGTCGCGAAAGCCATCATCTCTACCACCGCCATCATGGCCACCACTTCGGGCAAACGCGCCGGTAGAAAGCCCAGCACTTCCGAGAGCAAGGACAATTGCAAGAACAGCTATGGCTTTGCGCAACATTGACGACCTCATTGAGATGCTTGCAGCCGCCTCGATTCGAGGACCGATGTCGATCAGTTGCTCGGTGCACGCTTAAAATCTATGAACGTACACTTGTAATCGCTTGTTCGATATTGCTGCCGCTGGCGCGTCATTGCGACATTTCGGCCGAACGACATGCGACGTCCCGATTACTCGTGAGCCGCAAGTGGTCATCTTGAACTCAGGCTAGGTTTATGATGCGCGACAATGATCGGTCGTATTCGATATGTATCTCCGCCGCACGCTAATAGCGGATCCGACGAAACTGGTTTGCTTGTTTCCTCAGCAGCCCGACATGCATGCCGGGTTTTTGACGTCGGGCCTGGGATCGCCAACGAACATCTTGCGATTCGGCATCTTGATTGCGGCAAGCGTCTTGGCATCAAGCGTCGCATCGGGCGGCAGCAGACCGTTGAGGCTAAGGATGTAGGCAGAGACCGCATAGACGTCGTCGTTGCTTAGCGATTGTGGCGCGTTCTGCGGCATGGCGCGGCGGACATAATCGAACAAGGTCGGCGCGTATGGCCAATAGCTGCCGACGGTGCGCACCGGCTTCGGCGTTGCAAGCGTGCGCTGCCCGCCGACGAGCCGGTCGCCGACACCGCCCTCGCCCTTTGCGCCGTGACAGGCCGCGCATTGCTGATCGTATACTTCACTTCCGTGGCCGACACTGCCGCTTCCCGGCGGCAGGTTGCTGCCGTCGCCACCAACATCAATGTCCCAACCCGCGATCTCCGCAGGCGTCGCGACGCGGCCGATGCCGTATGGGCTTTGCGCCTCTGCGCGCGCCGCGCACAGCAGTATAGCAACAGCAAACGCTGCGAGCTCAAGCCTACGCGTTGGCATTGGTCACCTCGCCGTCTCCAGCGATATGCCACGGCCAGATCGCGTTGTTATGGTAGACGTAATTTTCGCCGCGCACCGCGAGCAGTTCAGCCAGCGTCGGCTGAACGTAGCCGGTCTCGTCGATGGCGCGGCTCTGGATCACCGCAGGCTTGCCGTCCCAATGCCACGGCAAGCGGTAGCGGGTCAGCGCCCGCGTCAGCACCGGCTCCTGCAGTTGAGCCTCCTGCCAGCTCTTGCCGTCATCGACGGACACATCGACACGTCTGACTTTGCCATGTCCGCTCCAGGCGATGCCGCTGATTTCGTGAAAACCCGGCGCCGTCAGCCGCTGGCCGCCTGACGGCCGGGTGATGATGGATTTGGCTTCCATGTAGAAGGTGAATTCGCGCGCCGTACCGTTGGGCATTGGGTCGGTATATTTGGACGTCTCTTCACGCGAGTAAGCTGGCTCCGCGGTGACATGCAGGCGGCGCAGCCACTTCACATTCATATTGCCCTCGAAGCCCGGCACCAGCAGGCGAAGCGGATAGCCTTGCTGCGGGCGCAACCGCTCGCCGTTCTGGCTGTACACCAGCATCGCGTCATCGAGGCATTTCTCGATCGGAATACTCCGGGTCATTGCCGCGGAATCGGCGCCTTCGGCGACGACCCATTTTGCGCCCGGCTGCAAGCCTGCTTCCTGCAACACGAGTTTCAGGCTGACCCCGGTCCATTCGGCGCAGCTCACCAGGCCGACGAGATCGGAAGCGGTCTTGCCATAGGGCTTTTTGTATTCCGGGTTGCCCGAGCATTCGAGGAAATAGATGTGAGACTCCGAGGGAAAGCGCCGGATATCGTCCATGGTGAAGATCAGGGGCCTGTCGACAAGGCCATGGAGCATCAGCCGGTGCTGCGCCGGATCGAT
>Ga0137397_10001991_pt1 | contig 14295 bp, 18 predicted proteins | sample czorhiz116metaG_FD_106658 | JGI IMG/M metagenome (GOLD analysis project Ga0137397, IMG submission 106658) | Vadose zone soil microbial communities from Angelo Coast Range Reserve, California, USA - czorhiz1.16 metaG | ecosystem: Environmental > Terrestrial > Soil > Vadose zone | place: USA... | reverse complement strand
CGAGTGAGGTCCCCGACGAGGCGTCGCTGCACGCGAAGGGTCTTGATATTCCTGAACGACCCGAGCAGTCTTCGCCACAGTGTGCTGCTGGCTTGATTGTGCCACTCTGACGTTACACTATGTTCAGCGTAGTCAAGAGTGAGATCCGCCACTAGGGAGAATGCTGGTTCAAGGACGCTGAGAATTTGTGCCATGGAAGATACCTGCCAGTCGAAGTGTTCGCAAAGAACATGCACATAAAAGGCAAACACGGTGGTCTCAGAGGGGGGATATACCCAAACTGCCACCCCCCCATCATGGAAACAGAACCTGGCTGTGCTAAACCTGAGGTTTATGCCGGTGATTGTGATAAACCGTAGAAGGCGTGGGAGATGATAACTGAGTTGGTTGAAAAAATGAACCTTGAGCGTCACGAGGCGAGGAGTAGTCATGTGATGAAGAAGCGCTTCCAAAAAGGCACTGACACCAGCGAAGGAGAACCAGTGGAGGTGGGGAAGTGTGACATGGGTAATGACCCGTTTTTGCCACAGTTTCATCTTGATATCGTGGTTGGGAACGGGGGAGCGAAAGCCAATCTGGAGTGTCTCTAGCTGAGGTAAGTGCACAAGTGTTTCGAGCAAATGGTTCGGGTGGGGATATGAGGATGGGTGGATCCATCGAAGCAAGAGTGTGACGAGGCCGGTGGCAGTCGTGAGTAACGGTGATCCTAGTGGAGAGGCAAAGTGATACAGCACGAGGTGGCGTAGGTGTGGTGCTTCAAACGTCGGAGGAAGCGACAAGCGACCGCTGTCCTTGGTCTGAGGAGCGATATGCATATATTCCAGCATCGGAAATTCGTCGTCTATGGATGTGACGAGCCTTTTCAAACTCCGTGCCGGGGCCTCGAGGTGGATGCAACGCACGCGATCCCGATGCTGGAGCGCGAGCGTTATTCTCTCTTCATCTTCTGTGGTGAGGACTCGATTTGCATCATTGAGATCGATGACGAGTGGGAAGGGAGGAGAATGTGCGAGCATTTCTCTCACGGGCGTGCCATGTGTACAGACGAGGCAAAGGCGTAGGTAGGAGGCTGATTCAAGTATGAGGCGTCGCCACCTTTGGCAAACCTGTACAGGCTTGTACCACCAACATTCACGGGCCCATCCCCCGCCCCGAATGATGCGATTATCGCGATCTTGGTTTTCATCGAAGATATTTGGCTGACAGAAATAAAATATGTTGAAAAGCGAGTCATCATCAAGGTTGTGGATGGGGGTACTAAGTGGGCTGTTTTCCGTCAGTGGGATTTACTCACAAGCTAAAAAAATCACAGAAGGGAGCATACCTCAACTGTTCGTACTCCTGTGGCTTGCTGAGACCTAGCGTTTCATCGAATGGGGTAGCGGTAGACGAATAATGAAGCATGGTAGGGACATGGGACTCCGAGTTGGAACTGACTGACTATCGGGTGCGGTCGAAGATAACGTCACCTGACCTCGTGTATGCCTCATGGGAACGGCCCAGTGCATGCAAATCAAAGTTTTCGGTCGAAAAATAATTGTAGAAAAGCCTGATGAGTGTTAATTAAGGAGTGGCCCGGCCGTAGCCTTGGCCGTCGGAGTCAAAAACTCGGACTTCCCCGGGCCGGGTCGTGCGAAGTTTGATATGAACGCTCGTCCCAGCAAGCACCGTGGTTACGATGGTCACGGTGACGAAAATGAAGCGGGACAATCTCACCACATCCATTCCGTTGACTAGAATTCTTTGATCATCGGTATCGCCATCATGATACCGGTGCCACTTGCCCAAAGATCTGCCTTACCCAGCTACTCTCTTGCTTTGTTACAATTTTATCATACCCTCTCCCGAACCGCGTCACTATATATGAATTTATGCATCATTTCCAGGTCATTCCCCCCTCCAGGATTGAGCGCATATCGAGCGATTGAGCGATGGCATAATCACAAGGTGCGTCACGGTAGCGTGCTTCGGGCGAGTTTGCGACAATTAACAGTTCTGCTTGCTGGCGCTTCCATTCCCGCAATATGATCTTGTGTGGTGACACCTTGTAGCTCCATGATCGTCCATGATTGGCGGCGGGATCAAATATCACGCCTTGGTGCATATGAACGGGATAGTTCGATTGCCGATCCGAACAAACGCAATTCTTAACGATAGGAAGCGAACAACGACACCACTCATCATACATCATGACTCGCACACAAAGGAAGCAAATTCAGTACACAGGGTTTCAATTATAGGTGCCCGCTCGTGATTTCCGTTGTCCCTTCTTGCCCTGTGCCTTGACTTCCTGGGATGCGAGAATATTCATATCCACGAATAAGCCGGTCTCCAAGCCCAATCATCTTGTGATGAATACAGGAGATCTCGTGTGATCTTCCGAGGAACCTCCATGCAAAACTGAGGTCCCCAATAAATAGGGCGGATCCTGGAGTTCGAAAGGCCCGCAGTTGTGACCATGAGGCTCTTGACCATTCTCCCTACGTTAGGACTTGTGGGTCAGGCGTTAGCCACGTCGCATGAATGCTCGAGCTACGCCGATGTACCCGAACGCAGCGGCCAAATCTCATCTGACAAGGCCGTGAAAGAATACTTTGCGAAGCTCGCACCACCGACCAAGAAAACCCTCCTCCATGACACCACCGGCCCAGAAGCCGGCGCCGACGTGCGTTCCACTTCTCCCCGTTACCCCTCTCCCGCTTCGTCTATATGAGATGACGAACTTGTCCTTGGCTGACAGGTCGGAGTCGTTGCGGCTGTCATTCCGGATCCCAACCATCCCGAGTTCTCGGTCTATTGGCTGCGCGACGCGTGCCTCGTCTATCACCCATGGCTGAACGAACTCACCGTGCTTGGCGACAAAAGCCTTCGTCCCATGGCAGATGACCTCACGCACGCGCTCATCCGGACCCAGCAAGTGGTCAGTCTCGCCGGAAACGTGTTGACGGGTGGAATCGAAGAGGCCGTCTTCGACGTCAAGCTCAACCCCATCCAAAGCGAAGACGCCCGCATCGGCTCGCCCGCTGCTGGTGAGTGAGCCGACTCACTTGCGCCACCTACTGTGGCTGGGAGTCACAAAATGCCTCTTTTTTTGGTTTTAAACTGACGACGATCGTTCGCGCTTGAAGATGGACCTCCGTTCCGCGCCGACGTCCTGCTCAAATACGCGGAATGGCTGATCAAGCCCGAACAGAAGAACGGGACGTGGGTCGCCGACGTTCTGTGGCCGAATCTCAACCTGGACCTTCAATGGATCGCCGATCACTGGAACCGGACCTCGTAAGCATCTTTGATTCCAGACGTCTTCTCTTCTTGAGCTTGAAACTGAACGAGAAAACGGCTCACAGATATGATCTCTGGTGGCCACCAGTGTGGGGCGGCTCCTACTGGACGGCCTCTCTGCAGTATCGCGCTTTGCGTGGCGGTGCTCGTCTCGGACGTGCCATAGGCCGCGGTCATGACGTGGTCGATGAATACGATTCACAAGCGTCGATGATCCTTGACTACATGCAGGCAAGTCCCGACTGAAACCTCTTGATATTGGGGATATGTATAATGCCCAACTGACCCGTGGATGACCTTCCGCAGACATTCTGGAACGACAAAGAAGGGTTCATGACGGAGACGACGATCACCGATGTCAAGGAGGGCCGTTCTGGATACGGGTCCGCACCACTCACGGTTTCGGTTTACAACTATGACCCCTCGCTCGGTTGCGACGACGCAACGTTCCAGCCATGCTCGCCCCGCGCTCTGTCCAGCTTGAAGGTTGTCGGAGATCACTTCAAGGAGTTCTTCCCGGTCAGCCGAAGCTTCCCTCCCACGCGGCCACCCTTCTATGGCTTCTTTACTGAGGATGAGTTCATCGGAGGCCACGTACGTGCATACAGTTCTGGATCCCCGCTTCGTCGCCCGCGGTTGACAACATATACACCTTCTCCCAGCCGCAATTTTTCGCCTCCTTCAACGCTGCCGAACAGCTCTACTACGCGCTCGTCACGTGGGACCTTGTTGGCCATCTCAAGGTGACAAAGGTCGACCTCAAGTTCTGGCGACAATTCGATCCCAAGGTTAAGATCGGGGCGTACAAGAAGGGCTCCAAGACGTACAAGACGCTCACGGACGCGGTGCATGACTGGGCGAACAAGATCGTGCTGCAGCTCGCGGATAACACGCCGACGGACTACGTGCTCGTCGAATGCATCGACAAGGAGAAGGGCGGTCCGTACGGTCCCCGCGGCATGATCCGCAGCCTGGCCGCCGCACTCGGCGTGTACGATGCATACAACGGTGTCGTCCCGCCCAATTGGGGCCACCCGATCCCAAAGAACTTGGATGGGGAGGAGGATCTGTTCGCGTACTCTGATGAAGTAATCGAGTGGGGTGCTGACCATGACGACGAATATTGCGGCGTAGACCCGGCTCTGTATCTCCAGAGGCCGGAACCAACCCCCCGACTTGAGGACATGGCGCGCTTCCATTATGTGTATTGACCGTGAGCACCCACAACGCATTATACAAGGGGGGGTTGAGATTTGGAGGGAAGGAGCATGTTGCTTCTTTTATTCGTTTCCGTCATAAAGTAGTCAGTTTTGTTGTCTCCTTCTCTCGATGACTTGGCGGAGCGCCTTGCCTTGCTCGTGAACGCACGTTGAGAGTTTTGAGACCTAGATGACGGACGAAAAACAAGTGTCGCTCGTGCACAACGATGAGATGCGACCAGGCATTTTTGGCGATGATTTTCCAGCTTCCCGGACATCGGGCGCCCAGGTGAACGAGCGACAAATCGATGAACCTCGCACGTCCAGGTCGAGCAATTATCCCAACTATTCATCCCCTCGTTCACAGGCTCCGTGACCCGCGTCACTCCTGACTTGTGGCTTAATAGTGATGACAGACTCTTGCGTCGCATGTGTAACCCCTATGATCGACATCCCATCGGAGGGATTCCTCTACGTCGGAAAATGCGGAATCCTATATGGTGAGAGTAGTTCCTTGCAAACCAAAGGAAAAACGGTCATTTCGATCGCATATTACACATGAGACTCAGAGGCAGGATTGGATATTTCGCATTCTTCGCCTCATCAGGAAAACACAACTTGACTTTTCGTACCTCATAGTAACGTAGCACAAAAGACGAGTTAAGAGAAGAATTGCCATCTCTATTCGTCTCCATACAGTGAATACATGTCTTTCTTTCATGAAAGTTGTGTTGTGGGGCGATTCCAACGACAGGGAAAAGAGTGTGGCGGGTCACGCTGGCTGACAGATGCCATGTCACTGTCTAGCCGAGGAGTCTGGATGCTTGACAACTGCAGACTGAGGGCAGAGGGAGAGTAAAGTCAGGACTCCGGAAGAAAATCAGAAAATAACAGGCGCTCACAGACTGGGGAGCACAGAGGGAGGGACAAAGTCAAGACACCGAAGGATGAAAGGAATGCAAGCAAGAGAAGGGCACTCACGAACTAGATAGTGTAGAGCGAGGAGCAAATCAGGACAACGAGAGCGAGTCAGCGAGGAACACTCACCGTCTGTTGAGTGCAGTGTGAGAGAGGCGTCAGGACAGCAAAAGAAAGCAAGGGGGAGGAACACCCACGGCCTGGGACTTGAAAGCGTAGTGAGTGGGACAAGTCAAGGCGCAGGGAGAAAGCAGAAGACGAAGCGGCACTCACCCACTGACGAGACGGAAGGGAGATGTCAGGAAGACTCAGGATATCAGAAAGAAGAGAGAAAACGGGGGGGAGCTCACCGACTAGAGGGCAGGGACAACTCAGTATACTGAACGAAATCGAGCCAAAAGGGCTACTCACGAACTAGAGAGAACAAAGAGGGTGGCAAGTCAGGAAACCAAAAGAAACCAGCGAACAAGAGAAACTCACAGCTATAGACTGAGGCTGGCGAGGGTAGAGTGACAAGTCAAGACAGCGAAAGAAGGTAAGCGAGCAAGAAACACTCACGAACTGTCGATTACAGATGGAGGGAAAGTCAGAATACCTAAGAAAGCGAAAGAGCCAGGAGCACTCACGTCCTACCGAGTGCAGAGAGACAACTCAGGACAACAGAAGAAAGAGAGCGAGCGAGAAAGTGGCACTCACGCTCTGTCGAGCGCATAATACGGAGGGACAAGTCGTCAGGACACCGAAAGCGAGCGAGCGAAGAGCACTCACGAACTGGAGAGAGGGGGACAAGTCAGAATAACGAAAAGAACGCAAGCGAGCGAAGGGCACTCACAAACTGTGAGTGCGGAGTGAGGAACGAGTCAGGACACTGAAAGCGAACGAGCGAGAGGCACTCACCACTGACTCGGACTGGAGAGCGAAGAGGAACAAGTTAAGACAGCGTAAGGAAGTGAGCGAGCGAGCGGCACTCACCACAGACTGGGACTGGAGAGCGTAGAGAGAGGAACAAGTCAAGACAGCGAATGAAAAGAAGTGAGCTACCGAAGGACACTCACGTCCTTTCGAGTGTAGAGGGATGAGGCAATTTAGCACAGCAAAAGAAAGCGAGCGAGCAAGGGACACTCACGTCCTGCGGGCGAAGAGTTAGACAAGTCAGGACAGTAGAAGAAAGCGAGGGAGGGAGGGACACTCACATCCTGTCGAGCGTAGAAGTTTGCAGATGATTGTGGTGCGGATTGCCATGGTACTCGTCGGGGGTGGGATGGTCCTGACGCGGGCTCCGGCACGGCCACTGGCCCTGGGTTCGATGTGACCACTGGCGCGTGTACTAACGCAGGCACTTCGGCGTATTCCACCAACTCACGGAATATGCAGCGAAAGCTATCTGCAGAGATCTGCTGATTCAGCTGGAAAATCAGGGAAATGAGGTGATGAGTCCGCCGGCGAGAGCCCGAGCGTTCGTATGCTTTGAATGCCTCTTCCAGCTCCGACCAACTTATTCCCGTTGACGACCGAGGCATCCGAGTCAGTAGGTCAAACAGTAATTTCAGAACCGTTGTGAGATCTGCGGTATAGGTCATCAAAAGACGCTGAACTTTGGGTCTTGATGCTTCCGTCAGCGACTGAATTACCAATCCATAGAAAAAACCTACGAGTTATGCAAGAAAGTATCCCTGAGCCAATCCGTAAGACCTTGTGTCGTAGCATCGGGAGGAGATACAGTGTTGCTTGCGCTCAAGGAGCCCAAGGACTGATCAATCTTGTCAATCGCTCGAGGGCTATTAGATAACCGTCACATTCTGATTATCCCCATTTTATCAGCACATACGACGTGTCTTGGGATGTCTCATAATTCTGTGATTCTTGAACATCTTCGATAAAATACCGCATCAACTGCTTGAACCCATCATTACGGAGGATCTAATGGGAAGCGTTGTGAGGCCGTTTCTCATTATACTGCAAAGAGATTCTAACCTCCCCTTCGTCCCTGAAGTTCCAACAGGTGATGATATCTTGATGGATCTCTACAAGGAAATCGTACAGTGACACGTGCCCGTGCCGAACACCATCGAGAAAACGTCGATAATCTGAGGTGCGCAGCGTGGTAAGGTGACTGACAGAGAAACGTCATTTGAGATACATACGGATTGTGCCTGCGCTTGTTAGAGGGTGAGCTGCGTAGATGACCAGTATGATTCCGATGGGATTGAGAGGGCGTACTCGATACAGCTGTCGATTTTGAGTGGGAGACTCGGAATCGCACGTTGTGCAATCGCCCCCGTTGCCCATGCCACATCCTTCAGCTTCTCCTGGACAACATCACGAGTGACTTCAACGAGAGACGAGATGTCAGCTTCGAAGCCCTGATAAACTAGGGAGAGATCAACACTCATCAGGGGGGAAATGAGACATTATACTTGAAACGTTCACATAGCGTGGCATCGGTGTCTCCAATCTGATCATCGCGCCCTCGAGAGACTGCACGCATCTATCCAGTTTTTTCCGGGCATCCTCTCTGCATTGCTGAATCAGATCGTCGGGATCCAGGTTATCGTTTTCATATTTCAACTCGATCTTCTTTGACCTCAGTAGTCGGTCATACTTTGTGAAGACAACAACGACAGGAGCTGATTCCGGGAATATGAATCCATCATGCCTCATGCGCATAACTGGAGTAGTAGTGGGAACGCACTTTCAGTCTGATGGGCGAGTTGGAGCAATCTCTCGTCCCCTTTCTCAAATATACGGTCCCGGGCCCGTGGTGTCTCCGTACACAGCCTAGAGCAGTGAGCAGGTGACGGTGCCCCCAATAGGATACTTACCACACAGCGTCGAGTCGATCTTTGAGGGGGATGCTCTTATTGCGTCGCTGTATGATGAATTCTCTCACGACTTCAAAGGATTCGATATCATCCCCTGGTTTGAACCCTCTGGAGTCATGCAAGACAAAGAATGGATTTTCGGTAGAAGTGAACTCTCTCTTCATATCTGCTTCTCCCATTGTCCAGTCCATAACGAGCTACGTCAATTGGACAGCAAACCCAGTTAGTGACAGGCAAACTCTGGTGAGCCTGGTCTTGGCTTCTTACCGCTTTCTCCACACCCAATACGCGATTGATTATCGTCGACTTTCCGACGCCTGCCTGCGATAGATCGACATTCGACAGTCAAACATGCAATTTCATGGTATCAGTGGAAAGGATGGCAACTCACCTGACCCACACATAGGATACGGAACTTGAAGCTGAGAAACGGGATTAGAACCTCTAGTTCCGAGGACATTCTTCTCACTGCTCAACGAACTTTAAGATGTCACTTGACTCTGTTTGCATGACGGTCGGAATGAAGTCAATGAATGGTATCCTGGTAGACGAACTAACCCCCTCCCCTCAACCCAACGTTCCTGACACATGGCGCGAAGCTTACCAAGCACTACCCAAACCACGAAAATGACACTACAGTACAGCTACAGTAGTACTTATGCGATCCATAACCACCTCTCAGCTCATGTTGTGGGTAGTGTGCCGGTTTCTCATCCAAGCATGGTCTCACTGATCGTCGCAACTCACCACCCAGTCCCCATGAATGACAGGGTTGTGCTTATGTATTGCCGTAGGTAGGTCGGACTCGTGTCAGTGGTGTCGCCGTGCAATGCTAAGATATATGCGTTACATAAGGTTGGGGGTCTCAGTCATCTACGGATTCGATCATTAGATGGCTTTCTGCTAAGATGTGAGGGTGTGTAGAAAAAACTCCAAAGCGGTCTTTGCCGGGTCTTCCCCACTGGCGCAAAATATAAGAGGGACATGAACATGGGAGTGAGTGAGTGAGATAGTCTATTCTATCATTACCGAGTATCTGATCCCGAGTGCTCCCGTGTGTCCGCGCGGAGCGGAGGTGAATCGACTACATCGAGTGAAGGAAAGCACTATCAAGGAGGAATGGGCCATCGCGTCGACTTGCGATACCCTGGGGTTCGCCTTGCCACGCAGGAGAAAGCCGGATCACTCACCTATTCATCGCTGCTACCCGCTAAGGACTGTGGGCCTGCAGTGCCTCGCAGCCTCACACTGAGGTGCTAACGATACAAGACCCATCCAGTGGCGCAGACGTACGGCACACCATCGCCTGAGTCCAATCGTTCTGGGTATGAGGCTATCCTTGCAATTTTTTTCCCGTTCAACAACGGCGGCGTTGGTACCCCCGCTTGGTCACGGTGCATCAAGACAAGTTTAGAATGCAGAAAAACGGGCGGTGAATGGGCTGAATCATCCAGAAACGCGGCCATCGAATTTGGAGGTGCCAGTGGGAACATGCACTCTGCGCCACGGCAGTTGGCACTTTACCGGTCGCACTACAGGAAGATGTCAGGTAACATGAATCTCAGCGAGAAATGTGCGACCTCACTTATACCAACGACGATTTCTCCCATTTACATGGCACTGCCATCCTTTACGCAGAGCCTCCATACAAAATCGGGAACGTTCTGGGTAAGGTCATCTTTTGTTACTTTGAGGAGATGAAGGCACAGAGAAAGGGGACTACGAACCTGAGTTAAGACCCGATACGGAGAGGAGGGCGAGGTAGCGGTGATAAAGTAGTACGAGACATGGAGACGTTGGACTTGTTTACACGGTTACGCTACTTCTTTGGCCTAGCGTAAGTGGAGGGCGCCGTCTTTGTTCTGCCTTTCCTCCCTCCCTCCACGAACGAGAGTAAGCGCTGGCCGAGGCCGCCCCAGTCGCCCCTCTCTTTCCTTTTTTCCCAGCCCTCCACTCCCGTTCTCCGCCCCTGCACAGCCGCAGTCCGTGCAGGCCGTTTGATTCCGGTACCCAAGGTACCGCGTCACGGGCTTCTACAGGCCCACCCGCCCACGCGGCCCCTCGGACCCTCAGAATCGGGGCCCTGCCGAGCAGGAGAGCCTTCGGGCTTTCGCCCATTGTTTATCACCTCACACATTCGCTTTACCACTCCTGTCCCCTTGTCTTACCCCATCACTGGCTGCGCTACGATACACGCGGGATAATACAAAGACTCCCGCCTACTGTAGTCAAGTCCGGAATTAGTACCACTCTCCTCCATTTCTTCTTACTGTACCCTCTTTCCACCTTCAAACCAAGTTGCTTTAATCCGAAGCTTCCCGTAAGTATCCATTTTACGGGATCTGTCCGCGCACGGATAACCGATTGTAACTCCAAAGGCTCGTCTACGCACTGTCTACGCAATTGACATCACCAGCGCCGAAAGAGCAACCGCGCCCACGCACCGCGTTCCGTCGCATCCTTCACGTAGGATGACCGCGTCCTGGTGGGGGACGATTGCGACGACGACCCCGACTTTGTGACGCTCGTCGAGCTGAATTACGGGTACCTCCCTCGCGACGGCGCTGCTATGCATGGTCGCACAAGACGCCAATGACGGAGCTTCTCGCGTCACCTGGAAATTCACTGCGCCTGTTCGAATACACAGGCGATGCGACCATCGCGTATTTCTTCCTTCACCGGGCGACAGGCGACTTCAGGCAGACATCGATGAACCCTAAATGCGACCTGATCCGGGGTATGTTCCTTCCTCACGTTTTCTCTCCCTCGCACGTAGGGCCGTTTTCCGCACAGCAATCCAAAGTACAGAGCCAGGCATCGCTCACCAACTTTTCGTGGAACGGAAAGATGCCAAGCTCGTGGTCACGTTTCGGTCGACACGACGACGGCGGTGCTTCACCTCGGTTATGCCTCGGATTGTCGCCCAAGGGTTTCCGCTTTATGCCTAGGTCCCAGCCCGCCGTCGCCGTCGACGATTTCCCGAGCTTACTCGTGATAGTTCCCCGCGGCACGCGTTGGTCATCTCATTACCGCAGAGCCTGTCCACGCGTCGCCCTGCCACTACCAAGCTCCGTGCGTTGTACTTGACCCACCCGCTGTAGCTAATTATGATGCATCACCTCTGATGACTTGACTCATACAATTTTGTCCACAGTACTAACTGCCCATATCTCCGTTCGTAGTATCCCTGAAGTCGAAATAGTAGCATAACATGAAGGGCCATTGAAGGCCTTTCCGGCGTCGCCTATGTTCTTTGGCTTCGAGAACGACGCTCGAAACACTAAAAGGTTACGCGACTCTGGGTCTGCGTCCACGGCATAGTTTCTCTTTCGGTATACCCGCTGCGGACTTTGGCCCATGCATGAGACTTTGGGCTGGCTTGTCTCACGCCTTCATGGGAAGATCTGCGGCATGGGTCGCATGACGATTGACCTCGCTAGATTTGCAATACCAAAAGACGTCAATCACTGAAGTAGGTCCCTCTGAGGCATACAACAGGACTCGCATGACTCCGTAGGTGACGACTTTATGGCTCTGTTACAGCGAAACCGAAGCTGATTTGGACTCGTATCTTCCTCTCCACGCGTTCGACTAATCTTGTTGTCAGCCCGACCTTCATGTGTCCATCGTAGCCTCACAGAGAGCGCAGCCATGATTATCAGATTGTCATTGATTTACTGTACTGTCTTGGCGAAGGGTGTATCGATGTGGACAACCTTTTTTCTTTACCCTAGGCTTCCCAATGATAATCCATGAACACTGACTAGCCCATCAGCGTGAGTCGGGCCAATGGTCGCGAGTTAATTCCAGCCTGGGCGTAACAGAATACTACAAGCTCCTGTGTAACAGGAATCAAGATATGTGCGTATTCGCCAGTCAGGAACATGCGCACCACTTCGATCCAGTACCCATCGGGGTCCAAGATGAACGCGAGGAATTTCAGTTTTCCTTCAGACAGGCGCTTTTTAAACTGCACGCCGAGCCTCTCGAAGCGCGTGCAGGCCGCACAGCTCTACTATGCGCTCGTCACGTGGGACCTTGTTGGCCATCTCGAGGTGACCAAGGTCGACCTCAAGTTCTGGCGGCAATTCGACCCCAAGGTCAAGATCGGGGTGTACAAGAAGGTCTCCAAGACGTACAAGAAGCTCACAGACGCGGTGCATGACTGGGCGAACAAGATCGTGCCGCAGCTCGCGGATAACACGCCGAAGGACTACGTGCTCGTCGAATGCATTGACAAGGAGAAGGGCGGTCCGTACGGTCCCCGCGGCATGATCCGCAGCCTGGCCGCCGCACTCGGCGTGTACGATCCGTACAACGAGATCGTCCCGCCCAACTGGGGCCACCCGATCCCAAAGAATTTGGATGGGGAGGAGGATCTGTTCACGTACTCTGATGAGGTAATCGAGTGGGGTGCTGACCATGACGACGAATATTGCGGCTTAGACCCGGCTCTGTATCTCCAGAGGCCGGGACTAACCCCCCGACTTGAGGACATGGCGCGCTTTCATTATGTGTATTGACCTACAGCGCAATATACAAGGGGGGGGTTGTCGCGGACGGGACGGGCCGCGGGGCGGACAGGTACGCGAGATGTCGGCTAGATAGCCCTCGTACACGGCCAAATGGAGGAGCCGCGCTCGCGTTGTGGCTCGCGCTCCAGAATGCGCTCTCCCCTACAGCAACCGCTGCTCTTGCCCCCTGACAAAATAAATAGTTTCTCCTCGTTTTCCCATTAGTATAGATTGTGAGGCCGATCAACGGCCAGAAAATTTCCATTCACTTAGTATATAAAGTCAAGTACATTGTAGTCGCTCCCTCAGCTCTCGTGCCTACTCGCGCGCGTTGTTACTGAGTACTTGCATTCGCTTGTATTCTACGGACAGAGCTCCCTATTGCGCGCCTCTCGAACTCACACATCAGTCTATTGATTGCTTCAGGGTTGAGATTTGGAGGGAAGGAGGATGGGAAGCATGTTGTTTCTTTTCTTCGTCACGGTTCCCGTCATAAAGTTTTGTTGTCTCTCCTTCACTTGATGACTTGGTGGAGCGCTTTGCCTCGCTCGCGAACGCGCGTTGAGATTTTGAGATCTAGATGACCTTGTTGGATGAAAAACAAGTGCCATTCGATTTCGCTCCTTCACAACGATTAGATGCGACCAGGCACTTTTTGTCAATATCCCGGACACTGGACACCCCAGGTGAACGAGCCAAATCGATGAACCTCGACCAGGTTGAGCAATTATTTATGTGCTGATACAGACCAGATCACGACTACGCCACTACTCCATTGAGCCAGGTTCCTCTTGGTGTGGTGACTGTCCAGAATATACAGGGAAGGTCTATGTGTACCCTTCTGCTGTCGCCACCTACTACGTTCCCAGTGACAACTGACAAGTCAGAAATCGGAGGCATGATCATGTATCGGGAGCATATAAGATCAGTTCCTTGCTAGCAGCGCGGTGGTCCTGAACGCCGCAATTGTGTGTTCATTGAACATGACTCCGATTCTCCGGGATTTCGTGGACTGCACTGCAGGGGGAGGTACGAAAGGGGAAGGAAACGAATCCCGGGTGAGGTGAGACGAGGGAGATGCGAGGAAATACTGTAGTCACGAAATGATTGTTGTGCTGCCAGTAGTTGGGCAGTTTTGGCGGCTGATTACATACACAGTCACGTCCCATAAAAGGCGAAAACCCAGTAGTTTGGTATTCACTAGCCGAGCTGTCAGAACTTCGTACTCAGACAATAAAACAATCTCAGAAATATATTGACTGATTGATGTAAGCAAAACAAACATAAAACAATGTTAGGTAATCGTTCTACTTATTTTTCCGAAGTCGAGCGGGGGAGCCCCGGGCAGTTGGCAAACTTTGGCGTTCGAATTGTTGATTACATCATACACGCGGAAACTGAAACGGAGCTCACCCACTGGCATTTCCCGGCGACATACATTTATTTTTGCAACTCAGCCACGATTTTTTTTTACAATAAGTTAAGTATTTTTCAATAAGTGAGTTATCAATTGATAGCTACATCATACAAAAACTACCACAACACAAAGACGAGTTATGT
>Ga0137397_10001990_pt1 | contig 14296 bp, 19 predicted proteins | sample czorhiz116metaG_FD_106658 | JGI IMG/M metagenome (GOLD analysis project Ga0137397, IMG submission 106658) | Vadose zone soil microbial communities from Angelo Coast Range Reserve, California, USA - czorhiz1.16 metaG | ecosystem: Environmental > Terrestrial > Soil > Vadose zone | place: USA... | reverse complement strand
CGGCGAGAGTCATTCGCGATCATGGCCGTATCATTGTCGTCGGTTCCGGCGTGGCAATTCGAACCGGCTCCCCCGGCCTTGCCGACTACAGCGCGGTCAAGGCCGGGCTCGTCGGCTTCAGCCGAGGTGCGTCGCGGGATCTCGCGCCACGCAACATTACCGTCAATGTCGTGCTACCGGGATTCACGGATACGGATATGGTCAAACCGTTCAAGACGCAGCTGGGGGGTTTGATCGAAAGCATTGCATTGCACCGCTTTGCACGACCAGAGGAAATCGCCGCCGGGATCGCCTTCCTGGCGAGTCCCGCCGCCTCTTACGTGACCGGTACAATCTTGAATATCGATGGCGGGCTCAGCGCGTAACGTCAGGGAGAGCGCACGCAACACGGCCTGTCCCCGTACGAAGGTCGATCGCGCACATGAGTGCGGAAGCCCGATAGTTACTGGCGGGCAAACGGATGGAGCGGAAAGCGCATAGCGGTAGAACTGAATGAGCGGACGGTTCCGGCACCCGGTGCCGGGTGGAACGCTGTCCAGGCGCGAGGGATAGGTCTCGGCCGTGTCGAGCCTGCGGCGCTGGTTCGCCGCCAGCGGATTAGCCCGAGCGCAGGCCGCGAATCCAAACCCTCCAACCTACGCAGTTATGGCCCCACTTGAGCAATATCTCATACCAAATCGGGCCGACGAGATTGCGCAAGCGCTCCACGCTGCGCCGGCATCGATCGCGAATGACGCCGATGTTGTTGAATATCAATCTCGCACGAGGTAAAGGCCTGCTTTCGCGCGGGCGAAGTGGCGGGAACCCGCTCGTACTTATTTGATTTTAAACAAGAAATTTAAACTTGGTAGCGGGGGGAGGATTTGATCTTTGTATCACTCATTCGCTTGCGCTGCCGATGGTGCCAGCGAGCCTAACCCGTTGTCCGCGATAGAAAAAAGCGTACTCAGGTGCAACGAATGGATCGGATTTCGCAAAATACGAAATTTGCGTATAATGTGAAATATCTTATCTCCGGTGATCCCTATGGCACGAGTGCCCGCCAGCGAATTTCAGCGAGAATTTGGCCGCTTACGCGGCGTCGCCCATCGAGAGGCAGTGATCGTGACTAGCCATGGCCGCGACGATGTGGTGCTCCTCTCGGCGGAAGAATATCAGCGTCTGCGAAGCCTGGATCGGCGAGCCATGCATGTGTCCGAGCTGACCGACGAAGATTTAGCCGCTCTGGACAATGTGGAGATTCCAGCGGAAGCCGCTCGCTACAATCACGAAATGACTTGACCGCCATTGGATGGCTCTCTCCCCTCCTCAGCCTGGCCAAGTCATTCGGTACGCCTACTTGTGGTGGAATGAAGCACGCGTAGGCCGCGAGGACGCCACCAAGGATCGTCCGTGCGGCATTGTCCTCACTCGCGTAGCTAAATCGGGCGATACAATCGCGTATATCCTGCCGATTACACATACCCCGCCACTCAATGACGAGGATGGGATAGAAATTCCCGGTGCCACAAAGCAACGTCTCCGCCTGGATGCCGAACGGTCCTGGATCATCACTACCGAACTCAATCAATTCACTTGGCCGGGTCCTGACCTCAGACCCACGCCTTCTGGCGAGTACCTGTATGGTTATCTACCCGAGAGACTGATGCGCCTCGTACTCGACCAAGTGAAGAAGTGTGCACGCGACAAACAACTCAAGACTGTGCCACGGACTGTGTAGTAGGTCCTATCACGGCCAAGCACGAAACCCGGCCCTCCACCAAATGTTCCAATTTCATACTACGCAATAATCAACCACGGCCGATCATGCAGAGAAACCGTCGGCAGAATGCGAAAGAGCCGGTAATCCCGCGCAGACCTCGCGACAAAATCGCCGGTTTTCGTTGCTCGTATCGCACGAGTATGTCGAGTTACGATGACTACGGGCCTTACTTAGCCGCGTACGAAGGCGACCTGTTCGTGTTCCTTAATGACAAACAGGAGTATGACGATCGAGAACATCCTGCGGGCCAAGTGCGGCTCTTTGTCCTGAACGCGGACGCAGCAGAAAGCGAAGGCGAGGACTTGTTCGATGTTCTGGATGAAAGGGCGGAAACAGCAGCCTACATCCCGCTCCTGGGGGATGACGCCGGCAACTTCTCACGTGCGGTGTGCAAGATTTTGGGCGAGGAGATGGTCTTTTGCCGAAACATACTGATTCTCGATCGCCTGGAAATTCTGCCGCGGTTTCGTGGTCAACAACTTGGCTTGCAGTATGTACGCGCGGCCATAAGCCGGTTTGGCATCGGATGCCGGCTGGCTGCGATCAAGCCATTTCCCCTTCAATTCGAGGGAAAGATGGGGACCGCAAGCGAAACCGAAACTGTGGAACCCTCGAAATCTGTGCGCGCCGACTTTGATGCGGCGACCAAAAAGCTCAAAAAGTACTATGCGCGCGAGGGCTTCATCTCGCTTAGGAACTCAGACCTGATGATTCTTGACTTGGACGAGGGACGCTAGCCCGCATTACCGGTGGCGCCAGAATGCTCGCACCCGCAGCTCGCTATCCGAGCTTAGTCAACCAAAAAACCAGGAGCTACTTACATGTCTACTCCCAAAACAAAAGCAGTCCGAAAGTAAGCGTCCGGCCTCGGCCGTCTAGATTTTGATTTTACAGTGGAGCCAAGCTCGCGCGCGGCGTTTTGGCTGCGAGAGGGAGGATGGCTATGGAAGTCCAGGGCGGGAAGGACGGAGCTGCGGAGAAGACGAAGCGGACGAAGCGCGGTCGGTGGACGCCGGAGCAACGGCACGAGATTGTGGCTGCGAGTTTGGTGGCAGGCGCGTCGATCAACGAAGTCGCCCAGCGACTTGGTATAAGGCCGAACCTTTTGACAGCGTGGCGACGACGACAAACGCGGGACACCGCAGTCACGAAGTCTAAAGCTAAGCGGCCCCGGTTCGCATCCGTACAGATCAAGACGGTGGCGATTGAGGGTACGATCGAGATCGATCAAGCAAGCGGCCTGGTTCGAGTTCGCGGGATCGTCGACGCCGGGATGCTGCGCGAGGTGTTGGCGGCGACTCGATGATCGGATTGCCCAACGGCGCACGTGTATGGCTCGCGTGCGGCATCACGGATTTGCGCAACGGCTTCGATGGCATCGCGGGACTCGTGCAGACCAAACTCGCCGAGGATGCATTTTCGCCCGGGCCTGTTGCTTGGCGGGTTTTTTATTGTCATTTGTTTGACGTCTGTCGCAGTCAATCGTCGCTAGGCCCATGATAGACTTACTTTTTTGCGCGGATCATCCAGGGAGGATTTGACCATGTCTCGCGAAATCGAGTTGCTGACGGAGATTCGCGATCTCTTGTTGCTTTTGGCGGAACCTGCTCTCGCCCAGCGCGATCAGAAATTTAGAGACGCTCTACGAAAAATCGTTGGGAAGGGTCAGAAAAACATTGCCGCTGTTTTTCTTATGAATGGCTCTATGTCGCAAGCCGCGATAGGCAAAAACTCGCAGATCGATCAAGGTCAACTGAGTCGGCTGGTTAAAGCCCTAGCAGCCGAATCCTTGATCGCACCGGATGACAAGCACCCGAAGTTGGTCGTCACTATTCCGCCAAACTTTTTTGAAGCCACGGTAAAGCCAAATGAGTGAGCAATCCGAGCTTCTCAAAGCCGTACTCGAGATTCAAAAGCTATTGGAATTGCTGGCGGAGCCGGCCATCGCACAACGAGATGCGAAACTGCGATCGGAATTGCGCCAGCTTGTTGGCACAAGTGTTCCGAAGCAAAAATCAGTATTCCTGATGAATGGCGAACGCACACAGGTTCAGATTCGAGGTGAGACGTCGGTCAATCAGGGCCATCTCAGCACGCTGGTCAGCAATCTAAACAAAGCAAAACTGCTAGTTGGCGATGCAAAATTGCCGAAACTTGCTATCTCTATTCCCCCAAACTTCTTTGAATCCGATGCCGACTCAGAGTGAAGATCGAATTCTCGCAGTCCTCCTCGAAATCCGCAATTGGGTTCGACTGGCCGCATATGCTCCTGCCAAGGCGCTGCTGACCGCACAGTTGTCTGACCAAAAGACCAGAGCTGCGTACCAAATGCTTGACGGCACTGCTTCTTTTGAGCAGGTAAGAATTGCGTGCAAAATGAGTCCGAATGCAGTCGTGGCGCTGGCCAATCGCTGCGTGGCAGCTGGGATAATGGAAGTGAATGCGGATAAGAAGCGCGTAAGGCTATTTAATTTGGCTGACTTCGGTTTACTTGAATCCGAACAAGGTAATGCCGGGAGCAAAGAGTGACAGAACCGCCCAAGAAGACTCCTGGCTTGGAGGTCGAGTCACAGTCGCTTCAAGATGAACTGATCGCAATCAAAGACCGCTTAAGTGCGATCGAAACTATTGCAAGCATTTCAAACGCCACTGTAGTCAAGAAGTACGTGGAAGACCACTTGCTGACCGACAAGGGCATAGCAATCATGAAGGAATGCGAAGGGGATCCAAGAACTCGTAACTACCTGAAAACCACGCTCGACTTCAAAAGTGACCAGGCATTGGACTACCATCTTAAACCGCTTCGTGAAGCCGACCTTTTGCGACCGCGAGTTGAAAGTGGAGCCATCGTATTTGAATGGAGCAATCTCTTTAGGCGCCTACCAAAATCCACAATCCGTGCAATTCTCGGTAAGCCCAAATGACTACGGCTGATTCGTGATGGGCGCACGCGCTACAAAACCCAGCAAGCTCCGTGAACGCACCAAGCTCCCCCTCACGACTCGCACGATCCTTCTAACGGAGTCTGGCTATCGGTGCGCGGTACCAACTTGCCGGGGCATTCTCGCACTTGACATGCACCACATTTGGGAAGTCTCCAAGGGTGGCAGTGACGATCCATCAAATTTAATAGCTCTGTGCCCGACGTGTCACACTCTTTATCACCGTGGCAGGATTAGCCCCGAAGCGATTTATGTATACAAGGCAATGCTGGTCGCCATCACGCGAGCCTTCGATGTCGAGGCAATAGACCGGCTGCTTTTTCTTGAGATGTGCAAAAAGGACTACCTACTTGTTTCTGGCGATGGCCTTCTTAACTTCAGCAGACTCATTGCCGCCGGTCTGGCCGACATGGATCAGAAGGCAAACAATAAAGACCAACTCGTAACCTACGCTGTAAATATCAGTGACAAGGGTCGTCTATTGATTAAGGCGTGGCGAGAAGGCGACCGCACTCGCCTGAAAACGGCAATTGGGGGCCCACGGGTGGGAGCCATCTCTGTCAACTGAACTTGGTCCATGCAACCGGCATACCCGATATGCTAAGTTGCGTGGACATCTTTCCCACCGTCCGTTATGCACCAATCTCGCCAGCGGGCTTTCTGAGAGCCATCTTGATGGCGTTAGTAGCTGCGGCGATGTTTGGACTGCGTGACACATCCGTAACTGTCGTCTCGCCTACACGAGCGTGGCGCGGATCATCGAATTCCTCGTCATGACAATTGTTCGATGCGCGAGTGTTCGCAATACTGTCGCCGTTGGATGACTGAGGCGGCAATCCGCCTTTGCGCAACGCAGCCCAATTCCCAGTGAGCGGCACACGCTTCTTCATGATTGTGCAGTCTTCAGGCGTCCTGGGGTTCGGCCGGTAGTCAGGTTCGGCAGTATCGATCAGATGATTGTCGAACACTGCCTAAGCGACCAACAGATCGAGACAGGCAAGACCCGCATAGAAGTGGCCTTATGCGAACGTGCCAAGGAAGAGCACGCCCATTCGTGATTCGATAAGCGGGGTCGATACTAAGAAGCTGGACGACCAATTGAAAGCACTTCGGAAAATGAACCTGCTCCCTGTTGCCATGGCCGCTGCTGTAGCGGAAATCGAGAAGGAATGGGGCGCAGGCAAAGCGCGTGAGCCCCGCGAGAAACCGTCATCGCAGAGAAATTTCAAGCCATGGGGGCTAGGAATGGCCTATAGCCGCATGAACGATGTCTAAGACACGCGACTTCAATCAGAAACGCCTCGTACAGGCAATTGCGGCACCTGAGGCCTCCGCGTCCAAAGTATCGGTTTGCTATTGGAACGTTGGGACTAAACGCAGAGCATGAACATCCTAAAAATATTTTCCGGAGGTTCAGTGAAACAAGTCAATTTACGTCGCAGTGGTCGAGTCGTGAAACACCACGTGGTAACCGGGCGGGATCCGACCGCAGATCGAGCGCAAGAGTCGCACGTTGATTCCCCGCATTCAGACTCAACAGGCACTGACGGCTCGATACATCCAGGAATCGCGATGTTGATTGATATACTTGCACGCGAGGCGCTAAGAATGGTGATCGCGGAGCAATTGGGACTGCCAGTACGTGACAGCATCACTGAAAAGGCGGCTAGGTCTGTAAAACGCAACCAACCGGCAATCGTGAGTCGCCGCTGCCACAAAGACCAACCTACTTCCGGTTTCTCGTCGACTGTGGCGTCCCTGGTGGGGGAAGCGCGCGCACCCGAATCCGGCCAGGCTCGACTACAGAAAAATGCCCGGGCCAATCGTCGCGTGACGTCAGAACATCGGCGATGATTTTGCCGACACCTGCCGGACTGAGCGTCGGCAAACGGAACAGTACGATACCGCAGCTCGCCGGCAACCCAGAGCGCCATGCCAGCTCACCGAAATCCTTATCGAAAGTCAGGAGCACGCGAGCATCTTTTAGACCACGCGCAAGTACATCTTGATCGGTGATACCCGGCGCATCGGTACGGATCCAGAGTACGTCTTGCCCTGACGTACGCAGCAAAGTGACGGCGTCGCCAGGAAAGTTTTCATCCGCAAGAAATCGCATCGTCAGGCGATCGCCGCGGGATACACCTTTTCAGACTGCAATATCTCACTGGCGTACTGCAGACATGCAGCAATGTCGTCGTGCGTGATACCGGGGTAGTTCCGCAAAATGTCTGCTTCAGTCCAGCCCTGTCCCAGCAAGCCCACTATGAAATCCACAGCCAGCCGGCTGCCCCGGACAACCGGCTTTCCAGCCAGCACCGCCGCATCAAGGGTTATGCGGTCTCTCCAGTTCATTCTATGAGTCTATCAGCGATTTAGCGTGAATCAGAAGAACCGAAATCCGGGACGACTGCCAATGGATTGAATTGGACCTTGGTTGGTAGCGGGTGAAGCGACCACATAGAAAATATCTTTATAAATCAATTAGTTACGCGATTATTGGTAGCGGGGGCATGATTCGGATTTATAGACAGTCCACCCACCATGAGATTTTCTTCGATATGGCATCCAAGAAATCATCAAATCATCCGTAGAAAAGTGAAGCCAGAAACCTGTTAAGTGTATGATAATGCTAATAGAATTGTCGCCTATTGGGCAGGTCTGCGCGTCACCTTAATCGGTCTAGGCTTGCACAAAACTTCAATATAATTTAAGTTTTGTGTATGAACTCAGTCCCGGTCGCCGAACCCAACTGGCAAGCGCTTTACGACATTGCCGCGTCCCAAGACGGTCTATTCACGACCCGTCAGGCCGCTGCCGCCGGCTATTCGGACCCGCTTCTAGCTCACCATCAAAAGGTTGGGCGCATCGTGCGAATACGCCGCGGAATTTATCGCCTGGTTCATTTCCCGACCGGCGAGCAGGAGGAGCTAGTCTCCGCGTGGCTGTGGACCGACGCAGTGGGCGTGCTTTCGCATCAAACAGCGCTGTCGCTACAAGGCCTTTCCGATGCGCTGCCGGCACAAATTCATCTGACCCTACCGCTGACATGGCGACAACGGCGGCTTCGCGTCCCGAAAGGCCTCGTGCTCCATTACGCCGATGTACCGGCACAAGATCGATCATGGAACGGCGCAGTGCCCGTGACTTCCACCCGCCGCACGCTCAACGACTGCGCCTTCGCGGGCCTCTCTCCCGATCTGCTCCGCCAAGCTACGAAGCAAGCCCTCGCCCGCGGGCTGGTGACGAAGGTGGAACTTGCCGATGTTGAAAAGACTCTCAAGCCCTTTGGGGGAATTAGGGGATGACGGCACGAACGTACAGCTCTCCTAAAGCCTTCAAAGAGGCGCTGGAACAACGACTGAGGTCCGCATCGAAAAACGGTGTCGACTTTGCGCGCCGACGACAGCTACTGGTGTTCGACCGATTCTTGGCGCGCGTCGTCGCCGTTCTGAGGGACACGGTGCTCTTGAAAGGCGGGCTCGTACTTGAACTTCGGCTGGAACGCGCTCGGACCACTAAAGATATCGACCTGCGGCTGACCGGCTCGCCGGAGACCGTACTTGCAGATCTTCAGGAAGCTGGACGGCAGGTGCTCGGCGATTTCATGGCCTTCGAAGTGAGTCGCGACACGGAACAGCCCAAAATCCAAAACGATGGAATGAAGTACGAAGGCCTGAGATTCCGCGCCGAGTGCCGATTGGCTGGCAAGCTATACGGCCAAGCATTCGGCGTTGATGTCGCCTTCGGCGATCCCATTCTGGGCGAGCCCGAAACCGTCGTCGCCGACGATGTGCTCGAGTTCGCGGGTATTGCACCGCCGGTGGTGCGGCTGTATCCGATTGAGACCCACATCGCCGAGAAGCTGCATGCATACACGATGCCACGTGCGCGCCCCAATACTCGCATCAAAGACCTTCCCGACATCGCGTTGCTCGCCACCACGCGGCCGCTCGAAGCAGTGCGACTGCGCTCGGCGTTGGAACGCACGTTTGAATTTCGCGCGACTCATTCCATACCGTCCTCTCTTCCGGATCCACCCGCGAACTGGTCGATCCCCTATCGCGAGATGGCACGAGCGAATGAGCTTGCGTGGACGACTCTGGAACAACTCACCACCGCGGTGACGGGGTTTATCAATCCACTGCTTGCCGATAGCGGTAGAATTTGGCGCCCTGCCGAATGGAAATGGCAGCGATAAGAGACAGCCAAACTTTTCGGTGCGCAGATCCAGCGAGAAACCGACGGCACCTTCGTCGCGGATCAGGGTAGTGGACCAACCGTTCGCGGCCAATGAGCTCCGAATCTTCGAAGAAATGCCCTGCGATCCGGCATTATACGTAGCGATCGAGAAGTCACCGGAGTACCGATGACCTTCCCCAAACCAAGTGCCCTCACAATGATGAAGACCGTTACAAGATCGACAAATTCTTGCGCTATGTGATACGCAGCTATGACGCGACCGAGAGATCCTGTTCTGCAAGAACTCGCCCGCGAGGAAGCGAGGTTGGCGGACCTTGAGCGCACTCGGGATGAGGTGCGAGCCAGGATCGAATCGCTTCGTTCGGAGCTCACTTGCGTCACCGCCGCGGCGTCGCTGTCTCCCCGACTACCGCTCGCCGTTGATTGCAAGCCGCCCCGCACCACTGCCGACAAACTGCAACTGTTCCGATCACTATTTCGCGGCCGCGGGGATATGTTCCCGCTTCGGTTCGTGAGCAAGAAGACGGGGAAGGCAGGCTACGCTCCCGCGTGCTTCAACAAGTGGGAACCAGGATGCCTGCTCAAGAGCGGAGGGAAGTGCAGCGACTGCCCGAATCAGGATTTTGTCCCTGTTAGCGACCAGCTTCTCATCGAACATCTGCAGGGTCGGCACGTCATGGGCGTCTACCCACTCCTCGAAGAGGAGACCTGTTGGTTTCTCGCAGTCGACTTCGACAAGGGTGGGTGGAAAGACGACGTGACGGCGTTCGCCGAAACCTGCCGATCTATGGGCGTTTCCGTTTCGATCGAGCGCTCCCGCTCCGGCAATGGCGGGCACGTGTGGATCTTTTTTGCTGCACCCGTGTCCGCAAACGTAGCGAGACGAATGGGCTGCTACCTGATCACCGAGACGATGAGTCGCCGGCATGAGCTGAGCATGACATCCTACGACCGCCTCTTTCCCAATCAAGACACGATGCCCCGCGGCGGTTTTGGCAACCTCATCGCGCTGCCGCTGCAATACGAGGCCCTGCAGCAGGGCAACAGTGTCTTTATTGACGAGCGGTTCGAGCCGTTTGCGGATCAGTGGGCTTTCCTTGCGTCCGTGCAGCGTATCGAGCCCAAGGCGGCGGAGGCGATCGCGACGGAGGCTACACGAAGCGGACAAGTAGTAGGCGTTCGTGTGGCGGAAATCTCGGATGATGAAGAGACGGTGGCCCCCTGGAGGCGATCGCCATCAGGACAGATTTCAACAAAGCGCATCATCGGTCCATTGCCGCGGGAGGTGAAGGCAGTGCTTGCTCAGCGGCTCTTTATCGACAAGATAGGATTACCCGCTGCGCTACTGAATCAGTTGAAACGGCTTGCCGCCTTCCAAAATCCGGAATTCTATAAGAAGCAGAGAATGCGCCTCTATACCGGGACGACGCCGCGAGTGATCTCCTGCGCGGAGGACCTCGATCAATACATCTCGCTGCCCCGGTGTTGCGCCGTAGAGGCCGCGCAGCTGCTCGCTGAGCACGGGGTCACGTTGACCATCGATGACCAGCGCTACCACGGCACGGCACTCAACCTGCAGTTCAACGGCGACTTGACCGCCGTTCAAACGGATGCGGCCCGTGCGCTACTTGCCCACGACACCGGCGTGTTTGTTGCTCCGCCGGGCATCGGGAAGACGGTCCTTGCGACCTATCTCATCGCGCAGCGCACCTGCAATACTCTGATCCTGGTCCATCGTAAGCCGCTCCTCGCGCAGTGGATCGCGCAACTGGCGATCTTCCTTGGTATAGATGCAAAACAAATCGGTCAGATCGGGGGCGGGAAGCGCAAGCCCAACGGCCGCCTCGATGTCGCAATGATTCAAAGTCTCTATCACGACGACAACGTCGATAACCTCGTCGCCGGCTACGGACACGTCATTGTCGATGAATGTCATCATCTGCCGGCGTTTTCATTCGAGCGAGTCCTGTCGGAGGTCAAAGCGCGCTATCTCGTCGGACTCACCGCGACGCCCCAGCGGCGCGACGGACGCCATCCGATCACTCAGATGCAGTTGGGTCCAGTGCGATTTCGCGTGGATGCGAAAAGCCAAGCCGCGCGCCGGCCGTTCGATCACCGGCTCATCGTGCGAGAGACCGGATTTAGAATGGACGGCGATCGCTCGACCATCGGCATCCAGGAGCTTTACCACGCTCTCGCGAACGACGGCGCCCGAAATAAACGAATCGTCGACGACGTGATCGCGGTCATCCAGGAAGGCCGCTCGCCGATTGTGCTCACCGAGCGTAAGGATCACCTCCAATACTTGGTTGGGGAACTCCGAGGATTCGTACGCCACATCGTGGTCCTGCAGGGCGGGATGTCCGGTCAGGAACGGCGTCGCAGCCTCGATCAACTCGCATCCATTCCCGACAGCGCCGAGCGGCTCATCCTCGCAACGGGCCGCTACATCGGCGAGGGGTTTGATGACGCCCGGCTCGACACACTCTTTCTGGCGATGCCGGTCTCCTGGAGGGGCACGCTGATTCAGTACAGCGGTCGGCTGCATCGACGTCACCCGGCGAAGACTGAGGTTCGGGTCTACGACTACGTTGATCGTGAGGTTCCGATGCTACTGCGGATGTTCGAGAAGCGCCTCGCGGCATACCGTGCGATCGGATACGCACGCGGCGAGGCGCCGCTGGGATTCGCGGAACCTACGGAGGAACGGACCATTGAGTACGACGAGGAGGCGCTTCGCCACTTCGACGAGGCGTATTGATGTTGCAAAAACCAAAAGACGTCACAAATCACCGGATCGAATGAATCGATGAGGCCCAGGCGCGTTAAGTCGACGGATATTTTCCTGGTACGCCGCCGGCTCTCGAACCCTTTTGTTGCTACTCGGTGCCAGCAAATGTGGACAACCTATGGTAGCGCCCTATGCGGACACGTAGCCGAGATTAGTCTCGTAATTATTTGATTATAAACAAGAAACTTTGAAATTGGTAGCGGGGGAATGATTCGGAATTATAACCATCGGAATCACCACGAGATTTTCTTCGATCAGCGACGAATCGCCTAACTCAGGTCGTCTGCGCGCTCAACAGCTTTTGCAGCTGCTGTTGCTTCTGAAGGGCGTCGGGCAGTCGCCCGTACTTCAGTGACATCGAGCAATCCTCGAGCGCTTTGTTAAGCTCACCCAGCTTCATATAAGCGAAGCAACGATTGTTGTAGGCGACAGCTAGATCATCAGGCGGTTGTATTGAGGCGTCGAAGACGAAAGGATATTTTTTGAATATTTCGAGCTCGACGGCGTACTTGCCGAGTAGCGCATTGATGTGCTCCATTTCTATAACCGCTCCCCATCGTATGTAGTTTTCGGATCCGTCCTCGGCGATAGGCGCGAAGTCCGCAAGCGCTGCGTCATAATTTTTAAGTCCCTCGTAAGACCGCGCACGATTGTAGCGCGCCGCCGACACGTCGCGTTGGGTGTCTATCAGGTGCGTGCACTCCTCCACGGCCTCCTGAAAATGATGCAACTTGAAATAAGCGAAGCACTTCAAATACTGAGATCCGCCATGATTCACTCCGGCAGCTGTGTTGGCGGCGTCATGATAGGCAATCACTTTGGCGTACTGCGACGTATTCCTGGCAACCGACGCCATGTCCTCGTAGATAGCACCGAGTGCTGCATCCTTGTCATCCTCATTAGGAAAAGACATGCGCTCGACGTCATCCAATGCTTCCTTGAATTTCTGATCGACATTGACCGGATTGTCGAGCTTCGACCAAACTCGGGCCGTAATGTCGTCGAGTACATAGTTGTTGTGTCCGGACTCGTGAATCAACTGGTTATCGCTGCCCATGGCATCAGCAGCTAGCTGAAGCACGGTGTTGATTGAGGTTGAGTCGCCCTGCGTGCTCACCATATCGCCGAGAATCGGCCAGAGTGTATTGCTGAACTGAATAGGGTCAGTGTGCTTATAAACACTCAGGCCTTTGGCAACGCCGTCCGCCAGACCTCCCGTGACATAACGATTCATGTAGCCGTCGATGCACGCGGTGAGCATCTCATGCTTGAGGCTGCGGCACTCTACCCATGCCGTATTCAGCAGGTTCGCGGTGAGCTGCAAATAGAGCAGCTTCAGCGGTGAGGAAGGTGGCGTAGAGCCGGCATACTGGTTTACGAACTGCTGCATGGCATCGACGGAGCCGCCCCATTTTGGCTGAAGGTAGTGAAGCCTGATGCGATAAAGTTCGTAGTAATCAGGGAAACGCGCGACACTGTCGCGAAATCGTTTGTCCAGTTGTTGCGAGTCGTCGCGGCCCCCCGAGATTTCGAGCAGCAAGAAATAGCTCCAGGGAATATTGGGGTCGAGTGCGATCGACCGACGCGCGTCACCCTCCGCTTGGCGTAGGAATTCCTCGAATGCTCGCATGTGTTGGCCGGGAACCGCATCGCCGAAGTCGGGACCGCGGATGAGCCAAGCGGTATTCGTATAATATTTCGCACGGATAAGGTAAGGCAGCGCCGACCGGGGGCTATGTGAGATCCACGTGTTCAGCCCCTCGAGGAACTTCGGATCGTCACCCTGCGAAAGGCTATTGATAAACGCGTTGAATGGATGAAACGAGAAGGACTGCAACTTGGATTGCGCCAGAACATTTTTGGCAAGCAGCTCGGCTGCTTGATAGTCCCCGTGTCGCAACGCGTCGGCGGCCGACATCGCCTTGTCGCTGGTTAAGACGATCGTGTGCGGTTTGACACCGAGTTTCGCGGTTTCCTCTGCTACGAGCGCCGCCAGCGAATCCACGTTCTCAGAAGCGTGAGTACCAACGGCAAGAGTGCCTGAACGAACAGGGGAGCTAGTTGCGGCAGACGACTGTGAGAAGCGCTGCCACACCAGAAAGGCCGCTGCCAATAGCGCGACGGCCACCAGGAAGCCTGTGAGGAAAGGACGAACGGGAGCGCTTTTGCGATTCGATGCAGATTTTTCGTCGAGCATGTCCCTATCCTCTAATTCCACGCACACTCAGACTGAAGTGAGCGAAGCGAGACAAGTTTGCCACCTGACGGACATTCAGTCCGTGCGCCGCGTCAAACTGCGGCATTTGTTGGAAGCAAGCGAATCGCACCAATCATGAGATTTCGCGGGGTGCCGATCTTTGTGGGCCCGCTTTGTTAGTGCAATTTCGCCGACGGCGGCTCGCCAAGCGCACTGCAACGCAACCGATTGATTTTGGGACCTTCCCTGAATTGGTAGCGGGGGGAGGATTTGATCTTTATATCGAGCATCCACTGGCAGTACCGATCGTCTCGGCTAGCCTAAGCCGTTGTCTCCGCTAATAGAAACCCCGTTTGCATTACAGCCCGATAAGGTAATACACCTCGACAAGCCGCGTCCGGGAT
>Ga0137397_10001989_pt1 | contig 14297 bp, 15 predicted proteins | sample czorhiz116metaG_FD_106658 | JGI IMG/M metagenome (GOLD analysis project Ga0137397, IMG submission 106658) | Vadose zone soil microbial communities from Angelo Coast Range Reserve, California, USA - czorhiz1.16 metaG | ecosystem: Environmental > Terrestrial > Soil > Vadose zone | place: USA... | reverse complement strand
GGGCTTCAAGGACTGTTTCCAGCAGCAGCGCGCCCTTCTCACTCACCACCGCCACTGAGATCGTTGCCTGGTGCACGTCCATGCCGATAAATTTGATATTGTTCATCAGGGTGCTCCTTTTCGGGTGAGTTGTTGGCTTCGTAACCTCTCAACTTACTCTATTTGGGGCGCCCTCTTATAATGCGTTGAGTAATTGCGCTTGTCCTGCGGAGAAAATTAGAGTTCTTCAATCAGTCTGGTGCAAAGCAAGCGCAAGAATTACCCAATTACCATTTACACAATTACCAAATCGGGTCAGTCAACCCTACCGCAACGATTCCATAATCTCCTCAAGCACTTTTTTCGGCGGACGCACCACCGATTCAGGCAGCGTGGCCAGCGAATCTTCGGTCATATTCAGCATCTCGATGAAGCTCGGGGTCTGGGTGTTCACGTAGAAAACGCCGGTCAGCATTTCGCCCTTCTCGTGCGATCCCGCCAGCAGGCTCAGAGCGCCAACCTTGTCGGTGGCGTCATAGTCGCGTTCCAGTTTGCGCAGGCACATTTCCGAGCCGTCATGCATTCTGACGGTGGTGGTGGTGCCGGGGTCGTACTGCACCTCAATATTTTCAAACGCCGAAACGAAACCCACTTCGTTCACCGCTTCTTCGTGCTCCTTGAAATACTTGAACGACTTGGTGGAGCCTTCGTGATCGTTGAAGGTAACGCAGGGCGAAATCACGTCGATCATCACCGTGCCGCGATGGGCGATGGCCGCCTTCAGAATGGTCAGAAGCTGCTGTTTGTCGCCGGAAAACGAACGGGCAACGAAGGTGGCGCCCAGTTGGATGGCCAGCGCGCAGGTGTCGATCGGAGGCAGATCGTTGATCACACCGGTTTTAAGTTTCGAGCCCAGATCGGCGGTGGCGGAAAACTGGCCCTTGGTGAGGCCGTACACGCCGTTGTCTTCAATCACATAAATAATGGGCAGATTGCGGCGCATCAGGTGGATAAACTGTCCGATGCCGATGGAGGCTGTATCGCCGTCGCCGGACACGCCGAAGACCATCAATTTCTGGTTCGCCAGGGCCGTGCCGGTGGCCACCGAGGGCATGCGCCCGTGGACCGAGTTGAAGCCGTGAGCCCGATTCAGAAAATAAGCCGGACTCTTGGAGGAGCAGCCGATGCCCGACATTTTGGCCACGTTTTCAGGCTGCACGCCCATCTGGAACATGGCGTCGATGATACGCTCGGTAATGACGTTGTGGCCGCATCCGGCGCACAGGGTGGTCTTGCCGCCGCGATAGTCGATAACGCTGAGGCCGATGCGATTGGTTTTAGGACCAGGCGCGGGCGCCGTCGGGGTGCCGGGGGTGGTAGCCATTTATCTGCCCTCCTGGGAAATGATTTCGTCGGTGACGGAGCGCGCATCGATGGGCAGCCCGTTGTAGTGCCGCACGCTGCGCATCTTTACGATCTGATCGGCGGCCAGGTCGAGCTTCAGCAGTGAAAACATCTGGCCGTCGCGGTTCTGTTCCACAACGTAAATACGCTTGTGGCTTTTCACAAACTCGTGCACGTCGTGATTGAAGGGATACGCGCGCAGCCGCAGATAGTCTGTCTTTACGCTGAATTCCTGCCGCAACTGGTCGCGGGTCTCGATCACCGCCCAGTGCGAGGTGCCGTAGGCGATGATGCCGACCTCGGAGGTGCCGTCCGCCACCTTTACCGGCGCGGGCAAGAAGGACCGCGCGGTGTCGAATTTTTTCGCGAGGCGGTCCATGTTGTTAGCGTAATCGTCGGACCGTTCGCTGTACTGCGCCTTCTCGTTGTGGCCGCTGCCGCGGGTGAAGTAGGCGGCCTTCGGGTGATTGGTTCCGGGCAGCGTGCGCCAGGGGATACCGTCGCCATCCACATCTTTGTAGCGGCCAAACTCGCCCAGACGCCGCAGGTCTTCCTCGTTCAGCACTTTTCCGCGGGCGATGGGCTTTTCCGGATACACAAAGGGGTCGGCCATCCAGTTGTTCATTCCCAGGTCGAGATCGCTCATGACGAAGATCGGGGTCTGGAATTTTTCCGCGAGATCGAAGGCCTCGATCGCCTGGGTGAAACACTCTTCCACCGAACAGGGCAGCAGCAGGATGTGCTTCGTGTCGCCGTGCGAAAGAAACGCCGTCGAGAGAATGTCGCCCTGCATGGTGCGCGTCGGCAATCCGGTCGATGGGCCAACCCGCTGGATGTCGAAAATCACTCCGGGAATTTCCGCGTAATAACCGAGGCCCGCGAACTCGGACATCAAAGAAATGCCCGGGCCGGAAGTCGAGGTCATAGAGCGCGCTCCCGCCCATCCCGCGCCAAGGACCATACCCACGGCCGCCAGTTCGTCTTCCGCCTGGACCACCGCAAACGTCGCCTTGCCATCCGGACCGATGCGGTATTCCTTCAGATAATCGATAAGCTGCTCCACCAGAGACGACGACGGCGTAATCGGATACCAGGTCACCACCGTGACTCCGGCAAACATGCAGCCAATGGCCGCGGCGGCGTTGCCGTCGATAATCAGCCTGCCCTGGTTCTCATTCATGGTCTCGATCGCAAACGGGTCCTGCTTGGTGAAAGTGGCTTTGGCATAGTCATAGCCTGCGCGCACGGCGGCGGTGTTCAGCTCGGCGGCTTTTTTCTTGGTGGCAAACTGCTTGAGCAGCGCCTTTTCCGACTCGGCCAGATCGATTTCAAGGATCGCATCGACCACACCCACGTAGATCATGTTCTTCACCAGCCGGCGCAGTTTGGCTTCAGGGCAGACCTGCGCCACCAGCTTGTCAAAGGGTACCGGATAAAACGTCACATCGGTGCGCAGCTCAGAAAGTTTCAGCGGCTCATCGTATACGCAGGCCGCGCCAGGACGCAGGGAGAGGGCGTCTTCTTTGCCCGTCTCGGCGTTCATGGCGACCAGAAAATCGATTTCCTTCCGCCGGGCGATGTAGCCGTGCCGGCTGGCGCGAATCGTATACCAGGTGGGCAGACCGGCAATGTTCGAAGGAAACAGGTTCTTACCCGAAACCGGCACGCCCATCTGAAAGATGCTGCGCAGCAGTACGGTGTTCGCCGATTGCGAGCCCGATCCGTTGACCGTGGCCACCTGAATGCTGAAATCGTTGACCACGCGGGCATTCCCGGATGATTGCGCGGTATGTTCCTGAACGCTGATGTCGACAGTCCCCATGAGTTTCAGTTCCTGTAAAGAATCTTGGATATCGAATTATAAAGCAGCCATTTGCCCGACTTTGTGACGGGGAACACGTTCTTCGGTATCTTTCGGGGTATGCGGGATACCCGAATTCTCTTCGTGGATGGCCCGCGGTACTTTCCCCTTGCGCCCTGGCGGTGGATCGCTTTTATTGTTGCCGGCAATTCTAAACTATTGAAAACAAACATTGAACCCCGATTGCGTACCGGACGCATTTCGGCTTTCAGAACAAAACCCGGGAAACCCACAGTCATCGTCCCGGTGCTGTTACATTTTCAGAGTGTTCCCGCCGTTCCAGGCTGATTTGCACTTCCGGACTCATACAATGATTTTAAGCCCGAAAGAAGATTTTAAGAACCGCACTCTAAGAGCTCTGGCCTCATTGCTTGAGAGGCTCGCTTACGTGTGCTCGCTGCGCAACCCCGACGGGACCTACGATCACTGGGGTCTGAAGCAATTGCTGGGAGAGGCGAAAGCGAACGCCACCATTCGCGGAATTCACGCGGACCTTGCCGCGGAGGCCACCAGGACATCGATTCGCGAACTGAGCCGGCAGTTTGAAAACTCGGGCAGCCCGCAGAGGGGGCCGCTGGCGCTGAATGCGCCGTTTAGCGGCGACGAGCTTCTTTCGGATCACCTTCGCCTGATTCAGGACTCGGTGACTGCTGTTGCTGATTCGCGGAACTCCAGCCACCCAGCCTCATAGCCACACCTACTACCTGCCCAATGACTTCGGCTTCCTGGGGATGCTTGAGAATCCTCGGCTGCACCGGCGACAGCGGATGCGACTGCAGCACGATCTCGCCCTTGCGAACCGCGCACCAGCAGCAGATATAGCCCTCGCGGGTCTCCACGAAATACACGGGGCGCTCGAGTTCCGACCGCCACTTCGCTTCTTCCACGCGGCTGCGCTCTTCATCCACCTGCACGAACGATCCCGGCAGAATCAGCGGATACATCGTGAGATCTTCGGTGCCGATGTAGGCATAGGTGTATTTGCGCTTGGCCAGGTCCTGCAGATACTGCAGGGGCACCACGCCCCAGTTCTCAATCATGCGGCCCAGGTTAGTGCTCTGGCGAAGATCGAAACCCGGATCGAACTTGACCGGCATCTTCACCGAGCCCCGGTCGGTCGACATTTCCAGCTTATGGGTCTTGGCCGGCCGGGAGACGGCATAGTCGGAGGCCGTCGACGCGAGATCCACGCCATACAGCTTGAGCAATTCGGCGAAATCGGTGCGATAGATGACCGACAGCACATACAGACGGTAAATACTGGGGACAACGCCCTTGGTTTCGATATCCGAGAGGCGGCTGGGGTTGATGATGAACTCTTCAATGCCCCGGACCTCGGCCAGGGCAGTACTGGCGATCTCCACATCGCGCAGAGTAAGGCCTATCTGTTCCCGCAATTCGCGTAATTTTTTTCCGGCTGAGAGCACTGTGTCCACGTTGTAAGCTTACCGGCCCTGTTCCACTTTCAGAACAAAACCCGGGAATTTGTAGAGAAATCCCGCGAGGACGCTCACAATAGCTGCATGAACGATCCCCAACAATCCCTGGATCCTCTTTTGAAACAGCTTCTGCAATGTGTGCAGGCGACCCTTCTGCGTGTCGGCCTGATGGAAGACCGCGCGCCCAGCGAGGACGTCCTTAAAAAGCACCTGGCCGCGATCTCCAAAGCCATGATCGAAGCCGGCGCATTGCTGGAGCGGGCTTCGGAAGACGGCGGGAATTAATCCCGGCCTTCGCTTCCGCCCGGCGCCAGTTCACCAACCACAGCCTGCAACTGAGAAAGCAAAAACGGCTTTCTCAGATACCTTAACCTGCCGACCGCTTTAAACCCGCCACCGAAAATCTCCTCCGGGCCGAACCGACCTGACATGATAACCAAAGCCGTCTCCGGATGCGAGACGGGCAGAGATCTTATCCAATCCAGGCAGGCAACGCCGCCCAGATCCACATCGCTGAGCACCAGCCCGAAAATCCCTTTGCCGATCCAGGACTCAGCTTCTTCTATCGTACCAGCGGTGGTGACCGAATACCCCCATCCGAAGAACGACTCGGCCAGCGCTTCCCTGACCGCCTGATGGTCCTCAACAATCAGAACAGAAAGCATATACGAACGTTTCCGTCGCGCTGACGCCCTGCGCGCAGTAATGACTCAAAATAATCAAGGGGGAAAACGGTCTTAATTTGGAAAGCGGCTCATCTGCGCCTCAATCTCAGATTTTTGTGCGGACGTCAGCGGCAACAGCGGTAAACGGGGGAGACCGCCATAATAGCCGTTGAGGTCCATAGCATATTTCACAGCCGGTATTCCAAGTTCGGAAACGACACGTTTGGTTGCCGTGACGATGCTCTCCTGCTTCGACTGCGCCAGCCCGGTATCATTCTCCCTCCAGGCGCTGTAAATTTCAAAACAAATCGTGGGGGCGGGAGCCGCAAACGCCACCACCGCGCCGCCGGCCCCAACTGTCAGGGAATTCAAAAGCGTATGGGCGGCGCCTACCAGCACCTGGAACCCGACCTCTTTGGTCCGGGTTTTGATTTTTGGCCTCACGGTGGTGGCCACTCCGCCTCCTCCGGTGAGATCTCCGGCGTTCACCATCTGGCTGCCATCGGGGGCGGGCGCGCTCATCATGCGTTCCGTCACCGCCTGAAATACCTCGGTGGTGACGGCCGATCTTTTGATGTGGCGGGTCTGCTCAACCATCGCGGCCACTTTTTCGACGTTGCCGCTCGATTCCTTGATGCCGATGATGTTAGCGTGCCCGGCCAGCTCGACAATCGTTTCGAGCGGAAGATCGTAGGCGGTAAAGGGCGGCACCGTATACAGCAGCACCGGCAGCGGAGAGCGGTCGGCGACCGTGCGGTAGAAGTTCAGCATGGCCTCGGGCTTCATCTGCGGCCGGTAAAAATGGGGAGTGCGGACCAGGGCCACATCGTACTTCAATTTGGCCGCGTATTCGGTGAGCTTCAGCGTCTCCGCCACGGACTCGGCCCCCGTTCCGGCGATCAGCACCTTCTCCGGGGCGGCCACGTCGGCGGTGACCTTCAGCACCTCGCGGCGCTCATCGTCGCTGAGCATTACCGCTTCGCCGGTCGAACCCAGCACCACCATCCCGGCAATCGGAGTACGGGAATACCGGTCGATGTTGTGCTCGATCTTCTTGTAATACACCGCGCCATCCGGATAGAACGGCGTGGTCACGGCCGGAAATATTCCCTGTAACAGCATGGCCTCTCATTTAATCACAAATTCATGGGGAGAAACACAACGCGCAAAGTTAAGTGCGTTCCAACAGCTTACGAACGTAATGAAGAATCCCGCGACGGGCCCTGCGAACAAAAGGCCCCGCTCACCGCGGGGCCCCAGGTTGAAAAATAAGATTCTGGACGGTTAACTCGCTATCGGCATCGGCCTCTGGGCCTGGATGGCATTCAGGCGATTCACGCTCTCGCGGAAGGCCTGATAACGCGGCACCAGCAGGGCGGGAGCGAGCTGCAGCGAGGGGAACATGAATTCCAGCGTCAGCCTGACCCTGGCCACCACGCACTGCTTGTGAATCTCAGCGGCCAGGTCCATGATCTGCATGGCCTCGTGGGCTTCCGCGGGGTCCGCGCTCTCGCAGAACTGCTGCTTCGCGGCCTGAGTCACCGTGACATACTGGGCGATGTTGTCGACATATTTCAGCGTAACGCCGATTCTCCGCCGCTTGAGAGTTCTGAATTTTTTGGCCGGAACCTTCTCCCGCAGGAACGTCTCATCCTCGCGGTCGGTCAGCACGCGAACCGTGCGCAAATCGACTGAACGCACGGAAGATTCCGCCCTGCGGCTCCAGAGGGCATATCCCAGAATGGCAACCAGCGCCAAGACCGCAAATGCAACGACAATCAGTGTAATGATCATTGGTAAATAAGCTCCGTCAATGCCTTATTCCATTGTTCCAGCTCTGCTCGTTTGGGCAACTCGACTTCTTTGGCGGCATACTGCCGCGACAGCAGGCTGCCCATCCAGACAAACAAACTCAGATCGAAGGCAAGCATGTTCGCGATAGCGGCTACATACATGGCCTGCCGTCCGCCGGCATACGACTGCCAAGCCACCGCAGCCAGTTGCACGCCGGCATATATTCCAATACCGAGGGCAATTCCAAACGCGGACCGTCTCCAGGGCAGGCCAAAAATGCCGGCAAACACGAACAGGAGTACGGCCAGTCCGACTTCCCCGATGCGCACCGCCAACTCTAAAACAAACAGTGGACCGTTGCGTGTTGTCTCGCCCTGATGATGGAAAATGATCACCAGTGCGCCAAAGACGCCCAGCGCAATCACCGTATAGCGGCAAACCAGCAACGCCAGTTTTCTCAGTCCGGGATATGAGGCCAGAAGACTGGCAAATATCTCGAATACCGTGGCCAGCCCCAGCATCAGCGTTATAGCCTGAGTGATCCAGTAACAATAAAAATAAACACGCTCAGCTATATTCCACGCATGGACCAGATACAACAATCCGCTGACACCCAGATTGGTGAGCAGGTAGGCGGCAAACAAAGGAAACCTCGTCCAGACCTTCCTGAACACAATCACCGCCGCCAAGACGACCTGAAGAGCGATTCCTCCAAGCCATACCGATGTAATAAAAGCGTGCATATGCCAGCAAACAGCATACCGCTCCGCAGGTGTCCAGGCAATACCCCAGTTGACTTCATCAGACTGCGCTGAGTGGGTCAGATTCAATCTTCGGATTTCCCTGTCCGGGCTGTTTATACCCGATCTGAATTCACATTCGCTCGACACGCCTTCTCAACGCAATTGGGGGCCGGGTTGCCGTCGGCTCTCAACCCATTGGAAACCGTGGACTTATTGGCTAAGGTTGATCCATGACCGGTGAACAGACAGGCGACACACATCGTAAACAAGAGTGAACGGAGAGTGAGCTTCATTTGATTCTCGAATCCTTTGGGAGTATTTGAAAATCTGTATCTTGTTACCAATGTTCTCCTGAAAACCCCTATCTCTCACAAAACAATGGACTTGATAATATTTTACAAAAATAGCTCGTGCAGTCCAGACAGTAGTTCCAAAATGGGAATTTGATTTATCATAGCGAGAGGCGGTCTGTAAATCCTTTTCCCCCACTCACAAGCCTTTATTTAAGAATGGGATACGCTGCTGGCCACCCTCCGCAGGACGAGCCTGGGGCTTCGGGCCTTCCTGAAAAGATTCTGCTCATCGGTAACCGCAGCTTCCGCTGAAAATATTTTGAGCGCCGAAGAGAAACGACCGGGTTTTATTTCTCTGCCATTCATTTTCAATATTGAAAAATCACCTGCAAAAATGCGGCTTCGAGTTGCAACGTCGAAATCTTCGTGCGTCGTCAAAATGATCGGCGGAGGCGGGACAACGACAAAGGTTTTCCCTTTGCAATGGTGCGGCGATCAGGAGACATTCACGGTGATCGAATTTCGATTCAGAAGACAAGTCGATTTGTGACAGAAATCCGGGTCAAAATCCCGCTCGGCAGAGCGACCTGCGCCCTGGAGGCTTTTCAGCTTTGCAGGGTGCCATTTTCTGTCATCGGAAAATTGCACAGGATTGCGGGGCCGGCAATTTCCGCGGATTCCGATTCAATGGCTTGCAAAAACAGGAATTGGTACATGCAGCGAGCGTATTTCGGCGCATGAACGTGCGTCACCCGGAGGGTCAGTTGGAAGAACGATCAGACCGGGATCCGGCGAAATCAGGCGCCCTGTTCCGACCATCCCCGCGGAATCCGCGCCGGTATGAGATAGGCGAGCCAGATCACCAGAGCCGAATCATAGGCCAGCAGGGCCATCATGGAGGTCGGCATCTTCGCAGCCACCCCATAATAGGCGGCGAGACCGACCGCGACCAGATCGATGGCCGCAAAAATCCCCATTCCCAGAGCGATGCCAAACTCCGTCTGGCGCCAGTGCAGCCGGAAGAACCCCGCGAAAAAACACAGAAAGACCACCAGGCCCACCTGAAGAATCCGCACGGTCTCTTCGGCTTTCAGAAACGGAAGCATCAGAAAGGCCGCATCGGTCGAGGGCTGGCTGTAAACCAACAGGGCACCGACGGCGACGAGGAGCAGAACCGCGCAACTGCAGGCCAGCATGGCCGATTTTTTCAGCGTTGGATAAGGCGTAAGCAGGAGAGAGAAGACTTCGAAGATCGCTCCCAATCCCAGGGTCAGGCCCAGGGTTTTGGAGAGACCGTAAAAATAAAAATCAAAATAGGTTGAAGCCTGGCCGGCCACATGATGGACCACGTACACACCCGAACTCAGCAGAATATTGGCCACCAAATAAATGGTGAAAACAGGAAACCTGCGCCACACACCCCGGAACGCAAGAATTCCGACGAGAATCATCTGCAAAATGATTGCCGCCAGCCAAAGCCCGGTGATAGCGCCTGAACCCATGATCGCTTATATTCCCCGATCTTCCATCGGCGACTGAAGCATATCGCCTGAAGGCTATGTATACAACTTCGCGGCCTGTGGAATTCCGATTCGGGAAAACCGGAGATCACATGCCGGCGCGCCTCGGCTTCGGGCGGAAATCAGGCCGTGCCGGAATGGAATCATTGGCCAGGGTCCTCTCTGGAATCCGGCCAGTGGCCGGACCCGAAATCAAATCCATTTTATTTTTGCTTTCTCCGTGCCTCGGGGCCTCTGTGGTGCTAATCATGAAAGTCTTTGCGGCTTGCGACGATTTTTTGCAACGAAAATCTAATCCCTGCCTTTGCTTTTCCTGCGTATCTCTGCGCCCTCTGCGGTCTCTGCGGTGAGGGGTTTTAGTTGCGGCTTCGTCGCGCTCTGGTGCAAAGGTCTTGTCGAGAATCCCCTACTTCTCCGCGATCCGCGCAATCTGCTTTACCCGTTCCCGCGCATAGTCCCAGGCGGAAAAACGGCACTCCTTGTCGAGGCTGCTCACCCACGGGTCTTCGCCGAACATCGTGTACATTTTGAAGATCTCGCCGGCGGTATTGTTCGGATCGCAGGTATCGAGAAACTCATCGACAATGCGTTTGCAGGCGGCCACCGCCGATGCGCAGTCGTCGAAGTCGGCCAGCTTGTAACGCTCGCTCTCATCCATGTAATGAAAGTTATCGTCGACGAAAACGGTGTAGGGTTTTTCCATCGCGGGCCTTTCTGTGCCGAAAGCGTATCACGAAGCATTCCGGCAGGTTCCTTCGTATTCCCATTCGCGTTCATCGCGTAAATTCGCGGCTAATGCTTTTGCCCGTTGCGGGATTACGTGAACTTGAGGGATAGTGATAAAGGAGATAATCCGCATGACCGATGACGACAACCCCGGGATTCCCGCCGCACCAACCCATCGCATTCTCGAAGCAGCCCGTTTCGCCGCTGAAAAACACGCCCATCAGAAGCGCAAAGGCGAAGCCGGAGAGCCCTATGTCAACCACCTGCTCGAAGTCGCCGAACTCATCTCAGGCAGCAGCGACCTGCTCGATGCCAACCTGGTCATCGCCGGTCTTCTCCACGACACGGTCGAAGACGTCGGCGTAACCTTCGCCGATCTGGAGAAAAAATTCGGCCCCGACGTCTCATCCCTGGTCGCGGAGGTCACGGATGACAAGTCTCTCCCCAGGGAAGTCCGCAAGGCCCTTCAGATCCAAACGGCCCCAAAGAAAACCCCACGCGCCCAGGTCATCAAACTGGCGGACAAGATTTCAAACCTGCGCGCCCTGCTGGAGTCTCCTCCAACCGACTGGAGCGCGGAGCGCCGGCGCCAATATTTCGAGTGGGCCAGGCAGGTGGTCGGCGCGCTGAGCGCGCCGAACGGAGTGCTCAAAGCGGAATTCGAGAAGACCTGTGCGCGGTTCAGGTAATGAATGCGATTTCCCGATTCCGTTCGGAGTGTTTTAGAATCGATGCATGTCGGGGCGTAGCGCAGCCTGGTAGCGCACCTGCCTTGGGCGCAGGGGGTCGGAGGTTCAAATCCTCTCGCCCCGACCATGTTTTGAAGGACTTACGTTGACTTCTGCCTTTCGTCCGCAGGGCTGTAGACGATTTCGGAGACGTCCGCCACTTTTTGCTCTGAGTGTTCAAGCGATTCTGGCCTGTCTCAAAATGATGGAGTCGCGCTTACAGCTTACAGGGGTCGACCACACGAAATAACGCGCGAGGTCATACATGCCGGCTCCTTCAACTTACCCGTTAAGCACCTATGCGGACTCACCGTCAAAGACCGCAATTTTTCGGCTGCACGCGAAGCCACGATTTAGTCCCCTTGATGTAAACGTTGCGTTTCTCACTCGCTCAGGATGGAACCAAGCTGTAGATCGCTTACGGTTCCACCTCGGTCATGATTTTGAACTTCCGGCGGACCACCCAATGACTCAAGTTATGAAGCAGATCGAGCCCCACCTTTTGATTCGCCGCTTAGATCGAGATGAGGACCAATTTATATCAATCCACGTCTCAGTTGATGGTGAAATCGTTGTTCTGTCAAATGATGCCGAATTCGCACGGAAGTGCTTCCGGGGTATCTTCTTGGAGTGTCCGCCTTCATTCCACACCGCCGATGAATTTCAGATTAGTGAGGAATGGACAGCGGACGATCAAACGAAGGCTCGATTCGCAGGAATGCTGGCTGGCGCTCAAGGATGGGATCCTTCCCACAATATTCCAGAAAATATCCAACAGTCACTTGATGAAGCCGGGCGGTCACTGGAGATCGCCAACTACCGGTCATGCGTTGCAATGTCGCGAAGGACTCTTGAAGCCGTTTTGAAATTCGGCTATATACGCCTGCTGAAAAAACAGCCTCTAAACCAAAAAGGGCAGGGTCTCATGTTAAATGACATGATTCAAGAATTTCGGAGACAAAAGCCATCATTGATCCCCGAGCACTTACTCCATGTCGCGGATTCAATTCGCGTGATCGGCAACGTTCCAGGCGCTCATGCGGCGGACATTGCGAACTACCATTTCTCTCGCAGTGATGCTGAGTTTGCCTTGTACGCAGCAACTCATTTTCTCGACCTGTACTTTTCAAAAATCGATAAGGAAATTACACAGTACTACACACTGAACATTGATCTTAATGACCCCGTTCAGCAGACCTGAACATAACGCAAGCGAAAAATCCACAGGCAGGACGTTAATCAGGGTGAACTCGAGTTTTGATGACCTACAACGATGGGAATACCTGGGTAACGTCCCGTCTGTCCCCCGAGCTATCCCATGGTTTTTCTCCTCAATTTGGGCGCAGTTGGGGCGAGCCAGGGAAAGCGGCGCCTTGCTGACTTTCCTGGCGAGGTGGGTCAAAGTTGGAGTTGTGGTTATTGGTTAGGCATGGGTAGGCATACCAGCACACAGCGATGGGGCGGCCCGATGCATATAGTAGGTGCGCCTCCGCATGAGGGCACAGGAGGGTTGTAGGCCAGGGTCTGGACCTCGCCGCCTTGGTCGACGGAAAAATAGCCGGCAACTTTGGCGTCCTTGACGACGCTGAAAATCTTCAAACCGAGCTTTTTGTCGCGGTAGATTTCATGGATTCCCTCTTGCAAGCGAACTTTGCTCAGGTCAACGGCCGGGCTCTTCTCCGGCGCCGGCGTCTTCTGTTTTGCGGCGGCGGCTTGTGGCGTCTGGGCTGGCGTGGAACAAGTTAGGCCGGCGGCAACGACGAGCAGCGCGATCAGATTTCCGATCTTCATGATTTCCTCCGAAGTTGGCGCAGTTGAAGCGAGAGCAGGGGAAGCGGCGCCTTGCTAACTTCCCGGCGAGGTGGTCAAGCTGAAATGGATGGGAACTTCCTCGTCCCGATATCCTGGGGTTTAAATAGGGTGTTTTAGGGTACAAAAAAGGAGGCGCCCCCCTCAGCGAGCCCTTTGCCGGTGTAATACCATGTGATTTTCCAGGTATGCCCATGAACAAAATTAGTCGGTTGACTGGTGAAAGTTACCGACACACCCGGCGCAGAATGTGCAGGTGACAGGCCAGAGAGCCGTTCCACTAATACATTGTCCCGGTACAGGGTTGCATCATACGTCCACCGTTGCATATGGAACCCCAACTGGTCTTCGAGCCTGAACGTTACAAATGGCGGCTTGAAGTTCGTTTGAAAAAATAGGTTCGCTGACGCTTCAGAGGGAAAGAATCCTGTGTCGTTCACGAAGATTTTACGGGCACTGCTGACATCCCTTGGCGAGGGAAAACCTATCGCGCCAGGCAAAGGCCCAGAATTGTTTTTCGGGCAGCTGTAGGTATTTCCGGTTTTATATTTCTTTGTGCCGACTGACCAATAGGTCGCGATGGATGCGCCCTTTGCGACGTTGCAAGCAGATGTGCGGTTACTGGGATTGCTCATGTACGAGTCGCTTGCGGCATTACTCAGTCTTTCGCAATTTGAATCGTGGCCAATCTGCGTCCCGTATGTAGCGAGTTCTCCGAAGTTTTTGATTGGCGAAGAGGGGGGACCCAGTGTGCCAAAGCAATGAGCCGCAGCATAGACCTTGCCGGGCAAGCAACATATAGATAACACAAATACAAGCAATGCTTTGCTGTGGGCGAATCTGATGAAAGTGGCTGAGAGGGCATTGCGGATCTTCATGGTTTTCTCCTCAATTGGCGCAGTTGGGGCTAGCCAGGGAAAGCGGCGCCTTGCTGACTTTCCTGGCGAATGGTCCGAAGTAGTTCAGGACGGCCCACTCGGCGCGAACTTCCAAGTCCGGCCTGTTGCGCGCTTCCATGGGCAGACTTTGGGCGCAGGCGCGGGATTTGTACATGGACAGCGGATGGATTGGAGATGGACTGGAGATGAACAGGTAAGCTAAAGATTCGAATGGGCTTAGCTGCCTACAAAAATTGCGGGGACAAATCAATCAGACTAAATGTTCTGCATTGCAAATTCGTTGGAATGAATCGAGGCATGGACGATCTTGATTTCAATGCTTGAACGGCTTGGAAGTTTGTGACAGACGGGGGGCAGACGGGGGGCAGACGGGGGAGACATCCATGATAGATAGTTGTCAAGGGGAAACGGAGGTTCCCCTGCACTTAGACGGAAGG
>Ga0137397_10001986_pt1 | contig 14304 bp, 13 predicted proteins | sample czorhiz116metaG_FD_106658 | JGI IMG/M metagenome (GOLD analysis project Ga0137397, IMG submission 106658) | Vadose zone soil microbial communities from Angelo Coast Range Reserve, California, USA - czorhiz1.16 metaG | ecosystem: Environmental > Terrestrial > Soil > Vadose zone | place: USA... | reverse complement strand
GGAGCGTCTCAGAAGTCCTCGTAGTTTCTGGAGCCGGTGCTCGGATTTGAACCGAGGACCTGCTGATTACGAATCAGCTGCTCTGCCACTGAGCTACACCGGCGCCGGAAGATCACGCTAGCACAACTCCCCGTCGCGAGCGAGCCTCCACCGCCGCGCCGCTCGCGAGAGTGATAGAATGCCGGAGCCATGAAGTTCCTGTGTCTCGACTGCGACGCGCCGATGAAGCTCCACTCGACCGAGGGTCCCGACGAGGGTTCGCTGGCCGTCACCTTCCGCTGTCCCGAGTGCGGGTTCCGCGTCGCGATGCTCACCAACCCGTTCGAGACGCAGATGGTGCGGAGCCTCGGCGTCAAGGTGGGCGGCGGCGCGGTGGCGGCGGCGCCGTTCGAGCACGTGCGCACGATGATGGCCAACCCGCGCGCCGACGCCTTCGAAGGCAACGTCGGCGAGGCCGGCACCGCCGGCGTCGCCGAGGCTCCCGGGTGCCCCTTCGCGGCCATGGTCAACGACGTCGCCCGGCCGGCGCCGGCGTCGGTCGCCTGGACGTCCGAGGCCGAGGCGCGCGTGGAGCGGATCCCGTCGTTCATCCGGCCGATGGCCCGACGCGCGATCGAGCGGTTCGCGGCCGAGCACGGGTATTCGACCATCGACGAGACCGTCATGGACGAGGCGCGGGGCGCGTTCGGGATGTAGATGACGAAGGCCGACATCGTCGCGCGGATGGCAGCGGCCGCCGGATGGCCGAAGACCGGCACCGAGCGCGCGCTCCGGGCCGCGCTCGGCGGGATCCGCGCCTCGTTGAAGCGCGGTGACACGGTCACGCTCGTCGGCTTCGGCACATTTTCGGTGGCGCGGCGGAAGCCACGCACCCTGAAGAACCCACGCACGGGCCAGGCGGTGACGGTCGCCGGACGCATTCCGCGTTTCAAGCCGTCGAAAGAGCTGAAGCAGGCGGTCCGCTGACCGGTTTTTGCTTGCTCGTCGCTTCGCGCGCTGGCTAGAATCGATCCAAGTGCATCCAGGCCGTACGCTCGCCGCCCTGGCGGTGCTTGTCGCCGCCTCAGTTCCCCTCGCCGCGACCGCCCAGCCGGCGCGGACCGCTGCCGAAGGACGCCCGCTCCTGCTCTCCGCAGAATCCGTCCTGCTGCTCGACCCCGAGGGCCGCACGCTCTTCGCCAAGAACCCTGAAGAGGAGCGGGCGCCCGCCAGCCTCGTGAAGCTGATGACGCTCTACCTCGCGTTCGAGGACATCGAGGCTGGGCGCGCGGAGCTCGACGAGCTGGTTCCCGTCAGCCGGTATGCGGCGCTGACGCCGCGCTCCCGGATGGGCCTTCGCGCGGGCGAGTCGGTGCCGCTCCACGTCCTCCTAGAGGGCGTGGCGATCGCCTCGGCGAACGACGCGGCGACCGCGCTGGCCGAGCGGCTCTCCGGGGACGAATGGAGCTTCGTCGGGCGGATGAACGCGAAGGCGCAGGAGCTCGAGCTCCACGCCACACGATTCGCCAACCCGCACGGCCTTCCCGATCCGGCCCAGAAGAGCAACGCCCGCGACCTCGCCCAGCTCATCGCCCGGCTGCTCCACGACCATCCCGCGTCGCGGCCGATGCTGGGCGGGCAGACGTTCGTGTACCGGGGGCGGGTCTACGCGCGCCACATTCCGCTGTTCAACGACCCCCTGGGCGTGCAGGCGCTCAAGACCGGATTCACCCAGGAGGCCGGCTACAACCTCGCCGTCTCGGCGTGGCGCGACGGCCAGCAGTTCATCATGATCGTGCTCGGCTCGCGCACCCGGACGGCCTCGTTCCTCGACGCCAAGAAGCTCCTGAAGTTCGGCTTCGTCGAGGCCGGGCTGGAGGCCCCGCCGGAGCCGCGTCGGCCCAAGAGGCCGGCCCGCACACGCCGCACGACGCTCACGCAGTGAGCCCGATCCGCGGCTACGTCTTCGACGCGTACGGCACGCTCTTCGACGTCCACTCGGTGGTCGAAGCCGGCCGCGCGATCACGAGCGATCCGGTGACGCTGTCGGCGACGTGGCGGCAGAAACAGCTCGAGTACACGTGGCTGCGGGCGCTGATGGGCACCTACGCCGACTTCTGGGTGGTGACCGAGTCGGCGCTCCGCTACACGATCCGCCGGCTGGGTCTCGTCGCGACGGAGGCGCAGGTGCGGCGCCTGATGGAGGCGTACCTCACGCTTGCCTGCTTCCCCGAGGTGAAAACCGCCCTCGGGCGCCTCGCGGGCCGCCCGCGCGCGGTGCTCTCGAACGGCGCGCCGCAGATGCTGGCGGCCGCCGTCGCCTCGAGCGGGCTCGCCGCGCTGCTCGAGCACGTCATCTCCGTCGATCGGGTCAAGACGTACAAGCCCTCGCCGCTCGTATACGCGCTGGGCCCCGAGACTCTCGGGGTCGCCGCCGGCGAGCTGCTCTTCGTGTCCTCGAACGCCTGGGACGTCGCCGGCGCGAAGGCGTTTGGCTATCGCGTCGCCTGGTGCAACCGCACGGGCGCGCCGGAGGAAGAGCTCGGTGTACGCGCCGACCTGGTCGTCGACGCCCTCGACAAGCTCCCGCGGTGAGGTCCTGCCAAGAAAAGCGAAGGGCGGCTCGCCGAACGCAAGCCGCCCGTGGGTTCGAAGAAGCGGGACTTCTACCTCTTGCCGGCCAGCTTCTTCCGCTTCACATAGGCCCAGATCTTCTTCGTCATCTCGGACGGCCCGATCGGCGAGCCGCCAAAGATCGCCTCGGCCGAGTCCTTGCAGCCCTTGAAGTTGATCGAGTAGCCCCCGAACGCCTTCTTCCCCTTCGCCATGACCCCTCCTTACCTCGTGATGGTTTCTCGCCCGCTGAGCTTCCTTGGGGGTATTCCTACCACAGGCACGAGGGGAGGAAAAGGAAAAACACCATACCTAGGGGCACCGCCGCCGAGGGCGGGATACCCATCGGGGGTATCGGGCGACGCGGCGTCGCGAGCTAGCGCGTCTGGAACGCGGGCATCACGTCGCGCGCGAACCAGCGGAGCTGCTCCTTGAACTCCTTCGCCGAGAGGCCCTCGGCCCAGTGGATCATGAAGTCCTCGAGCCCGGGATACTTCGCGGCGACGGTCTTGATGCCCTCGATCACGTGCGACGGCGGGCCGCAGAACCACGCCTTCTGCTGGATGCCGTCGGCGAGCGAGGGCACGCGCGCGGGCGCGCCCGGCGTGCCCCACGTGCGACCGTGCGCGTCGGCGTAGCGCACGAAGCCGAAGGGCGCGAACCACTTGTAGCGCTCGTCATGCGACGGCTCGACGCGACGCTTGGCCTCCTCGGGCGTGTCGGCGAGGTAGAGCCCGGCGCCCCAGATCATGTCCTGGCCGAGCTGTTTCGGGCGCCCGTGCTTCGCGCAGGCGTCGCGATACGCCTTCACCACGTCGTCGAGAATCTTCTCGCCGTTGAGGGTCACCATGGCCTTGAAGTTCTTGCTGGCCATGTAGTCGATGGACTTGCTGCTCGCGATCGGCATCCAGATCTCGACGGGCAGGTGCTTGGGCCGCGGGACGCAGGTGATGTCGGTGAGCTGGTAACCGCGGTACTCGACCGCCGGCGGACACTCGTAGCGCTTGCCGTGGTGGTTGAACGCCTCGTCGTTGAAACACCGGAGCATGAGCTCGACCTGCTCCTCGAAGAGCTCCCGGTTCGCCGCCTGGTCGATGACGGGCGCCCCGAACGTCTCCACCTCGCGCGAGTGGTAGCCGCGCCCCACGCCCATGATCACGCGACCGTCGGTGACGATGTCCGCCATCGCGTAGTCTTCCGCGAGGCGGATCGGGTGCCACATCGGGACCACGTTGAAGGCGCAGCCGAGCTTGAGGCGCCGCGTCTGGGTCGCGAGCCAGAGCGAGAGCTGGACGAGGTTCGGGAAGCACTCGTAGCCCTCGCGCTGGAAGTGATGCTCGGCCGTCCACAGCGCGTAGTAGCCCAGGTCGTCCATCAGCTGGGCGACGTCGCGCGCGGCGAAGAACGGCTCGCTCAGCCGCTCGTTGCTGTAGCGCCGGGCATTGGCCGGCGTGCCCTGCGAGCCGATGTTCTCCAGGTCGACCTGGCCGACGTAGAGCACGTGGAATCGCTTGATCATCGCGCTGTCCATCCTCCGTCGATCACGAGCGGGTGGCCCGTGACGTAGTCCGCTTCTGAGCTAGCGAGGTAGCACGCGGCCGCCGCGACCTCCTCGAGCGTGCCGCGGCGGCCCGCCGGGGTGATCGCGCGCACGGCCGCCTCGTCCCCGCCGACGCCGCGCATCGCGGGGGCGTCGGCGCCCAGGATGCGCGTCGAGTTGGCGCGCAGCCCCGTCTGGATGGCGCCGGGGCAGATCGCGTTCACCGTGACGCCGCGCGCGGCGTACGTGATCGCCAGCTGCCGCGTCAGGCCGACCACGCCGTGCTTGGACGCGGTGTACGCGGCGCCCCCGCCGGAGCCGACGAGGCCCGCGACCGAGGCGATGTTGATGATACGGCCTCGCTCGCGCGGGAGCATCTCGGCGAGCGCGCGCTTGCAGCCGAAGAACGTCCCGGTGAGGTTGATCCCGATGACGCGCTCCCAGAGCGCGGGGGCGATCTCCTCGGCGGACGCGTAGCCGTCGAGGACCCCGGCCGCGTTGACCATGATCCCGAGGGGACCGACCTCGCGCACCGCCGCCGCCATTGCTCGATCGACGTCGTCCCAGCGGCTCACGTCGCCCTGCACGAACGTCGCGCGCCCGCCCTTCGTGGCGATCGCGGCGACCGTCTCCTTGCCACCCTCCGGCAAGAGGTCGAAGACCGCCACCGCCGCGCCCTGGACCGCGAGCGCCTGGGCGATGGCGCGCCCGATCCCCGAGCCGCCGCCGGTGACGAAGGCGCTGCCGCCGGAAAGGCTCAAGGGCCGGCGAGCTCCACGACCGCCCGCGCGACCGCCTCCGGCGTCTCGTGCAGGAGCATGTGGCCGCCGGGCAGCACACGCAGGGCGGCGCCCTTGATGCGCCGCTGCCATTCCTCGGCGTAGACGACGGGGTTCGCGCGGTCGCCATCGCCCCACACGAGGAGCGTCGGGACGGCGATCCGGTGCAGGCGACGGTGGAGCCCCTTGTCGGGGATGGGCCAGACGAACTTCGCCATCGACGAGCGTCGCTGCAGCGACTCGACCTGGGCGGCGATGTCGTCCTGGTCGCCGCCGGAACCCGTCGCCCACTCCCGGGCGACGCTGGACGCCGGGTCGCGCCAGAGGACGGGCGCCAGCTCGTCGGCGGGCAGGATCAAGATGTCGGCCGACGGAGCATCGTCGCGCCAGAGGCCGAGGGGCGAGACGAGCGTCAGACTCCGCGCGCGCCCGGGGAAGACGGCGGCGATCTCCGCCGCCGCCATGCCGCCGAAGGAGTGGCCGACCAGGTGCGGGCGCTCGAGGCCGAGCGCGCCCAGGAGCTCGTCGTAGGCGAGTGTGAGGTCGAGGAGATCGTCGAGCGTCTCGATGCCGGTCGAGCCCGGGACCCCCGGATGAGACGGCGCGTACACGCTGAACGACCGGGCCAGGAGGTCGAGGAACGGCGACCAACCGCTCCGCTCGTAGTACGAGTGGAAGTAGACGAGCGGGGCTCCGCGGCCCGCGGCGAGCACGCGGAAGGTCACCGTGCCCCCGCGGATCTCGACGCGGCGATCGTCCGGCATCAGGCGGCTCCGCTCCGCCTCGACGCCCTCACGCCGACCCGTTCCGGGCGCCCGACGGCCACCAGCGGTCCTTGTGGCCGGGCCAGAGGTCGCGAACGTGCGGCATGACCTCCTTCGCGAACAGCTCGGTGTTCTTGAGCGTCAGCTCCTTCGGCATGCTGCCGATCTGGAGCAGCACCATCAGGTGGCCCACCCGGAGGGTCCGGATGCATTCGGTGAGCTGCTGGCGCACCGTCTGGGGGCTGCCCGCGATGACGTACCCCTGGTCCACGTACTGGCCCCAGTCGAGCGACTGGCGGGCCCGCCGCGCCGCCGCGCCGACCTGCGCGCGAGTCCCGCTCTGCACCGTCTTGACGGTGCGGTAGCCCGGCGCCTCCGCGAAGCCCTCCCAGACGTTGAGGCACTTCTGATAGAAGTAGTGCACGTGCGGGAAGTACTCGCGCTCGGCCTGAGCGTCGGTCTCCGACACGCACACGAGCTGGAGAAACCCCGCGCGGAACGGATTGTCATCGGCGCCGACCCGGGCGATCGCCTCCCAGAAGCCGTCCATGGTGACCTTGCCGCGCTTGTAGCCGAAGTACGAGAGGTAGCAGTAGACGTAGTCGAGCTTCGCCGTCCACTCCCACGTCTCGACGCTGCCGCCGCCGGGGATCCACACGGGCGGATGCGGCTTCTGCAGCGGCTGCGGCCAGATGTTCGCGTAGCGGACCTGCGTGTACTTGCCGTTGAAGGAGAAGACCTCGGGCCGCGTCCAGGCCTGGATGACCAGGTCGTGCGCCTCGTAGTAGCGGTCGCGCAGCGTGGCCGGGTTGATCCCGTACGCGAAGTTCATGTCCATCGACGTGCCGACCGGGAAGCCCGCGACGAGCCGGCCGCCCGAGAGCAGGTCGAGCATCGCGAACTCCTCGGCCACGCGGAGCGGCGGATTGTACGCGGCCAGGCTGTTGCCGAGGACGACGATCGCCGCCTGCGACGTGCGCCGCGTCAGCGCCGCCGCCATGAGGTTCGGCGACGGCATCAGCCCGTACGCGTTGTTGTGGTGCTCGTTCACGCACAACCCGTCGAAGCCCTGCGCCTCGGCAAACTCCAGCTCGTCGAGGAACTCGTGATAGAGGCCGCGGGTCTTCTCGGGGTCGTGCAGATGGTGCGGGACGTCCACCCACACCGACCGATAGCGCTGCTCGAAATCGGGTGGCAGGAACCGGTAGGGCATGAGGTGGAAGAAGCAGATCTTCATGGTAGTTCGCGATGATACCACCGTCTCGACCCGCGTGAAGGCGGCGGCTCCGCTCGCCGCGAGCCGAGGGGACGACGACCTGCACGGCGCTGCCGAGGCGGGGGAAACTCTCCTCGTGCAGCTCGCACTAGCGGCGCGTGCTCGAGGCGACGGCCAGCAGGCGGACGCTCTTGCGACTGTAGCCGACCGTGAAGAGGAAGAGGCGCGCGTACGGCGATACTTGCCAGTGCCCGGGTGGCGCACCATCGGGCCGTCGCCGTAATCGACCTGGGCTTCCTCGCAGGGCGCGGTGATGATCACCGTGTTCGCCTCGGGCGTCCGCGGCGGCCACGGCGGCCGGCCCGGCACGAGCGGCCCGTGGTCGGTGGACACCTCTTTGGCCGGATTTGCCGGCGGGTGGCCCCACCGCCCGGGCGGGCGCACGGCGAGCCCGGCGGCCTTGAGGTAGGCTACAGCCGTCTCGCGCCGCTCGCCCGTCGCCGCCTCAATGCGGTGCAGCGTCCAGCCCAACTGCCCGAGGGCAATGACTTGCTGCTTCTTCGCGTCGCTCAAGATGTTGGCTATGCCGGCGGTGGGACCACGGTCCCTACCGCCGCGTCAACGTCTTGAGCGCCTACTTCCTATGGCCGGTTTTCAGTGTCCACTGGGAAACCGGGCTGAGAAGGGCGGCTCCCCGGCGCCGCGAGATCAAGTGATCCGAGGAGACAGGAGACCCACCTCTACGTTCGCCCCTGAGGCGTGTCCTGGCGCGCTTTCCGGAATCGGCCCTACGGCCGCAAGGCTATGAGCCGGTTGCAGCCGGCCTTCCTCGAGGGGCCACGCACCCGGGGGACCTAAGGGGAGGGCGCTCCCTTCCTAAGGCAGGCGGAGCCCAAGCCAACATCACCGACCTGAGCGCCCTTCGCGTCTCATCATCTGGGTGTCCAGGAGGCAACCCGATCTTCTGTCTGCATCAGACTCGTCTCAACTGCGAGATCATTGAAGTACGGCCTATGGAAAATCTTCGCGAACGAGCCTTGTTCGGATTGGGTTGGAGTGGAGCCACTCAAGCGCTCGGACAAGTCTTGCAGTTCGCCATCTCCATCATCTTAGCGCGCGTGTTGAGTCCGAGAGAATTCGGCCTGATCGGGATGATTCTGGTCTTCACTGCATTCGCTTCAAGCCTTTCCGACATGCGCTTGGGCGCTGCGTTGATTCAGAAGCGAGCAGTCTCTGATCGGCATCTGAATTCCGTTTTTTGGTTGAACGTTGGAGTTGGAAGTTCCCTGACTCTCTTGTTCTGTCTCACAGCGCCTCTCGTCGCAAACTTCTATCATGAACCACTGCTCCGACTGCTGACCATCGCCGTCGCCATCAACTTCGTTCTGAATTCCCTGACCGTCGTCCACACCGCGCTTCTCGACAAGTCTCTCAGTTTCCGGGCCAGATTTTGGATCGAGATCGTGGCGACCTTTTTCTCGGGAATCGTGGCACTGACACTCGCATTCAACGGCGCAGGAGTCTGGAGCCTCGTTGGTCAGTCACTCACCGCAGCCGTGATACGGATCGCCCTAATGTGGCGCTCCCACCAATGGCGGCCGGGAACATCCTTTGATCTGTCCGCGTTGAAGGATCTCATGCATTTCGGTGGCCCGCTCTTCGGCTCCAGCATCGTGGCCTACTGGGGGAGAAACTTTGACAAGCTAGTGATCGGCCGTCTAATTGGAAGCTCAGCCCTGGGAATCTACAACCTCGCCGACCGGCTGATGCGTCTGCCTCTGACGAACGTCACCGACGTGACGACTGCGGTGATGTTCCCAGCCCTGTCTCTGATGCAGGACGATGTCGAATCCGTGAGGCGCGTGTATCTCCGCGCGACCGGCATGATCGCACTATTGACCTTCCCGATGATGATCGGGCTGAGTGTGGCGGCCGAGCCGGCGATCCTTGTTGTCTACGGTGACCAATGGCGAGAAGCCATTGGGATTGTCCAGCTCCTGTGCTTCGCCGGGATGGCACAATCGGTCTACAACACCGCAACGTGGATATTTCTTTCGCGCGGACGAACGGACACTTTCTTTCGCCTGATCGTCTACACGACTCTCGTTCGCGTGGCGGGGGTGTTCGTCGGCGTTCATTGGGGGATCACCGGTGTGGCGTGGGCCTATGTTTTGGGAGGATATGTGTTGCTCTGGTATCCGACATGGTCTGCCGTAGGACGACTACTTCACCTCCGCGTGGGTGAGCTGCTGAAAAACGTGGCAGGACCCCTCGGTTGCGCGGCGGCCATGGGCGTTCTGGTTTGGAGCGTGGATTGGTGGCTGCTTGCCGGTCAGGCTGCATGGATACGCTTGATTCTTCAAACGGTGATGGGAACGTTTGTGTACTGCTTCTTCATACGCCGGTTCCGATTGAAAGCGTGGGATGAGACCCGGAGTCTGATTCTGGAGATCGGCGGCCGACGAAGGCGATTTATTCGATGGCTCCTGCAGGACAACGACCGCGCCGGATCCTAGTCTAGCCGCACATGGAGTACAGCATCCGCAGGTCCCAGTTCGCCAAGTCCAGAAGCGCCAGGCCGCTGAACAGCCACTGGCGCTCAAGCCACTCCTTGCGCACCGGTCGGATCAGGATGGCCGGGCCGGGCGGGGCCGTACCAGGCGACCGCTTCTGGAGCCCGAATCCACTCTTCGAGAGCAGCTCTGTCGTTTCGTGGGGCAGCGTCGCTGACCAGACCGTGATCTGTGAAGTCCGCGCGAGGGCGAGGGCAGCCCGAAGCAGTTCCGCACGGATCTCCGCGCTGCTCGCTTCCCAGTCAACGACGTTCACCTCCTCTCGATTCGCTAACTCAGAGGTGCATTGCTGCAGCACCAGGTACCCTCCCAGGCGGTCTTTCCCCCAGAACAGGAACCGGTAACGGCTGAGCGGATTCTGAAAGCGCCATTCGTAGTATTGGGCGTCTCTCACGTGGCGAATGCGACCGGAGCTGCCGAGTCGCTCCACCAGTTCCGCCATGTCCCCGCAACGAGGGGCTTCCTCGAACGAGATCCCGGGGACGGCATCCAGCGCCCTCTTGACTTGCTCTTGTCCGAGATCTGCCAGCGACCCGCGCACCTTCGGCGCCCTGCCGAGAACGTCGCCGGCCAGGGATACGAGCGACGATTGCTTCACGAGCCGATGGAGGACACTCTGAAGCGAGGCTCGCCAGGGTCGCCAGCGCATCGGTTGCGTGGAACCGGCGCTGCGCCAGCCCGTCGACAGCGAAGAGAGAAAGGTCACGGGCCCGGCGCTTAGATTGAAGACGTAGTCGTAACCACGATTCGCCAGATCCTCGAAAGCCGCAGTCATGATCTTCGGAATCAGTCCACGGTTGCGATGCTCGGGTGCGATGACCAGGTCGTCAGCGTAGAGGCCGACACATCTCTGGGGCGGGTTTCCACCCTCCCATTGAACGCCGAAGAAGCCGCGCATCCCGACCGCGCGGCCGTTTCGCATGGCCAGGTAGATCAGCGGTTCGGCGAGATACGGGTTTCGCCCGTACTTCCAGTCGAAGTAGGCGATATTCAACTCGATGCTCCGACTCCAGGAATGGGTTTGAAGCTCTGCCACCTGCGTCTTGTTATCCGGTTGATAGCGAACGAACTCGTAGTCGGAGGCCGTTACTCCCGATCGCATAACACGAGGCCCAGAGGAGGGAACGTTTCTGGTTGGATCCGTCATGCGCCCTGTCGAAGCTTGTCGATGAACGCGAGTATATCGTCGACGGTGTCCCACTCTCTGGCGATGTCGTACCCCGCAAAGTCGACTTCGCGCCCGACTTCACGTTCGATGAACAAGGCCACACTGAACAAACCCAGCGAGTCGAGCTGCCCAGATCTGATCAGCGACGTGTCCACGATCTCACTGTCGAAGTCCACATCGCTCGCTCTGATCACCGCGATCAGCTTGTTCCGCAGTCTCTGTACGTTCGTGTGGGAGCGGAGCTTTCGCATCGCGAGCTAGCCTTCGGCGCGAGCGAGGACGCGGTGGTCAATTGGCTGCAGGCGGGCACATCGCTGGGCCACTTCCGAACGGTTGATCTTTCCCCTCGACGTGCGGGGGATCTCCTGTACGAGGTACCATCGCTGCGGCATTTGGAACTTGGCCAGATGTTCCCTGAGCTCGTCATACAGGCCCTGAACGCCTTCGTCGTTGGCTGACTTCAAGACCACCGCGATCCCGATGTTCTCGCCATAGAGCGGGTCCTCGTAGCCGAAGGCGCAGACATCGATTGTCTGCTCGTATCGCTCCGCCACGGCATCGATATCGCCGGGGTAGATTTTTGTCCCACCCTTGTTGATCTCTTCGAGTGTTCTGCCACGCAGATACAGGATGCCTCGCTCATCGACCAGGCCGATGTCGCCCGTGAGAAACCAGCCGTCAGTCACGACTTTCTTCGTGAGGTCGCCTCGTCTCCAATATCCCTGCATGAGCGCAGGAGTTCTGAGCCAGACATGGCCGACCTCTCTGGGGGCGCATTCGATCGCCGAGCTCGGTGGGACTTCCGTGCTGGCCGCCTTCAAAATCTTGACCTCCGCGCCCCAAGGGAGCCCGATCAGTCCGTCCTCCAGTTCAACGCCCTCCACCGTGGTTCCCGCTACCCAACTCCCCGTTTCCGTAATGCCATACGCGTTGACGACGTCCTGGGTTCCTGCCCACTCGCGGATGTTCATCCAGAGACGGGCGGAGAGCGGCGCAGAGCCGCAGATCACGCGCTCGATCCGGCCACGCCGCGGCGGTCTGGCCGTCTTGAGGACGAACCGCCACATCGACGGAACGGAGGACATGAAGGTGATTTCGTGTTCGTCGAGCAGAGACCCCAGCTGCATCAACAGATCGGGCTTGAACGGTGGGACGATGAAAAGCGTCTGACCGTACAGCCAGGGGAAAAGGCAGTTACAGATGAGTCCGTGTCCGAAATGAGTCGGCAAAAGACAGAGGGTGCGGCGAAACTTCTCTGTTCCAAGACATTGCAGCAGACTCATCCAACGAGCCCGCAGGGAGCGGTGCGTGTGGACCACACCCTTGGGCTCGCCGGTGGTCCCTGAAGTGAACAGGATCAGGGCCGGGTCATCCAGGGAAGGAACCATCGAGGACACTGTGAGCGATGCGACGCTCGTACGATTGCGAGCTGGAGGCGGTGTCTCGACCACCGTGCTCCCGGTCGCTATGAGCACCTCGGCGATCGAAGCCTCCACCTCCCCTCGCCACACGGACATGCGCGGCGCCGCCGCACGCGCCAAGTTCTCGACCTCAAATTTCGTCAGGCGAGGATCGATCGGAATGGCGCAGCCACCGAGGCTCCAGATGGCGAGCAGATCGACGAAAAATTCTAGCGTGTTGCCGTGGTGCGTGAAGACGCGGTCGCCCGCAACCAGACCCGCCCTTTGAAAGAAGGCCACGCGGTGATAGAATTCCCGCTCGATATATCGGCGGTCCCACCTGCGACCACTAAGCGGCTCGATCAGATTGCCGACGCGCGAGACCGGGAACATAGGCGCTTCGAGCCCGTGCCTCCAAATTCGACTTCGGCGTCCTCAACTTCAACACTGCAGAGTGTAACGTCTGCAGAACACCCAATTATTCATTATTAGCACCGGTGGGGCGATATTGACAGAGGACGCTCGATTCCAGTAAATCGCAAGATTTCCAAGCGCTTAGAGAGCCGGCTCCTCCGTTCACTGCGCCGGACAACGCCCCGTGGGCGTTGTCCACCACCTCAGATCGAGCGCAGTCCCGCAACTCCCCCGCAGGGACAGGCGACTTACTCAAAGATGCAACACGTTTATTTCAGAGACCTCGCCCGGGCGTTTCACTTGAATGCCGATCCGATCGGGCGTAGCCTACGGCGGACAGTTGGTCCGATCACCGCGGGAGCTCGGGGAACCGGGCTGAGAGGGCGGCTCACCGCCGCCGACCGCATGAACCTGACCTGGTTAATGCCAGCGAAGGGAGGCCCCCATGTCTCGTAAGATCTACGTCACCGGGTCCCGTTTTGATCTCCGTGTCCCCATGCGCGAGATCGCGCTGTCCGGCGGCAATCCGCCGCTGCGCCTCTACGACACGAGCGGCCCCTACACCGATCCCAACGCCGACCTCGACCTGAAGCGGGGCTTGCCGCCGCTCAGGCTCCCCTGGATCCTCGGCCGCGGTGACGTCCAGGAGCTGCCCGGCCCGTCGTCCGCGTATCGCCGGAGCCGCGAAGAGAATCCGGCGCTCGGCGGCGTGAGGTTCGCGAGCGTGCGACGTCCGCTGCGCGCCAGCGCGGGCCGCTGCGTCACGCAGATGCACTACGCCCGCCGTGGCGAGATCACCCCCGAGATGGAGTACATCGCGCTGCGCGAGGGCGTGGCGCCCGAGGTCGTCCGTGCCGAGGTCGCGCGGGGCCGGGCAATCATCCCGTCGAACGTCAACCACCCCGAGACCGAGCCGATGATCATCGGCCGGAAGTTCCTCGTGAAGATCAACGCCAACATCGGCAACTCGGCCGTCGCCTCCTCCATCGAGGAGGAGGTCGAGAAGATGACGTGGGCGACCCGCTGGGGCGCCGACACGGTGATGGATCTCTCGACCGGCAAGAACATCCACGAGACCCGCGAGTGGATTCTCCGGAACTCGCCGGTGCCCATCGGCACGGTGCCGATCTACCAGGCGCTCGAGAAGGTCGGCGGCAAGGCCGAGGAGCTGACCTGGGACGTCTACCGCGACACGCTCATCGAGCAGGCGGAGCAGGGCGTCGACTACTTCACGATCCACGCCGGGGTGCGGCTCCCTTACATCCCGCTCACGGCCAAGCGCGTGACCGGGATCGTCTCGCGCGGCGGGTCCATCATGGCCAAGTGGTGCCTCTCGCACCACCAGGAGAGCTTCCTCTACACCCGCTTCCCGGAGATCTGCGAGATCATGGCGGCGTACGACGTCGCCTTCTCCCTGGGCGACGGTCTCCGCCCTGGTTCCAACGCCGACGCCAACGATGAGGCCCAGTTCGCCGAACTTGAAACGCTCGGTGAACTCACGAAGATCGCGTGGGAGCGCGACGTCCAGGTGATGATCGAGGGTCCCGGCCACGTGCCGATGCACCTGATCAAGGAGAACATGGACCGCCAGCTCGCGGTGTGCCACGAGGCGCCCTTCTACACGCTCGGGCCGCTGACGACCGACGTGGCGCCGGGCTACGACCACATCACCTCCGCGATCGGCGCGGCGATGATCGGCTGGTTCGGGACCGCGATGCTCTGTTACGTGACGCCGAAGGAGCACCTCGGTCTGCCCAACCGAAAGGACGTGAAGGACGGCGTGATCGCGTACAAGATCGCCGCCCACGCGGCCGACCTCGCCAAGGGCCATCCCGGCGCGCGCGACTGGGACGACGCG
>Ga0137397_10001985_pt1 | contig 14315 bp, 21 predicted proteins | sample czorhiz116metaG_FD_106658 | JGI IMG/M metagenome (GOLD analysis project Ga0137397, IMG submission 106658) | Vadose zone soil microbial communities from Angelo Coast Range Reserve, California, USA - czorhiz1.16 metaG | ecosystem: Environmental > Terrestrial > Soil > Vadose zone | place: USA... | reverse complement strand
AGATGCAAGTGTCCGACTAACTCACGCAGCCATCACTTCCATCTCACGAGTACGTTGACAGGAGATGAAGCAGTACGACAACGATGGGGAGGTGGTCACGTACAAGCTCGAAAAGGTCACCTTCTTGTTGAACAACCTTGGCAAGTTGGGCGCGCTGCATAGGCTGGAAGAAAGAGCACCAACAGCCACAACGACCGCTCCGCAACGACCTTCCACAGAGCCTGCACGATATCTTCCAGCGCCTCAGGACGTGTGTCGTATACATTCCTGATCCCTCATATCGCTGGCTCATACGTAGTACTCAATTGAACTGGATGAAGTCAGGCGCGATGTCGTAGAGAGCACGAATGTGTGATCTACCATGAAGAAGATTATATCGCGCAAAGACATAATACGGAAAGTCAAGCAATGCGATATCAAATCTCGAGCATGCTTCAACGTTTCCAGGTCTGTCGTCGGATTCGTCATCCATTTCACTGGCGCGAACTCATCGTCTGCTAGTGCAGGTCGCGCCAACTATTGATGCACGTTTAGAACAAATCAAGGTCATCAGGAACTTGAACAGTCATGGACGTTGCCCATACAACGATCGCGTCCTTCGTTTGCCTCGTGTGTTGATGTGGCCAGACATCGTTTGTAGTGTAACTCATGCTGAATCGCCCGCGACTCTCGTAGTATGTCTCGTGATTACAGTGGGCGTTTGATTTTATGTCGCACCCTGATGTATTCAAGTCTCCATGTATTCTAAGTGGCCAGTGGCACAGCTCAAGTACTCAGGTGGCTATGTTTGATTCTGACGTGACGCGGAGAAATATTTCAAAAGCGGTGCGTTCCTCGCGCTGGCAGGAACGCTGTACGAGCGTGCACGTGTTGTAGAGAAGTCATCCGGCCCGACGTAAGCCCCGCAGCTGAAATAATTCCAAGTCATGCGAGCATCATATACCCTAATCCAACCATTCCTTGTCACTAGCACACTCCATCATGAACCCAAAGGATGAAAAAGCGGAAGTCCTGCCAGCTGCTGTCTTCGCAAAAGGCACACGCCCCCGGAAATTCAATTGGAGGGCCCTCGGTCTCGCCGCTCTGCTCGCGAGCGTTCTCACCGCAGCGCTGCATTATGTTGACCTCCCCAGTGGGCTATTCTTATCCGCAATACGGTTGGATCACCATGGAGAAGCAAAGCTCTGTCCCCAGTCGAGCGCCCTCCACCCGAAGCATCATGCAGAGGTCTGGAAGACTTTAGGTCGTGAGTTCGATGAGAAGACATTCACGACGAGAGCAGTGGCGTGGCTCGGGGGGGCGGTGCGCATTCCGTACGTTTGAAATCGCCTTTTGCTATGCGGCGTCTTTTTTTCTGAACTCTTGTGTTTAACGAAGCACCGAGTCGTATGACAACATGAGCCCTGTTGGAGTGGATGGGCGGTGGGACGCTTTTAGGCCGTTCCATGACTACCTTGTTCAATCTTTTCCCCTTACGTACGTTGATGATCCATTTTTGAAATTACAATAAATTCAGATCTAATGTTACCTTTTCATTAGACACGAGACTCTTATGCTCAAGAAGGTCAACACATACGGTTTGCTTTATGAGTGGAAGGGCTCGAACGATAGTCTCAAACCGCTCCTGCTAACCGCCCACCAAGGTTTGTCCGCGGACCATATCATCGGCGCCAAATCTAACACCGCTGATACCCCTTTGATTGGTAGATGTGGTTCCTGTCGATCCCAAGATTGTTGAAGAGTGGACATATCCCCCTTACTCTGGGCATTATGACGGTATGATGCAGGATTGGTGGCACCGTTACGCATCACACAACTTACTCGGGTGTTTTTCAGGCAAAGTCATTTGGGGCAGGGGAAGCTCTGACGACAAGAGTGGCCTGATCGGGATACTGTATGCCTCTATAATTTCTCCTCTGTAACGGTGCCAAACGCTGACCCCGCCACATAGCGTATCCATTGAAACTCTGCTCGAGAAAGGGTTCAAGCCCGTTCGCACCGTTGTTCTCGCTTTCGGCTTTGACGAAGAGGCGAGCGGCTTTCACGTTAGCGGTACAGCTTCTCTAAAATCTAGGACGTGGCCTTAGTTCTTTTGCGGTTAGGGTGCCCGACATCTCTCCGCCGCAATGCTGGATATATATGGCGAACACTCGTTTGCCCTACTTGTAGACGAAGGCAGTGAGTGCTAAGATAGGTATGGTAACGCCTTACTTACATCGCTCTCGTAGGTTCATATGGAGACATAGAGGGCTCCACCATCGCCATCCCTGGTATCGCGGAGAAAGGATATGTGGATACCATAGTGAAGGTCTCGACGCCGGGTGGACATTCGAGCATTCCACCTCCACATACAGTCAGCAATCCCGTTTTCCCCATAGATCCTATCTGATATCTTTCGTAGGGTATCGGCATATTGGCACGTCTCTTCGTCGAGTACGAGGCAAACCCGATCGAGCCTCACTTCGAGCGTGGCACTCCCGTATACAGCACAGTCCAATGCGTAGGCGAACACGCGAAGGATTTCCCGCCACACCTGCGCGCTCTTGTCGAGGCCTCTGTCCACTCGGACAGGGCACTGCGTAAATTAGAGGCGGTGTTGATAAGAAATCCGCTGTACAGAGCGCTGATTGGCACTACACAAGCCATCGACATCGTGCAAGGCGGGGTGAAGGCGAATGCGCTACCCGAAGAAGCTTGGGGTGTCGTCAATCATCGAGTTGCAACGCAAAGGTCTGTTTCCCGGATACGTGGAAGGGATTCGCATTCTTATTCGTGCCAACTTACGTGGGGCTTGCGACCAGCTCTGTTGCCACGGTGCAAGAACGCGATAAAAATCTCCTGGAGCACTTGGCCAAGGAATTCAATCTTACATTCACCGCTTTTGGCTCGGCGATCTCCACCGGGGATGGCCCAACAGCGGGCACACTGACGCTGACGGACGAATGGGGCACCGCTCTGGAGCCTGCCCCGATTACGCCCACCAGCGAAGACTCGGCTCCATGGCAGTTGTTGAGCGGAACGATCAAGGCAACTTTCAATGCTCACCGAGGTCTAGACGGTGACGATAACATATTCGTCAGTCCTGGGATCATGACCGGAAATACTGGTCCGTGTGGTTGCTTGGCTGCTGTTTTCTCAAGGCGATGTTGACGTATATGTCTTGCCACGAACAGATACGAAGTACTATTGGAAACTAACACGCCACATTGTACGGTACAACCATCAATACGGGAGTGCATTCCCGCCAAACAATATCCATACGGTCAACGAACGTACGTTCGATCATCATCTCTTGTCGGAGTTCGTGGCAAGTTTTGATAGACGAGCTCGGCAGATCTCCCAGTCGATAATTTCGTGGAAATGATCAGGTTTTTTACAACGCTGATCCTCAACGCGGACGAAAGCAGGACGCTGTGACGATGTGAACACAAATCCGTACCCAATTGCAATACCTACAGGTGTGGTCACGTGGCTACTGGTAATACACGGACGTTTGTGTGATGTATAGTCACTGTCAGCATGATTCAGTCTGGTTGTTGAGGCCCCTGGACGTTCTCGTGGTAATACAAGCCACATGAGGCTGGGATGAAGTGCAAGCACTGACAAGCCAACTGCCTTGCTGACTATACACGTTGAGCGAGCGATCATCACCATCCTGGAAAGGTTCATACCAAGCTGTTCTTCCTCGCCCCAGCTGCCACGGTCTCGGATACCGCAAGTAAGGGTCTGGATTCAAAGGCACATGTATTCTAGGCCAGGCGCATCACCAACATATGTCGGTGACGGTGGCCCGCCTTATCGAAACCACTGACATTCCGACTCGGAGTCCGGGAGATGACACGCACACCAACGCCCTAAAAATAACCATCCAACTGCCTATTGGCCTCGTTGCGAGTTATTTATCCATGCACGCTCGTATATCCTCCTGGTGGTCTGGTGGTGGACTCCCCGGGTTTTCGCCTGGCGGTCACCATATGAAAGGAAAGGTGCTCATTTTGTTCCTCACAATGGCTGTCCAACTTTACTGGCGAATTGATAGGCAAAAGAATCAGTACGAGGAAGGAAGAATGGAAGATGGTGATGGACAGGATCAACATATATCACTCACCTTTCTACTTTCTATACAAGGCCGGGATGATGTGTGTGGTGATGTATGGCATGAAAGAGGAACACCTTGCTTGCTCATTGTGCTGGAAGTGGACGAACGCAAGCATGAGCTCGAAACAGGGCGGTCGAGGATGGGTTTGTCGCCAGTTCATCTGTATCACCTGCGTTTACTCATCATGTGCAACTCGAGCTAATTCTATTCAGTTTGCGCAAGTCGCCGAAGGGAGCAACATGCTGGTGTGCATACTCACAATATTTATGAAGCTATGAGCTCAATTGATAGTCACCATGGATGCGATTCGATATCCCCAAGGTCCAGCACCCCCTGGACTGGGCGCCTCAGCATTTAAGATGCATGACAGGACCTTATATTGTATTCCGACAGCATATGGCTGTGATCGAGACGTTCCAGAACCTGCCAGCCACGTCCATCCCACCATATATATGGTTGATGGGAACCGGTACGTACTCGTCGCCGTCCAGAGGAATAATTGTGACTGAGACGTCCAGAACACAGCAACAGTCACGGCCCCTCCTGCGACACATATTTGAAACCGAGACCGGGACTAGAACGCCTTCGATCCAGCAACGGTCACAGCGACGTCTGCAAAAATGACGACAGAGCCGGTACAGTACGCGCTGGCGTACTCCAACGGCATGGAAGGTCACGGATTCAACAATACAGTAATTACGGCAGCCGCAGCCCGAGTGGCGGAACTGGTACACGCCTTCCGATGGCAATTGTTACTGAGACGTCCCAGATGGAAGCAACAGTTAATGATGATCGCCACCTCATCCGCGGGAATACGTCTTCAATAACGTGGTTATGATGGACGTACTGTACCAAAACTCAGCAATTGAGTCGTTCTACCAACGAGAGGAGTCGAATCGAAGGACGACTGAGCTTGGATGAGTTCTGGTCGCGTTCTGGTCGCGTCACATGTGATGGTAGCAAGCGACTCCTGGTTGCTCGTACTTGTATGTTAAAGACCTCCGGCACGATCTCAATCAATAGATCGTGGGTATTCTTCTGATCCACCGGGTTCGTTCGACTACCCGGGTCAGATCCAGTAATCCCGGACTCCAAGTCGTCAGGGAGTCTCCCGGATCGTCACTTACCTGGCTCGTCTTTTGACGACCTCCCACCGAGCATAGTAACGATGCTGAACGGGGTATTTTTTTAGCACCGCCGGCGCCATGTATTGGTATAGTGAAACTTTCATAGTTTCAACGGGAGGAAAGGGGCTAGAAATCCGCTTTTCGAGAGAGGTTTGTTCGTTCGAGTCCGAGTCGGATCAGTCAGGTTCACCGTCACGCGACTGTCACGCGTGACATAGCGTGTAGCGTGCGTCCAACTTCAGCTTCAACTCCCGAGTCGGACGTGCTCCGCAATCAACGAAATGACTGCGATTCGTCTCTATCCCCCACTGTTCGAAGAGGGGAAAGACGCTGAGTTTTTGCGCTCTGGTCGCACCTTGTCTGTTACTCAGTCTCCCAGAGACAACTCTGTTGCCGTGTTTGCGACGAACGCAGCTGTAGGCCCGAATGTCAAATACCCCGATTTTTCGTGTATCGCCTGACTCCATTGCAAGGTCGATTCGAAAGCCCTCAAGTTACTCAAGGAGAAGTACCATGAATCGCAGGACGTCTATACCGCAAGTATAGATAAAATACCGTCATCTGAACGTCGGAAGGTACGTCGCTATATGCTAGACACCAGACTAAGGTCTTTAGTCCGCGTCCAGTTTGTGACAGAGGCATCCGTCATTTTTGCTTCACTGCAAGACTTCAAAGTCAATCAAAAAGAGCAAGATTCCCGATTGTTCGTAGTCCCTTTTTTAGTCACCAACCACTCGCTAATGTTATCTTAAGGGGACGGGGGGAGCAAGTTTCGCAGGTATTGATCAAGCATGCGGTAGACTATGTCAAGCTCGTCATGGACAGCTGGGCGAAAGCATCTGTGAGTGTCTCCCATGACCCCGCGGGAGCACGCTGACCCTCTTGCCAGAAACTGATAAACAGACCCCAGCCCCTCCAATACGATGCCAATCATTACCGGACATTGTACACCTGTCTCTCTCTATTTGTTGTCCTTTACCTTCCTGAGGCCGGCTTCGACGATGCCCCGGTGGGGGAAGAGTTGATGGAGTGGCTCAACACGCACTTCATCGAACCTTCATCGGAAGAGGGTGACCATCTCAGTTCACAAGACTGTCCATGGCAAGACGAGTCCTTCTGGCCTTATCTTACGAGGTACTCCCGCCATCTCAGGGGCACAAGAAAGTTTGACATGTACCTCATGCAGATCTGTCCTTCGGGGATTTTCGAAAGCACCTGTTTTTCTGTTAGAGACCCTATCTCGCCATCCCTCCGAGCACCTCAGGAGCGTAGCACAGCACCTAGCACCTTTGCTGAGCTCGCACCCCCGTATCGTCCAATTTTCCAGTGAGCGTGACTTTGTGATCGCCCTTCGCCGCTGGAAGGAGAAGGTCAAAACCCTCCGCCTCGAACTCGATCGTGTCCCGGAAGGTGCACGAGAGGATGAATATGAGAACTGGTGGAAGCCATTCAGCAACATTGTGGGCATACTGGAGGGTCGTCCTGAGATCATCCAGACCATTTGCGTCGATCTTAATGCCGACTGGAAGGAGGCGTGTGCTGTTTGGAGCATTTTTGTGAACCATCGTCTTCGAAGGCAGGACCTTCCGTGCGTATCCTCTACATTTCCCGGGGAATTGCTTCTCATTATGCCCTCAGAGAGGTGGTGAATCAGATTCTAGAGAGCATGCCCGCTGATCCAACCGACCTAGAAGATATGATTCACGTCGCTTTGTTCCGCGGCGAGACAATAGAGGCATTGTCGTACGCCGCCAAGCTGGACGTTTGGCTAGCGGCCCACTGGGTTGATCTCATGGAAGCTGTCGACCTCCTGAACACACACGTCGGCGACGAGTAAGAACTTCCCACCTATTATGTGTCCCTCGCTGAGTTTTGCGAGTAGCTCAGATGTCTCTGTCCGCGACCAGCGTATATTGTCTTACGCGGACTACTTACATTCTGACCCAGCACTATGGCGCATCACCATCGCCTACATGTGCTCCTGCGGACCGATAGGGAGGGAACGCGCAGACCAAGTGTTGCTCCGCGTACCCATCAGCTTTAAGCCCAACACGGGTGACAAGAAGGCGGCCGTCCATATGGGTGAAGTTCCTCCCGCATTAAAGGCGGTGATCGAAACTTGCCACGAGTATGGAAGGGAGGCGGTGCGACGCATGGTTTGCACGGTATTCATCCTTCTTCCACCGCCTACGTGTGTTTGTTTTGCTCAGATTTTGTCATACAGATTGCGGCACGAAATTTCCTGCAACACAGGGAATATGGGTTGGCTGTTTCGTACGCAACCTCAGCAGAAAATTGGACGTGGCTCGGCCGAATAGTCGATGCCGTCTTGGCAGAATATATCAAGCACGGTTTGTTCATTTCTTCCCTGCACTGCTGTCCGTACTCATGAAAATTATAGGACCCGAAGTCTTTGCCCGATCAGTAGCTGCCGTTGCGCCGTCATTGCAAGAGCTGCGAGCACATCCGGGCGCAGACGGTGTCTTCACTCACCGACTCATGTTTGCGGTCCGCTACGCCGAGTTTCATCAACGAAGATTAAGCGGTGATCTGCAGGATGCAGCCTTGGATCTGCTGACCATGTTCAACGAAGATCTCGCACCAACAACATGGTGGGGCGTTCTCCTTTGTGACGCCATCGACCTCATCCGGAACGGTGAGTGATCTTACGTGCTCATTGCTACCTGTGCCCAATCATATTCTCTTTAACTGCAGATGATTTGATGTTATATTCCTCATCCGGGGCTGTTGAGTTGCTCAAACGGCTCGAGGACGTGCATCTTAGAGCCTCGCAAGGTTCCGGGGATGCTTATTTGTCTATCCTCATGGTGACGATGGGGGGATCGGGCGAGGCTGAGGCCCTTCAGCGTCTCAAATCCGCCCGACTCTCCCTAGCGAAGTACTATGCGAAATGCACTATGGTAGCTGGTGGGCGTGACATCAAAGGCTCGCGGGTGGGGATTATCGCAGTGTAGTTGACCACGATGTGTATTTTCTGGGCCTATGCCGGATCCAGCGCCATGGCGGTGTTGAGCTCTGAGACCCACGCACAGTCTTCCCTGGTGTGAGGCTCTGTCGAGAGATTTGCTGTAGTAGGCAACAACGTGGGGCCTGAGTGATGGCCACCGAGGACCTGGGCCTCAGCCTCCCATGTGGCGTGGTCATGGCGTAGGGAGTGGCTCTCAATCCAACGCTTTGCCCCGTCACGAATGCGATAGTAAAATTCCACCATATCAGTCCTCGCTCTTGTTCATTTCTAGAGGTAAGCAGGGCATGTTATGTAATCATGGCACGTTCGCATCGAACGAAGCTCAGGGCAATCTTGCCACCCTATGTCTCAGCCTCATCGACTTGCCGCATACTGATAGCTTTGTGGCATTTTAAGACGAGCGGTGAAACCAGACCGGAGCTCCGACGTGTCAAGTGGCGACGGTCAAAAAGGACTGTTGCAGTGCGACGCCTTCCCATGATGGTGATACTAACACGGGTGCGACTGCAACGCTATGGCTGTCCCTGGATCTGGAAACCGCCCTTTTCGACCAGCGCTGAAGGGAGATATCTCTCCTCGCCCATCAAACGGCGATTTCGGGGCTTCCCTAGCCGAGTGTCTAGCTCTGAGCTCTCGACGCATTCACGTATCGCCCAATCCTTTCTAGGTACTTGTTTGTTTCATCCTATGATACTCTTGTAGACTCGCATCCCCGCATATGTATGCCCAAGTGTATGTCTCCCCTTCTCTGATGCGCGCGTACCGTTCTACCCCCAGCCTCCAACCCGGCGCTTGAGGCGTTGCCCGCCACCTGAGCCCCGCACCGGGAACTAGAAAATCGTACCAGCGGATTTTCACCACTTTTATTCATCGTGACTTGACGCTAGCCTGTATGGCTGTACCTTTTCTTTCCATTTTTCCAAACTGAATGTAGACTGAGCGCTTTCATCCAAGCACTTTCCGCCACTGGCTAACTGTGAAGCACTTCTCTAGCAACAAGGGACAGGTTCTTGCGTCGTCTCCGCGTGCGTACGCGGCGCAGTGCCCCAAGTCACGCTCCGCCGCCCTTCGGCTGATTGACCCGAAGCGTCGCTGTCCCTTCCTCCACCCCGCGCTCCAGCCAAAAACAACAAAAATAAAAAAAAGGATACCTAGCATGTGGCGGTTCTTGATACTGCCGGACTCCCTTATCGCCCTCCAAGCTCCCGCTCAAGTCCCAGACCCTTTGTATTTTTACTCCGCCTACGTGCAAGACCCGCGGATTCTTTTGGAGGATCCACCCACTTCTCTTTTTGGTCTTTTGTCGGTTTTGGATCGTTGCGGTCCGTCTTTCGATTCATACGAGACGTTTATTCGGTGATTGGACCTGAATCGTCCCAAACTTCGTGTCGTCTCTTTCTGTGTCATGTTGCTTTCAACGACTCTTGGTGGCGACGGTGGAGGAGTGGTCACGCTATGCGTGGCGAGACTGAGGAGTGTTCTTGGTATAAATGAACATTGGGAGCACGTTGCATTCGCCAATCTTTCGTTCTTCGACGCCTGCAAATCCTCTACGACCCTTCGCGAACGATCTTCCAACATGTGCATCACCGTGACGACCTACACCGAGCACCCGTGCGGCGCGGTTCTCTTCTCTGGCCGTTCGCATGTACGTCTCGTGCATCGTTGTACATTTTTTTGGCCTTTTGTCCCTAACTCGACCTTGACACCCTCGCAGACCGATTGCGGCCAAAGTACCTGTGCTGGCAGTCATCGACATAGCGGACAGCATACCGGGCCTTGCTCATCGGCATGCCAGCAATCGTGAGTAGAGAGTTTTGGTTGATCCTCTCTACGTGCCATTCCGGAGCTCAACGGATGTCTCAGCGTGAGGCAGGTCACGAATAACATACAGACGGCCAGGCCGTGCCCGAGTGGCTGTTGATCGGGACGGTGGACCAGTGGACCAGCCATGTTGATTTGCTAGATCGTTCTGTTGATGATCCGGATCTAAAGGATCGTTGTATAATTGACGACCAGCGACGTATCAAGATCACGAAATAGACTTACAACATTACTTTCCCACCTTTCGTAACTAACTAATCTAGACTTATCTTAGACCTACTTGTAATGATAACTGTACCGAAATCGACGGTTCTGGCTTGGCAATATAGATCAGAGGAGCGGTACACTGCACTGTCTGTATCTACAGATCACCCGTCGTTGCGATGATGTGTACAATTAAAAGGCACAGTACAGCAAGGAACCGAGTACCCCGTCACGAACCACAACTCGATGTCCGAGTGTCGGCCCGGGTGCCAAAGCCAGCGCAACCGTCACTGCCACCTCCTCATCTCATCCCTTTCATCCCTTTCATCCCATCCACCTCCCATCCCCCCCCTCCCCGCCATGAGTCTCAGAATCGTAGACGAAGCGACCGCCTCCAGTTCGACAGACGGTCACGCCGGCGTCCTCGTCGGCTCGCCGACTGCCACACACTCCCCTCACGCACTCCAACCCCAGCAACCCGCCATCTCCGTCTCCTCCTCCAGCATCAATTCCCAGAATGTCGCCTCTTCATCCACCGCCGTCGCAGCCATCCCCACTCGGCCTTCTCTCTCCTCCAAATCCTCCTCCTCCCCGCCGCGATCGAGCACCGAAGTCGACCTGGCAGGCAAACCGTCCCCGCAGACGACGGCCCGATGGCGCAACAGCCTCCCCGCCGGCGCACAGCAGAGGGGAGATATCACCCCGCCTGGGCCACAGAGCGGCGCGAGTGCCAACGTCGTCGAACCCAGCTTTGATGAGAACGTGCTTCGGGCCCTTTGTGATCTCGATGTGAGTTCCGTTTACTCCGAGTCAGACGTTTCGACCCGCTCAACTAGCTCCCTATCACCAATCACTTCAGTGTGGTGTTCCTTTGTTGCTCGATAGGATCAAACAGAGCATGGTGTCATGCAGGGTAAGTTTATGCCTCCACGCGGGCAACATGTCATCGCGCTAAGCGATCTCTTCCCCTTCTGCAGGAAGCATCCACGTTCTTCAAGAAACGCGCCGTGCTCGAGGAGGAGCTTGGGAGAGGCATGCAAAAGCTTGCCAGGAACACTGCTGATCTATATGCCATGAATGACGGTAAAGCTGGGTGCGTCTGTCCCGTCCCGTCCGATCTCGACTCTTTCCCGTTGCAACTCGCTAATTGCCCTGCCCGCAGCTCTTTCGTCAACGCATGGCAGACAACTATGAAAATACACGAGATCATTGCCGAGAATAGGCTACGCTTCGCCTCGCGGTTGAACGAGATGAGTGAGGAGCTGGCGAATTTAGCCAAGGAAGTGGATAAAAACAGGAAAGTGGTATGTCGCCACTTATATACAAAGCGTCGTTCTCTGGCCCAACACAAAGTGTCTGTCTCTCTCCAGACCAAGGAACTCGCGTCCCGGTACGAGCGTAACTTGCAGGATTCAGAAATGACGACAGAAAAGTGCAAGACGCGCCTGGATACCACGATGGAAGAGCTCGGTCGCATTCTACTTCAGAAGGAGGGCGAACCGACGAAGGATAGTGTCATCCAAGCACGTCCGCAAGCCGGTGGCAAGCGTGCGATCGGCAAAGCTGTGGCGAAGGGCGGGCTGTTATTAAAGGGAAAGAACCCCGGAAACGTAATTACCATCTCCGTGGCGTTGTGGCACTAACGCCTTTGACACGCCGTCCCTGGCAGATCCAACGGCAGGAGGACGACATCCGCGCTCGCGTGCAAGCGTCCTCCCAAGCCTACCACAAGTCGGTGCAAGAAACGCAGGGTCTGAGGCAGGAATACTTCAATCTTCGGCTTCCGCAAATTCTCCGCGTCTGTCCTTCTAAGCCCCGGTTTTTCTCCCTCCCTCGACCCCTCATCTCTATCTCCCTCTAGGCTTTGAAAGAGTGTGCGGACGAGATAGATCTAGGAACACAATACCATCTCACCCGCTACGCATTCTTATTCGAAAGCATCGTCTTGAGTGACGGGTCAACCTTGGCGCCAACCGGCATCGAAGATGGTGAGCCGTCGGAATGTAAATATCACTTGAGAATTTGTCTCCCTGAAACCAGGAGTACCAGGACCCGGCCTTAAGGCTACCATCGAGTCGATAGACAACAGATCCGACTTTAAAGTCTATATGCAGAATTATGCGTACGCGCACGGCGGAGTACAGCGGGGTCCTCGCCGCACAGGTCCCGAACACGAAGGTTTCGTAAGTTGTGCGCCTATCGCGAGTGGCATGCCATAGATCTAATTTCATCATCGAAGCTCCCTCCCTTACCCCAACATATCGACCGCACGAATCTGACACCCAACAACGTCAACACCCCCAGCAGCAGCCATTCACAGCTGCCCGATCGGATCAAGCCCACGTTCGGCGTCGACCTCGCGGAACAGATGGCTCGTGACTGCGTGGAGGTGCCACCGATCATGGTCAAATGCTGTGAGGCGATTGAGAAGTACGGTCTCACGACGGTGGGAATCTATCGCGTTGGCGGCACGATGAGTAAAGTCACACGCTTGAAAGAGAAACTCGATAAAGGCGCGTCGAGATCGGTTCCCTCTCTGGCATGACGAGATCATGTTGCCGCCTAACCGCACACGCAACCTACAGATCTAGAGGCCACGAACCTCGACGCCGACGAATGGTCGAGCGACATCAGCAACGTGACGAGCGTTATGAAACTTTGGCTCAGAGAGCTGCCTGAGCCGCTTTTGACGATGCAGCTACACCAAGGTTTTCTAGACGCAGCTAGTAAGCAAGCACCCGCTCCCTTGACGACGATTTTAACAGACCGGACGACCGGAACTGATCCGAACAGGGATTGAGAATGATCGTTTGAGGCACATCCGGCTTCACGAACGGGTCAACGACCTGCCGGATGCCAATTACGCAACCCTAAAGTATTTCCTGGGTCATTTACACAGGTATGGCTCCGCCAAAAGAAAGACCGGATCACCGGTCGCACTTGAGCTAAATAACCTTTTTTTTTTTCCTTTTTCAGGATCGTGCAATACGAAGCGCAGAACTCAATGTCCATAGGTAATCTCGCGATTGTCTTTGGACCCACGCTGTTCCCCCCCAATGCTCCTCACGGTGTCAATGGGCAGGATGGTCTCGTCGGCGCGACAATCCAGAACAAGGTAACGTAAAACTACTCTGCGTCAGGACGAGCGATTTCTTAGTGTCGCCAGGGGATCGAAACCATTCTCGAACATTACACCGACATATTCGTCGACGAGTCTGAGTGAGCTTAGCTATTTATTTTTCGCCGTCATTTATGAGAGGACTAGTACCTACATCACTATTTTGGTTTCATATATCTCCTTTGTATACCCTTCCCTTCAATGTATCGTCGTGCAGTCGCAGGCGCTGGAATAGCCATGTCATGTAATCTCTCCTAGCAAAGCATTGATCTGCCATTGCCTCCGGGATGTAATTCCATATGTTCTACAGCAGCGCGACAGCTTCTCGATTCGAAGGTGCGTCGACCGAGACGTGAATATCAGATAGATGAGTTATATGAATGGTGGCGGGATGGTTTCTGGTATCTGATCAACGAGGTCGGGTGGGCGTGGCTAGAGGTTGACCACGTCAACACGACCTCGATGCTGGCACCCGGCGGGCGGGGTTGCGCACGCACCGAGATGGAAACGAGGTGGAGCGGGAGCTGGGGTGTCTGATGACGAGCCAGATATCCACGTGCCGGCTTCAGAGAGCCACCACACCGTTCGAGACGGGAACACGACGCGTCGGAGCGACGGGCACGCGCCCCTCCAACTCACGCACAGGCGCTGCTCTTCCAATGCGTTTTTCTGCCCATCGGATGCCGCCGCCGCCGCCGTCGTCGTCGTCGTCGTCGTCGCAGTGTGATGGTGGTGCGCAGATACGGCGCTCGTAGGTGAGAGGTCGAGGCCGCGTAAATTGTAGAATGACACGAGGGCGGTCGTAAGCGCCGTCAAAAGCTGCTGTAAACCACAAAAAAAAAAAAAAAAAAGAAAAAAAAAAAAAAAAAGGTGGGAAAAAAAAAAAAGAATGAGGGAAATAAAAAAAGGGAAGGCAGGGCCCCGGTCCCTGTTTTTTTTTTTTTTTTTTGAATT
>Ga0137397_10001983_pt1 | contig 14323 bp, 12 predicted proteins | sample czorhiz116metaG_FD_106658 | JGI IMG/M metagenome (GOLD analysis project Ga0137397, IMG submission 106658) | Vadose zone soil microbial communities from Angelo Coast Range Reserve, California, USA - czorhiz1.16 metaG | ecosystem: Environmental > Terrestrial > Soil > Vadose zone | place: USA... | reverse complement strand
TTGTCGGCGGCCCGGGCGAACGCGCGCGAGATCCGCAGCGACTGGCGGACCACCGGGTAGATGACCCGGAACACCATCACGAAGTAGTCGGCGGCGACCCGCAGCGGGTTGCCGGCCTTGAGCACCCAGTCGAGGTACTGTCGAAGGCCCCAGGTGTCGACGTCGTCCGCAACCTCGACCTGTTCGGTGTAACGGTTGACGAAGTATCGCAACACCTTCGAGCTCAGCGGCAGCTGGATCTCCGCGTCGTCGTTAGGGGCCGAGAAGAAGTCGCTCTGGACCGAGTAATGGTCGTGGGCGTGACCGTGCTCCGCGTAGAAGAAGCCGGGTTCCAGGTAGAACCAGTCGTGGAACTCGACCAGCCGGTCGACTTTCCGGCGCGGCGCGCCGCTCCGTTCGGCCAGGATGCGCCGGAATTCCTGCTGGACGGCCGGCCAGCGCCATTCGGAATCATGGTTCCCACGGATGATGTGAACCGAATTTCCCCGGTGGACAAAACGGGCGAGTGCGTCAAAAACCGCCGGGTGTCGCTCGGCCGTGCGCCGCAGCTTCCACACGCACTTCGACTCCGTGGGAGCGAGGCCAAGCGCGCGTTCCTCCGCGGAAATCTCGAAGGGAGCCGGGGCGGTGGGGACCAGGGTGATGGCGACGAAGTCGACGATGTCGCCGTTCAGGATCAAACGCCAGGGCTTGCCCTCGTCGCGGTGGGTGGCGTGGTAGCTCAAGAACTGCGCCAGCGGCGCGTCCGTAGGACGCGGCTTGTCGAGCTTGTTGCCGGGTCGCAGATCGCAGCCGAGATGCAGGTCCGAGATGGCCAGAAGGTTGTGCCGGCGCTCAGAAAGCGACCGGACCGTCCGCCACACACGCCCGAGAACCATCGGTAGACGCCCCCTCCCCCCGAGGGAACGTCTGAGCAAGCAGCGTGCCGCTGGCCTTTAGCCGATTTCCTTCTGGTAGACGCGGTACGTCTTGTACTTGCGGGCGCCCATCCGCTCGATGCCGCGGTTGATCATCACGTTGTCCTCGAGCGTCCAGGAGAGCTCGCCGCCGACGTATCCGCGGGCCCCCCCCCGGCGCGCCACCTCCACGTAGAGGACCGCCGCGAGCGTGCCGTACCGGTGCGAAGCGCGATACTCCTCCTTCACGCCCAGGAGCAGCAGCCGCGCGTGCTTGGGTCTCCTGAACTTCAGTCGCCAGAGGAGCTTCGCGAGGTTCAGCGGGCGCTTCATCAGCTCGCCGTCGAAGTCCTTCACCATCTCGTTCACGTCCGGGATGGCGAAGCACATCGCAGCCGGCTTCCCGTCGACCTCGGCCACCAGCGCGATCTCGGTGTCGACGAACATCTTGTACTCGGTGGCGATGATCTCCAGCTCGTCGGCGGTGAAGGGAGTGAAATTCCAATTCTGCGCCCAGGCCGAGTTGTAGACGTCGCGGACGATCCCGATCTCGCGGCGGAAATGGGCGAGATCCATCGGGCGGACGCGGACGTTGGGGAGCTGGAGCGTCCTGGCCGCGATCTTTTGCGTGCGCTCGTCGATGTGCCCGCTCGTGTACCACCAGGCGTAGAAGTCCTTCGCCTTGATCAGCCCGGCCGACTCGATCAAGGGGCCCACGTAGGGGCGGTTGTGGGGCATGCCGATGCGGGGCGGCGTGTCGAAGCCCTCGATCAGCACGCCGACCTCTCCCTTCGAATCCAGCGTGAAGGGTCCGCGCAGGCGCGTGCGCCCCTTGGATCGCGCCCACCCGGCGGCAGCCTCGAAGAGGGCACGGGCGACTGCGGGATCGTCGGCGCTGTCGAAGAACCCGAAGAAGGCGACGCCCTTCTCGTCGGGCCACTGCTTGTCGAAGTCGGTGTCGATCTGGGCGGAGATCCGGCCCACCGGCTGACCGTCGCGGAGCGCGAGGAAGCAGCGCACTTCGCCGTGCTTGAGGAACGGGCTCTTCTTCGGGTCCAGCGAGCGGCGGTAGTCGTCGAGCAGAGGCGGAACCCAGTTCGGGTCCGACTTCATCCCCAGTGTCCAGGGGACGCGGAGGAACGTTTCCAGCTCTTTCTTCGACTCGACCGGGCGGATCTCGACTGCCATGGGGCCGCGGAACCTAGCACAGGGAATGATTGCGGCGGGCCTCCCCGCGTGTTACGCGAATGCCTTTTCTATCAGGGCCTTGGATGGACTACAGAGACACCGTTCAGCTGCCGAAGACCGATTTCCCCATGCGCGCGGCGCTCAGCGAGCGCGAGCCCGCGCAGGTCAAGGCCTGGGAAGACGAGAAGGTCTACGAAGAGCTCTTGCGCAAGAACGCCAGTGCGGAGCGCTTCATCTTCCACGACGGACCGCCGTACGCGAACGGCCCCATCCACCAGGGCCACTTTCTCAACAAGATCCTCAAGGACCTGGTCTGCAAGTACCACTTGATGTTGGGGCACCTGACCGACTTCGTGCCCGGCTGGGATTGCCACGGCCTCCCCATCGAGCGGCAGGTCGACAAGCAACTCGGAGCGAAGAAGCGGGAGATGAGCGTGGGCGAGTTCCGCCGCGCCTGCCGCAAGTTCGCCGAGGAACAGATCGACCTGCAGCGGAAGGACTTCAAGCGCCTGGGGATCTTCGCCCGCTGGGACCATCCCTACAAGACGATGGACTTCCGCTACGAGGCGGACATCGTGCGCGAGCTGGCGAAGTTCGCCCGCCGCGGCGCAGTCTACCGCCGCAAGCGGCCGGTGCACTGGTGCTTCGTCGACGTGACCGCACTGGCGGAAGCGGAGGTCGAGTACGCGGAGAAGACCAGCCCCTCGATCTACGTCCGCTTCCCGGTGACCTCGGGCGGACCGGAGGGATGGGGCCTGGCGATCTGGACCACCACGCCCTGGACCATCCCGGCGAACCTGGCCATCACCGCGAATCCCGATCTGGAGTACGTGGCCTACGATCTGCCTCGCCACGGCGTGACCGTGGTCGCCAAAGACTTGCTCCACTCGTTCCTCAAGGAGTGTGCTCCCGAGGAGCTCTCGCAAGGCTCGGATGCGCGCGGCGACGACCTGGTCTCGGCGGCTCGCGCCACCGGCGCGACGCTGAAGCATCCGCAGCGGATCAAGAAGACGCTGCAGGGCAGCGACCTGGCCGGCTGGAAGTACCGGCACCCGCTGATCGCGCGCGAGAGCCCGGTGGTGCTCGGCGCGCACGCGACGGCCGAGACCGGCACCGGGCTGGTGCACACGGCGCCGGGGCACGGCGAGGACGACTTCAACATCGGCGTGGAGCACGGGCTGCCCATCTGGGCGCCGGTGGACGGGCAGGGCCGCTTCACCGCGGACGTCGGGATCGAAGGACTTGCGGGGATGAAGGTCTTCGACGCCAACCCGAAGATCATCGAGATGCTCGCCTCCGCCGGGGTGCTGCTGAACGCCGGGGGCAAGGCGGGACAGATCCGCCACGCCTATCCGCACTGCTGGCGCTGCAAGAACCCCGTGATCTTCCGCGCCACCGACCAGTGGTGGATCGGGCTCGATCTGGAGGTCGACCTGCCCGGCCGCGGCCGCACCACCATCCGCAAGGCCGCGCTCCAGGCCATCGAGGAGATCGACGCGCACGGCGGATGGATCCCTGCCTGGGGCAAGGAGCGGATCCGCAGCATGGTGGAGGGCCGGCCCGACTGGTGCGTCTCGCGCCAGCGGGTGTGGGGCGTTCCGATCCCGGTCTTCTACTGCGCGAGGGACCGCGAGCCGTTGGTCTCCCCCGAGGCGATGGATCACGTCGCCGGAATCTTTGACAAGGAGGGCGCGGACGCCTGGTTCGACCGGACCGTGGCCGACCTGATCAAGCCCGGCTCGCGCTGCGGCAAGTGCGGGGGCACCTCCTTCGAGAAGGAGAGCGACATCCTCGACGTCTGGTTCGACTCCGGCTCTTCCTTCGCGCCGGTCCTCGAATCGGGGGTCTGGCCCACCTTGAGGTTCCCCGCCGACCTCTACCTGGAGGGCTCGGACCAGCACCGCGGCTGGTTCATGTCGTCCTTGATGATCGGCATCGGCACCCGCGGGAAGGCGCCCTACCGGAGCGTGCTCACGCACGGCTTTCTGGTCGACGGCCAGGGCCGCAAGATGTCCAAGTCGCTGGGCAACGCGCCGGATCCGCAGGAGCTGCTCAAGAAATACGGCGCGGAGCTGATGCGGCTGTGGGTGGCGGGCTCGGACTATCGCGACGACATCGGCTTCTCCAACGCCATCGTGGAGACGCTCTCCGAGAGCTACCGGAAGATCCGCAACACGCTGCGCTACTGCCTCTCGCAGCTGCACGAGTTCGACCCGCGCCGCGACACCACCACCGAGCTCCTGCCCATCGACCGCTGGGCGCTCTCGCGGTTCGAGCGCTACCGGGCCGCGGCGATCGAGGCCTACGACCGGTACGAGTTCCACAAGGTCTACCGGGCCACCCTCGAGCTCTGCGCGGTGGACCTCTCCGCCTTCTACTTCGACGTCCTGAAGGACCGGACCTACTGTTCGGGCAAGCGCTGGCCCGAACGCCGGGCTGCCCAGACGGTCCTCTACCGCATCGTCCGCGACTTGAGCCGCCTGCTCGCTCCTGCCCTCTCGTTCACCGCCGAGGAGGCCTGGAAGTACGTCCCGCAGCGCGCGGTGAGCAGCGTCTTTCTCGCCGGGTTCCCGCCTCCCGAGCCGGGCCTCGTCTCCGACTCGCTGGAGGAAGAGTTCCGCGTCCTCCAGGGTCTACGGGAGGTGGTCAACCTCGCCCTGGAGCAGAAGCGCGCCGCCAAGGAGATCGGCAAGGCGACCGAGGCGGAGGTGACGCTGACGGTCCCGCCCGGGATGGCGAGGGAGGTCGCCCAGCGTTACGAGAAGGACCTGGCAGATCTCTTCCTCTGCGCGAGCGTTGTCTTGCGTCCGGGGGCCAAGGCGTCGGCCGAGGTGCGCAAGAGCTCGCACCGGGCGTGCGAGCGCTGCTGGCGCGCGCTCCCCGACGTGGGAGAGAACGGCCTGTGCGCGCGGTGTCAGCGCGCCGTGAGCGAGGGTTGATGGAAAAGGGCATCTCCAAGTGGAAGGTCCTCGCGCTCCTGGCCGGCGTGTGGGTGGTCGCCGACCAGGTGACGAAGTACCTCGCGGTCGAGCACCTGACCTCCGCGTTCGACCGGGCCGGGGCGTACACCTTCTCGGAAAAGGTCCGGGCGTTCGTCACGCAGCGCGATGTGCTGGAGCGCGGCTACGCCAACTCCAGGCCGGTGGTGATCACGCCGTTCTGGCAGCACCGGTACACGCAGAACCGGGGCGCGGCCTGGGGGCTGCTCGCGGGGGCCGGCGAGAAGTTCCGCGTGCCGTTCTTCTACCTGATCAGCCTGGCGGCGGTGATCTTCATCTTCTCGTACTACCGCAAGCTGCGGAGCGACCAGCGCTACATGCAGATCGCGCTGGCCCTGGTGCTGGGCGGGGCGATCGGAAACGCCATCGATCGTGTGCTGCGCGGGTACGTGATCGACTTCATCGACTGGCACTGGTTCGATCCGAACTGGATGCGCCCCTCGCTCCACTGGCCCACCTTCAACGTCGCGGACAGCGGGATCACGGTGGGCCTGGTGATGCTGTTCCTGGAGATGCTGCTCGCGAAGAAGGCGGCCAAGGAGCCTGCCGCTCCCGCGCCGAGGCAAACTTAATGTTACCCGTCCTGTTCACGCTCACCATTCCTCCCTCCCTGGGCATCGTGGTCTGGCTCGCGGTTTCGATCGCCTCGGGAGCCTGGCAGGTCCGATCCGCCAAGGCGGCGGGCGAGAAAAATCTGGTGAAGACGTTCGCGACCTGGACCGCGGGCACCGCCGCGGTGCTGTTCGCGGCCGTGAAGGTCCTGGGTGGCCAGAACATCCTCCATCTCGAGCGGCCGCTCTCCATCCCGGGGCACACGTACGGCATCCTGGTCGCGGCGGGCTTCCTGGTCGCCATGTCGATGGCGGCCCGGGCGGCGGAGCGCAGCGACCTCAGCCGCGACCGCGTGCTGGACCTGTCCTTCGGGATCCTGATCGCCGCGATGATCGGATCGCGGGTGCTCTTCATCATCGTGAACTGGAGCGAGTACTCGAACGACCTGCTGGGCATCTTCCAGTTCTGGAAGGGCGGGCTGGTGTTCTACGGCGGGTTCATCGGCGCGGTGCTGTTCTCCGTCTGGTACATGCGCCGCCACGACATGCCGTTCCTCCAGTACGCCGACGCGATGGGTCCCACCGTGGCCATCGGGCAGGCGCTGGGAAGGCTCGGCTGCTTCTCGGCCGGCTGCTGCTGGGGCGCGGCCTGCGACGCGCACTATCCGCTCGCGGCGCGCTTCCCGCCGGAGTCGCTCGCCTACCAGTCGCAGGCGACGGCGCACACGATCACCTCGGGCGCCGCCAGCACCGTCCCGATCCATCCGACGCAGCTCTACGAAGCGCTCGGGTGCGCGCTCATCTTCCTCTTCCTCACGTACTGGCGCTCGCGAAAGCGGTTCCACGGCGAGCTGCTCGCGCTCTACCTGATGCTGTACGCGCCGCTCCGCGCGCTGGTCGAGACCTTCCGCGGCGACGAGGAGCGCGGGCGGGTGTTCAATTTCCTCGGCGGGTGGGCGCGGCACGCATGGTGGAACCTGTCCACCAGCGAGCTGATCAGCATCGGGATCTTCGCTGCCGGTGTGGCCATCTACGTCACCCAGAGCCGCCGACAGGCACAAGCTTCGGTCCCTGCCACGGCGTGAGGTAGACTTTCCCGGTGGCCGCGCCGACCGGGACACAGCAGCTGCCTCAGGAGAAGTTCGCCGAGGAGCTGACCGAGCTCGACGAGTCGATGCAGAACCTCCAGGTCCTGTACGAGAAGTACTTCCTGGGCATCGACCGCAGGCCGCCTGAGCAGGAGCGCAAGCGGGTCTCGCAGAAGGCGCGCGAGATGCGCAACGCGGCCATCCGGAATACGGCGCTGAAGTTCAAGATCAACACGCTGTTCGCGAAGCTGCTCTCCTTCGAGCGGATGTGGGATCGGACTCTGCGCGAGATCGAGGACGGCACGTACAAGCGCGACGTCTTCAAGGCCGGCCTGCGGCAGAAGGACCGGGAGGACAAACAGCCCGCGCCTCCACCGGCGCTGCGCAACGCCCGGCCGGGCATCTCGGACGAGAGCCTTCGACGGCTGTACGACACGTACCTGGTGGCGAAGAAGCGCTGCGGCGAATCCACCGCCGGCATGACCTTCGACTCGGTCGCCTCGCGCATCCGCGCCCAGGTGCCGGAGCTGATGCAGAAGCACAAGGCGAAGAACATCGAGTTCAAGGTCGTGATCAAGGGCGGCAAGGCCGTCCTCAAGGTCGTTCCGCAGACCTGACCGACCGCGCCATCCAGTTTTGAACGCGACGCCGCCGCCCGGGAGTTGCCGGGCGGCTGGGCGGTACCCACCCTTGCGCCCATGGCGAGGGGGGGCTTCGTGATGCGTCGGACAGGTCTGCTCGCTTTGCTGGTGGCCGCAGCGTGCGCGAAAGCTCCGCCAGCGCCCCGACAGTCGGAGGCGATGGAGCGCTCGGCGCGGATGCTGAAACAGCTCGAGCGCCTCGAGGCGGACCTGCACCAGGGTACCGCCGAGACCGGCACCTACTCGGAGCTGGTCGAGCGGCACACGCGCACCGAGCAGATCGCCTGCCAGGTGACCAACGACCACGTGCTGGAGATCAGTCGGCTCGCGGCGATCCAGGAATCGCGGATGGCCAGCAAGCAGGAGCATCGCGAGGGCCGCTCCCGCAAGCGCAAGGTAGTGGCGATGGCGCGCGCGCGGCCCAGCCGAGCGCTCGCCCGCCAGGCCAACTAGTTCGGATCGGGGAATCCGCCGACAGGATGCTGCGTTGTTGAGCTTGAACGCTGCCCGAGCAGGGGCGGCCAGAGCAAGGAGACGTCATGCGGAAATCTCTCACCTTCATCGCGCTCGCGGGCCTCGCGGCCTGCGCGACGCCGGGCACGCGGACGGCGATCGGCGCCGGCGGCGGGGCCGCGGCAGGCGCGGGTGTCGGCGCGATCGTGGGCGGCTGGAAGGGAGCGGCCATCGGAGCCGCGGTGGGCGGCGTGGCCGGCGGTGCCGTCGGCAACTACCTGGACAAGCAGGCCCAGGAACTGAAGGAAGTGGCAGAGACCACCAAGCGGACCAAGGACGGGATCCTGGTGGACCTCAAGTCCAAGCTGCTGTTCACCACCGACAGCTCGGTCTTGAAGCCCGAGGCGGTCGAGCTGGTGGCGAAGCTCGGCGACATCATCGCGAAGTACCCCGATGACCGGGTCAAGATCATCGGCTACACCGACTCGACCGGGTCGGTGGCGCACAACGAGGAGCTCTCGCTCCGTCGCGCGAAGTCGGTGCGCGAGGTGCTGCAAGGGCGCGGGGTGAAGCCCGAGCAGATGATCGTGGAAGGCGTGGGTCCGGAGCGGCCGGTGGCCAGCAACTCCACGGCGGCGGGACGAACGCAGAACCGCCGCGTCGAGCTGCACATCGACGTGCCGACGCAGGTGGCCGCACAGTAATCATGTAGGGGACATGATGAGCCGCGGAGCGGCGATTCGTGTCCCCTGGACGCCTCGGACAAAATCAAAACCTGGCTGTCCCGGTGAAAACCGGGACAGCCTTTTCTTCATTCGAACATCTTCTCGACCGGAACCACCTGCACGTCCGAGTCGCCCTGCGCGCCGAAAGGGAACTTCTCGATCTCCTTGTCGGTCGCGAGTTGGGCGGGAGGCTTCTCCGGAGTCTTGCCGGTCGCGTCCCGCTGGTAGCGGATCGGCGTCGGCTCTCCGGAGAGCAACGTCTTCTTCACCGACGCCATGTCCTTGCCGGCGAGCACGATCTCGAGCTTCGAAGGATCGATCCATTTCCGCCAGGCCGAGTTCACCTGGTCGGGCGTGACGAACCGCAGCCCGGACCGCCAGGTCGCGAGAAAACTAGATATCCCGCCGAACTGATCGTCGAGCGCGTACCCGAGCTTGCGCGCGTCGGTCTGATCGAAGAGCAGGATGTATCCGTCGAGGAAGCCCTGGGACTGCTCCACCTCTTCCTTCGAGAACAGCTCCTCCTTCAAGCTGCGCGAGAGCTCGTAGAGCGCCGCGCGCACCGCGAACAGCCGGTTCTCGTCCCGCACCGGCCGCAGCCAGATGGTGAAGTCCTGCTGCTGCCGCGCGCGTCCGGTCTGGGCCGTAGCGGCGTCGAACCCATCCTGCTGGAAGTGCTCGATGTACGCGTAGTCGCCGTAGTTCAGTCCGCGCGCTTCGCGCAGCCGCTGCATCAGCCGTCCGTTGAACTGCCGGTGCTCGCCGAACGCGCTGCGCGCGACGGACATGGCCGGCCAGTCGGCATCCTTGTGCGAGAGGTCGTACGGCAGACCGATGGAGATCGCGGTCGAGTCCGCGAGCTTCTCCACCAGGAGGAAGCGCGGCCCGTGCGGACCCTGCTCCGGGACGGCGGCGGGCGGTTGGGACTTCGCCGGCAGCCCGGCCATCGCCTGCGCGACGTCCTTGCCCAGCGAGGGCGGATAGCCGCCGGAGACTCCCACCGTCAGCCGATCGGCGGTGAACACGCGCGCGGCGTGCTGCTGCAGGTCCTGCAGGCCGAGCGACTTCAGCTCGGACGCGTGCCCCAGGGTCAACCGCCCGTAGGGATGTCCGCGGTACATCAGCTCGGAGAGGGACTCCTTGCCCAGGTTCTCGTCATCGCCCTGGCGGAGCCGCTTCTCGATGTCGTTCACGGCCGCATCGCGCAGCCGCCGGAACTCGGCGGGATCCCAGCGCGGGTGGAGCAGGACGTCGGTGAGGATGGGCAGGAGCTTGCCCAGGTTGTCCTTGTGCACGCGCGCGCTGAAGGTGGTCATCTCCTTGTCCACCCGGACGTCCAGCTCGGCCGCGAGCGGGAACAGCGCCTCGAGGAGCTGCTTCGCGCTCAGAGCCTGCGTGCCGCCCTCGGTCATCACCCGCGCGGTGAGAGAGGTGAGCCCGGCCTTGCCCCTGGGATCGTCGATTGCACCGGAGCGAAACCGGAGCTGCACGTTCACGATCGCGTTCTGGGTGGCGGGCAGCTCGAGGAGTTGCAGGCCGGCAGGGAGCGTCCCGGGCATCACCCGCGGCGGAGGGGCGATGCCGGTGCCTCCGCGCGGCGATGGACCGGCGTCCGCAGCGCCCGCCGCTACCAGCGCGCCCTTGTGCGGCTCGGTGCCCGGAGGGCTGACGCCGGCGTCGCCCGACCCGCCGGTGTCGACGGCGCCCGCGGCGGGACGGGTTCCGCCGTCGGCCTGGCCCGCGGCCGGCGGTCGCACTTGCTGCTGCGCGCAGGCGGCGGCGACGGCGAGGGCCAGCGCGAAGGCGTTGAGGGGCCTCATCGCCCACCTCCCTTCGCCGTGACCAGCGTGACCGTCGTCCGGTTCAGGTCCATGAAGTGGGATTTGGCGAACTCCTGCAGGTCGCGCGGCTGCACCTGCGCCAGCGCGGCGAACTCCCTGTTGAGATAGTCCACGTCGCCGGTCAGCGCGGTGTTCACCGCCAGCGTCACCGCTGCGGAGTCCGCCTTGTCGAGCGCCATGGTGTTCGAGTAGCGCAGGTTGCTCCGGACGGCCTCGAGGCGCTTCGCGTCTACCCGGCCTCCGGCGAGGTTCTTGATCTCGCGCAGCACGGAGGTTTCCACCGTCCTCAAGTTCTTCGCGTCCTTCACGCGCATCAGAACGCCGAAGAGATTCGGATCGCGGCGGTCGTTGTAGGTCGCGACCATCGAGTCGACGGTCTGCCTGCCCAGAATCAAGCTCTGGTAGAGCGGGCTGGTCGGCCCGAACAGGTACGCGTTGAGCAGGTTCGCCACCGCGGCGCTCTTGAGGTCGCTGGCGGCCGCCGTGTGCCAGGTGATCCAGATGCGCGGCAGCGTCGGCTTGTCCCAATCCACCTGGGCGCGGCGGCTCTGCCGCTGCTTCGGCTCGCGCGGCACCGGCACCGCGTCCAGCCTCCCGCTCCAGCCGCCGTACGCCTTCTCGATCTGCGCGAGCGTCGCCGCCTTGTCGAAATCTCCGGCGACGAAGATGGTGGCGTTGTCCGGCGTGTAGTAGCGGCGGAAGAACTCGCGCGAGTACTCGAACCCGGATGGCATGTTCTCGATGTCCTTCAGATAGCCGATCACCGTGTGCCCGTACGTGTGCCGGGTGAAGGCGGTCTCCACCATCTTCTCGAACATCTTCTGCTCGGGATTGCTGGCGCTCTTGATGTACTCGCCGAGGATGGCCCCGGCCTCGGTGCGGAAGGCGGGCTCGTCGTAGAAGAGGTTGCGGAACCGATCGGCCTCGTACTCGATGATGGTGGGGAGCGCCTGGGCCGGACCGTAGAGGTGGTAGACGGTCATGTCCTCGCTGGTGAACGCATTGGTGGAGAGGCCGAGGCGGGTGACGGTCCCGTTGTAGTCCTCCGCGGAGTGCTGCTTGGTGCCGCGGAACATCATGTGCTCGAAGAAGTGCGCGAAGCCGGAGCGGCCCTTCTCCACCTCGTTGCGGCTGCCGACGCGCATCAGCGTGTAGTAGGCGACCAGCCCCGGGGAGTCGTACTGGATGAAGGCGACGCGCAGCCCGTTGGGCAGCGCGTGCACTTCCACCGGGAACGGGAAAGCCTTGGTCGCGTCGGGCACGGCCGGTGCGGAGGCCGCGACGAGCGCGGCGAAGAGCGGAAGCAGCATGCATTTTCCTCCGAGGGGCGCGCAGCTTAGCCGACAGCCGGCGCAAATCAAGGAATGAAATGGCGCGATTCGAAGAGTGAATCAGGCCTGCAGCACGGGCCTTTCCGCATCGCCCGCCCAGAGCGCGAACCGGTGCTTGCCGGCGGATTTCGCCTCGTACATCGCGCCGTCGGCGCGGTCGAGCAGCTTCTCCGGATCGTCGGGCGCGGACTCGAACCAGGCCATCCCGACGGACGCGCCCACGTCCAGGCCCGGGTGGCGATCCCCGAGCGCCCGCGTGCGCGAGAGGAGCCTGCGCGCCAGCGGCTCGACCGCGGTTCGCTTGGCGTCGGTGAAGAGGACCGCGAACTCGTCGCCGCCCAGCCGCGCCGCGACGTCGCTGGCACGGATGGTCTCACGGATCGCCCGCGCCACCTCCTTGAGGAACTCGTCGCCTTCCACGTGGCCCTTCTCGTCGTTGATGCGCTTGAAGTTGTCGATGTCGATGTAGGCGATGGAGACCGGATTGGCGGTACGGCGGGCGCGGGCCAGCTCGTCGGAGACGCGCTCCAGGAAGGCGCGGCGGTTGGGCAGACCGGTGAGCGGATCGGTGCGGGCCAGCTTCTCCTCGGCGTCGAGCATGCGGGAGAGCCGCGCGTTCACGTCCTTGAGCCGGCGGCGATCCTCGCGGATGCGGACCACCATCGCGGCCATGGCGATCAGCATCGCCAGCCGGCTCATCGAGTTCCAGAGGAGGCTGCGAGTGGGCTCGCCGCGGTGGCCCCAGGCTTCCGCCTCGAACCAGGCGATCCCTGCGGTGAGCGCGGCGAGCAGCGCGGGTCCGCGGCCCAGCCACCACGCGGCGCCGAGGACCGGGGCGACGTAGAAGAGGGCGAAGGAGAACCAGGGGCCGGTGACGTAGTCGAGCAGCCCGACCGCCGCCAGCCCGGCGACCACGGCGAGCGCAATCGCGGTGCGCAGAAATCCCGGCTTGTCCGGCCGCCTCCTCACGCGCGGCGAGGCTAGCGCGGCCTCCCCATCAGGTCACTTTCGCGGCCGTCCAGACCGGCACCTGCCAGAGCGCGTAGCCGCGCGGGTCGCGGACGCAGGCGATCATCTCGCGCCAGCGCCGCTCCACTTCTTCGCGCGGCACCCCGGCGTGCTGCACGATGGGGTCGGTGTAGCCGTCGCGCCAGGCTTCCCAGATGCGCGCGAAAGTCTCGCGCGGCACGCGCAGCGTATCGACCACCACGTAATCCACCTGGATGTCGCGCAGCCCCAGGTCGGTCAGGTGCGTGAACGTCTTGCGGCCGACGTGGAGGTCGCAGCCGATGGCCGCGCCGTAGCGGTTGGGGATCTGCTGCCAGAACCCGTCGGAGTCGAGCCCGGTCGGGTGGCACCAGAGCATCCCGTAGTCCTCGGCGATCACGTGCAGGCGGCCGCCGGGTTTCAGCACACGGGCCATCTCCTGCAGGGCTCGGCGGGCGTCGGGCAGCGCCTGGATCACGTGGCGGCTGACCACCAGGTCGAACTGGGCGTCGTGAAAGGAGAGCCGCAGCGCGTCCTCCCGCTGGAACTGCGCGCGGGCGGCGAAGCTCGCGTTGCGCGCGCGGGCGCGTTCGAGGTGCGCCTCCTCGAGATCCACGCCCAGGTAGGTGGTCTGCGGGAAAAGGCGCAAGAGCCGTGACGGAAGCTCTCCGGTGCCGCAGCCGACGTCGAGGATGCGTCCCTGCGCCTGCGGCGGATGGCGGCGGAAGATGGGCTCCTCCTGCGGCCAGATGGCCTCGATCTGCGCCGCCAGGTTGCGGACCATGGACTCGTCCGCCATCTCTTTGGCTTGCGGAGAGCTGGGATTCATGGGGCCGGTAGCTTAACGTGGGTCCGGCGCGCACACTTGGACGATCGCGCATCAACGCGGCTGAGCCTGGGCCGGGATCCCCTTCTCCTCGCACTGCTGCCGCAGCTCGACGACGGTCTTCCACGCCCGCTTGCGATCGACGTTCGCCTCCAGCACCGCGTTGCGGTAGTGGATGACTTCGAGGAAGAGCGCGATCACCGCGATCACCAGCGCGGTCTCGAAGGCCGTGCGCTTCATGCCGGGCAGCAGAGTCCCGTTCCGGGCGCGAGGCAAGGAAACGTCCTCTCTTGTAGGGCGCATGGCCGCTCCGGCGAAGGTCGCGTCGCATCAGACCTTTGTCGTGCGGCAGCGGTATTTTTCAACACGACCCCGGCCTTGGTCGAATGGCTTCGTGCACGAAAACGAAATAAATGAGGATTGCGGTTCAGCATGGCCAACCCGATCCAGAGCGGTCCTTCCCGGCTAGTCCTTCTCGTGGAGGACGAGGCCGACGCTCGCACCATCCTGGCCCGCAGGCTTCCCGCCCTGGGCTGGCGCTGCCTGGTCCACGACAGCGTGGAGAGCGCGCTGGCCGCTCCCGAGCTGAGCACGGTGGACGCGATCGCGGCGGACGTCTCCTTCGGCGACGGCCGCATGAGCGGGGTGGAGTTGGTGCTGCAGCTGCGCAGCCGCGGCGTGCGCGTGCCAGTGGTGCTGATGTCGGGCGTTGCCGACGCGAAGCGCCTGGTGGCGGCCTTGCAGCCCGGCGCGGCGGTCCTGCTGGAGAAGCCGTTCGCCACCGAGGTCCTGCGCAG
>Ga0137397_10001981_pt1 | contig 14325 bp, 16 predicted proteins | sample czorhiz116metaG_FD_106658 | JGI IMG/M metagenome (GOLD analysis project Ga0137397, IMG submission 106658) | Vadose zone soil microbial communities from Angelo Coast Range Reserve, California, USA - czorhiz1.16 metaG | ecosystem: Environmental > Terrestrial > Soil > Vadose zone | place: USA... | reverse complement strand
GCGGCCCAGCGCTTCGTGGACTGCGATCCGTGTCAGCCAGGCCGAGAAAGGTGCGCGTCCGGCAAACTGGTCAAGGTGCTGAAATGGCCGGACATAGGCATCTGCATCACGTCTTCGGCTTCGGCATCGTCGCACAAGATCGCGCGGGCGACACGGTAGAGCCGCTGGTTGTACCGGCGCATGATGATCTCGTACAGGTCAGTATCGCCGGTTTTTACACGTTCGACGATCTCCTGGTCGGTCCAGCCTTCGGAGCTGGCGTTTTCGAGATTTTCAAGCGTTTCCATCGCTCTCTAAGTATAGAGCTGGAACGATGGAAAAGGTCACAAGCCTGCGCTTCAGCAAGCCCCTGAGGGACAAGGCGCCGATCTCGAGCAAGTGAAAGCGAAGGGTCTGGGACCTCTTCCTTTTATGCGTTGTGAAGGGAGCCAAACTGGTATGCGCCCGCGCAGGAATTTCGGCAGATGTCGGCAAATGCCGCAGCCTGCTGTGGAGAGATCGCGAGAGTCTGCATATTCGTCGCCGCAGCATTTTCTTGAAATGCCACAATTTCTGTATCCATTCGCGGGCTCGCCACTCTCTTATGTAGGGGACTAGAAATGACAGATTTTGATAACCGCATCAACGTTGGCTGGTGGGCGCTGCGCATCGGTCTGGGCGTGGGTCCCATCATCACCGGCATCGACAAATACTTCAACAAACTGGCCGACTGGGGAATGTATCTGAGCCCCGTGGTGGCAAAAGCTGTGCCAGCTAGCGCAACAACCTTCATGGACGTCGTTGGCGTTGTGGAAATAATCGCCGGACTGATCGTTCTCAGCCGTTGGACAAAGCTCGGTAGTTATATCGTCATGCTATGGTTGCTCGGCATTGCGGTGAATTTGCTGGCCACCGGCATGTTCTATGACCTGGCCATGCGAGACGTCGAGATCGCCATTGGTGCCTTTACGCTAGCGCAACTGTCAGCTGCGCGCGAACAGTTGGCAAGGACAAAACAAGCGGCATAAGGAGCGGCAAGTTCGCAGTCTGCTATAATTCGGTAATATGGTACAAAACAAAACTTCATCGGAGGATACTATGCGGAAACTTGCTTCGTTTTTTGTACTGGTTGGTTTGTGCGTGATGCCCGCTTTAGCAGCCGTCGAGACCTACAAGGATGTGCCGGTGGTGGACGCCAACTGTTCCAAGAAGGTGGCCGCCGACCCGGACTCCCACCCTCGCGCTTGTGCGCTAAAGTGTGCAGCGAGTGGCTTCGGCATCTTGACGAAGGACAAGCAATTCCTCAAGTTCGATGCGGAGGGCAACACCAAGATCGTAGAAGCGCTCAAAGCATCTGACAAGAAAGACCACCTTCGCGTGGACGTCAGCGGCGAAATGCAGGGCGATACGTTGAAAGTCACTTCGATCAAGCTACTGTAATCCCCGATGCCAACTTCTTGCGCACCGGCGGTTTTCTCCTCCCCGGTGCGCAAGATCAAGTCCGAACGTGTCGCTGTTGAACGGTTTCGCGCACACGAGCGCGTCGGCGCGCCCACCTCATAACAACACAGCAGCGCTGGATGGGACTTGATGCGCGCACTCTTGCGGGGTGTCAAGGGCCCGGATTGCGCCGTTCGCCCACACCCATTCATCTAGTGCTAGCCACAAGACTACGAAGCGGACTGTTAGGGTTCTGCATGTACTCGAATTTGCTGGTCCCATGACTCAATTTGGAATTAAACCACCCGCAGCATAGGTCAGTGTCGACGTTGCAGGTTGCTAGTTGTTTCCTAGCGAGGATATGGCCAGGATGTGCGGGCTCCGAGATCTACTTCGGGAGGACACACGTCTTGGGTTTCGCCATCCGGCTCCTGTGATTTCCAGGCCGGGTTAGTGTGCACTGGACACCTCCGACTTTGACTCTTCGCTGGCTGACGACCGATTGGCGAATGATGAGTAATAGATAATGGACCTTTACTCTTCGGGACGACTCTGTGATACTCACCGTTTCGTCCTAGCGCCGCCGCCGCTGTTTCTCCGAATCCGGCTTGAAGTAGGCAAGATCATGCAGGACAGCCGCAGGGAACCCGATTTCAGCGAGATTCTCGGAAAGAGTTATCGCCTCGAACGCGTGCTTCACGCAGTGAAGACCGTGGCACCGAGTGGTGCCATCGTGCTCATACTCGGGGAAACCGGTACCGGGAAAGAGCTGATTGCCAGAGCGATCCATAAATTTAGCCCCCGACGAGACCAAATTTTCGTTAGAGCCGACTGCGCGTCCATTCCGGCGGGACTGATCGAAAACGAATTGTTTGGCCACGAGAGGGGCGCCTATACAGGAGCCACCGAACGGAGTATCGGTCGCTTTGAATTGGCGAACAAAGGGACACTCTTTCTTGACGAAGTGGGCGACATTCCGCTGGAACTGCAATCTAAACTGCTGCGAGTTCTCCAAGAGCAAGAATTTGAGAGGTTGGGAAACGCCCGAACCGTGCGCGTGGATTTTCGCCTGGTGGCCGCGACCAACAGAGATCTGGCCCAGATGGCTCAGCAAGGCCACTTTCGCACCGACCTCTACTATCGACTCAACGTTTTTCCGATTCAACTGCCTCGGCTGCGCGATCGGGCCGAAGATATCCCCATTCTTGTTTGGCACTTCGTTGAGGAATATGCACGGCGGACGAACAAGCAGATCAAAACCATTCAACGTGAGGATATGGAAACTCTCGCTGGCTATTCCTGGCCTGGCAATATCCGGGAATTGCAGCACTTCATCGAGCGTTCCGTGATTCTGTCGCCGGGCGCCGTTCTTCGGCCCCCACTCGATCAGTTGCACCGCGATTTGAGAGATCAAAGAGCTTTGACCCTTAAGGAAGCAGAGCGTCAGCACATTCTGCAAGCCTTGCGGGATACCGACTGGGTTGTCGGAGGCGCTAATGGTGCTTCTGTACGGCTCGGAGTGAAGCGCACAACGCTGCTCGACAAAATGCGGCGGCTGGGTATCGCCCGCCCCGAAAACCGAGTGTGACCTTCAGATCGACACTGAGGCTGGACGCTTGCTGTTCGGGAAAGCGCATTCCGCTCCATTGGCCGGGAATTTCAAACTGAGCCGATTGCGCAGGGCTCTTGACGTCTCAAGGATTCAGTGATGTGATACCAGCACTACCTGTCCCCGGTAGGCTCTATTTGGAGTTTGTCGGGTGCAGCCGTTGTTTTCCATCCTCAAGACACTTACCGACGGGAGCCTTCATCTGGTCGAGGGAGCGGAAACCCTCGAATCCGCGAGGGAGCGCGTCGACGAACTCGCCAAGGTCTGGCCTGGCAAGTACGTGATCTTGAATCGGACAACAGGAGAGAGTCTGTCAATCACCGCCGATGGCGAAACCAGGATCCAGTAAGGCACACCGAACGCTTCGCCACGATTTTCCCGGCACCGCGCGGAGAGGCCCGAATCCTCGGCAAGCTTCTAATGAGGGCCGCCACATCACCATAGCGATTGCTGTCACCACTGACAGGGCTCCGCAGTCATCTGCTCGGAATCGATCCACCTGCCCGATAAACGCGCACTTCACTATGAAGAGTGGCCTCCCCTCGACCTCGCAGAGCGTCGGCGAGAGCGTTCCTGCAAGACCCTAGTCCAAGACCTTGGGGCTTGCGATGACTTAGAAATCCTCGCACTTCCGAAGTACGGCACCTGTCCCTGTTCTCAAATGTTAAGGCAAACCACGTGCATACTTGCATGCTGCATAGCCAATGATTCAACGCGTTCGAGAAGAGGGACGCACGTATGGCCCTTATTTCGGCTCGGTTCATCAGCCTACTGCTGACGGCGCTCGCGGCGGGCGTGGTTCTTGGCCACGTAATGTCGCGGGCGGGAAAGGTCGCCTTGTCCGGGCCGCTCTTCTTTACCGTGCAGAATACGCTTTACCGCAACTGGGGGAAGAAGGTCGGAGCTGTCGAGATGGGAGCTTTCCTCTCGACACTGATGGTCGCCTTCCTTACCCGCGCAAGGGGCGCGATATTCGCCCTCTCCTTCGCTGGTTCGCTTTGTCTTGCAGGGATGCTGCTCGTATGGGCCGTTTTCATCAATCCCATCAACGTCCAAGTGCGGGCATCGACCTCCGAATCTTTTCCGGCCGATTGGACCTCGTTGCGTGATCGCTGGCATCGTTTGCACGCAATCCGCGCCATGTTCGCAATAGCAGGACTTGCTGCGCAGATTTCCGCCGTGCTTTTGGACTGTTCTGGGTAACTGGAGGAGAAGACGCTGCCCGTTGATGCTCGTTGGTTCACGACCTCCTACCCGATATCCAAGCCTTGGGAGGACACTTATCAATCGGCGCGAGTCGTGCTGCTCCCGTCACCAGGGCCGATCGGGACAACCGGCTCGCACTCTCTGAGTTTTGCGGAGCAGAGCTCTCCGTGAATTGTCGTCGGAGCACTGTCGAGATACCGACATCGCCGGCTATGTCATCCGCCCATAAACTCACTGGGCGACTGCGGCGCCCCGGCTAATCGTTTGATGGAAACCAAGATAGTTCACAACGACGAGGTAGATCTAGCGTTGGAACAAAAGGTGCTCATGCTGGAGTCGGTGTAAAAGGAGGACAACTATGGCAAGCGCAGCTGTAATCCGAACCGACGATCAAATCCAGCTGGATGTGCTGGATGAGCTGAAATGGGACGCACGCGTCCAACCCAATGAGATCGGCGTCGCCGTCAAGGACGGGATCGTCACACTGTTGGGCTGGGTTGATTCCTACACGAAGCGCTGGGCCGCTGAGGAAGCCGCGCACCGTGTCCGCGGCGTGAAGGCCGTGGTCAATGACATCGAAGTTCGGCTACCCGTCTCGTCTGAGCGCAGCGATGCCGATATTGCCGCGGCTGCAGTTCGCGCGCTGGAATGGGATGCATTCGTGCCCGTCGAGAAGATCGACGTTACCGTCACCAAGGGCTGGGTCACTCTCCAGGGTGAGGTTGAGTGGCAGTATCAGAAGCAAGACGCAGAGCGGGTCGTCCGCCGCCTGTCGGGCGTCTGGGGGGTGGTCAACTTGATCACCGTAAAGCCCCGCGTGACGCCGTCGGAAATCAAGCAAAAAATCGAGCAGGCGCTGCTACGCAGCGTGGAAACCGACGCAAAGCGGATCAAGGTTGAGACGCAGGGGAGCAAGGTCATTCTGACGGGAACGGTACGCTCCTGGGCGGAAAAAGAAGAAGCCGAGCGCGCCGCGTGGTCTGCGCCGGGAGTCACCTCGGTGGATAACCGCATCACGATCTCTCTCTAGGAGGAAAGAGATGACGAAAACATGTTTGGACATTATGACTAAAGACCCGTTCTGCTGCGTGCCGACAGACACCGCTCAGCGTGTCCCGCAGTTGATGAGAGATCGGGATGTAGGTGCAATTCCCATATGCGAGAGTCACGAAGTGAAGCGACTCATAGGCATTGTTACGGACCGAGATCTGGCCCTGCGAATTGTCGCTGCGGGATGTGATCCTAAGAGCACATGCGCCCGTGACGTAATGACCAGAGAAGTTTTCTCTTGTCGGCACGAAGACGATCTGCAGAAGGCGTTGGAATTAATGGAGCGACGCCAGGTGAGGCGCATTCCGATCGTGGATCGCCAAAATCGCATCGTGGGCATCATCGCTCAGGCTGATATTGCAACTCGATTGAAGAATCCGCAAACGATCAGCGAGGTTATAGAAGTCATATCCACGCCGAGGATGATGGCTGCGTGAAAGCTACCGGGCTGCCCGTAAACACCTAGTTACATTGGCAGCTATTCGGAGCTGGAGGATTATGCGAACGGCAACTCCATTTGAGGTGGAACCAAAGGCTACTCATCTTGAGAGTCGACATGAAGGGAGAACAAGTATGGCAACGGCAGCTATAATCCGAAGCGACGAACAAATCCAGAATGATGTGATGCTCGAATTGAAGTGGGATCCCCGCATACGTCCCAATGAGATTGGTGTGGCCGTCAAGGATCGAATGGTGACACTGCTGGGCTCCGTCGATTCCTATACCAAGCGCTGGGCTGCTGAGGCGGCGGCCCTCCGAGTCCGCGGTGTGAAAGCTGTGGTTAATGAAATTGAGGTTAAGCTGCCGGTCGCCGAAGAGCGTAGCGATGAAGATATTGCCTCTGCCGCAATTCAGGCGCTGGCGTGGGATGCATCCGTTCCAGCGGAGAAAATCACTGTGGCTGTCGCAAAGGGTTGGGTAACTCTCCAGGGCGAGGTCGAGTGGCAATACCAGAAGGAAGAAGCCGAGAAGGTTGTCCGCCGCTTGGCAGGCGTCAGAGGTGTGATCAATTCGATCAACGTAAAACCTCAGGTGGCGCCGTCGGAAATAAGGGAAAAAATCGAGCAGGCGTTGCTGCGCAGCGTCTTATGCGATGTTAAGCGGACTAGTATTGAAGTAGAAGGGAGCAAGGTCATCCTGAAAGGGACGGTGCGCTCCTGGGCGGAGAAAGAAGAGGCGGAGCGCGCCGCATGGTCCGCACCAGGGGTCACCTCGGTCGACAACCGTATTTTGATCTCTTCGTAGACCTCGCCGTCGAGTGGGTGATTCAGCTCCGGTTCGCGAGACGGTTCCGGACATTGTCTTCTGTTATAGCGGCAACGGCAATCTACAGCAGCCGGTGAGACAGATGGCGCTCTATGCCAGCAAGGTGCCGAGTCATTAGAGGGATGTTGGGTCGCTGGGAGAGGAGGAAACGCTCCATGCCTGGAAGAGCGCGAGTAATGACTGGAGGCAGCTCGTGCGCAGTGTTCGAGGCGTATCCCTGCGCCAAGGCGGTCAAGGCTCTATGAAGTGCTGGCCTGGCCTGGCTCGTGCGCAATGTTGATCCGGAAGTGAATCCTTGAGCGAAGTCGTATTTCCATTTCGAGATCGAACAGAAGCAGGCCGGCTGCTGGCCGAAAAGTTGCGTGAGTACGCCGATCGCAATGATGTGGTTGTACTTGCCTTGCCGCGAGGTGGCGTCCCTGTAGGGTACGAAGTGGCCAGGGCCCTGAATGCTCCTTTGGATGTTTTCGTCGTGCGCAAACTCGGGGCGCCCGGCCACGAGGAGTTGGCGATGGGCGCAATCGCCTCGGGCGGCGTCCAGGTCCTGAATCAGGATGTGCTGGGGCTTGGTATTCCGAAAGAAGTCGTTGACTTCGTGGCTGCGAAAGAACAGCGCGAAGTGGAACGCCGAGAGCGCGAATACCGCGACGGCCGCGGCGCTGTCGACGTGCGTGGACGCACCGTCATTCTGGTCGATGATGGCCTGGCGACGGGTTCCTCGATGCGCGTAGCCGCGATGGCATTGAAAAAGAAACAGCCGGCCCAAATTGTTGTCGCCGTGCCGGTGGGCCCTCCCGAGACCTGTGCCGAGTTTGAATCGGTGGTCGATAAGGTCGTCTGCGCCGTTACGCCTGAACCATTCTGGGCGGTCGGCCAATGGTATAGAGACTTTTCACAGACCAGCGATGAAGAAGTCCGCGACTTGCTGAACCGAGCTGCAAGTCTTACGGCGAGTGGAGCTACTTGATTAAGAAGAATTGAAAAGTGATCGCGTTGGAGTTCTCACTATGCCAGAAAGCGAACGACTACAGGTTCAGGCGATACGGCAAAACGTTCGTCGCTTGACGGGTTCCCGACAGGATTATGACCTTCTCGTGGAGGTGCTTGGCGATTGCCGTTTCGCTCTCCTCGGCGAAGCCTCGCATGGGACACACGAGTTCTACCAGACTCGCGCGGAAATCACGAAACGCTTGATCGAGGAAAAAGGTTACTCGGCAGTTGCCGTGGAAGCAGACTGGCCGGATGCCCATCGCGTAAATCGCTATGTTCAAGGCCGAGGGGACGATGCGAATGCGGCAGAGGCACTCAGTTCGTTCAAGCGCTTTCCGACTTGGATGTGGCGCAATACCGAACTCATTGAGTTCATCACCTGGCTTCGCAAATATAACGATTCTTTGCCCGAAGGTACGCGGAAGGTTGGTTTCTACGGCCTTGACCTGTATAGCCTGCACGCTTCCGCTCGATTCGTACTCGACTACTTGGAGAAGGTCGATCCCGAAGCGGCTCGACGCGCCCGCTATCGTTATTCCTGCTTCGAACATTTTGGTGAAAATACTCAGGCCTATGGGTATGCGGCGAGTTTTGGCTTGAGCAAGACTTGCGAAGACGAAGTTGTCAGCCAGCTCGTAGAAATGCAGCGCCAGGCAGCCGACTTGGCCAGCCGTGACGGGCATGTGGAGCCCGACGAATTCTTTATCGCGGAACAAAATGCGCGACTGGTGAAAAATGCTGAGCGTTACTACCGGGCAATGTTTGAGAGCCGAGTTTCCTCTTGGAACCTCCGGGACCAGCATATGGTCGAAACTCTCGACGCGCTGGTCGTTCACCTCGGAGCTTCCCCTAAAATCGCAGTCTGGGCTCACAACTCTCATCTCGGAGATGCTCGCGCCACGGAAATGGGTGACCATGGTGAGCTGAACGTCGGCGAGCTCGTGCGCGAACGTTATGGTAAAGACGCTCTCCTTTTGGGTTTTACAACCTATGCTGGCTCGGTCACGGCAGCTTCGGACTGGGACGGTCCTGTCGAACGAAAAACTGTGAGGCCAGCCCTGAGCGGAAGTTACGAGGCTCTCTTTCATGAAACGGGAGTTCCCAATTTCTTGCTGACATTGCGAGATAACAAATGGCTCTCAGGAGTGCTGAACAAAAAGCGGCTCGAGCGGGCGATCGGCGTGATTTATTTGCCCGAAACCGAACGCGCGAGTCACTATTTCGAGGCGCGCCTCGCCGATCAGTTCGATGCTGTGATCCATCTGGATGAAACACGAGCCGTCGAGCCGCTCGAGAGAACATCTGAATGGGAGGCGGGCGAGCTACCGGAGACCTTTCCCTTCGCTGTGTAGCGGCGCACTCGCAGAGAGTGCAATCTCAAGATTGGAGAGACCGCACAGTTCGGTTATTCAGAACCACGTAGGAAGACCACCGTTCAGGAGGAATCTCCGCTTGAGAGAACCAAAAGAACATTGGAGTGCAGGATCGCCGAAACAACAAGGCCGCGAACAGCAGTCCGATGAGTTGCGACTTCAAAATCCGAACCACGAAAGAGCAGTCCGCATTCCCGTCGATCGGATAACGCTGGAGGGCGATCTGGTTGTTCCGGATGCTGGTCGTGGCCTCGTCTTATTTGCGCACGGAAGCGGAAGTAGCCGGCACAGCCCGCGGAACCGGTATGTAGCGCAAGTGCTTCAGCAAGCCGGCCTGGCAACGCTTCTGATGGACCTGCTCACGATCGATGAAGAAGCGTTGGATGCTCAGACCGCTGAGCTGCGTTTCGATATTGAACTGCTTGCACGCCGTTTGGTTGGGGCTACGAATTGGCTATCTTCCCAACCGCAAATGGCGCAACTGCCGGTAGGCTATTTTGGCGCAAGCACCGGCGCTGCGGCAGCTCTGGTTGCTGCTGCCAAACTCCCCGATCTCGTGGCAGCGGTCGTCTCGCGTGGCGGTCGTCCGGATCTGGCCGGAAACGCCCTTCGACGCGTGGCCGCGCCAACATTGCTTATCGTGGGCGGTGAGGACCTGCGTGTTCTGGAGCTTAACTGGATAGCTCTGGCCAAATTGCGCGCGCCGAAGAAGCTGGAAATCATTCCGGGAGCTACCCACCTATTTGAAGAGAAGGGAGCACTAGAGTCTGTGGCCCAGTTCGCCAAAAACTGGTTTCTACTCTATCTCTGTCGCGCAAACCAGCGGGCGCGGACAGCATAGCGATAGGCATTTGACGCTGTTTCGGCCTGCTGTGATTGTATCTCGATCGGAGCGCCTGGCAACTTGTCGATAGGGGACTGAGCGCCCTCCTCGGGAGATAAGGAGCGTACCGGCGGCAAGATGCGAATTCCGATGAAAATTATGCCTAGAGCAGCAAGTACTGTAAGAGCGCCAGAAAGAGATACTTCTTCATCGCGCGGCCGATTCTGGTCTGAGCATTGTCATTCATTTGACGCCTCCATGAGGCAACGCTAAGGCTGCGATTCTGTCTTAATTTACTACTGCAAAAATAGCGCCCGAGGATACGTTGGAAAGAGTTCATCTCGGGAAGGAATAATTGCCCGAAGGCGGATTCGTAGCGACAGGCAAGCGTTCTCGAAAGATATGACATTGATTCTATCTACTTCCCTTGTCTGAGGCTTCAAATATTCCTGCAACCTGGTAGTACGTGACGAATCATTCGACCAGGCCAGGTGGACGAGACGGAGCGGTCACGACTATCCTCAAGGTTCAGGTAAGAGACTAGGCGGAATTGGCTTTGACACCGGGTTGTGAGAGTGGTTCCGAGTCCAATGCCTCAATCGCGCGTAGATCCCCAAATCGGAGCAGCGCACCGAGTGCGAGGAGGAATACCGTGAGCGCGAAAACCTGCTGCCAAGGCAGCTCGGTTACACCTCGCAGCACGACTTCCCGTAGTGTTGCCACGATCCCAAGTTCCACCATGAAGTCCACGGCTACTCGGTGCTCTCCGAGGTAGATGATCACGAGCCGCACGACCTCAACCATCACCAGCATAAATAATACCTCGGCGATTACTTGGCGGAAGTCTAAAACTGGCTTGAAAATCTGAAGAATCAGCCAAGCGATTGTGCGGACCATTAGTCCGAAAAGCGTCAGACCAATGGCCAGCACCAGGAGGTCTTGGGCCGGCTCAAGGAAGTGTCTAGTCAGGCGGTGAACGTGTGTGTGTGGAATGCTGATTTTCAATGCCATGAGACATGCCCCTTTCTGGCGATCTGTGCGCCTGCTCGGGAACGAAGCCAAGCAGGTCAAAATATCGTTCGGCTTCGTGCGTGCTGACATCTGACTGCTTTCCCTGCCCATCACCCAAGACGGAGGGTCACTGGCTGGGAAAGATTCAAGGGAAGCCTCCTCGACAGGATCTATTTGGGCTTCGTTCTCCTTCGTAATTGGGGCAGACGCCTGTTTTCCTCCGGACCAAAAAAGGAAGAGAACAGCGACAAGTCCCACTCCGATGAGGATGCCAAGATCGGACGGGAAACGCATCTCGCTATCGGCGTATTCTGCCGCGACAAAATAGACGAAGCCTGCGAATGCGATGCACCAATGGGCAATCATTACACTAGCCCCCAGCGTGATGCGGGTTATTTCGCTTCAAGCGTCCCAGGCAATCCTGTAGTTGTACATCCAGTCGAGATTCCTTTCTCCAAACAGGGGAAGCACGACCGACAACACGCGGTCTCGCAGCCAGCAACCGAGCGGGCCCATCTCAACCCTTTGCCGAGTTTCATTATTGTGAGCCCACGCGCTGATCTTTGCGGCGCGCGGGCGCCGACCGCGTTCGAATTCCGCAAACACCGGTTCGAACTCGCCAGAAAACTGGCGAAACAGTTTCACCAGATATATGGCGTCCTCCAGCGCCAGCGAGGCCCCTTGTCCTCCGCTCGGGCTCATGGCATGCGCGGCGTCGCCGATAAGAACCACGCGATCCTTGTGCCATGCCGGGAGGGGTGGAGCCTCATAAATGTTTGTTTTAATGATGGCAGGAGTGTTGGCCAGAAACGTCCCGATCGGTTCATGCCATCCTTTATAGCGTTCCAGTAACTTCTTACGCAGCTCTTCATCCGCGACGGCCGCCAGCTCCGGGCTCGTAAGCTCTCTGTCCTGGGGAAGGTGGCACCACCACATCCACCTCTCTTCATTTTGCCTGCTGTTGCAATAGCCAAACTGGCCCGCACAACCAACGGTAAAGTTCAGGCTCGTTCGGTCCGCCGTGTCGGCGGCAACAATCACCGAGGACGCAACAAAGCCTCCCACACCAAGCACGCCAAGATAAGAAGGGCGCGGAGCACTAGGAAAAATGACCTGCCGCACGCGCGAATGGACGCCGTCGGCGCCGACGACGAAGTCGCCCTGCGCGGTCGTCCCGTCCTCGAACAGGGCGGCGACCCTTCCTCCACAGATTGTGGTGAGTTCTTTCAGCCGCCTTTGATACTCGACCTGGATGCCTTGCCTGGCAACCTCGTCAATCAAGATTTGGTGGAGCGTCCTCCGTAAAATTGCTACCGAAGGCCAGCGATATTTTTCGACGTTCCCAGCCGGATAGCGCGCCAGCACCTTGCCACGGTGGTTGCGAAAGCAGAACTCTGACATCAAAGCGCCGCTGCCGGCGATCGAGTCGGCAACGCCCACTTCTTCCAGTACGTTCATGCCGTTCGGAGCGATCGTGAATCCACCACCTACATCCTCGAGACGCGGATGAGCTTCGTAGACCGTCGAAGTGATCCCGGCCTTCTTGAGTAACAGGGCGAGCGCCGGCCCAGCGATGCCGCCCCCAATGATAATTGAATGAAGATTTTGCGATTTCATACCTCCCTCCACGTTGTGAAATGGCCTGCAGCAGCTTCTGGAGGCAAGTAATCAGGCCTAGCCAGATGCCACTAGCGCAACATGAGTTTTCAACTATCATATTATCTGAGCGTTGTCAACACCACTTGTATCTGCTTGAATATATTAATGTTATACTGTTTGTCGTCAATTTCTTACCTGAATTTGTGGAGGTCGGGCAGCGATTTCTGGCAAACATTGGTTTACGTGCTGCAGCTATGACGGGCAGGAAAAACATTGTGAATATCGCTTCGAAAGGAGGGCAACTTCACTCATGGGTACGTCGGCCGCTTCCTACCGTCATTGAGGATCTGCGAAGCGAAGAGTTCTAGTGCTAGGGGAAACACAAACCGGACAGCGAATTATCTTGCGTTAAAGTACAGCCAACGAACTCTTCCTCATGAGCACATGACTTGCTCGACTCCGCTAGCGGCGTACGTTTCCCCCTTCTCCACTTGGCGTCATCAGTGATAAAAGAAGCTTGTGCTCCTCCGGGGTCACTTCCGAATCTTTCTGTTCTACGATGTCGGCGAAGCCTTTGATTTGCACAAGCTACGAGATTTCATGGGCTCTCGCGGCGGTTCAACTAAAACTGACTTTCCTCGGCGCACACCTGATTATGTCCGCTTCGAGAACCCGCCGATCGCGGAGCCCAGCGAGGCGGTCACTCTCCGCACGGGGGAGCACGTTATCTGCTCAATTAAATATTACGAATATGCGATCGTAGAGGTTCAACTCGATGCACCATTTGAAGGTGCCTGGGATGCGCTCCTGGCCCAGGCGTCCGGCTGGATGGACCGAGCTGATATCGAACCCGAAGCGCGCGCCGTGGTTGGTAGGCATCTTCAAAGAATAGCGCCGGCTGTCATCAAGCCCAGGGAAGAGTGGCTCCAGGAAAACTACCTGGTGGTCGAACTTAACGAAATCCGGGCGGAGGAAGGAGCGGCTCTTACGGTGGACGAACTTTTGTCCGCCCACGGAGAGCACATTGCTCAGCTACTCCGCGGCGAGCAGACTCGCCTTGCACGCACGACCACGGAACACGTGCTACAGGCTAGCCTTTCGTATTACCCCACAGACCTGCTGGTCGTTGGCTCCTCTGCCGCGCTGGTTTACGATCGCCCGGATGAGGCCGCTTGGACAATTCGAATTTTGGAATACGCAAAAATACAACTGCTGGAGTTTCGCTTCTATGACAATTTCATGACGCGGGTGCTTTCCGACGTCTACAACACCCTCGATCAAAAAAGAAATATCTTGCTCTCCCGGTGGACTCTTCCGCGCGACGCCAACCGCCTGAACACAATCCGCCTGGACGTTATGGAGCTGACCGAGAAGATCGACAATGCCATTAAGTTTGTAAGTGACACGTTTTATGCCCTTGTCTATCGCTTGGCAGCTTCCCGAGTGGGTGTGCCCGATTACCGGGAACTTGTAGAAAAGAAATTGGAAACAGCGCGCGAGCTATACGAGTTTATGGTCAATCAATTCAATGAAGCCCGCCTCTTTGTGCTCGAAGTCGCGATCACGCTTCTGTGTTTGCTCGACGTCTTGCTGCTGCTTAGAGGCAAGTAGTGCAACAAGTGCCTCTACTTTGCGGGTCTCGGACCGCGGCGCGCGGAATTCGCTACCGCCGCGTATTTTAGCTGAGTCGAATCGCGCGAGCATCGAAGAAGCAATCCGCCGCGGCTCATGTCTCCACGCCCAATAAAGTCGCAGGGAAACACCAGTCGCTTTCCAAATATCTCTAGGAGCGGGGCGACATACTTTTGAGTAGCAATGCTTCCTAGTATAGTGTCCCATAAATAGCTTGACAGAGCTTAGGGCTTGCTATGATCTCCGCCATGCCGAACACAGGTCTGGCGATCGAGTTACAACCAGCTGAGCGCACGCAACTGGAACAGTGGGAGTCCGCACACGGAACGCCTCAACAAGTGGCGCTG
>Ga0137397_10001979_pt1 | contig 14329 bp, 20 predicted proteins | sample czorhiz116metaG_FD_106658 | JGI IMG/M metagenome (GOLD analysis project Ga0137397, IMG submission 106658) | Vadose zone soil microbial communities from Angelo Coast Range Reserve, California, USA - czorhiz1.16 metaG | ecosystem: Environmental > Terrestrial > Soil > Vadose zone | place: USA... | reverse complement strand
GAGTCGAAAGTAATGCCCTTGCCGACAAAGGCAATGGGCTGGTCCTCTTTTGCGGCCCCGTTGTAGTAGCTAGAATATTCCATTGAGACCTTCAATGTGATGACTATCGACTCTTATCTCACATCTCTAGCAGCTTCGCAGGTTCCGATGTCCCTTTGGTGACGGATAAGAAGGTTCTCTGTAGATTTAAAAAAAATTAACCAAATATGGCGTTGAGTCCCACTACACGTACCATTCCCTTTTCGGCGGCCCACTCTGAAAGTAGAAGCTCAAGTCAGCACCACAGTATGAGCTTTACTATAATAAATCGCAAGAGGGAAAGACCCACCTTCATCACGGACAGTGATTTGTGTATTCGGAACGTTCGCGAACTCGGACTTCACCCTCTCAGTGAAGGCCTACGTAGAGAAGTCAGCTGGGTGCACTCTCGTGGCCATGTCCATGTATGCATACAGTTGGTGTCAGCATGTTCGCAGGAAGCTCCGCAAGCTGGGAATGAAATCAAATAGCTCAATGGGTCTGTTCCTCTGGTAGCGAGATTATTGGTACCGTTCGAGCAAGGTTTTGTGCATCTGCATAGACGACGCCATCCTCCCACCCTTTCGAGCCCTGTAATGGTTGGAACGATAGCCCTTGAAGGACGTTCTTCTCATCTCCAGGCTTATACGGCGACGGAGGAGAGGTCTTCAAGGTGAATTTATACTTGGCAAGATGGGCGGCCACAGCTACAACGAGTGATGAGCCTTGTCTACAAAACAGTCAAATATGGCCCACCTGCGGCATGCGCATCTTGAGACGCATCAATGACGATATCTTTGGCCCCACCATCACCAAGTTCCTTGACTTGCTTAACGCCACTGCCGACGGCCTTCCTCACTAGCTCTCGCCTCGCGTCGCCGCTTTTCTTATCAAAGCCGTCTCCGAGAGACACGATGGCGGTCGCGTTGACGTTTCCCTGATCGGCTCTAGGGGTGTTATAGAAGATCCGGGCGGTCCCTACTTTGGGAGGTTTGGAGCCCGTCGGGGTAGTATTCCAGAGCTCAGTGGGGTTAACCTCTGGCAGGACGCCAGAGGCAGACTGAGAGGCGGGATCGATGGGCAGAACGAACACCTTGGTCGCCATTGTCTTGATGGCCGTGCGAGATAAGGGATCAGAAGATCTTACATTTGCCCCACCAAGGCGCAAAAGTCGAGCGGCTCCGAGCATTGTCCAGGTCCAGCCAGCGCCGGCCAGCGAAAGCATAAACGAACAGAAAAAAAGAAAAATTAATTCAAAAATTAATTGTCCCTGAATTGGCTCAACTGAATGCGAACCCAGAATACATCCCACGCCCTCCGAGCCCCCAGCGATTGACATAGTTTGAGGCTGGCCGTGTTTGCCGACGAAACATGTACCATAACGTACTTCTGGTGGACAAACGCCTTTTCCAGTTCTTTCCTCACCGTCTCTTTGCCCAGGCCAATTCCACGTGCTTCTGGCCTCACGTAGACCGAGCTGATGGCGCCTTCTCTTGATACAAAGCACCAAGCTTGCGCGCACCTATCTTCGGACGACGCAAAGTATGCTCCGGTGCTCGGGCATGCGGCTAGCGTGGTCTTGTTACGCGCTATCGTTGACGTTTGGATCACATCATTTAAATCGTCGTATGCCATGCTTCTGAAGGTGTACTTTGATCCTACAGCTTGTGCATGGTAGTCCGGCGGAGGCAGGTGATCTTTGGAGAAAACGAGTGCATTCCATATGAGACTCAGCTGGCCTCCGGAGATGGGAATATGGGACGCAATTCTGGAGTGAAGCGAACCGACTAGCAGTGTTTCTTTCTCAGGATGTAAGTGACAGGTGAGCTTAAGCATCCGTTCAAATTGGGTGTACGCAGAACGAAAACCCTCTTCGTCCACGTTGATCGCGGGCGTTTCTTCCGTCGAAGACCAAAACCAGAAGTCTGTCTCGGGCACTGGCAGGCCAGTGATTCCAAGGACTCCAACGGCCCAATCATTCGACTTAGGAGGAGATTCATGAGGAGGAAAAGTGGCGAATACGGTAGAATCAGGTGCTGGGGGGACTTGTATCACGTACAGCTCCGTGGACGCGTGCGGGAGATGCACCTTCAAGTGGGGTATCAAGGACGTGGTCGGATCTGGGTGTATATAAATGTCGCCAACCTCCAACGAACGCATATATATCTTTTCACATGTGTCAAACAAAGTATTGAACAGAGAAGGCCGAGTCTTACCAGTCTGTCGTGGTAGAAACGGCGCAACTAGGACCGATCGATAAGCATGTTCCCCCGAATCGGCTCAACTGAACGTTGACCCAGACTATATCCACATGCCCACCGAGCAGTGATTGACACAATCGGAGGCTGGTCGTATCTCTTTGCCCAGACCTGTCCCATGTGCTTCTGGCCTAACATATACCGAATCGATAGTGCCTTCCCTTGATATAAAACACCGAGTATGTGCGTGCTATCTTTGAGACAATGCAAGGTGTGCCCCTGTGCTCGAGGTTGCGGCTAGCGCTGTCTTGCTACGCGGTATAATTAACATTTGGATCACGTCATCCAAATCCTCGTACTTTGATTCAAGAACTTGTGGGTGATCTGGCGGAGACGGGCAATCTTTGAAGATAAGGAGCCTGTTTGCATGGAACCAGGGCCGGAGATGGGGACGTAGGACGCGATCCTGGTGAAGCGAGTCGACTAGCAATGCTCCTTTGTGTATGCTACCGACGAGCTTAAGCATCCGTTCGAATTGAGCGAGGTCGGATCGTGTACGTCTACAGTAGTACGCCGGCAAAGTCCGTTATGTGAAGGGACGCGTACGCGGCTCGGGTGGAACGCGTCAACAGTGAAGATTCTCATCCACCCACTTATATTTCTAGTCGGACTGGTCTCAACTTGACACCATGGTTTGTATGCGATTTTCCTCGTATTCCAAAGCTGACACAACTGGATTTGTTAGGCTAGACGTTATGATAGTGCGTGGCTTCTACCGCGAGTTGCACAATCTCGTTACTAACCCATCGTCCTCCCAAAGGTCGCACAACCATTTTCTCGCCGGAAGGTACGTAGTTTATCTTACAATACTAGCACGTCCTAATCGTGCCATCAGGTCGGCTATACCAGAGTACGCTCTCCTTTACATGACCGCGCAACTTGGTTCTTACCCGTAACCAAGTCGAGTATGCGATGGAGGCAATCTCGCACGCTGGCACCGTCCTCGGTGTTCTAGCAACGGATGGGGTGGTGCTTGCCGCGGAGAAGAAAGTGACGGGAAAGCTACTCGATCTTTCAGAGGCAAAGGAAGGCGGGTATGGCGGCAGCGGCGAGAAGATATTCCTTCTCAACTCGTATGTCCAGTCCCAGTCCCTACTCATTCCGTTCGATCTACTAATCTCAAGTAAAGAAATGTCATCGGCGGTGTCGCTGGCATCACTGCTGACGCTAACTCCCTCGTCAATTATGCTCGATCCGCCGCTCAGCAACATTTACTGAGATATAATGAAGATATCCCCGTTGAGCTGCTTGCCCAACGCTTATGCGACCTCAAGCAGGGCTACACGCAGTTCGGTGGCTTGCGGCCATTTGGCGTGTCTCTATTGTACGCAGGATATGACCCACACTACCAATTCCAGCTGTACCACTCGGACCCATCGGGTAACTACTCTGGCTGGAAGGCGACTTGCATTGGCGCAAACAACGGAACCGCACAGAGTTTGTTGAAGCAAGAGTACAAGGACGATATCACTGTAGAAGAAGCGATTGGTTTAGTGATGCGGACAATGAGCAAGACGATGGACAGCACCACGCTGGGCAGCGAGAAACGTACGACTTGTTCCTTTCCTATGATGCCAACCACCACTGATGCCACTCGCATAGTTGAGTTTGCTGTCCTCACGGTTGACCCCGTTACGAAGGAACCTAGGGCAAAGATTTACCGGCCCGCAGAAATAGATGCGCTTCTTGTAAAACATGATCTCGCGAAGAAGGACGAAGATACAGAGATGAAGGCTGCTTAGCTAGTACCCATTGTACAAATTGACGATTATGTCAACCCAAACGTCGAGCGTGAAGTCAAGATGCTAAAGAAAAAAAAAATCGAGTCTCAGAGTTCTATCCTGATAGGAAACAGCAGTCTGGAGTAAATAACGGAGCCGTTCTATGGTACATCAATGGCATGCCATTCCTTTGCCCAAGTCACCACCTGCAAGGACCGCCTCGACATCCATCGCAGCACCAAATACAAAGTGACCGATACCAGCTCCTAACACCACGGCCAGGATAAGATAAGCCTGAAGAAGGTCAGCAGACAATCGAAAGGAGGCAGTGGGGAGGACCACCAACATTATAAGTCATAAAAACGAGCATAAGGAAGAAAGATACAAAGACCTGAGCGCCGTAGAGTGTCGCGCGCAAAAGACGGGGGTAGAACGGAACTGGCGAGCTTAAGGGGAAAACCAGGGTTACGCGAACGTTGAACGCGACACGTGGGGGTTTTGGAGAGCAATACGTACAGAGGTGAAGGCTTCTTGGGACGCCCCGAGAGCAAACCGGCATCTTCAATATCTGGACCAGACAGCTCAGGACTGGTCCGCCCACTCACCGCACCCTTGCCGCGCGTCTTGCCGCGACAAATCGCTAGTGCGATGTGACGATCGATGTTTCGCTGGTACGCGCGGAGGTACTCGTATCCGAGCGAAATGCCGATGACGGCGAGGAAGGAAAGCGCAAAGACGAAGCGAGAGGATATGTGCCATCGCCGAAAGACGATACAGGTATCCTCGATTTGGGTGTTCCTATGTACGTCGAGACGGGGTCACGATCGCGGTCAAGGCGGAGAGCAGCCCGAGTCGGAGGGAGGGAATGGGATCGTACGTACCAGAGCATGTGCGTTTTACAGGTTGGATCCATGTCCATGTCGCCGTGGCCGTGATCCATTGTTGAGCTGTGCGGTGGTTGGAAGTAAGACGAGTTGTGAGACGGGGTGTCTGAGACTCGGATGTTATTGGTCACTGTAACAGCGGCTGAGCGAACAACGTTCTACTTCAGAGTCACCGTCATGTCCACTGCGTTCTACGTAGCGACGTAACTAGTAAACAACCAGCTTACCCTCACAACGCCGCCCACCATGTCCGGCGGCGCATACTCGCGCCTTCCAACGCACGCCCTCGACACCACCTCCTCCCTTGACACGCACTCATATCCTCCGACCCCTCCCCGAACGCACCACTACCATCTGCACCGCTGGCGCCCACGATGGCCGCGCCCTCGATCGTGCCTCAAGTACACGACGCCAATCGTCGTCCTTCTCTTCGTCCTCTCGTACCTCACCTGGGAACCACACATAGAAATCGCCTTCTACTGGCGCTCGTGGATCCGACAGGAGATAGAGCCCATAACGCCCCTGCGCGGGTGCTTCAAGTCCGACCAGGTGTCCCCGCTGTACAACGTCACCGAACGTCTATACGGACCCAAATTCACAGAGCTCCACGCCGGCATGCCCATGCGCCTAGGCCTCGACTGCTACGAATTTGCCGGCACCATCCGCCGCCCCGCGGAGGCCTCTGCGCTCGCGCCAGACCGGCCCCGCACCAACTATCACACGTATTGGCGCACCGACTTGGCGCCGTTTGGCGAGCGACAGGAATACACGCTCAAATCTTTCTTTGCGACGCAGAACCCGCAATCACGCCTCATCATGTGGTCCAACGGTGACCTCTCCGGCAACGCGCTGCTCGCGAGTTACGTCGCGCGATATCCGGACGCGTTTGAGCTCCGCGTCGCGGACGTACGTGAACTCTCCAAGGGTACGCCGCTCGAAAACAGTCCGCTGCTCGCCAGCAGGGATGAGAAAGCGTGGCTTGACGGGGACCTGATCCGACTGCTGGTGGTCTGGAGGAATGGTGGCGTATGGGTGGACATGGATATGCTCTTCACTCGCGACCTTACTCCCTTGCTCGAGCACGAGTTTGTGACTCAGTGGGATTGTTACGGTATGACCCTTCTCGTCTCACCGCACGAGAAAGAAGGGCGCTGATACCTCTCACAGACAAACTTTACACACCACTCAACGGCGCACTCATGCACTTCCACCGACACTCTCCCTACCTCTGCGAGGCTTTCCATCTCATGGCGACTTCTTCACCTCCACGCCCATCCTCCACGGACTGGGGTTCCATCCTTTACCTACGTCTCTGGCGTCGACTCGTGGCGGAAGGCATCCCTCCATTCAAGATTCTCCCCTTTTGCTTCACCGACGCCCACGCCTGTCGCCTCGACAACCGCCTCCCGGACCCGTTCGAACCAGATCCGAGCGACGGGCACTGGACTGGCGGGTTGACGCGCACGGAAGGCGGCGGCCTCGATCGCAAGCTCAGCAATGTGTTCGCAGTGCACCTGCACAATCAATGGGAAAAGAACTTCCCCCCCGGCGGTTGGGTCGACAGACTGCTGCTGCGCAGGTACGAGAAGAGGCTGACCGAGGACCTGGGTTGGCAGGATGGCACGTCGTGAACACGGTTTCCTCGATGTATAATGTATATAGCCACGCATAATGATAGAGAGCGGGGGACGAAGGGTTTTTCGGCTGCGTGCGAGACGCTCGGTACTTCAAGCTTCAGACATTCGAGCGAAGAGAGCAATAATCGTACCCGAGGTGGCCCTTCGCCGCTTCAAGAGTGCAAGTCCGGCATCCGTCTGGCCACCTTTCCTTCGTTCCGCGCATGAACCCTCAGCTTCTTGAGAACTTTCGAGTCCGCCCACCGCTCAGGCAGCGCCCGTTTTCCCGTAGCCCAATAATAAATGTCCCAGTCCGGTTCGTCCATAAGCTAGAGTAAAACAAAACAACGACACCGATAATCAAAGAGGTCACGTAGAACCGATTCAGATGACGTTCTCGAATGGAATGTTTTTAAATGTACCTTGTCGAACTCTGAGAGCTCCTCGGCGTCCATCGCACCGAGGTGCTCTTGCGCGAATGTACTCAGGAGGAGGTCGCTCTCGAGCGTGCCGCGCTTGCGGCTTTGGTACACGAGGCGAGCCCGCTTCGTTTCGGCGATCTCTCCGGGGCGTGGTAGGGGTTTGGGGGGCGGAAGGTCTGCGGGCGACGCGGTGGAGGCGATGTGCTCGGGAGTGTGTGGCATCGGCCAGGGGTCCTTCAGCCGAGCGGTAGACGAGGACAGATGTCTTGTGGAGAGGACTCTGGGATACGACGCGAAGGTGCGATGGACGAAATGACCCAGAAAGGTCGACATGGTGGTACCGGTAAATGTTACATGTAACACTTTCTCAAACGACTCGGAGAAGTCGAGCTCCTCATTCACCGGCACCTCGGCTTTTCTGCACACCGGGTTCTTGGTATACAACTTTTGCACTACCATGACATGGCAAACGACAACGATTACAACAAAATATCCTTAGCCGTGTTCGCCCTCGCCTTTGAGGTCTTCTATTGCCCGCTGCACCTCCAGTTTCTCCAATACTGCACGATGCAAACTCGACCGCGATGCACGGCCCTTAGTTTTAACTTCGGTGACGGCCTTCCCTGAATAGGAAGTGGGTGCAGGCGACATCGGGCTTTCGACAGTGCTGGATGGAGCAGGTGGCAAGTCGGCAGCAGGGTTAGATGTAAGGTGGGAGGGGACGATGACTGGCGTCGGGCGTGGTGGTGGAGGCCACTGGAAAAGAGTAATGAGACTTCGCTAAGAGGACCCACGGGGAAAGGTATCGAATGAAACTCACGCCACGACGAGGCTGATTGAAATGTAAGGCAGCCCATGAAGGATGTTCGCGCTCGAGTTTAATAATATGATCTTCGACAAACCTGATGCGATGAAGGAGTGATGCGGGTGGTGACGGCACTTCCATGTACGCCATCAGATTGGCCACGGTAGCGGAGCGGGCAAAACTTACCATATCGCATGGCCAGATGAGTCTCCAAATTCTTCAGTCTTTCGTCAAGACCAGGATGTCGATCTGCCGTGACGGCAAGGTCACCCTCCGAGGCTTTGGCTTTGTCCGTGGGACGGTCGTTTTCGTTTTTCAGCTCGACCTTCAATGTTCTTCTGAGAGGACCTTCTTCGTTCTTCGCGATGTCGAATTTCATCATCACATCGCGGTCCACCGTTTTGGCGTCAGTCCGTGCACATAACCCACTCTCAACGTCATTGCCGTCACCCAGGGGCAATACCTCCGACGTCGCGTTGGTGTGCTGCCGTCTAAAGGTGTGCAAGAACTCTGCGCGGTTCGACGCATCATTCCGGGCACGGTTTCGTGCAAGAAGCTCAGAAATGGATTTATTGGTCTACAGGGATTTAGTAAGATGAGACCGCAACTGCATGGGTCATGATCTGTACCCACTGCAACTGGAGAACGAGCCTCTGCACCATTTTCGACGCGGACATAATCCAACTTTCGTTCTTCCAAGGGCCGTTCAGGTGGACCCATAGAGTCGGGTTGTGCGCCCAACAGTCGCTAGACCATTACGGCTTATTTAAGTCATTACCGAACGTCTACCACGCTCGAGCTCAGCGTCGGACATACCGAGATGCTGGTTTGCAAATCGCGCAATGCGTCAGGCACAACCTTTCTCTCCCAATCCGGGTTCATGACAAGAATGTCGGCCTCTAGGCCAGCCAAGCATTGAGAAAGTCCAACGGCAAGGAAGAACGCTTTCAAGGCGGCATCCCAGTGTCGAGGAAACTCTTTTAGGGGTGGAGACGGGGACGGTGTCCGTGGTCGTGCCTTTCTCTTAGCTGAAGGCTTTTGAGGCGCGTTGTAGGCGGTGGAAGGACGCACAAGTGTAGAGACTTGGGTAGGCGGCTGATATTGTTGGTTTTGGGCGGGTTGGTAGGGGTGTATCTGAGTATACTGCTGTTGATACGTCGGGTTGTACTGGTAACCATTCGATGACCATGGTTGCCCCTGCCAGGCCGGGTGTCCATAGTATGGAAACACGCTCGTGTGAGGGGTCTGCAAAGGGGTATGTGGATAGATATGTGGAACAGACGATCCAGGCAGAGGTTGGGGTATAGTCTCGGGGACTTTGGGCTGCGAAGGCCCTGCATCTGAAGGAGATGGGCCGTCAACCATCCGAATTCCAACGGTGTCGAGTAGAGTCGAGAGTCGGGAAAAGAGAGAGAACGCGACACCTAAATCGAGGTTAGGGTCTCTGTTGCCGCTCTCTGTGTCAGCGTCGTACACATCAACAACGACGTGGACGCATATGTACGGTCAACAAAGCGAAGAGCTTTCTCATGACCTCGTGCTGTCCATAACACGTATCCTTGATCTCAAAGCCTCGCCAGAGACCGATCCTCTTGACACGGTCGGAGACGGGTTCGATGTCATCGACGTCGTAAATGAATACTTTCCGGACGGTGCGTTTACGTTAGAGGAAGCGACAACTAAGTTATCGACGCTCTATGTTGTTCTTTATCTAGAGCAATCGCTCGGGAAACTAGACGCAATACAGGCGCAGCTAGCGCAAGATGAACAGGACCTGTGGGACGAGATTGTCCGACTTCAGGAGGAGTTGAGAGGGCAACAGGAATCCGGCAAAGTGCAATTGATTCAAGAAATGATATCGGTGTGTCTTTGAGCATATATTATTTTGCACATCGCTACTGAACGCATCTTCGTTAGGACCTTTTGAGTCAGATGACCCTCATACGGGAAAAGGCTACCGAATCTGAGGCCATTGTCCGTGACATCACGAAAGACATCCAAGTCCTTGATCTAGCAAAAGAAAATCTCGTGCTGAGTATGACTACGTTGAAGCGGCTTCAGATGCTTGGTGCGTTACCTCCATCGTCCCACAGAAACGCACAGGGACCTAGTCCGCATTCACAATGACGACAGTCAATGCCCTTTCTCAGCTCGAGGACTACGTCAAGGACAAGAAGTATCCGGACATCACACAAAGTCTATCGGTAAGCATGTCGTTCCTGCGTTGTACGTTACTCAACCACGATCCGATGCAGGTTGTTAAAGAAATATCAGCATCGTTTAAGCAATACATATCTGTCCCACGGATCAGCCAGCTCTGGAGACGAATCCAAGGGCTCCAAGGCGAGATACGAGCCCTCATAGAGTCGGACTTTGATACCTAGTAAGCTCGACAAAAAGCCTGCTTGAGAACATCCGATTCATGAATACTGCCGTATCGAAGTTACCTGCAAACTCCAAACTCTCCTAAACCGCAGACGATAACGGCAGCATGTGCAACAGCAGATATCTTGGGGCCTGATGTACGCGCCGCCCTCACTGCCCGCTACACCGCACTTCTTCTCGCGGAATATCGTCGAGTGTTTCGGCTAACGGATGAGGCCGGACATCTCGACAATATCAGCCGTCGCTACGCATGGTTCCGGCGCATATTGGGGAACCACGAGACGGGCATCGGGCGCGCATTCTTGCCGGAGTGGAAGGTTGGCTGGTCGCTACTGGCCGGATTTATCGACATAACCAGGTAAGACTCCTACGTTTAGCTGTAACACCATGAGATGATACGGTATGAAAGAGGGGATATGGCTGCACTGTTATCCAAAGCGGGAAAAGACCTCACCGTGACGGTCCTCCTCGATACTTTGCAGCAGACCAAGGACTTTGAATTGTCGATGTCGAAAAAGTTTGGTGCCTCTGTGAGCCTTCGAAGTCCAGGGAGGTTTCGTTCTAACTGTCTTCCAGTTACAAGACATCCTCCAAGAGACATCACCGACGCCAACTCGACCTTCGCAACCAATCAGCTCCTCTTTTGACCCGCACATGGGGGTATACGTACAGTACCAAGACAAGTATGTGCGCCCTGCCGCTTTCTGGGGCCCCCGTATACTTACCAATGTCCCAGAGTGATCGCGGACCTTCTTGCTCCCCATCGAGGACCAAAGACAAGAGCGTCCCTCGACACGAACCAAAGTCATCCAACCGGAGATGACGAAGAGCAAGCAGCCATAGTCGTGCTTCCGTCCTCGACCGAATTATTCTACGTCTATGGGCAGACACTCGACGGTTGCGCAACGCTGTCAACAGGGAAGCCATTATTCGACTTGTTGGGGGTCTTCAAAAAGTGGCTTCGGGTCTATTCTGGTGAGCACACACCTCCAGCGTCCTATCAGAGTAATTTAACCATATTGGTGCTCGCAGAGGAAGTGCTCATGCCGCAAATGCGCCGGTAGGCTCTTCAACTTTCCCCCGTTTTGTATCAACCGTCTTGATCGAAAATTGTTCCTAGAACTCAGCCACAGCCTCGTCGATCTGGGGACGTGAGACACGATCTGAATGAGATAAAGAACGATTGCCTCGTCATTAACACGGCGGAATATTGTCAAACAACGGCACAAGAGGTCTCGCGTCTCCTGCGAGGTCTATCGATTTAAAACTGACAGTTTGGCAGCTCGAGGAGAAGGTCCGTCAGCGGATCCAAGGAGAATTCAAGGAGCGTATCTCGTTACAGACGGAATGCGATCTGTTCATCAGGTGCGCGTTGGCCGATATTCCCGGTCGGTTGTCATTTCACCTAAAGCGGACGCGCAGCGTGGCATTTTCAGCTATAGTCGCCCTCCTCCGCGAGCTCGAGTCTGTATGCGAGCCAGCCCTGGCGGCACTGACGCGCGCCACCTGGATAAATCACGAGCTTGTCACTGGACAATCACCATACGTTGATGGTCTCATTCGCACCCTGGAATCCATCACGGAAGCAATTGTCCCGCTAGTCGAGAGTAAGAAATACCTACGGAATTTCTTTGACAAGGCAGCGAGGTAAGCAAAAGCACCCTTGGCCTGCCTGGCCCACGCCACATGATACGACACACGTCGAGTCGTGCTTAATTATGCCGTCCAAAAAGCTTGGTTATCACGCGGTTCACGAACGCACTCGTGCGAAGCCGACCGCTAAAGGAGAATGGGGCCGAACAGGTGCATTAATATTGATCATAATTGCTGATTGTGCCGGCATATTGCCTGACTTTTTTGTTCCGTCCCGGCTTGCCAGCTGCTGATTGATCTATCGGCGCTGAAGTCATGTTTGTTAAAGCTTCCCGGGGAAGCCTTGATCACTCCAGGGTAAGGGGTCGGACCCATTACCATTACCCGGTGCGAACATCCGAGGTCTTTGACTGATAGATGCCTCCCTCCCTCGATTCAGGTACACCAGAAGCGTCACAAGAAGTACCCAACGTTTAGAGGCGCTGCTCAAGGTCATCGTTACGCCACAGGTCCGCCATGTTTCGAATGCACATGCATTTACGTCTGATCCTGATTTTGCGCCGTGACAAAAGGATCCACCTGAGGGCTTTATCCTTAACTATACCCTTCTGATCGGAGACGCGTCGTTCTCCAACTTCCAGAAGGTGCGTGTCAAAGCGCGGGTACAATTGATGCTCGCAGGTGGCCGGGGACAACCGCTGCTCACGCACCCATCCTATAGATCATCGACTTGAAGGGCACGCCACGAGCAGAACAAACCGATCTGCTCGACTTCTTCGTTACCATCACGAGCACGAAGCCCGAACTCGAACAAACGTCCTTTCTCACGGAGCTGGATATGGACCCTCCGACGACAAGCGCCCTCGCCTTCGCGTCCCCTAACGGCAGTCGGATTGCGTTGCCGGGCACGGGTGCCGGCGAGGCACTCCTTGCGACCCTCGGGTCGCCACCACTTAGCAACACGCCCTCTGGCGCAGACACACCACCACGCGGAGACGCCAACGCGACCAAGCAGGTCTTTTCGGATATTCGACGGTTGATGAGCTTTGCTGTTAGACGGGACACTGCGCCGCAGTAGCAGTAGTCTCATAGCGTATTGGTTATTCTATTGAAACCTGCCCCTAGTAGTGGGAAGATGTTGGACCGAAGAGGTCAAGTGTGTGTGTGGCTGTCGAACCATGTGCTTGTGACAGAGTGAGAAGCAGGCTTCGCGACAAATCTAGTCCTAGACTTGTTCCCAGGTAAGAGGGCGGTCGATCCCCAGTTTGCGCCTCTCGAACCATCGCACTTTCCGACCCGGGGCCCAACCTAAATCACCCTGAGCTCTCCGCAACGCACTGCCCGTAGCACCTGGCACGGTCTCCCCGGCCTTCAACTTGAAATCTTTGATGCTGCGGAAGTATTGTTGATCCGACTCGGCGGACTCTTTTTCTGAACGCTCGCGGAGGGCCTTTACGGCCAGAGGCCGTGCGAGGAGAGTGTCCTACACAGTGAGAAGGCACAACGTGGGGTAACCAGATAAGGCGAGATAAGCCAAAGAAGAGGAAAAAAAAACCAAAAGGTGATTTCGGGAAACGTACCATGTGCTCTCGAACCTTTTCCCCAAACAACTTCACATCTTGCACCGGCCGATATCGCAGCGCCTTTCTGACGTTCCACCGCGTGCGCTGGTGCAGCTCGCTGCTACCTCCTACCTGCTCGCCGCTTCCCTCCTCGCCGAGCGCACGCTCGCGCTCGACCGTCTGCTCTATTTCCTCTGCGCCACCGACACCCCCCTGGACCAACGCGCGCGCAGAACGAGTCTCGAGTCGGCTCGAGAGGACGTCCCACCCCGTGGCGCGCGCCGCCATCTCGAACTTCAAATCTCGCGGGCCGTCGACGAGCTCGAGCACCGCGTGCGGCGCATTGTCGCCCTGCCGATGTCCAAACTTGTGTATGCGCGTGTAGCCGCCCGGTCGCTTCGCGTAGCGCGCCGCGAGCGTCTCGAACACTTTGGGCAGGAGCGAGGGCGCGAGGAGGAAGGAGCCGGTTTTTTGCCAGGCCGGGTAGGTGCCTCGCTTGCCCAGCGTGATCATCTGTGTAGGGAGTGACGGCCCGTCCATTCAGGGGGGGGGAGGCTCTGTTAGTGCATGTGAGATGTAGGCGAGAGGGAAATGGACACGCACCTTTTCTGCTAGACGAGCGGCATCACGGGCCTTTGGGAGTGTGGTCTTCACCTGCTCATGTTGAATGAGAGACGTGACAAGGTTGCTAGGAGATGTGTCATTCCGGCGATATTCACGGCGGAAAATGCGTAATGATTCACCGTAGCATCAACATCCTATGCGACGATGTTCTCGAGAATTTGCGAAAGGCGACGCCATGCTTCATCGCTGGCGTTTGGGGCAAGAAAGTGCGAGACGGGCCATCATCTGTTTGCGCTTAGCAGACGGCCCGTTAACGGCCCGGGTCGGCTTACGACAACAAACTCTCACACACACACACAACATTGGAAATTGGTATCGTGTCATGCTGCGTTTGTCATTTGTCACCAGAGAAACGTCAAGCTAGTACACATTGCGGGAAAAAAAAGATTATATGAACACCGACATCAGCGAGGGCGATGCCCGGAAAAAAAATAGGGCCCT
>Ga0137397_10001978_pt1 | contig 14330 bp, 12 predicted proteins | sample czorhiz116metaG_FD_106658 | JGI IMG/M metagenome (GOLD analysis project Ga0137397, IMG submission 106658) | Vadose zone soil microbial communities from Angelo Coast Range Reserve, California, USA - czorhiz1.16 metaG | ecosystem: Environmental > Terrestrial > Soil > Vadose zone | place: USA... | reverse complement strand
CAGGCAAGAGCGCGGTGGATCGAAGCAGCCTGGTGCGCCAGGCCGCGCGGCTGATCGTCGAAGAGGCGCTCGAGGGCGAAGCAACAGAGGTGCTCGGGAGCGGCTATTACGAGCACGGAGCGACGCGCCGTGGCGAAGTGCCGCTCTCGCGGCGTTCATTCACGCCCTGACGATGTTCGACGCCGGCTCGCGGTAGACGCCACGCGTGTCGACGATGAGCCGCGCGTGCCGGCGGATCAGCGGGTAGTCGAACGCGTCGTGGTCGGTGGCGATCAGGACCACGTCGTATCGCGCCAGGGCCTCGCGCGTCAGCGGCACGCTCGCACGCTCGAAGCGGTAGTTGCGCATCCGGGGGAACACCGGAACATGCGGGTCGGAGTAGTCCACGTGCGCGCCCCGGGCGGTAAGCAGCGACATCAGCTCGACGGCCGGGGACTCGCGCATGTCGTCGACGTTCTTCTTGTAGGCGATGCCGAGCACGAGCGCCGCGGCTCCGTTCAGCGCTTTCTTCCGGTCGTTCAACGCATCGACCACTTTGCCGATCACCCAGTGCGGCATCGCGCTGTTGATCTCGCCCGCCAGCTCGATGAAGCGGGTGTGCAGCCCGTACTGCCGCGCCTTCCAGGTCAGGTAGAAAGGGTCGATCGGGATGCAGTGGCCGCCGAGACCCGGCCCGGGGTAGTAGGGCACGAAGCCGAACGGCTTGGTCGCCGCCGCGCGGATCACTTCCAGGATGTCGATCTGCATGCGGTCGGCGATGATCTTCATTTCGTTCACCAGGCCGATGTTGACGGCGCGGTGGATGTTCTCCAGCAGCTTGGTCATCTCGGCGGCACGCAGCGAGCTCACCGGCACGACCTCGTCCACCGCCTGGCTGTAGAGCGCCGTGCCGGCGGCGAGGCAGGCGGGCGTGGCGCCGCCGCAGATCTTGGGGATGGTGCGCGTCGTGAAATGCGGATTACCCGGGTCCTCGCGCTCGGGGGAAAAGCACAGGAAGATGTCCTCGCCCACCTTGAGCCCGCGGCTCTCGATGCGCGGCTTGAGCTCTTCTTCGGTGGTGCCCGGGTAGGTGGTGCTTTCCAGCGAGACCAGCTGCCCGGCGCGCAAATGCGGCAGGATCGATTCGACGGTACGGATGACGAAGGAGAGATCGGGCTCGCGTGAAGCGCTCAGCGGCGTCGGCACGCAGATCAGCAGCGCATCGGCTTCGGCCGCGCGGGAAACCGCGCTCGTCGCCTCGAGGCCGCGGCCGCGCGCGCTGGCGACGGCGGAATCCGGAATGTGCATGAAGTAACTTTTGCCCGCGTTCAGCGCGGCGGCCTTGGCCTCGTCGATGTCGAAGCCGATGACGCGGAATCCGGCCTGGGAGAAGCGCAGCGCAAGCGGCAGCCCGACATAGCCGAGGCCGATCACCCCGACGCGCGCGGTGCGCGCGCTGCAGCGCTCGATGAAGGCCGCGGCCAGCCCGCCCAGCTCGCGTTGCGAGAATTTCATACCTTAGTCTCTTGCTTCGACCTGGGCGCGATCTTCATGAAATTCGACCTCGCGCCGTCGAATAGCACAACGAATGATACGTAGAACAGCAGGCACGCCCGGCTCACGGACGAGGTATACGCTGCCGGCGGTGGGCGAAAAAGGACTCTTAAGGGCTAGTGTTGCGCAGGTCGTCGAGGTCCTAGTCGATGCGAACCTCCGTGGATCTGGGCGCGAGCCTGTCAGGCCAGGCCTGAGCGAGCTCTGATCACCGGCATCACAGGCCAAGACGGGTCTTACCTCGCCGAGCTGCTGCTCGCGAAGGGCTACGAAGTGCACGTCATCGTGCGGCGGGTGGCGATGGAAGATCCCGAGCGCAGGCTCTGGCGCCTGCTGCCGTTCCGCGGGCGGCTGCATCTGCACGCCGGCTCGCTGGAGAGCTTCGCGAGCATTCATCGCGTCTTGCGCGAGGTGAAGCCGCATGAGTGCTATCACCTCGCGGCGCAGAGCTTCGTCGCCTACTCGTTCGAGGACGAGTTCTCGACTCTCAACACCAACATCAACGGCACGCATTACGTGCTCTCGGCGATCAAGGGCTGCGCGCCTGGGTGCCGCTTCTACTTCGCCGGCTCGAGCGAGATGTTCGGCAAGGTGGCAGAGTCGCCGCAAAGCATGCGCCGACCCGAGGCTCTACCGCAGCTTCGAGGCCTATCACGAGGCGGGATGCGTGCATGGGGGCTCTGTAAGACCTATCTCCAGCTATCGGGCCGCTTGGGCGCGCTCGAGTACCTGGAGCAGCCGCGCGCAGCCGCGCCCAAGTACGAGGCGCTGCAGACCTTCATCGAGCAGAACCCGGCGTGGTGGTGAGCGCTCAGGCGCCGCGCCGGGTGCGCACCCACTCCACCTGCCGCCTGACCAGAAAACGCGCGTAGAGCGGCAGCTTTGCCGCAGCGTAGAGCGGCGCGCAGGCTAGGGTCGCGAGCGGCACCACCTTGCGGCCGTAGCCGACCCAGGCGAGCAGCACTGTCGCACCCAATATCGTCAGGTGCAGCAAAAATAGCCAGCTCAGCGCGAGCAGGCCTGCCGCCAGAAGGAAAACAAGCGCGAGCGGCGGCACGCACAGGTCGAGCGCGAACGCGAGGAGCCTGACGTCACCGCGCGCGAGCACCTGAGCGGCGAGGCGCGGCGCGCGCAGGATCAGCGCGAGATGGCCGTGCTCCCAGCGCGTGCGCTGCTGCGCGGCCGCACCGGCGCTCTCCGGAAAGAAACTGGTGACGCGCGCCTCCGGGCAGAAGAGCGGCGGCGCGCCTCGGCGCGCGAGCTCGAGCCCCAGAGCCATGTCCTCGGCCAGATGCCCGCTGGCGAGCATGTCGGCCTCGACGATCCTCCACGGAAAGGCCATGCCGGTTCCCATGAGCTGGCACGGAAGCCCGAGGCGCATATAGCCGAGCGGCCGCACATGGTTCTTCACGAGCCAAGCGAACTCGCCCAGGCCGCCGCCTGGCCGAGCATGCATCTCGTACAACGCCTGCACCGGCCGGCCGGTCGCCGCCGCGGCGCGCGCGAGGCGCTCGATCGTACCCAGCGAGACGCGGCAGTCGGCGTCGATGACGATCAGCACTTCCGGGTCAGAAATCGGGCTCTGACCCCGGTTTTTTTGCAAGTAGCGTACCCCCAACGCGAGGGCGTACCCCTTGCCGCGCAACTCGCGCTCGCGGCGCTCGATCACCTCGGCGCCGGCCGCGGCGGCGATCGCCGCGGTGTCGTCGCTGCAGTTGTCCGCCACCACGAGAAGCTGGTCGCCGGGCGCGAGCTGCGGCGCGATCGAGCGCAGGGTGTCGGCGATGCCCGCGGCCTCGTCGTGCGCCGGCACCAGCACCGCCGTTCGCGGCCGCCGGCCGCCGGGCATGTCGCGCGGACGATGCTGCGGCAGCGCCATCGCCACCTGGATGGCAAGCAACAGCACCGGCACGGAAAGGCCGGCACACAGCAGATAAAGAACGCCCTCGAGGATCATGCGGCGAAAAGACCCGCGAGCCTTGCGGCCGAGGCATCCACCGAGTGGCGCTCGATCACGCCGGCGTGGCCGACTTCGCCCCTCGCCTGCAGCTCGGCAGCCGGGCGCGCACAGCCAGCCGTTCTCGCCGTGCTGCACGAGCGCCGGGATGCCGGCGACGCAGGTCGCGAGCACCGGGCGGCGCAGCGCCATCGCTTCCACGAGCCGTCGTCGACGATTACCCACTTGGCGGGGCGCAGCGACTGCGCGATCACGCTGTCCAGCGTCTCGCGCATGTACGTCGCCTCGTCGCGGCAAGGCGAAATCAGCACGTAAGACATGCGATGCAGTCCTGTTCGAAGAGCCGGGGCGCGCGCGGCAGCAGCCGCCGCGTAAGGGACGTGCTCGCCTCGAGGCGCTGCAGCCTGAATCCCAGCGCATGGTGATAGGCGTCGACGGCGTCGCGCTCGCCGGGGAGCCGGAACGGCTGCCGCACGGCTGCCGAGCGGCCGAAATCGTCCGCCAAACCGGCGATCTTGAAGTCGTAGGCGAGCACGCTGGCGGGGCGAAGCCCGGCGGCGAGCAGGCGCAAAAACGCTTCGAATTGCGGCTTGTGGATGTAGGGGCTTACGCCCTCCATCATGACGAACGCGCGTCCGGGCGCGGCGTCGTCGAGCGCGCGGGCGAAGCTGCTCCAGGCGGCGTCGTCGTTGAGCTCGAGCGGCACGTACCGCACGTGCCGGGCGGGCCAGCGCCGCGTCGCGAGCTCGCGCTTGGCGCGGATCGCCTGCGGCCGGTCGCACTCCAGCACCGTGATGCCCTTGGCCTCGAGCAGGTGCGCGAAGCGGTACGCGCGCGTGTCAGTTCCGCATCCGATGTTGACGATGCAGGCGACCGAGTCGCGCACCGCGTCGAGGAAGAGCTGGTCGAAATGGCGCGTGCGCGCGACGAGGTAATGGTAGAAGGGATCCGCGCGCAGCTGCCGCCGGAAGAGCGCGCCGTGCAGCAGACAGGCGAGGCGCTCACCGAGCGGAAGGAATGCGCCGACGACCGCGTCCGGGTTGCGGCTGTCGGCCGGCTCGCAAAACGCCTGGATGTAGCGCAGCTGGCCGACATAGAGGCGACCGCAATCGACGAAGCTCATCGGGCGGCGGCCATGTACAGGATCGGTCCCACAACCATCACGGCTGCGCGCCCGATGCGCATAGCCGCTGCATGACGATGTGGCCGAAGATGGCATGCATGTCTTCGGCCAGCTGCATGTCGTGGACATTCACCCAGACTACATGCTGAGCGATTTCCTTCAGTCTGCCGCCGCTATAGCCGCACAGCCCGAGGGTCGTCGCCCCGTGGTCATTGGCATAGCGCACCGCGCGGATCACGTTCTCGGAATTACCGCTTCCCGAAAGCGCGATCAGCAGGTCACCGGCTTCGAGCAGATTCTTGAGCTGCTCGGCGAAGATGTCCTGAAAGGAAACGTCGTTGCCGTACGCCATCACCAGGCCGAGATTGTCGACCAGGCTGCGGCCGCGAAACGGCTTTCCGGTGGCCATGAACACGCTCTTGTTCCAGTCGTTGATGAAATGCAGCGCCGTCATGGAGCTGCCGCCGTTGCCGAGGGTGATGATCTGGCGGCCGGCGCGCCAGGTGTCGGCGATGACCTTGACCGCGCGGTCGACCTGCGCGCGATCGAATGATTCGACCAGCGCGCTCAGCCTGGAGAGGTAAGCCTGCGCGGTTCCGGCGTACGGGTTGAGGAAGGGCTCGTCGATGCGCATAGAGGTCTCAGTGATAGAAGATGATTCGGCTTCCGAGGGGTTCGAACGCCACGCTGATCGGGCGCAGCATGGGCAGCGCTGCCTTGATCCTGGCGTGCCGCTCCGGGGGAGCATAAAACAGCAGAAATCCGCCGGCGCCTGCGCCCAGAATCTTGCCGCCGATAGCGCCGGCGCGGCACGCGGCATCGTACCAGCCATCGATGTCGCTGCTGCTGACGCACGAGGCGATGCTCTTCTTGAGCATCCAATTCTCGTGCAGGATCTCGCCGAAGGCAGCGAGGTTGTCCTTCTGCAGCTCGTCGCGCAGGCAGTAGGCGAGCTCGACCATGCGGATCAGCGCGCGGCGCTTGCTCTCGCTGCAGGCGATCTCGGCTGACTGCCGCTGCAAGACCGTCGCGGCGCTGCGCACGATGCCCGTATAGAGCACCACCAGGCTCGCCTGCAGCTCGCGCAGCGTCGCGCGCTGGCAGATCACCGGCGAGACGATCACCGAATCGTCGGGCTTGAACTCGATGACGTTGAGACCACCGAACGCCGCCGCATAGTGGTCCTGCTTGCCGATCGGCGCGCCGCAGAGGTCGATCTCGACGTGACAGCCGTCGCCGCCGAGCTGGGCGTTCGAGACGTAGCGCCCCTTGAACGCGTTCAGCCCGTGCAGCAGGCCGACGGTGAACGAGCTCGACGAGCCGAGGCCGGTGCCGCGCGAAGGGATGTCGGCGATGGTGGTGATCTCGACGCCGCCGTCGATCTCCAGATGCTTGAGCGCGGCGCGCACGATCGGGTGCTCGATCTGCTCGACGCTCGTCACTTCCTCGGTCTTGGAGTAGGCGACGCGGATGCCGTTGTCGAACTTCGGGTTGATGTTGACGTAGATGTACTTGTCGATCGCCGTGCTGACCACCGCGCCGCCGTGGCGCCGGTAGAAGTCGGGCAGGTCGCTGCCGCCGCCCGCGAAGCTCATGCGCAAGGGGGTACGGCTGATGATCATGCGAGCGAAAGCCGGCGCGCGCCCGCGGCCAGCGCCTCGATCAGGGGAAATTCATCCTGCCGCCGCGCGAGGTAGACCTTAAGCGCCTCGGCCGCGCTCATGCTGCGCAGGCCGTACTCGCCCAGCATCCTTTGCCGCCGCGCCGCCTCGTCGATCTCGATATGGAAGCGGTGCGTTTCGGTGCTGCCCGCGGGATGCAGCCCGAGCGCAACAATGCCCTCCACCACGATGATGTCCGACGGCGACACGGAAACGGTTTCCACCGCGTCGATGCGCTCGCGCCTGAGCTTGTGATAGCCGGGCAGGCTGAGGACTCGAGCGCGCGGCCTGGGGGGCTCGAGCGCCTCGAGCAGCGCTTGCAGCGCCTGCATATCGAAGCGCCCGAATACTCCGGGCCCGCGCTCGTGCGCGTTCCGGAGCCAGCGATCGGCGCACAGCACGACCGCGCTCTTGCCGCTTGCGCGGATCGCGTCGGCGAGGAGATTGGCGAAGGTGCTCTTGCCGCTGCGCGCCTGTCCGCCGACCAGCACGATGGCCGCCTCGCCGATGCGCTCGGCCAGCGCGCGGCAATCGGAAAATAGGCGCGGCTGCCGCTCGAGGATGAAAGAGACGGCGGCGGCGAGATCCGGAACGATCGCGTCCGGCGTCGCCCATGCGCGATAGTCGAGTCCGGCGCAGCCCGTTTCCACCAGGACGGATTTCAGGCCGGCGTGGCGCGCGGTCTCGATATCGAGCGAGGCATCGCCCACCAGCCAGGAGCGCTCACGCGCCATATTGAACTCGCGTGCGGCGCGCTCGATCGTCGCCTGCGCGGCGGGCGAGTAGATGCGCTCGACAAAGGCGCCTTCCCGGCCGAGCAGCGTCTCCATCGTGTCGTTCGTCCTGCCGGGCTCGCGCGCGAGGACGCAGCAGCGGTAACCCGCCGAGTTCAAGCGCCGGATCGCTTGCGCCGCGCCAGGCAGCAGCTCGAAGTCCTCGGTGCCGGCCCCGATGGTTCCGTCGCGGTCGATGAACACCATCGGCTGGCGGCGCTCGAGGCTCGCGCGCGCGATCTTGCCGGCGAGGTAATCGGCGCGCACGCTGTCGAGCCGTGAAGGCGTGCCGATATCCTTGATGTACTCGGCGCCGCGGAATCCGCGCAGCGTCGACCCGCGAGCGAGCATTGCCGGAAACAGGTCCTTGCCGAAGTCGAGCGCGCGCTGCTCGCCGCGCCACGGCGCGAGCGCCTCTCGCCTCACCCAGTACAGGCCGGCGTTCACCAGATTGGCGTAGGCGGGCGACGCGTCGCGGGGATAGGGATGGAACGCGACGATGCGGCCGAGATCGTCGAGCTCCACGAGATCGGAGTCTTGCGGGTGGTCGTTCGGGTGCAGGTAGAGCGTCGCTGCCGCTGCGGGAACTTCGGCGTGGTAGGAATGAAAGCGCGCCAGGTCGACCTCGAGCATGGTGTCGCCGTACATGACGAGGAATTCGCTCGCCAGCCTCTCGAACGCCGCGAGCGTTGCGCCCGCCGTGCCGCGCGGCACGCCGTCATCGAGGCAGCTCACCTCGAGCTCCGCGTTGCGGCGCGCGGCGCAGTACTCGACGATCCGCTCGGCGGCGTGGTTGACGAGGATCAGCGCCTCGCCGAACCCATGCCTTTGGGCGAGCGCGAGCTGGCGCTCGAGGAGCGGCACGCCGCACAGGTCGACCAGTGGCTTCGGCAGCCCGCCGAGGCGCTCGCGCAAGCGCGTGCCCTTGCCGCCGGCGAGGATCACGACCTGCTTCACGCGGCGCCCTCCTGGACGGCGATCTCGTCGACCGCCCGGCTGACCGCCTGCGCCGAGGTCTGCCTGGGCCGCCAGCCGAGGCGCGCCAGCTTCGCGATCGAATAGCTGAATCGGGGCACATCGCCTGGCCAGCCGGCCGCGCCCGCGCCGAAGCTGATCCGGGCCTGCGGCGCGATGCGGCGCACGACCTGCTCGGCGATGAAACGCACGCTCGCGCCTTCGTCGTCGGCGCCGACGTTGAAGCAATTGAGCTTGTCGCGGGCATGCGCGCGGATAAAGAGCATCGCGTCGACCATCTCCTCGACGTGCAGGTAGCACTTCTGCTGGTTGCCGTCGCCCAGCACCTCGAGCTCGCCGGGTGCGGCGCGCAGCCGGCGCACAAAATCGAGAATCACGCCGTGCGTCGCCGGCACGCCGATCACGTTCGGAAAGCGAAACACCAACGCACGCTCGAGATGGGTTTCCAGCGCCGCGCTGATGGCGGCCTCGGAGGCGAGCTTCATCGCGCCGTAGTTCGAGATCGGCAGCAGCGGCCCTTCATCCTCGCTGAGCTTGCGGCCGCCGCGATCGCCGAAGACCGCCGAGCTGGACGCGAACGCGAGCGTGGCGATCCGCAGCTCCTTCATGAGAAGGAGCGTGTTGAACGTGGTCATGAAGGTATCGCGCAGGTCGACGTTCGGGTCCGCGGTGCCGGCGGGAATGTCGGAGTTGGCGGCTAGATGCCAGACCTCGGTGATCGGGCTGCGCGCGTGCAGCGCGCCCAGCGCGCGACGGTAGGCGTCGATATCGGCAAGATCGATGCGTTCGAACGAAAACGCCGCTCGCCGGCGCAGCGGCTCCAGGTTGGCGGCCGAACCTCGGCAGAGGTTGTCGAATCCGCCGACCTCCTCGCCGCGCTCGAGCATGGCGCGCGCCAGATTGCAGCCGATGAATCCCGCGACGCCGGTGATGAAGACGGCCATGACTATGCCGCCGCCTCCGCGGCCTGGAACAGCCGGCCGAGCTTGGCTGCTTCGGTGTCGATTGAGTGTCGCTCGACCACGCACCGGTAGGCCGCCTCGCCCATGCTCTGCAGCTCCGCAACGGGCTTGGCGAAGCACTCCTCCATCGCGGCGCAGAGCGCCTCGACTGAGCCCGCCGGGAAGAGCCAGCCGGTCTCGCCGGGCTTGACCAGCTCCGGAATGCCGGCGACATAGGTCGTCAGCACGGGCCGGCGCAGCGCCATCGCTTCCATGATCACCATCGGCAGTCCCTCGGCAAAGCTGGGCAGCACCAGCGCGCGCGCCCCGACAATTTCCGCGCGCAGCCGCGGGGTGCTGACCGCGCCGGTGACGCGGACCCGGCTGCCGAGCGCATGCTGCGCGATCAGCGCCTCGACTTCGGCGCGCAGCTCGCCGTCGCCGACCAGGACCAGCTCGAACTGAACGCCCTTTGCCGCCAGATGGTGCGCCGCTTCGATCAGCAGGAGCTGGCCTTTCTGCGCGCACAGGCGGCCGACGCAGACCAGGCGCGGAGCTTGCGCTGGCGCCGCCGTTGCGGCCTCGAAAAACGCCGGTTCGAGCCCGGAATGCACCACCTTCACCTTCGGCCAGTGCGCGCGCTCGACCCAGCGATAGATCTGGCTGCGGCAGTGCGAACTGATCGCCACGACGAAGGCCGCGCGGCGCACCTTTTCGGCGAGCCCGAGCGCGCGCGGCTGGTCGAATTCCTCCGGTCCATGGACGGTGAAGCTGTAGGTCGGGCCGCCAAGCGTGCGCGTCAGCATGGCCACTTCCGCGGCATTGGTGCCGAAATGGGCGTGCACGTGCGTCGCGCCGGATGCGCGCAGCCACACGAGCACGCGGCAGGCTTCGGCGAGGTAGGCAAGGTGGTAGGGTAAACCGCGCTCGGCGCGCCAGGCCGTGCGCACGGCGAGCCCCAAGGCGGCAAGAAAGCGCGCGGGGGCGCGGAGCAGCGCGGCGGCCGCGGCCGCTGCGAGCGGCGCAAGGCCCTCACGCAGGACATAGCGCGTGCGCTGCTGCTCGAGCGCATCTTCGGGATCCAGCGGCGGCTCGTCCCATCCGCGCAGCGCGATGCGCTCGACTTGCCAGCCGTGGCGCTCGAGCGCGGCGATCTCGCGCCGGATGAAGCTGTGGCTCGGCTTGGGATACCGGTTGACCAGATAGGCGATTCGCCTCATTCGACGTCCTTGTATTCGATGAGGCGCGCCTGCCTCAGGATCAGGCAGCGCGTGCCCAGCTCGCGCTCCAGCCGGAGCCGATAAGCACCGTCGACGTACGGGGCGGGCAGCGCCTTGTTGTCCTGATAGAGCGTCAACCCCTTCGGCGCGCGAATCGCGAGCTCGCCTCGCACCGGCTCCGAGTAGTACGGCAGCTCGTGCGCAGAGCGCGGCACGGCGCGCGCGCTCAGGGAAACCAGGATGGCCTTCGCCTTGGCGATCGGCGCGTCGTCGAGGCTCTGCACGGCGACGGTCGCGTTGCGGGTCGTGGCGGTGATCTCGACGTCGGCGAGCGCAAGCCTGCGCCCCCCGATCCAGCCCATCGCCGCCTGCGTGCGCGGCGTGTCGATCGTGTAGATGCCTTCCTCCCAGTTGCGGCTCAGTTCCCCGGTGTCGGAAACAGACTCCCGTGCACCCCATGCGATCAAGTTTTGCTTGTGATCTGAAACCACCTTGGCGCCGGGCGGGAGCGGGGTCGCCTGGAGCCACGGCAACTCCTGCGCGGCCGGGAGCGCGATCACGAGCTTGCCACGCTCGGGTGCGGTGCGCAGCGCGATCGAGTTCTGCGGCGAGATCGCCTCGCTGAAAAGCTCCCTTCCCGGCGCAAGCGCGTAGACCGTGCTCGCCTCGCGCACGTCGCCGCGCCGGTAGAGCAGCGCCGCCGCGGGCAGCGTGGCGAGCAGTGCCGGGTCGTTGAACGCGTGCCAGTTCGACGCATCGCCGGGCGAGTCGAGCGGCACCTGCGCGTAGGCGTAGTGCATGAGCGCGCGCCATCCCTGGTGGCGCGCCACCGCCGCGACGTAGAGCGGAACGCTGTGCCGGTCGGGCGCGGGGAAAGCCTCGACGTTCCATTCGGTGACGCTGAGCGGCCGCCCCGCGACCTGGGCGGCGGCGATCCAGTGCACCAGGTTCGGGAAGTAGAGCGGGTTCTTTTCGAGCTCGCCAACGCCGCCGTAGGAGTGCACGTCGATAATGTCGCCCGCGGTCAGCGCCGGGAGCGAGCTCAGCGGATTGAGGCCCCAGGTGCTCGTCGTCACCAACGGCACCTTGACGCCCTGCGAGCGCAGGTGCGCGATCATGTCGACGCCGAAACTGTGCTCGAGGTCGTTCAGGAAGAGCTTCGACGGCCCGTGCTCCCACGAGCGCCAGGTCTTGTCCTTCGGCAGCCCGCTCGCGGCGGCGAATGCGTCGGCGCGCGCCCTGTAGAGCGCGGCGTGCCTGGGCACCTTCTTGTCGGGCAGGAGCGAGTTGCCGAAGTGTTGCGTCGCGTCGTTCTCGTTGGTGATGAGCATCGCCACCACCGCCGGCTCGTCCTTGTAGTGCGCTGTATAGGCCTGGTTGAAGCGCTTCATCGCGGCCTGGATGCTCGGATTGACGTAGTTGTACCCCCTGAGGTCGGCTGCCGGCCGGGCCTTCGTGATCTCGTCGAACGCGTCGATCCGGTCGCCCGGCTTGAGCTCGCGCCCGACGTGCAGGTCGAGCCACACATAGATGCCCTCGTCCTTGAGGCACCTCACCCACCAGTCGAGCTTGTCGAGCATCTCGGCGCGCACGCTCTGCGTATCGGGCGCGCTGCGCTCGCCGAACACGTTCGGATCCACCCACGCGGAGTCGTGGTGCACCAGGCGCACGAGGTTGAAGCCGAGCTGCGACAGGCGCCGCGCCTGCTGCCGCACGCCGTCGCGGCTCGTGGCGAAGAGCGCGTACGCGGTGAGATTCGTCCCCCAGAAGCGCGCTTCCGTACCGTCCTCGAAAACAAGCCTGTCGTGAACGACCTTGAGAAAGCCGCGCCTGCCCGCGGGCTTTTCCCGGGCATTCAGGAAGGAAAGGTCGACCGGCGAGCTCTTCCAGTCGAGGGGCGCAGTCGGCCAGGCCGCAGGATCGTCCAGGCCGAAGCGCTCGGCCGCGGTCGGGCCGATCGCGATATCGCCTGAGACGCTCAGCGTCGCGACGTGGCGCCGCGCGCCGGCCGCAATGCGGTCCTTGTAGAAGAACGCGCGCAGCTCGGACTTCGCGCCGCGCTCGAAATACAGCGCTTCGAGCGGCGGTTCGAAGCGCATCTCGACGCGCGTGCCGCGGCGTCCCCACGCCCAGCCGCGGTTGCCGGCGAGCAGCTCGGGCTCGCCGAGCTCGCCGGCGAAGTTCGCGAGGTCGAAGCGGAACACGATGCCGCCGCCGATCACGCTGGGCTTCGCCGCTCGCGCGTTGAGGTCGAATTCCCACGCCAGCTCGCGCTCGGAGACCCGCCGGATGCGCGCCGCAAGCTCGAAACCGAGCGCCGGGTTCTTACCCGACAGGGAATAGTCCAGGGGCCGCTCGATGCGAAGCTTTGTTTCCTGCTCGGCCCACGCCCAGTTCGCGCCCCAGAAGCCGAAGCCGCTCGTCAGCGCGGGGCCGCCGCCGCGCGAAAGCGCCGGCAGGCCCTGCGGATCGACGTTGGCGATCCACGGCGCCGCAGCCGCCGCGCCGCACAGCCAGTACGCCACCACGAGCCAGAGCGCGCGCAAGCCTAGCTCCCCGGGTAATAGGCGATGTAGGACTTCGGGATGCCGCAGAACCTCTCGACCTGGACGGTCGCCTCCGGGAACAGCGCCTGGAGCTCGGCGCGCTCGATCAGATTGGTCCCCTCGACCATCTCGGTCCAACTCGGCAGCTTGCGGCGCCAGCGGACGATGAAATAGCGCCTCAGGCGCGCCGGGTAGAACCACCAGAACGGCATGCCGCAGTGCGCCTCGATCGGGAACCACTTGGCCGGGGTCTGCACCCAGTACGATCTTCCGAGCCGGCGCACCTCGCGCGCGAACTCGGCGCGCCGCTCGGCGCCGCCGACGTGCTCGATGACGCTGTTGCTGAACACCGCGTCGAACGCTGCCGCGCCGAATTCCCCGACGCGGCAGGCGTCGCCTTCGACGTAGCGGATGCGCTGGTCGCCGTTGCGTTCGGCGGCGCCGGGAAGGTTGAGGATGGTGATGTCGAGGCGCTCGCCGACACCCTGCCAGATCGCCGGCTGGCCGCCGAGGTCGAGCACCGACATGCCGTCGCGCACCCGCATCAGCCTCGCGTAGGTGCGCATGCGTTTCGCGCGCGCGCGCCGCGAGAAGGGCAGCATCAGGCGCCTGAAGAGACGAATGCGCAGGTAGCGCAGGCTCAGGCGGGCTGCAGCCTGGTACTCGTTGATGAGGTGCGCGATGCGGATCATTTGTATTCGATCAGGCGCGGCGCGGCGCCGGCGTGCCGCTCGATCCTGAATTTCAGCTGTCCGAGCATTTCGGGGAACTTGGCCAGCACGAGAAAGAGCGCGTGCCACCAGTTCTCGCTCGGCGAGCGAGCGCCGCGCAGCGCAAGCCGCACCACCTGGAGCGGATAGGCCGCCAGCACGGCAAGTCCCCACACACCCCACCACGGGGTAAGCCCAACGGCGAGCAGCGGAAGCCCGCATCCCCAAAGCCAGGCGCGGCGCGACTCGCGCACTCCGAAGCGCTCGGGCGGCGCGCCGTGCAGCGCGGCGAGGTGCGCGTAGGCGTAGCCGCCGCGCAGGGTGCGCACCCACCACTGGCCGAAGCGCGCGATCGCGGCATCGTGCGTCGCCATCTCCGCCTCGAGGCGCCAGATGCGCCAACCCGCGGCGCGCAGCCGCAGGCACAGCTCGGGATCCGCGCCGGCGGTGAGGTCGGCGCGGAAGCCCTGCACGCCCTCGAAGGCGTCGACGCGCATCATCGCGATGCCGCCGCAAACCCTCGTCTCGCCAACCGGCGCGTCCCACAAGATATCGCAGAGCAGGCTGTACACCGTGCGCTGCGGCTGCCTTTCGCGCAGCCGTCCGCACACCACGGCGACGCGGGGGTTTTCGGCCAGAAAGCGGGTGGCCTGTTCCAGCCAGCCGGCAGCGAGCTCGCAGTCGCCGTCGACGAACTGCACGTAGGCGAGATCGGCGACCCTCTCGCGCAGCCGCCTGAAGCCCTCGTTGCGCCCCCGCGGCGCGCTAAAGGGCGGATCGAGCTCGATCACCTCGGCGCCTTTGCTACGAGCGAGCGCCGCCGATCCGTCCGTCGAGCCCGAGTCCACGTAGACCACCGGCACGCTCCCGGGAAGAAGCGAAGCAAGGCTG
>Ga0137397_10001977_pt1 | contig 14331 bp, 16 predicted proteins | sample czorhiz116metaG_FD_106658 | JGI IMG/M metagenome (GOLD analysis project Ga0137397, IMG submission 106658) | Vadose zone soil microbial communities from Angelo Coast Range Reserve, California, USA - czorhiz1.16 metaG | ecosystem: Environmental > Terrestrial > Soil > Vadose zone | place: USA... | reverse complement strand
GGTCCTCGAAGGCTCGCTGCTGCTCGAAATCGACGGGCAGCCGTCCAGAACCGTGAAGGCCGGAGAGGCGTTCTTCATTCCGGCGGGCGTGATCCACGCCGGCAAGAACCCCGGAAGCGGCAAGGGCGTCGTGCTCGCCACCTACGTCGTCGAGAAGGGCAAGCCCGTCGCCACCCCGGTGAAATAGGCGATTTGCCCGACAAGTCGGCAGCGTGCGTCGAGCGCGCTGCCGATTTTTATTGAATGGAACGCATGAACCGCGTGCGCAACTGGCTCACCTCCCGCAAGGCGATCGAGATCGTCGAGGAAGACGGCGTGCGCGTGCTGCAGATCGGCGGTCGCGCGATTCAGAGCGCGATGCGCCTGGACGCGCCCGATGCGATCGAGCTCGACTACGTGCGCGCGATGATGGCCTTCCTGCTGTTCTGCCCCGAGCCGCGCGACATCCTCATGATCGGCCTGGGCGGAGGCTCGATGGCGCGGTTCGTCCACGCACGCATGCCGCGCACGCGCGTCACGGTGGTCGAGATCAATCCGGGCGTGGTCACGGTCGCGCGCAAGTATTTCCGCTTTCCCGAGGAGGACGAGCGCCTCGAGCTGGTCATCGGCGAAGGAGCCGGAGCGGTCGCGCAGCGCGCGGCGAGCTGCGACGTGCTGGTCGTGGACGGCTTCGTGAACGGCAAGGTCGCGGACAGCCTTTGCACGCCGGCGTTCTACGACGCCGCCTTCGCGGCGCTGCGTCCGCGTGGCGCCATGGTGGCGAATTTCATGGCCGACGACGCCAAGCTCGAGCGCCATTGCGCGCGAATCGAAAAGGCCTTCGGCCGGCCCCCGGCGCTGCTTCTCGCCGAGGAGCAGGACAACCTGATCGCGTTCGCCTTCCGCGGCGGCCCGTCGCGTTTCGCCTGGACGCAGCTCGAGGATCGGGCGCGCCGGGCCAAGGCGCGCCTGGGACTGCGTCTGAAAAGATCCCTGGCTTCGCTCAAACAGCGCAACTCGGGCAGCGCCCGATACCTGGAGCCCTGAATGGCGTCGAACGACAATCCTCCGCAGCACGCCGGCCCGGCGCAAGTCCTCTCTCTCGGCGACGCCACGGCGATCATCGTCGGGCTCATCGTCGGCGCCGGCATCTTCGGCACGCCCTCGATCGTCGCGGGCGCGGTCGAGAGCCCCGCGCTGTTCGTCGGGGTGTGGATCGCGGGAGGCGTGTTCTCCGTGATCGGGGCGCTGTGCTACGCGGAGCTCGCCACGGCCTTCCCGTCCGCGGGCGGCGAATATCATTTCCTTGGGCGCGCCTACGGGCGCTCGCTCGCCTTCCTCTACGGCTGGGCGCGCATGACGGTGGTCGTGGCCGGCTCGATCGCCGTGTTCGCCTATCTCTTCGGCGATTACATGTCGCGCGTGATCCATCTCGGACCGCAATCGTCGGCGGTGTGGGCGGTGCTCGTGGTCGTCGTGCTCACGCTGGTGAACTACGCGGGAATCCGCGAAGGCAAGCTCACGCAGAATTTCTTCACCTTTCTCGAGTGCAGCGGGCTGGTGATCATCGTGGTCGCGGGTTTCGTGTTCGCGCCAGATCCCGCCCCCGTCGCCGCCGCGGCGAGCGGCGCTCCGTGGTACATGGGCGCGGGCATCGGCTCGGCGATGGTGTTCGTGCTGTTCACCTACGGCGGCTGGAATGACGCCGCCTACATCTCGGCCGAGGTGCGCGACCGCAAGCGCAACATGGCGATGTCGCTGCTCGTGTCGATCGGAATCGTCACGCTGCTCTACGTGCTGGTCAACCTCGCCTATCTCAAGGGCCTCGGTTACGACGCATTGACGCGCTCCGACGCCGTCGCGGCGGATCTTATGAAACGCGCGTGGGGGCCGGCCGGGGAGAAGCTCATCTCGGTGATGATCGCCATCGCAGCGCTCACCTCGGTGAACGGCTCGATGATCGTCGGCGCGCGTTCCAACTACGCGCTGGGACAGGACTGGCCGGTGTTCGGGTTCCTCGCGCGCTGGGACGAGGCGAGCGGCTCGCCGCGCGTCGCGATGCTGGTTCAGGGCGTACTCGCGCTCGCGCTGGTGATTTTCGGCGCCTTTCAGAACGCCGGCTTCAAGGGGCTGGTCGAGTATTCGCTGCCGGTGTTCTGGGGGTTTTTCATGCTGACAGGCATTGCGCTGTTCGTGCTGCGGGTGAAAGAGCCGCGGGCGGAGCGGCCGTTCTCCGTGCCCGGGTATCCGGTCGTACCGGGGATTTTCGTGCTCACCTGCGGCTATCTGCTCTACTCGAGCCTCGTCTACCACGGCAAGCATGCCTTTGTGGGGCTGGGCGTTCTCGCGGTAGGCGCAGTGATCATGCTCTTCGGCGGACGGACAGCAGCGTCCGCTGCCAAGCCCTGACGTGGTCCGCCGCGCTCGCGTTCTCCTGAGCTTCGCGCTGCTTTTCCCCGGCTGCGCCGCACTCGACCAGCTCGGCGACACCAAGCTCACCGACGGCAATGCGCCGGTGTTCGACGCCGAGGTGCCGTATTTTCCGAGCACCGACGAGGCCGTGCTGGGCATCCTCAGGCTCGCGGGGACAGGCCCGAATGACACGGTCTACGATCTGGGCTGCGGCGACGGCCGCATTGTCATCGCGGCGGCGAAGACGTTCGGCGCGCACGGCGTGGGCGTCGAGATCGATCCGGCGCCGCTGCGCATGGCCGTGTACAACGCCAAGCGCGCTGGCGTCGAGGACCGGGTGCGCTTTGTCCGCGGAGACTTGTTCGATGCGGATATCGGCGACGCGACCGTGGTGACGCTGTTTCTTTTCGAGACGGTCAACCGGCGCCTGTTGCCGAAGTTGAAGAAGGAGCTCAAGCCCGGCACGCGCATCGTCGCGCACCGCTACGGATTCGGCGAGGATTGGCCGCCGGAGAAGACCGTGCAGGCGGGCGCGAGCACCCTGTATCTGTGGACGGTACCCGCGCGCTAGGGCGCGAAGCGCTTCTCGAGAAACCCGAAGAACGCCTGGTTGAACTCCGCGGGATTCTCGGCCCAGGGATAATGCCCCGAGCCCGACACGACCGCGAACTCCGCGCCCGGGATCATCGCCGCGACGCGCCGCATGCCCGCGGGGTGCCCGGTCTGGTCGACTTCGCCGGCGACCAGCAGCGTCGGCACCGACACGGCGCGGATCGCCGATACCGCGTCGGCTTCGGGATAGGCTTGCACCGCCTTTACCGCCGCCTGCACGGTCTTGGGCGGCGTGCGCGAAGCGACCCAGCGCACGAGCTCCACTTCGGGCCCCTGCGAGGTCGGGCCGAGCATCGAATTCACCATCGCGAGCTGCGCCGCATACGGATCGGTGCCGGGCGGAGGCGGCGCGGTGCGCTTGCGCACGAACTCTTCCTGTTCTTCCTTGGTGCGGTTGCCGAAGTAGCCGATCGTCGCCGAGATCACGATGCCGTGCACCAGATCGGGGGCCTTGAGCCGGATGCGCGGCGTGATCTGCCCGCCCATGCTGTGGCCGAAGACGACGTTGCGCCGGCTCGCCTGGGCGCGGAGTAGCTGCGCGCCGGCTTCCGCGACGACATCGAAGTTGAACGGCTCGGGCAGGGGAGAGATCCCGTACCCCGGCGCGTCCCAGGCCACGACGCGGTAGCCGCGCGCGACCAGGCGCTCGGTCTGGTAGCGCCAGTAGTCCTTGGCGCCGTAGATTCCGTGCAGCAGAAAGACCGTCGTCTCGCCGCTGCTCGAGACCTGGTAGTCGGGCATTCTCATTCCTGTTTCCTCAAGAGAGCCTCATCTGCTCGAGCACCGCGCGGCCGAGCAGGCCGTAGGGATTGGCGAGCGTCTCGATCATCTCGAAGTGGTTGTAGCCCGAGCCGACCAGAAGCTGCACCGGTTTGCCGGCCGCTTTCGCCGCTTGAGCGAAGTCGCGCGACTGGCGCTGGAATTCGGGCGTCTCGAAGGTCCCGTGAGCGAGGATCAGCTGGGTGTTGAGCCGGTCGAGATGGCGCTGCGCGCTCAAGGCGTCTTCCATCGCGTCGGTGAACTTGACGTAGCGGCTGCGCGCCGAGAGGCGCACCGGTTTCAGGTCGAACATGCCGCTGCAGCACAGGGCGCCCTTGACGATTTCGGCGGGGACGTCGAAATCCTTGCGCCAGTCGGTGGTGAGCGCCACGCCGGCGAGGTGCGCGCCCGAGGAGTGCCCGGAGAGGTAGACGCGGTCCGGATCCCCGCCGAAGCTCTTCGCGTTGCGATACACCCAGGCGATCGCGCGCCGCACCTGGTCGGCCATCGCCGTCAGGTTGCCGTCCAATGTCTGCACCGGCGCGAAGTCGAGCACCACGAAATGTGCGCCCGAGCTGACGAAGAGATCCGCCGGAAAAGCGTAATCCCTGGCCGAGCCCACGCGCCACGCGCCGCCGTGGACGAAGACGTTGATCGGGGCTTTGGCGCGCTGTGTCGTGTACACATCCAGTCCCTCGACCGGGGTCGGGCCGTAGGCGAAACGCCGCGGTTCACCCAGGCGCGCGCGCACGGCGTCGCTGTTGCTGGCGTAGCGTCCGGTGACCTGCTTCTGGTTGGGCGCGTAGACGCTCTGGTCGTAGGCGTCGTCGAGCTCGGCCTGGTCCAGGTCGAGCCAAACGCGCGGGCCTTTCGCGCGCGCGGCCGGCTGCTGGGCGAGGGCGGGAGCCATCGCGAGCAGGGTGCCGGCCGCGGCAGCGCCGAGCACGGTGCGCCGCGCGATATCGGTCGATCTCACGTCGCGGGGCAGGGTTCGAAGGACGACCAGTCGGTGCCGTTCACGAACTGCTCGTCGGCGGGGAAGGGATGCTTGAAGGTGAACGCGAACGGCGTCGGGCCGTGCGCCTCCAGATGCGCGAGGCGCTTCTTCGCCTCGTCGACCCCGGGCTTGTGCCCTTGCGGCACCCACCACATCGCTGCGTACGCGCCGCCGAACTTCTCGAACCAGGCCTGCCGGTTCTTGAGCAGCTCGACGTGGGTGGTGTAGTAGACGTAGCGCTTGAGGTGCTCGACCGATTCCCACACCGACATGTTGAACAGGATGCGGTCGTCGTCGTATGGCCGAAGGTAAGTCGCGTTGCCCGCGGAGCTCTGCAGCCGCCACACGAACCCGGGGCTGCGGTCGGCGAGCGCGTTGATCTCGTCCAGGCGGGCGACGAAACCGGCCATCACCGGATCCTCGAGCGCCCCTTTCATCCTTCCGATGTTGACTTGAGCGATGTGCAGGACTTTCATCGGGTTCTTTTCCTTATGCCACCTTTGCCCCTCGATCGATCAGCAGCCGCCGCAGAACCGACCTGTGGCAGCGCGACTCGTCTTCGCAATAGCAGCCTACCGAAAAATTCGTCCCCTGCGAGAGGGCGGCCAGCACATCGAGCACCCGGCTATTTTCCTGACTCGACATCTCGGCGCGATAGCGCTTCACGAAGCCGCCCCATTGACCTTGGGTTTTGGCAGCCAAGGCCAGCTTGACCGTGCTTGCCGAAGGCGCCAGGTTGGGAAGCCAGACATCGTACCAGTTGCCCGAGGAGAACTTGGACTTCGCGACGCCGCGCGGTGGGCGCCTCACGGTACCGATGCGCAACCCTTCGTTCGCAGCCCTCTCGCTGCCCAGCCGGACTATTCGAATGGTCATGGAAATTCGGGGTCAGGACGTAATTGCCTCACCGATCGTTTCACCAAGCCATTCCAGGCCCCAAGCCGCCGCGAAGACCCCGGCCGCCATGGCGGTGGAAAGGCTGCCGCGCTTCCACCCGCGGGATCTGATGAAGTAGATCGGCAGCGCGATGATGGTCATGGCAATCACCCCTACGTTCAGCAAGGGGCCGGCGCGGAATTGCCTTTGCTCCTTGTCGACGTAATACCACCAGTAGATCGGCGCGAGCGACAGGAAGGTCTCGGCGAGCTCGAAGTTGCTGAGCGCCTCGACGCGGCCGGTCACGACCATCTCCAGCATCGGGCCCAGCAGGGAAATGGCCGCGAGAATCGCAAGCGCGTATGTTTTTGCCACGTGCGCCCTAACGCTCCCAGTTGCCGGCGCGCCCCTTCGCCGCGGCGCATCCGCGCGTCGGAGGCTTACGCATTCCCGCCGTCCTTGTGCGTCTTCACGATCCAGATGCCCAGGCCGCCAAACACCACGGCAACGACCCCGAGAAACGTCCAGAACCACGCAAAACCCCGGCCGTCGGCTAGTTGCACGGGGTCCGCGATATCTCCTAGAGAGCTGAAGCCGACGGCCGCGACGCTAAAGCATACCGCGGCGAAGATCGCTGCGAGGATCACGCTCATTTTCGCGGAGATTATCAAAGCGGATCCTGTGCGGCGGTCGGCTGCGAGGGTTTTCTAGGTGGAACGCTCGGCCTTGTCCTTCTCGGTCTGCGCCTTGATCGCGTCGCGCGCTTTCTGCCATTCGGCGTCGCCCCAGGGGAAGAGCTCGGTGAAGGAGGCGCCGTTGGCGAGCCAGCCGCCGCCGTCGATGGCGATGGTCTGGCCGGTGAGCCATTCGCAGCCGTCGGCCATGAGGAAGGCGGCGAGGTTCTGGAGCTCGTGCATCTGCCCCGAGCGGCGCATCGGGTTGACCGCGGCGTTGTCCCTGCCGGTGTCGCGTCCGGGCGCAAGGCGATTGGCCGAGCCTTCGGTAGGAAAGATTCCCGGCGCGATGGCGTTCAGGCGGATGCCGTAGCGCCCCCATTCGACGGCGAGGGACTGCGTCATCACGTGCACGCCCGCCTTGGACATCGCCGAAGGCACGACGAAGGGCGAGCCGGTCCACACCCAGGTGACGACGATCGAAACGACCGATCCTTTGTCGCCGCCCGCGATCCAGCGCTTGCCGACGGCGTGCGTCGTGTAGAAGGTGCCGTGCAGCACGGTATTGGCGATGGCGTCGAAGCCGCGCGAGGACAGGTCCTCGGTGCGCGAGATGAAGTTCCCTGCGGCGTTGTTGACCAGCCCGGTCAGCGGCCCGCCGTCCTCCCAGATCGACTGCACCATCGCGTCCACCGCGGCCGGGTCGCGGATGTCGACGCTGCGGAACTTCGCCGAGCCGCCGTGCTTGGACGTGAGCTCGATAGCGGTTTTCTCGAGCGTTGCCGCACGGCGTCCGCAGATGAAGATATCGGCGCCCAGTTCCAGGTATTTCGCCGCCATCTCCCTGCCGAGGCCGGTGCCGCCGCCGGTGACGAGGATGCGCTTGCCCTTGAGGAGATCTTTTTTGAACACGGCTAGACGGTGAGGACGATCTTGCCGATGTGCGCGCTCGACTCCATCAGCGCGTGCGCGTTGGCGGCTTCGGCGAGCGGGAAGGTCTTGTGGATGATCGCCTTGATTTTTCCGGACTCGATCAGCGGCCACACTTTCTGGCGCAGGTTCCGGGCGATCGCGCCCTTGAATTCGATCGAGCGCGGGCGCAGCGCCGAGCCCGTGACGGTGAGGCGCCGGCGCAGGATGTCGTTGAGGTACAGAGTGGCCTTGCTGCCGCCGAGAAATGCGATGATCACGATGCGGCCGTCGTCGGCGAGGCACTTCAGCTCGCGGTCGAGGTATTCGCCGCCGACCATATCGAGGATGACGTCGACGCCCTTGCCGGTCGCCTCCTTGATCGCCGCGGAAAAGTCCTCGGTCTTGTAGTTGATCGCCCGGGTCGCGCCGAGCTTCACGCAGGCGTCGCACTTCTCGGCGCTGCCCGCGGTGGCGTAGACCGTGTTGCCGAAGGCCTTCACCATCTGGATCGCGGTGACGCCGATGCCCGAGGAGCCGCCCTGCACCAGGAACGATTCGCCCGGTTTCAGCCCCGCGCGGTCGAAAACGTTGCTCCACACGGTGAAGAAGGTCTCCGGAAGAGATGCCGCCTCGACCGCGGTCATGCCTTTGGGGATCGGCAGGCATTGTGGAGCGGGCGCGGTGCAGAACTCGGCGTAGCCGCCTCCCTGCACCAGCGCGGTCGCCATGTCGCCGACGCGCCAATCGCGCACGCCTTCGCCGAGCGCGACGATGCTGCCGGCGAGCTCCAGGCCGGGAATGTCGGACGCGCCCGGCGGCACCGGGTAGTTTCCGGCGCGCTGCATCGTGTCGGGGCGGTTGACGCCCGCAGCCGCGACTTTGATCAACACTTCGCCGGCCTTGGGCTGGGGAACGGGGCGCGTGCCGATCTTCAGCACCTCGGGACCGCCCGGCTGGGTGATCTCGACCGCGCGCATGGTATTCGGGATGGTCATTTCTGCCTCTCGAAGGGAAGCGCGATTATCGCATTAGAATGGCGGCGCCATGCCGCTGTCTCCGCCCGCTTCCCCCGGAATTCCGCTCGAGGGGATCGACACGCCGGCCCTCGTCGTCGATCTGGACGCCCTCGAGGGCAACATCGCACGCATGGCAAAAGCGGTCGAGGGCGGTGCGGTGCGCTTGCGCCCGCACGCGAAGAGCCACAAGTGCGCCGAGATCGCGCGAGCGCAGATCGCGGCCGGTGCGGTAGGCGTGTGCTCGCAGAAGGTGAGCGAAGCCGAGGCGCTGGTCGCGGGCGGGGTCGCCGACGTGCTGGTCACCAACGAAATCGTAGGGAAGCGGAAAGTCGAGCGACTCGCGCGTCTCGCACGGGAAGCCAGGGTCGCGGTGCTCGCGGACGACGCGGGCAATGTCGCCGAGCTCGACACGGCGGCGCGCGCAGAGCGCGTGAGGCTGGAGGTGCTCGTCGAGATCGACGTCGGCGCGCGCCGCTGCGGCATCGCGCCGGGCGAGCCCGCGCTCGCGCTCGCGAAGGCGATCGCCGGCTGCCGCAACCTGCGTCTCGCCGGCCTGCACGCCTATCATGGGGCGGCGCAGCACCTGCGCTCCGCTTCCGAGCGCCGCGCCGCGATCGCCGCGGCGGCGGACATGGCGCGGACGACCAAGGCGCTGATCGAAAAGGCCGGCATCGCCTGCGAAACGATCACCGGCGCGGGCACGGGCACCTTCCTGCTCGAAGGCTCGAGCCGCGTCTTCAACGAGATCCAGCCGGGGTCCTACGTGTTCATGGACGCGGACTACAACCGCAACGCCTGGGAGGAAGGCTGGCCGCGCTTCGAGCAGAGCCTGTTCGTGCTCGCGACCGTGATGAGCGCGCCCGCGCCCGATCGCGCCGTGGTCGACGCGGGCCTCAAGGCCTCGAGCGTGGATTCGGGCATGCCGCTGGTGCACGCGCGCCCGGGGGTGGAGTACGCCAAGGCGTCCGACGAGCACGGCGTGCTGAAAATCGCCGCCGGGGCGAAGGCGCCGCGCCTGGGCGAGAAACTGCTGCTCGTGCCGGGCCACTGCGACCCGACGGTGAATCTATACGACTGGTTCGTTTGCGTGCGCAAGGGCGAGGTCGAGGCGATTTGGCCAGTCACCGCGCGCGGCGCGCTCACCTGAGGAAACCGGCATGACGTTTCGAAATTATTCCCTCGCACTCCTCTTCGGCGTCGTTTCCTCTGCGGCAGCTCAGACCTATCCGTCGAAACCGATCACGATGGTCGTGCCTTTTGCCGCGGGCGGGCCGGTCGATGCGGTCGCCCGCATCCTGTCGGTTCCCATGGGCAAGGCCCTGGGGCAGGCGGTGCTCGTCGACTACACGGTCGGTGCGGCGGGTACGCTCGGCGTGGGCCGCGTCGCGCGCGCGGCTCCCGACGGCTACACCCTGAGCATCGGCCACTGGGCCACGCACGTGATCAATGCCGCGATCTATCCCTTGCAATACGACGTGCTCCGCGACCTTGAGCCCGTAGGCATGATCTGCGCGAATCCCCTGCTGATCGTGGCGAGAGAGTCGTTCCCTGCAAAAGATCTGAGCGGGCTGACCGCGTGGCTGAAGGCGAACCCCGACAAGGCCTCCGTCGGCACCGCCGGCGTGGGCTCGGGATCGCACATGGGCGGCATCTATTTCCAGAACGCCACCGGCACGAAGGTGCAATACATTCCGTACAAGGGCACGGGACCCGCGATGCAGGACCTGCTCGCGGGACGCATAGACTTCATGGTCGACCAGGCGTCGAACTCGCTTCCGCAGGTGCGCGCCGGCAAGATCAAAGCGTTCGCGGTGACGGCGAAGACGCGCCTGTCGTCGGCGCCGGAGATTCCCACGGTGGACGAGGCCGGACTGCCCGGGCTCCACGTCTCGGTCTGGTATGGGATCTGGGCGCCGAGGGGTACGCCGCACGACATCGTCGCAAAGCTCAACGCGGCGATGGTGTCCGCGCTCGCCGAGCCGGTCGTGCGCCAGCGGTTGGCCGACCTGGGGCAGGAGATCGCACCACGCGAACAGCAGAGCCCCGAGGCGCTCGCCACCTTTCACAAGGCCGAGGCCGAGAAGTGGTGGCCGCTGGTGAAAGCGGCCGGGATCAAGCCCGAGTAGCTAGCCCCAGATCGACTTCGCCACGTCCAGGCACAGAGCGAGTTTTCTCCATTGATCGTCCGCGGTGAGCTTGTTGCCGTGGTGGGTGCTCGAGAAGCCGCATTGCGGCGACAGGCACAGGTTCTCGAGCGGCACGTACTTCGCCGCCGCGTCGATGCGGCGGCGAAGGTCGTCCTTCTTCTCCAGCTCCGCGACCTTAGAGCTTACCAGCCCGAGCACCACGACCTTGCCCTTGGGGACATAGCGCAGCGGCTCGAAGCCGCCGGCCCGGTCGGTGTCGTATTCCAGGAAGAAAGCGTCCACGTTCAGGCGCGAGAACACCGTCTCGGCCACGTAGTCGTAGCTGCCGCTCGCGAGCCAGGTGCTCTTGAAGTTGCCGCGGCAGGTGTGGATCGCGACCGCCATGTCGTCGGGCACGTCGCGGATCGCGGCATTGACCGCGTCGGCGTACATCGCGTTGTCCTTCTTCGGGTCGTCGCCCAGCTTCTTGAACTGCTCCTGCACCTTCGGATCGCCCATCATGGCGATGGTGGTGTCGTCGATCTGCAGGTAGCGGCAACCGGCCTTGTACAGGTCGGCGATCTCCTCGCGATACGCCCGGGTCAGGTCGGCCCAGAACTCGTCGACGTCGGGATAGGTCTTCTTCAGCGAGGCGCGGTCGGCGCGCCCGTGCAGCATCGCGGGGGAGGGCATGGTGAACTTGGGCGTATGCTTCGCGACCGATTTCAGGAACTCGAAGTGCTCGAGCATCGAGGGCCTGGTGCGGCGGATCTTGCCCGAGATGATCATGAACGGCGGCTGCTCCTCCGTGTTCTTGAATTTCGCGTCGCCGTAAGCGTCGCCGGTCGAAAGCGTGACGCCGTCGAAGCCGGCGAGGAAGTCGATGTGCCACCAGTCGCGGCGGTATTCGCCGTCGGTCACCGACTGCATGCCGACCGATTCCTGCTTCGCGACCACGTCGCGGATGTACTTGTCCTGGACGGCGCGCAAGTCGCCCGAGCTCATCTCGCCGCGCCGCGCCTTGGCGCGCGCGTCGTGCAGCTCCTGCGGGCGCAGCAGGCTGCCGACGTGATCGGCGCGGAAAGGGGGCGTTTTTCGTTGTGTCATGGGGACTCCGGATGTCGGTCGAAACTGCGGAGAACGAATTTCAGGCGAAGCGCGGCACGCTGTCAACCCCATTCTCGCCGTCTCGCGGAGTGGGAGCGAAGTGGGACGCATCCGCGGCCGCTCCGGACTAGAATATCGGCCGCCGCCAAGGAAGGAAGACCGAATGATCCGCAGTGAGAGCCGTATCCTGACCACCCACGCCGGAGCGCTGCCGCGCGCTGCCGAGCTGCGCGAACTGATCTTCGCCCGCGCCGAGGGCAAGCCCTACGACCGCAATGCCCTCGCCTCGAAGCTGCGAAGCGAGGTCGCCGACGTCGTTCGCAGGCAGGCGGGGTGCGGCGTCGACAGCGTCAACGACGGCGAGGTCGGGAAGACCAATTTCACCAACTACGTGCGCGAGCGTCTCGCCGGCTTCGAAATGCGCGATTACCGGCCCGGCGTGGATCCGGCGCCGCTCAATATCACGGCGCGCGACTCGAAGGATTTCCCGCTGTACTTCGCCGGTGGAAAGGGCTCGCTCACCGGAGCCGCGCAGCGCCGGCAGCTGGCCGTGTGCGTCGCGCCGCTCAGGTATGTCGGGCGCGCGGTGCTCGAGGAGGACCTGCAGAATTTCAAGGCGGCTCTCGCCGGGGTAAGAACCGCGGAAGCCTTCCTGCCCGCGAACACGCCCGGGACGATCGAGCACTGGCTGCGCAACGAGCACTACCCCGGCGAGGAAGCCTTCGTCGAAGCCATCGCGGAGGCGATGCGCGAGGAATATCAGGCGATCGTCGACGCCGGATTTCTCCTGCAGATCGACGACCCGGACCTGCCCGACGGCTGGCAGATGTATCCGGACATGAGCGTGCGCGACTACCGCAAGTACGCCACACTGCGGGTGGACGCGATCAACCACGCCCTGCGCGGCATCCCGCGCGAGAAGGTGCGTCTGCACGTCTGCTGGGGCAGCTTTCACGGTCCGCACCGTAACGACATTCCGCTCGAGAACATCATCGACATCATCTTCCGCGTGCGCGCTTCGAGCTATTCGATCGAAGCCTCCAACCCCTGTCACGAGCACGAATGGCGGCTGTTCGAGAAGGTGAAGCTGCCGGAAGGCGCCGTGCTCATTCCGGGCGTGGTCGGGCACGCCACCGATTTCATCGAGCATCCCGAGCTGGTCGCCGACAGGCTCGAGAAGTACGCGAGGCTCGTCGGCCGCGAGAATGTGATGGGCGGCACCGACTGCGGCCTGGGTCCGCGGGTGGGAAGTCCCGAAATCGCCTGGGCGAAGCTCGAGGCGCTCGCGAAAGGCGCGAGGATCGCGAGCAAGCGGCTGTGGGCGGCGCCTTCGCGGAGGAAGAAGGCGGCGAAGCCGAGGAAAAAAGCGAAGCGGCGCTAGTCGGCCTTGATATTCGCGGCCTTCGCCACCGCGGTCCACTTGTCAATGTCGCGTGCGATGATCGCGCGGAATTCCTCGGACGTGTTGCCCGAGGGCACGATCGACATCTGGTCCAACCGCTCCCTGATCTCGGGCAGCTTTACCACGCGCGCCACCTCGCGCTGAAGCCGGTCGACGATCGCCCGCGGCGTGCCTGCGGGCGCGTGGAAACCGGTGAACAGGCGGATCTCGATATCGGGTCCGCCGGCCTCGGCGAGGGTGGGCACCTCCGGCCACGCCGGGTCGCGCTTCGACGCAGTCACGGCGAGCGCGCGCACCCTGCCGCCCCTGATCGGCCCGATGACGGGGGGCGGGTCGGTGATGGTGATCGTCACCTGCCCGGACATCACCGCGTTCACCGAGTCGCCGCTGCTCTTGTACGGTATGTAGGAGAACTTCGTCCCGGTCTTCTGGTTGAAAAGCTCGGCGGCGAGCTGGAAAGGCGCGGCACTCGCTGAGTAGTTCACCGCCGTGGGGTTCGAGCGCGCGTACTCGATGAGCTCCTTCACCGATTTGGCGGGGAGCGTGGCACTCACCACCAGCAGGAGGGGGAAGTCGCCGATCATCGAGATCGGGACGAAATCCTTGAGCGGCGCGTAGGGGAGCTTGGAGTAGATCGCCGGGTTCATGGTCATCGCGCCGCTCGGCCCCATCAGCAGGGTGTAGCCATCGGGCGCCGCCTTGGCGACGTATTCCGCAGCGATGATGTTCTGCGCGCCCGGCTTGTTCTCGACGATCACCGGTTGCCCCAGGCCCTCGGACATCTTCGGCGCGACCACGCGCACGATGATGTCGTTGCCGCCGCCGGCGGCGAAGCCGACGATGATGTGAATAGGTTTGCCCGGATAGGCGTCCTGCGCCCGCCCGGACGCGGGCAAGGCGCAGGCGATCGTCGCCAGAAGCGGTAGTGCGATTCGAAGTCTCATCGGAGTCCTCCAGGACAAGGGTTCAGGCCGCCGCCTCCTTCGCGGCGGTCTTTTCTTCTTCGCCAGGGAACGCCAGCGCGGCGCTGAACGTGACGAACGCGAGGGCCCCGAGCGCGTAATAGAGCATCGTGAAATTGCCGCTCGACTTGTAGATCCAAGCGACCAGCGGCACGGCAAGGGCGCTGGCGCCGAACGAGACGACGTAACGCACCGCATACGCGCGGGCGCGCCACTCCTCGGCGGTGTAGCGCGCGATCATCGCGTCGTTGATCGGAATCTGCCCGAACACGAAAAACATCATCGCCACGGCGGTCGCAAGCATCAGATAGTTGTCCATCGTCCCGGCGAGGGCGAGGAGGGGCACCTGCAGCGCGACCACCGGTACGAACACCGATTTCAGCGAGCGCCGGTCGAGCCACCAGCCGACGCAGAGCTGCGCCATCGCAGCGATCAGATAGACGCCGCACACGAGCAGCCCGATGCCGAAGGTCGAGTGTGTCAGGGCCGAGAGGCGC
>Ga0137397_10001975_pt1 | contig 14332 bp, 11 predicted proteins | sample czorhiz116metaG_FD_106658 | JGI IMG/M metagenome (GOLD analysis project Ga0137397, IMG submission 106658) | Vadose zone soil microbial communities from Angelo Coast Range Reserve, California, USA - czorhiz1.16 metaG | ecosystem: Environmental > Terrestrial > Soil > Vadose zone | place: USA... | reverse complement strand
GGACGAAGATGCCCTCGACGTCGGCCAGGGGCCCGTGCGTGATCCGGACCCGCTGGCCGACCCGGAGATACGGATGGGGTCTCACCTGACCGCCGGCGTGCTGGACCCGCTGGATCCCCTTGATCTCAGCGTCCGGCACCACCTCGAGCTGGTCCCAGCGCTCACCCAACACGCGAACCAGGCCGCGGGCCTTGCAGATATCCAGATAGCTCGCTTTGTCCATGGCACGATGCAGAAAGAGATAGCCTGGGAACATGGGTACCTCGATCAAGTGCTTGGCGTCCCGCCGCCGCGACCAGACTTTCATCTTGGGCACGAACAGCTCGAAGCCCTTCGTCGCCAGCTGATCGGCCACGAGCTGCTCGCAGTGGCTGTGGGTCCAAAGGACGTACCACTCCGCGGCCTGAGCGTCCCACACACCCTTCTCTTCCAAGGCCATCACCGACAAGGCTTCGCCCCCTTCGGCTCGTCCCCTTCTATCGGGTGAACCGACTCATGTCTCTGCGATCACGACCAGCGGCCGCGACGGCGCGAGATCGTATCCCGTGTCCGTCTGGCCCTCCCACGCAGCCGTTCGGCTGGCGGAAGCCTGGCTTATGTGTGCGTCTTACAGCCGGACGATTCGGCCCTTCGGCGCTGCCAATCCCCACGTGGCGTTTCTCGTGTCGACCACGAGCGGCGCGATCTCGGCCGTGCGCCGATAATCGAACTCCGCATGATCCGTGAGGATCAGCGCGCAGTCGGTCGCCGCCAGAGTCTCGTCGGTCAGCTCGACCGCCTTCAACGCCACCCCGTCGACGATGATCGATGGGACGTGAGGATCCGCGTACGTGACCTCGGCCCCTCGGTCACGGAGCTGCTTGACGATCTCGAGGGCTGGCGACTCGCGCGTGTCGCCCACGCCGCGCTTGTAGGCGATGCCCATCACGAGCACGTTGGCGCCGTTCAGGCAGCGCCGACGGTGGTTCAGCGCTTCGATCGTGAGGTCCACCACGTGGTCGGGCATGGACCGATTGATCTCGTCGGCCAGCGCGATGAAGCGCGGCTCGTAGCCGTTGATCCGGAGCTTCCACGACAGGTAGAGCGGATCCACCGGGATGCAATGCCCTCCGATCCCCGGTCCCGGGTAGAAGGGCATGAATCCGAAGGGCTTCGTCGCCGCCGCGTCGATGACTTCCTTGGCGCTGACGCCGAGCCGCCGGCACATGAGCGCGAACTCGTTGGCCAGCGCGATGTTGACGTTCCGGAACACGTTCTCGTAGAGCTTGGCGAGCTCGGCGACCTTGGGGCTCGACACCTCGCGAACGCGGGGAACGACGTGGTGGTACAGCGCGGCCGCCAGACGGGTGCACTCCGGCGTGACGCCGCCGACGATCTTGGGGATGTCCCCCACGCGAAACGTCGGATTGCCCGGGTCGATCCGCTCGGGCGAGAACGCCAGAAAGAAGTTCTCGCCGGCCCGCGCTCCCCTCGCCTGGAACATCGGCAGCAGGAGCTCTTCAGTGGTTTCGGGATAGGTCGTGGATTCCAGGATCACGAGCCGTCCAGCCTGGAATCGTGCCGCGACTTCCGAGGCCGCGGACACGACATACGAGATGTCGGGGTCCTTCGACTTTCGGAGGGGCGTAGGGACGCAGATGATGACGACGTCGCTGTCCTCGAGGGCGGCGAAATCGGTCGTCGCCTCATAACGGTGGTCCCGGATCAGCGCGATCAGATCGTCGTCCTTCAGGTCCGGGGTGCAGGAACGGCCGAGATTGAGGGCCGTGACGCGATCGAGGTCCGTGTCGATCCCCATGACCGAGAATCCGGCGCGGGCAAACTCGACGGCCAGCGGAAGACCAACGTAGCCCTGGCCAATGATGGCGAGCCGAGCCTGGCGGGCCGCAATCAGCTCGCCGAGAGACTTTGCCTGATCTCGAATGTTCTGATGCTCGCTCATCGACCGCTCACCTCCATCGCCGTCGCCGTCTGGTATGCGTCCGTGGACTGGGCCCCGCGGCCGAACAGGACGATCTTCACCGTGTCGCAGAGAATGCGGAGATCCAGCCAGAACGTCAGGTGCTTGATGTAATAGAGGTCGTAGCGCATCTTCTCCGTCTCCTCCTCGAGGTTGTTCGCGTACCCCAGTCGCACCTGCGCCCAGCCGGTGATCCCCGGCCGGACGGCGGATCGGAGGGAGTAAAAGGGGATTTCCCCACCAAAGAGCCCGATGTTGGTGACTGGGTGCGGTCGGGGCCCCACGACGTTCATATCGCCCCGGATTACGTTGACGAATTGGGGCAGCTCGTCGAGGCGGAACCTTCTCAGCCACTTTCCGACCCGTGTGATCCGATCGCAGTTATCCAGGACCCACTCGGATGTCGGATTTTCCGCCACGCGCATCGTTCGAAACTTCACCAGCCTGAAGCACTTCGAGTGCATCCCGAGGCGCTCTTGGACGAAGAACAAGGGGCCCTTCGAGTCCAGCTTGATCGCGAGCGGGATCAGGGCGAGCAGCGGCGAGAAGACAATCAGGCCCACGACGGCGACCAACAGGCTCGCGAGACGCCCGACGACGAGATCGAGCCGCGACTTCCGGAAGTCGTTGGAGAAAATCAGTTTGCTCGGGGTCAGCGACTCGATGGCGACCTTGCCCGTGAAACGCTCATACGCGTCGACGCCGTCCTCGACGATGCTGCCATTGACCCGCGCCTCCAAGAGTTGGTGGACCGGCAACCGAGCGCGGCGCTCCGCCATCGCCAGAATGATTCGGTCGGGAGTGGTGTCCTTCAGGATCTTGTCCAGGCGCTCCAGGGGACCGAGGACGGTGTACCCGCATGGCGTCTGGTCGGAGCCGCTGGAATCGTCGGCGACGCCGACGATTTCGTATCCGAGATAGGGTCGGGCTTCGATCTCCCTGATGAGCTTGTTGGCCAGCTGCCCTCGGCCCAGGATCAGGACACGCTCGACGAAGGGATGTCTCCGCATGAGACCGTACGACAACGCGCGGAGCGGAAGGAGGACCGCGAGGATGGCGAGGATACTGAGGACGAACGCGCCGTTGGGCGTCTTCAGCTCCGGGACCCACGCGTAGAGTGGCGCCATCAAGATGAAGGCGACGCCGAACGTCTGCGGGAGGCGCGAGGCGAAGTCGCGGAAGGTGCGAACGATCCGGAGGTCGTACAGGTCGTTGTAGTAGAAGGCGACGATGCAGCAGGCGCCGAGCATACTCGCCCGCCCGACAGCGAGGAGCACGTCGGTCCAGCCCACCCAGACGAGCGTCGTCGCATTGACCGCCGCACCGAGGACGCCGACTTCGAGGAGTGCGCGCCACCGGCCCATCAGTTCGCCTCGCGCCTCACGCGTATTTCCCTCATCACTCCACCGTCACACTCTTTGCCAGATTCCGCGGGCGGTCCACGTCGCAGCCGCGGAGAACCCCGAGGTGATATGCCAGGAGCTGCAGGGCGGGCGCAACCAGCAACGGCTGGATCCAGTCGAGGCCCGGGGGGACCGGGATCACGAAATCGGCCTTGTCCTCGATCTCCTCGTCACCCGCCGTGGCGAGCGCCACGACGATGCCGTCCCGGGCCCTCACTTCCTCGACGTTGCTCAGCGTCTTCTCGTAGGTGGAGCCCCTCGGCACGACGACGACCACCGGTCGCTCGTGGTCGACGAGGGCGATGGGCCCGTGCTTCATCTCGCCAGCCGGGTACCCCTCGGCGTGGACATACGAGACTTCCTTGAGCTTGAGCGCACCTTCGAGGGCCAGAGGATAATGGACGCCCCGACCCAGGTAGAGGAAGCCGTTGCGCTCGGCGAGACGCATCGCGATCCGCCGAATCGCGTCACTCTGCTCCAGCGCGACGGCGATCAGGTCGGGGACCTTCCACAGCCCCCCAACCCCCTGACCAACGAGGGCGGGCTCGGCGAATCCCCGCGCGAGGCCGAGCTTCAGGGCCAAGAGCGTGCCCGCCGTGAGCTGTGCGATGAACGCCTTGGTCGAGGCGACACCGATCTCGATTCCCGCCCGGGTGTACAGGACACCGTCGGATTCGCGCGCCAGGGAACTACCGACGACGTTACAGATGGAGACCGTCCGGGATCCCTGCTCTCGCGCCTCGCGCAACGCGGCCAGCGTGTCGGCGGTTTCGCCCGATTGCGAGATCGGCACGGTGAGGACGCGGCCATCGAGGATGGGACGCCGATAGCGGAACTCCGATGCGATGTCGACCTCGACCGGGAGCCGGGCGAACGCTTCCACGAGGTACTTCCCGACCAGGGCTGCATGCCAGGAGGTTCCGCACGCGACGAAGCACAGACGGTTGAGGCCGGCGAGGTCCCGGTCTCTGAGCCCGAGCTCGGGGATGTTGATGCAAGGGTCTCCCGGATTCGCCCGCTCCCGCAACGTGTTCCGAACGACGTCGGGCTGCTCGAAGATCTCCTTCAGCATGAAGTCGGGATGCCCCGCCTTCTCGGCGGCCTCGGCGTCCCACGAAATGGTGGTGCGGTTGCGTCGGACCGGCGCTCCATCCAGACCTCGCACGGCGAGCTGGTCCGGCGTCAGAACGGCGATGTCGCCCTCGGTCAGCAGGACGATGTCCCGCGTTTCGCCGAGCAATGCAGGGATGTCCGAGGCCAGAAACATCTCGCCGTCGCCGATCCCGATCACGAGGGGAGAACTCCCGGAGCGGACGGCGACGAGGGTCTCCGGCGCATCGACCGCGATGCACGCCACCGCGTACGAGCCCCGAAGCTCGCGGGCCGCCCGACGGACCGCCTCGGCCAGGCCGTCCGATCGGTGGTGCTCGATGAGGTGCGCGATGACCTCGGTATCCGTCTCGGAACGGAAGCGATGCCCGTCGGCGGCGAGGCATCTCCGGAGCTCTCGGTAGTTCTCGATGATTCCGTTGTGGACGATCGCGAGCCGGGAGGTGCAGTCCGTGTGAGGGTGGGCGTTGGCCTCCGACGGCCGTCCGTGCGTCGCCCAGCGCGTGTGCGCGAGCCCGAGTGCCCCGCGCGGTTTGTCGGCCGCGATCAGGGACTCTAGATTTGCCACTTTGCCGACCGCTTTGCGCACCGCGAGGCCCGTTGCGTCGACGGTGGCGACGCCGGCAGAGTCATATCCACGGTACTCCAAGCGGCGCAGTCCGGGGAGCATGAACGAGACGGCGTCGCGATAGCCCGTGTATCCGACGATGCCGCACATAGTCACTCCGTCCCTTCGCGGGCGGCTCGCCGCCCACGCCGAGAGCCGGCCCACCATCCGCTGCGGGCCGCGTCCTCGGCGCGCTCTCCGTAGTAGTAGCCGTAGTAGCTGTCGAGCGGTCGGTCATCGCCGTTGAAGATCAGACCGAGGACCGCGGCTGGATCGAGGACCTTTAACGCCTCCTCCACCAGCTGTCGCGGCGTCTTGTGCGCCGTCACGACGATGAGGAAGCGGTCGACCGACCGGCCGATCACGCCGCAGTCAGGGAGAGGCACGAGCGGAGGCATATCCACGATGACGTAGTCGTACTGCTTGCGAGCCTCGTCGAGGAGTTGCCCGAGCCGGGGCGACTTCAACAACTCATAGGGCGCAGAGGGTTGCCGGCCCGCGCGAACGACGGAGAGGTTGAAGGGCGGGCAGGGCTCGACCACGTCCTTCAGCACAAGGCCGTGATCGAGGATCGCGCCGACCACGCCAGGGCCGCGAGAGCCCTCCAGGCCGAGGCGCTCAGGCACCGTGGAGCGGCGCAGGTCGAGATCGACGATGAGGACGCGCGCCTCCGGAGCCTGGGCGAGCGCTCCGGCCAGGTTGACCGTCGTCAAGGTCTTGCCGTCACGGGCCTGAGGGCTCGTCACGCCGACGACGGTGTGATTGGTCTCCCGGTGCAGCTCCTCCACTCTGAGCCGAAGCGCGCGATACTGCTCGGCTTCCCGCGACATCGGAGTCAGGAGACTCACCAGGTGCTCCTCCACCCGCGCGGTCGGCGCAATGGGAATCTCGCGAGGCGGCTCCGACTTCCGAGAGAGCTCCTTATCCACCGGTCGCTGGGACACCAACGGGTCCACCACAGGCTTGGCGACCTCGGCGGTCTCTCGAAGCATCGGCCCGTCCCGGGAGGGCTCGCGTGTGCTCGGCGCGGTGGTGCTTGAAGCGGCGCGCCGCGTGGCCTGCTCTTTGAGCGCCCGCTCCCGCTCGGCTTGCTCAAGCGCCTTGAAGAATGTTCCCATCACCTCACCACAGCAGCGTGCGCGCCGAGCGCGCCAGATTGAAGAGGTTGACGGTGTCGGACGACCGAAGGGCCAGCGAGACGGCCGAGCCCAGGAGAACTCCGGCGAGCGCAGTGAGGGCCCAGCGGAGCGCCGCCACGCCTCGCTTGGTGACCGGGGGAACTCTGCGCTTCGGGATGCTGCCCTCCTCCAGAAACTTGATGGCCCGGTCGACGATGTGAGGGCCAATCCGCCGCTCCTGATCGGCGTACCCGATGACAAGGCAGTGATCGCAGACGATATTCACGACCCGGGGGATTCCTCCGGTGTATTCGGCAATCCGCGCCAACGCCCGCTCGGTGAAGAGCCCCAGATCGGATGCTCCCGCGATCCGCAGACGCGTGCGGACGCATTCAACCGTTTCACGCTCGGTTAGTGGGCGGATGTTGCAGGACAGCGCGATCCGTTGCCGGAGTTGACGGAGCTCAGGCAGTGCGAGCTTGCTACGGAGTTCGGGCTGGCCAACCAGCACGATCTGCAGGAGCTTTTCGCTCGGGCCCTCGAAGTTGGACAACAGGCGGACCTGCTCGAGCGTTCGAACGTCCAGGTTCTGGGCCTCGTCGAGGATGAGGACGGTGTTCTGACCGAGCCGGCGGCGCTCGATCAGGAACCGGTTCAGGGCGATGAGCCGCTGCGCCTGAGTACTTGCCGTCTTGCCAGCTCCGAATTCCTCGAGCATGTACTCGAGGAGCCCGTCGAACGGGAGCGTCGAGTTGAACAGGAACGCGACCGCCACGCTGTCGTCGAGCCGCCGGAGTAGGGCGTGAAGCAGCGTGGTCTTGCCGGTCCCGACCTCGCCGCTCAAGACGATGAAGCCCTTGCTCTGGTTCACGCCGTAGAGGACCTGAGCCAGCGCCTCGCGGTGCCCGGGGCTCGGGTAGAGGAATTTGGGATCAGGCGTCGTGCTGAACGCGTTCTCTTTGAGCCCGTAGAAGTCTAAATACACGCAGACACCCTCTTCAGGAGCGACCAGCCGTCACGAGCCGGAGTAGCTGCTCGTTTCCGCTGGCCAAGAAGTACGAGGCGCCGACGAGGAGCACGAGGGCGCACACCGCTGCCGCGGTCGCGAGGCGGGCTCGCCGACGCCGGCGGCGTACGTCGTTCTCGGTGAGGATGCGCGAAATGCTGACCAGAACCGGAACCTGGGTGAACGCGCGGAGGTCGTCTATCGTGTGGAACGAACTATCGAGCTGCTCGGCGAGCAGCACCAGGCCGACCGCGACCCCGAGCGAGAGAACGAGGCTCACGAGGAAAAAGCGGGGCCGGTTGGGCGCCACGGGCGCGACCGGGTCGACGGCTTTCTCGTTGATCTGGAACTGCTCCCCTTTCTGTCGTTGCTCCAGGCTCTCGGAGAGCTGAGCTTCCTCGTAGCGCTTGAGGAGCGTTCGGTAGAGCTCTTTCGTGGAGTCGTAGTCGCGGGAAAGCTCCTGGAACTCGAGGTCCCGTCGAGGCGTGTTGTCGACGCGCGTCTGGTAGGTGACCATGGCGGCTCGGAGGTGGGCTTCCTCTTCCTTCAGCGCCTTGAGCTCCACGTTCAGCTGACCGAGCGCCTGCTCGATCTGATCGACTTGCGGATCGGCCGCTGGAGCCAAGGGGTCCGGCTCGGTGGACGAGCCCGCCGCGGGGGAGCGCCGAGGCTTCGTGGCGGCGAGCTGTTCCTCGAGCTCCGCGATCTCCCTCTGCAGGTGAACTACGTCCGGGTATCGGTCGTGAAAGCGGGATCGAAGCTCGGCCAGGTTGTCCTTCAACTTCTCGAGCCGCGCCTCGGCTGGGTCGGCGGCCGCGGCGCCAGCCGCGGCGGGCCGAGCGCGGCTGGGCGTCGAGGCCGCACGGAGAGCCGCCGAATCGAGCCGGCGCGCCTGCTCTTGTCGCTGTTCCCGAACGCGCATTTGGCGTTCACCGTTGAGGCGGAATTGAGTGTTGAGCCGCTCGAGAGTCTGGAGGTTCGCGTCCATCTGCGTGGGAAGCTCGCCCAGGTATCGACGCCGGAACTCGCTGACGCGACGCTCCTGCACCTCGAGCCGTTTTTTCACTTCGTCGAGCTGGGTCCGCAGGAAGTCAGCCGTACTTGTCGCCTGCCGCTCGCGGACCCGAATGTTTTCGTCGATATAATAGGAGGCCAGGGTATTGGTCACCAGCGCGACGGTCCTGGGGTCCCGGCCCTGATATCTGATCGTGAACGCGACCGTCCCGCCGATCCGATCAATTCCGGTCGGCTTCACCTCGATGTCACGTCGCATCCTTTCGACCAGCGCTTCCAGGGTGAGGTCCCTTTTCAGGTTCGCGTAGAGACCGAACCGATTGATGAGCTCCTCGAGCCGAGCGCGGCTCAGAATCTGCTGGCTGATCGTCTGCAGGCGCGTATCGAGGGCGCCCGTGACGGTCGTCTTCACGAAATCCGCCGGCACCTGCTGGCCCACCACGAGGATCGTCGCGGCGGCCTGGTAGACGTTGGGAAGAAACGCCGTCAGGGCCGCGCCGACGGAGAACACTCCGGCGAAGGCGCAGAGCGCCAACCACTTGCGCCGCCGCCACATGGCGAGGACGTTATCGAATTGCATGCCGCTCGCGGTTCCGCCGCGCATGGCTCAATCGCTCGGCCGTGACATCACTGGTCAAGGGACGAGGACCGTATCACCCGGACGAAGGTAGAAGCTCTCGCCCTCGGCGCCACCAGAGTCGACGAGTTTCTTGTAGTCGAACGGGATTCGCTTGTGGGTGTTGCCGTCCCAGCGAAGGATGACGATACGCGAGCGCGAGGCGAACGGCGTGAACCCGCCGGCCAGGGCCAGAACGTCGGTGACGGTGGTCCAGCTCTTCAATTCAAAACGTCCCGGGCGCGCCACCTCCCCGATGACCGAAACCTTGAAGCTTCGAACTTCGGTGACGATGACGGCGACTTCGGGCGATGGTATGTAGTCGGATAGCCTTTTGACGAGCACAGCCTGAAGCTCGGAGGGCGTGAGTCCGGCGGCCTGCACGTCGCTCAGAAGCGGCAACGAGATCTTTCCGTCCGGCCTCACGGGCACGGTCCGTGTGAGCGCGTCGTTCTTCCAAACGGAGATGTTCAGGATGTCCTCGGGCCCAATGCGGTACGCGTCCGGGGCGCTGGCTTCGCCCCTCGGCGTGTCCGACTTCTGCCCTTGAGCGTCGGAAGTCCCGGCAGTGATCAGGGCCGACATGAGGAGCGCGCCGCCGACGACGGAGCACGCGACGGGATGCTTCATGACGGTGAGCCTCACGTGGCCGACCGGGCTGACGATCTCTCGCTGTCGAGCCCGGCCTCCTTGATTTTGTAGAGCAGGGCGCGGTAGCTGATCCGCAACGCCCGCGCGGCTCGCACGCGATTCCAGCCGGTTTCCGCGAGCATCTTCTCGATCGCAGCCCGCTCGGCGGCCTGCGACGCGCGTCGACCGATCTCCTTGAGGGATGGTTCGGGAGCCGGGGCAGAGGGATGGGGTCGCGCGCGGTCTAGGATCGCCTCCGGCAGATGGATCCTGGTCAGAAAAGGATCGTCGAGAACGATCATGCGCTTGATCAGGTTCTCGAGTTCTCGAACATTCCCGGGATACCGGTGGCGCGCGAGGCGCTCTATCACCGACTGGTGGATCGCGAACCCCTTGCGGCCGTAGAGCCTCGCGTAACGCTCGACGAAGTAGTTGGCCAGATCGGGGATCTCGGTCGCGCGCTCGCGGAGCGGCGGAACGAACACGTGGATCACGTTGAGGCGGTAGTAGAGATCCTCACGGAATCGGCCTTCCGCGACCGCTCTTTCCAGGTCTTGGTTCGTGGCGGCCAGGACGCGGACGTCGACGCTGAGGGTCGACTTGCCACCGATACGCGAGAACTCGCCGTCCTGCAGGACGTGGAGAAGCTTGGCCTGCAACGCTGGGTGAAGGTCGCCAATCTCGTCCAGGAAGATCGTTCCGTGGTGAGCCGCCTCGAACTTGCCGATCTTGAGCTTGTGAGCCCCTGTGAAGGCGCCGCGTTCGTAACCGAAAAGCTCGCTTTCCAGGAGCTCTCGCGGCATGGCCGCACAGTTGACCTTGACGAACGGCCCGGCGAGACGGGAGGAAAAGTGATGGATCGCACGTGCGACCAGTTCCTTGCCGGTACCGGTCTCGCCCGTAATGAGCACGGTGACGTCGACGCGGGCCGCCTCCCGGAGAATCTGGCTCGCTTCCAACATCTTCGGGCTTGACCAGAGCGCCATCTCCACACGGATCCTCGCGCCGTTCTGCTCGAAGGCGACCGCCTGGACCGGCGGACGGACGGGCGGGTCGAGGGCTTTCTCTGGTAGGGCCTTCTCGAGTTCGTCGAGGCTCACCGGCTTGTGTAGCACTGCTTCCACCCCCAACCCGGCGATGCTGGCGCCGTTACCGTCACCATTGGTCACCGCGATGACGGGTCCCGAGTTCCCGCCTTCGGCCTTCAGTGACCGGATGGTCGCCGCCTCGACGAGGCCGATCCTACTGAAATTGATCAGTGTGACGCTAAACGGGCCACTTGCCAGCGCCCGGAGCGCCTCCTTCACCGAGGAGACCTCGACGCACCCGTATCCGCGGACTTGGAGAAAGCCGAGGATTTCCGGCTGGATCGCCTCATCGATTTCCACGACGAGCGCACGGCGGTCGATCTGGTCACGCATCGCACAGGGGAGAATGGCAAGCGCGGTGCCAGCGGCGTACTTCGACCCGGGGTTACACGATATCTTACGGATCTTTCACATGGATCCTTTGCTGGGCTCGCGCAAGGCGATGCACACTATGCAGCATCTGAGCTGGGTAGTTTGGGACCCACTGTGAAGTTTCCTACACAGTTCAGAAATGAAAGAGTGGCGTTAATTCCGGAAAAATGTTGACGATTTCGACTCACTGCAATGAATTTCCGATCAACCCGGGCCCGCGCGAACGGTCAAGTCCCGGGGCCGCTGGATAATCGAGACGGCGACGCACTCGCGGTCGGCGCAAGGCGCGGAAGAGCCGCTCGAGGAGATTGGTCGCCCCATCTACTCGGCTCCGTGTGAACTGCTCTGCATAGCGGAGGTCCCTCGCGCACGAGAACCGCTGCGCTCAGTGCTGCGCGAAGGCCAGCGCCAGGGTAAGAGCCATCGAGTTCGAAGGGCTTAGGCCGGGAATCCGACTATCACTGCGCAGATCGCGAGGCGCGAGTTACCAGAATCTACACAATCCTAGGCAAATCCTTTCAGTTTCCCGCGGTCAGTGAGCACGACAGGTGATCGTAAAGCTCTTTATTCCGGAAATATTCACCGGCTCGTGTGCACTGGCGTACCGCTTGCTATTTAGATGTGCCACCTCGCGACGGCCGGACCCGATCTTGAGCGAACTACGCGCCTTCTGTCCCTTGGCCGGCGGGGGATGGCTTGTCGAAGAGTCGGTATTTCGCTTTCTCGTCGACTTCGAGATCCAGAAGGCCCAGCGCCTGCGCTACAGCGTGTCTCTCGTTTGCTTGGTCGTCGAGCCAACGTCGACCGGAAGTGGGGAGGCGGCGCGACCTTCCCTAACTGAGAACATCAGACGCTACATCCGCGGCACGGACGCTGTGGTGTCGTCCACTCAAGGCTGGCTGGGCCTCCTCCTCATCGACGCGGACACGGCCCACCTGCCCTTGATCCTCGACCGATTGGCGGGCCGTCTCGGGCTCGCCGTATGGAGCGCCGGCGGCTCATGCTATCCCAGAACGGCGGCCATGGCGGAGCAGATGTTCCGTCAGGCCGTCGATTTGCTAGGCCGTGCGCGGGAAGAGGGTGGAAACCGGCTCTACGTCGGGTCCTGAGAGCGGTCGCGACGCGCGATGCGCGCCAGCGCATCGCCGAAATGCTTCAAGACCTCGGGCTTCTCCACGATCTCGGTGACTCCGAGTCGACGAATCTCGGCGAGCTCGCCCTGGGTCGCGAGACCCGTCATGATGATGACCGGCAAGTCGAGATCGGTCGACCGGATCTTTCGGAGCACGCCGACCCCGTTGAGGGTCGGCAAGCGCACGTCGAGTACAACCGCATCTGGGCGTTCGCGCGCGAGATATGCGAGACCGTCCTCGCCCGTGTGCGTGATCACAGTTTCGTGACCGTCGGCCGCGAAGGCGTCCGCAAGCACCTCGGCCACGTGCTCGTCGTCCTCGATCAACAGGAGCCTCATTCGCTTTGTCCTCCGTTGATCCTCCAACATCCTATCACCCTGCGATTAGGAAAATATTTTCCACGTGACAGGTTGCATAGGTAATGGCATACTCAGGCTCCCTTTGGAACGAAAGGTACCAAATTTCCGGAAACAATAGAAATTTCGGGGGTTTAGGTGATCGCGGATCACATCGAACCAGCGGAGTGGCCGTTGGCGCAGCAACGAGATGTGAAAGATATCGTCGACCACCCTCCTCTGTTCGACGGCCATTCGCGGATGCGGGAAATCCGCTCCATAATCGAGAGCATCGCCGATACCAACACGACAGTGCTGATCAGGGGTGAGAGCGGCGTGGGCAAGGACCTGATCGCCCGTGCCGTCCACGCCGCGTCGACCCGCCACCACGGGCCCTTCGTCAAGGTCAACTGCGCAGCGATCCCGCAAGGGTTGCTCGAGTCCGAGCTCTTCGGCCACGAGAAGGGCGCCTTCACCGGCGCGCATCGGCGCAAACCCGGCCAGTTCGAGTACGCGAACAAGGGGACGATCTATCTCGACGAGATTGCCGAGCTGCCCCTGTCGCTCCAGGCCAAGCTGCTCCACGTGTTACAGGATTTCCGGTTCTCACGCGTCGGCGGCAACGGAATGATCGACGTCGACGCGCGCGTGATCGCCGCGACGAATCGCGACCTCGAAGCCGCGATGCCCCGAGGTGAGTTCCGTGAGGATCTTTACTACCGACTCAACGTCGTCGAGATTCGGGTGCCCCCCCTGCGGGAGCGCCGTGACGAAATTCCGATCCTAGCCGCGTATTTCCTGGCCAAGTTCAACGCCCAGTATGGCCGGCAGAAGCATCTGTCGCCAGAAACGATCGCTCGGCTCCGGGAACATCCGTGGTTGGGCAACGTGCGTGAGCTGGAGAACGCGATTCGACGTCTGGTCGTGCTCACGGACGGCGAGCAGGCGGTCGAGGCGCTGGTCACGCGTCGCCGGAATGAGCCCGTCGAGGCGCCACGGCCGGCGATCACGGAGAGCCTGCGGGAGATCGCGCGCCGCGGCGCGCGCGAGGCCGAGCGCAATGCGCTGGGCGAGGTGCTCGACCGCGTGCACTGGAATCGCGCCGAGGCCTCGCGCATTCTCAAGGTCAGCTACAAGACGCTGCTCAACAAGATCAGCGAATGCGGACTCGAGCCGCCTTCGCGTCGGGATCGCTAGACCGCCGATTTCTCCCATCGATGCGCAGGCCGCTGTGACCGCGGCGCCGAAGCGCACCTGATGCCGGGTGTCGCGCTCAGGGCCCTGACGAAGCGCTACGGCGACGTCGCCGCCGTCGAAGGACTCTCGCTGGATGTCGAGCCCGGCGAGCTGGTCTCCCTGCTCGGCCCTTCGGGTTGCGGCAAGACTACGAGCTTGCGCCTGGTCGCGGGCTTTCTCCAGCCCGAGGCCGGCGAGATCTGGGTCGGCGAACGGTGTCTCTCCTCGCGCTCGCGCATCGTGCCGCCCGAACGGCGGCGGATGGCGATGATCTTCCAGAGCTACGCGCTCTGGCCCCACATGACCGTCGCGCAGAACGTCGCCTACGGTCTTCGGTTCAAATCAGGAATGCCCCGGGCCGATCGGGACCGACGAGTTACCGAGATGCTCCGCGTGGTCCAGCTCGCCGGCTACGAGCCGCGCTATCCGGGAGAGCTCTCGGGAGGGCAGCAGCAACGGGTCGCGGTCGCCCGCGCGCTCGTGGTCGAGCCTGAGATCCTCCTGCTCGACGAGCCTCTGAGCAACCTCGATGCAAATCTCCGCGAGGAAATGCGGTTCGAGATCAGACGTCTGCACGAGGCCTTCGGAATCACGACGCTCTACGTGACCCACGACCAGGCCGAGGCGATGGTGATCTCGGACCGGGTCGCGGTCCTGCACCAGGGCCGCGTCGAGCAGGTCGGCACGGCCGAAGATCTGTTTCG
>Ga0137397_10001974_pt1 | contig 14334 bp, 19 predicted proteins | sample czorhiz116metaG_FD_106658 | JGI IMG/M metagenome (GOLD analysis project Ga0137397, IMG submission 106658) | Vadose zone soil microbial communities from Angelo Coast Range Reserve, California, USA - czorhiz1.16 metaG | ecosystem: Environmental > Terrestrial > Soil > Vadose zone | place: USA... | reverse complement strand
CTAGTATTGGCACTGACTCCGACAATGGCACTGTGGCTGACGTCGGAATTGGCACTGGCACTGACAACGGCACTGGCACTGACAATGGCACTGGCACTGACAATGGCACTGGCACTGACAATGGCACTGGCACTCGGTGGCGCCTGTTCAGCGATCAGTGTCTGATGCTCCACAGTTTGCACCAGTAATATGCTTGGTACCTGCGTCACGCGCTGATCCTCTGGACTTTGGTCGGGTTTTGTCCCTGGGGAGAGCTCGGAGGTTGCCAGTGGCTGCTGCCCCTGACCCTGGATGACTCGGAGGGGCTGCAGTGGGGAGTGAGATTCGGATTCGAATGTGCCTTTTCTTGCTTGTCTACCAATGCGTGTCTCGTCTGGTGGCATGAAAGGTGGCGGCGCAGCCGCAAAGACAGACGCCAAGTTTGAGCGACGTGCTGCGGAAGAGTATGATAAAAACTCATCATCAGCTAGATATTCTCATCATGAAGACGTCACAATCAAACGCCCCACATTCACGGAGCCTAGGAATATGGACCGTGGAAAAATGATGGGCCTTCTGTACTGAGCTATACCGTGACATTGTCTTGGGGGTCGCCACCAGTGGTCGAGTGTTACGACATAGATCCTTGCTGGTCGTACTATTTCCACCCCAAGTCCCACTATGGCTGCGGATTCGTACCGGTGTCGTTACGGCGCGGGGACGAACTCCCAGGTTCAACAAAGAATTAGAAGCGGCGAGAAGCATGGTGGAAAGTGAAATCAGGTCGAAGATTTATCAAAGTCATGTATCCGAACGATTCCATCTCGAACCGGTCAATTGTAAACGGTGCGGTGTAGGTTCGAGTCCGTGGCTTTCGTGAAATGACGAATGTCAAGGAGCTTACCAGTCGATGTTAAAATTGTCAAGCCTATGACCTATCACCCTTGTCAACGGTGAGGGTTTCGACTCGCCGCGCGTGTAGGGAAATAGAGGGCACCGTGGCGAGCGTACGCCACGAAAAGGAGAATATTGGAATCATTCATAAGATTCTGAATAGCTAGAGTACACGGACGTTCTTAACCGGTAGCCGCTCGGCGTATACCAATCTGTTAGTTTGTTAGGTATCGTTTAGTGTGCGACAAGAACCGGGTATAGTGAAAAATTTGCATAACAGTTCACCGCCTCTCACGGACAAAGAAGTGCAACACGACGAAGCTCGAGGCCGTAAACGTGACGAAGAATATGCCGAGAAGTGATATATTTGGCCACCAGAACGACTGTGCGCGCAAACCGAACGTGGAGAGGATCGTAGCAGCGGGGACGTCGAGTTCGACTCCGTACTATGTGTGTGGATCAAATTAGTGCGACACCAGGGGGGAAGGACTGCTAACCTTATCTTCCTTCAATTGCAAGAAGCGAAGCTCGTTGACAGCGAGCGCTTCGAACGCGGCATGGAAGAACGAGATTGTATGTAACCATTGCAACCAAGGCTTGACTTTAGATCGGTTGATCAGGAGACCTGTGAATAGCAGGCTACGTGACACAAATTTAGTGCTTCCGGTATCGCTGTAGATGGGGAGCGCGCTCACTTGAACAACATGACCATCGTGCCTATGAGACTCGCGACGCTCGTATTCGCACAAGCAATAGAGATGAGCAAGATGACGCTCGCCGTGGTCAGGTTGAAGAGTACCAGGGTGAGGATGAACTTCCAGAAGGCTGCCACTGTCGGGACAAAGCCAACGAGGCCATACACAATACCTCCGAAGAGGAGCGGCGGGACAACGCGGAGTGGAAGGATGTCGAATAGAACCTAGGCAAAAGCTGTCACCAAGCAACTCACGGCTCACAGGAGAGGTCAGACACACCTTTGATGTGAAGTAAGTGAAGGAAGAGTAGTATCCGTTTGATCTTATCAGCGTTCTCTGTAAGCATGAGTGAACGCAGCGATGAATACGGGGTCGCACCTTTCCCGCATGAAAAGGATCCGTTCATTAGCAAACAACCCGAGACTCGACAGGCATGAGAAGCCAAACAGAGCCAGCGTGAAGAAGAAAACACCTGGTGATGGAAACATCAGCCGTCTCGCCATCTCATCACACATCACAAGGATCCCGCACCCAATCTATTTTGGAATCCTCCAATATCATCGGACACGCGGTGGTAGAACAATCCACAAAGCACTGCGGTATCGGGATGAGCAAATGGCCACGTCATCAATAGCCAATCAGACTCACGTGCCGCTGCAATAGACGCCGAATACTGGAACGCTAATAGTGCCGGATCGCGGTACATATTCTTGAAGGCTCGGCCGCTCAAGATCCTGAACTGAGTCAACCACGTCGCACGCTTGCGCCCACGCAACAGTGTGCTCTCAACCGTCACGTCCGGCAACTCCTCACTGCCGTCGGGCCCTTGTGCGGGGTGCGCGACTGAGTGGATGTCCGCGCGTATAGCAGCCGCAACGTCGCTCGTGGCATAGGAGTCGACCAGTGCTGCGATGTGTGGCATGAGGATTGGCCCTAGCTCGCTGCCGTGTGCAGTGCTGAGTGAGATGACTTCGAGAAGCTGCGATGTCTTGCGCCGCAGGAAGCCTTCGCCGGCTCCATTACCATTGCCATCACGGCGTATTTGCAGCTCCGTTACATCATCAGCCGTGTTTAGGGACAGCCCCCCGCTTGGGATATGCGTAGGTAGTCCGTACTCCTCGTCACGTAATGAGGCAGATGCCGTCACGTCTCCAGTCGGGGAGGTTATGCCAGTAGAGGAACTTGCAGAGCCTTTGGCTTCCTTCTCGACAGATGCGGTGACGTCAACTAAAGAATCCTTTAATAGATGGTATTAAATGATAGAAGAGGAGAAGCTTACTAAGATAATCCGCAATATTGAACCCTGGAGGGCAATGCTGTCCGATAGAGTCGAAGTATGGCTGACATTTAGCAAATTCACCAGCATAGACAAGGCGGCCTTGAGCGAGGAGTACGAGTTGATCAAAGAGCGCAACTATGTTGCTACGAGGTTGATGAATTGTGAAGACGACAGTGCGATTATAGTTGCGCGCAAGAGATACTAAACATTCGACGACGTTATAGGCATTGTATGCATCCAGGCCTACGAAATCTGTTATGAAGAAGACACATCAGTATAATACAGGGGACATACCGCTAGTAGGTTCATCAAGGAACAAAATCGATGGGCTAGTCACGAGTTCGCATGCGATTGATACGCGGCGCTTCTCTCCTCCAGAGATAGAGCGATGACCTGAACGGTCTCAATCAACGAGTAGCGAAAGATGGCTGAGGCACGCACCTGAATCCCCGATACGAGAATCTTTGATTCCTAGAATCCCTAATTCATTCATCGTCTCTAGAGTTCTGAACTGCTTAGCCTCTATGCTCATATCTCGCGGAAGCCTCAGGAGCGCAGAGTATAGGATGGTCTCATACACCGTGAGCGTGCTCATGAGTGTATCTTCCTGGTCCACGAACCCGATGACTTTTCTGAAATCCTGATCGGAGACTTCACGGCCATTTACAAGAGTCACTCCTCCAACGACACCACGCTTGCGTTTACGCGCTAGAATGTCGAGGAAGGTCGACTTGCCGGCACCGGAGGCGCCCATGATCGCAAGAATCTGACCAGGACGTACAGAGCCCGTGATGCCCTCGAGAATTGGACGGCCAGTGAGAGTGTAGGAAATATCAGAAAAATGGAGCACTGCTGGGACATGGTCGGCCATGAGTTGCGAGACCTCAGCTTCAGGTAGGCGGATCGCTCTGATGTCGGAATTGCGCGCGCGGCCAGCGTACCAGAGCGCTTAACGAAATCGGCAGCTTAGCAAGGGAGGAACAGACGAGACGTTACATACCTGCCGAAATCAAAACGGCAGTTAGACCGGCCCCGGCAACACTCAGTGCGATCCATCGAGTGTTGTTCGGTTTGGGCGGCATCTGAAAAAGTGAATATTCACGACGGGGTTGAAGCATGGGACCTCGAGCACGTACAACGTAGCCAGGAACTTGACTGTAGTGCAAGCATTCGCCACCTTCACATGTCAGGGAAATATAGTTATCGCCGAAGATGTCATTGATCAATTGATTCATCGCTGGCTCTTCAAACTTGCAGCCGGCGCCCGTCTTGCAGCTAAAAGTAGTAGGTCCCTTGATCTCCTCCTTCAAAAAGTCCCCAATATCTGACCTTGTTTCAACACCGAGTCAGTGCCAGAGAATCGAGTACGAACCGACGCTGCCATCTTCGCCGCAAATGAATCGTCCTGGAACACAGCTACACTTCATTTTCTTGCATTGGTATGATGTGGTATTGCTGTCGTATCCTGGTATAACTTCTGTCTCACATGTCTCGAGCGCGCAGTAGAACGATTCGACCTGGGCAGTCCAAAACTGAAAGTCGCATGTCGCATCTGTTTTGTCGCAGCTGAAGGTGACCTGAGGAGGACGGCCCGGTAACATATCGAGGATTTTGCGATCTGCATTTCGAGTTTCAAGGAGAGCCAAATACAGAGATGGTGATACGCGTACTAGTAACATCGCAAAATTGGTGGTTGCTAAAGACAGTCTGACCACCTTTGTAGCAAGTCATATTTACTGAGTCCGCCGCATCTAGTGACGTTATGTCGCCGCGGATGGGGAAGTTTGCACAGGCGCTGTCGGTTTGGCAAACTAGAGAAGAATCAGACAACAGCAGATTGATTGGAGCGGGCAGACATGCCGTTGCAGTTTATTCCACTCCAACCCTCCTTGCATTGGCACTCCTTTCCCCCTTCACGTAGGTGCCGCTCACTTCCATCCGCCAGGGAGTCACATTCTGCGCATACATGAGACCAGATTTCTGAGGACCCCTGGATACAGACACCTACGTGGCGTCAAGCAGTCGATACCTCCCCACCCAGGCGGACAGTTACACTGGCCATTATACGGATCGCATTCTCCGTATTGACCGCATGTAAACGCAGGAAGCATGCAGTTGAAACAGGGAGGACATTTCCCTGTCCGAAGGGAATGGATTAGAAGCAAAGACTTGTACTATAACGTGGGAATACCTCTTGAAGGTGCGAGATTGTCGAGGGCCTATCGGGGTCCTTTTGGTCAGGATGGAAGGCAACAGGGATATGTAAGCGACGTACGGACAAGTGGTAGCTCGAAACAGTGTGGTAGGAGCTGTTGCCACTCTTTGCTTTGGCATCTACGGTTGATAAGAGCCAAAGAGCGAGTAGTGCCCCCCTTGGCTTGAGAAACATGGATGATACGAACACGAACAAATAAAGAAAGTGGAGGGTCAACAGGTGATGCCGGTGATGATGAGTCGTCGCGTAAATCCCGGAAATGCCCGGTCCGCTTATGGAGCCGGAGAGGGTTCCGCTGGCCGAGAGCAACCGAAATGGCAACCAACTCCTGCTCAGTGCTCACCAGTGGAAGAACACGCTGTCGATCTGATGACCTTGCTGCTCGATGTTCTCCTTTATATCGTCGCATGGGCGCATGTGCTGCTCGCTCCGTACACCAAAGTAGAGGAGAGCTTTACTCTTCATGCCATACATGACCTCCTCTTTTATGGTGGCCATCCTGATGCGCTTCAGAAAGTGAGTCTCCAACAACGTCATCGTCTAGCGCCTCTCATTAGGTGGTCCACCCTTGCTCAGTTTGACCACAAAGTCTTTTCTGGGGCCGTACCCCGCTCATTCGTGGGCAGCATAATCATCGCTTGGCTCTCTAACTATGTCACCCGACTCGCGAACGACCTCTCCCTCGTCACTTCAAAATTCGATCTCCAAATAGTCAGTTCGTATTATCCCTCTGATTTCTTAGTTGCCGCAACTAATGCATACCAGTTCGTCTTACCCTTGCGAGCATAAATGCCCAAGGACTTTGCTTTCTACGACGCGCGGTCGCGCGCCGTTTCGGACGTTCGACCTCCCTCCTTTTTACCCTCATCACAGTTACTCAATTTCACCTACCATTCTGGATGGGGCGTACGTTGCCCAACATGCTCGCGCTACCGTTCGGTGAGACATACCCTCCTGCTCTCTATCACACCGCCACTCAATTCATCAACTTTTAGTCAACCTCGCATTCTATCTGCTATTAGACCGCGGGACCCGGGCAGCTCGAACCTCGACCACTCGAGCCTCTTGGGCTGTCGCGCTGTTGACATTTTCCGCAGTAGTGATCCGCGTAGAAATTGCCGGTCTTCTGGGTCTTCTCTCAATTCAACTATTGTCGAATGGCTCCCTCTCTCTCACGCGACTCGTCAAGATTGGCATTATTTCCAGCCTGGTTTCCGTTGGTATGACGTTTTAATCTGCCTGTATCCACCCAACATTCATATACGCTGGTCCCGTAGCGCTGACTGTTTCGATCGACTCATACTTCTGGGACCAATGGCCTCTCTGGCCCGAGTTTTCCAGCATTTATTTCAACGTGTATGAAGGAAAAAGTACCGATTGGGGCGTTAGTATTCCCTCAACTCTCCTTGCATCATCTCATCCTTAATCCATGTAGGTGTCTCCGTTCTGGACCTATTTCACGAGCTCCCTCCCGCGTCTTCTAATGGTTAACGTAGTGTTCATCGTATTTGGTTTCGCTCGCGATGCCCGGATCCGGTCTCTTGTTTGGCCTGCATTCGCCTTTGTGTTCCTCATGAGCTTCCTTGGACACAAAGAATGGCGTTTCGTCGTGTATGTCGTACCAATGTTGAACATTGCCGCAGCACATGGTGCCCAGGGCCTGTACGCCCACCCTTTTTTTGCAGTTCAAGTCTAAATGCTAAACATAATGCGAAATAGCGCCCGCCAACGCAAGGGAACCCTGCTGGGCTTGATCGCGTTTCTCGCGGTCATAGGCGCCCTGGCGCTCAACACCGCTGCGACTGTGCTCCTCACGCGCGCGTCGATGGCCAATTATCCCGGCGGCCACGCGCTCGCACGGCTGAATGAGCGACACGTGGAGTCATCCCGCGGTAGATAGACTATCCCTCCCACTTCCCTCTAGGGCTGATGATGGGCGCATCATGATAGTCCATGTCCACATCGCGAACCTCGCCGCCCAGAGCGGTGCATCGCTCTTTCTCCACACCCACGCGCCGCCATACCGCTCGAGCCTTGGCATCCGAGCGCCCGCCATCTCCGCTGCGCATCCGTGGATCTACAACAAGACAGAAAACCTCACACCAGCCGATGTCGCGTATGATTCTTCTTTCACTCACGTGATCGCCGAGAGCGGAGACGCACTGCCGACTGGGCGATGGGAACTCGTTGACGTGATCGACGGATGCCAGGGATGGAAAATAAGGAAGGACGTTTTGGAACTTGTGCGCGAGAGGGGGTTGGAAGGGCTACTGAGCGTGCTCGAGATGAAGAAAGCAAGTAAGCTGTGGATATTTGAGAAGCATGGGGGGTGATGTCGGTAATGCCGCGAAAGTATGTTTCTATAACTCATCATACTTCACCCTTTCAGGCTAATCGTACTCCTCTTTCGACAGCGTATGTGGACGCGGGTGTATAAAAGCAATAGCCATTAGTGGCGACCTCTTCGAACTGAGTACCAGTTGTAATCGTCAGGAAATCTGTTGATCATTGATTTGGTGGGCGCGTATTTCTAGCTGAAGTTCTCCACCCCATACGCTACGATAAGGGTTGGCCTTCTTACAACGTAGTTTGGAGGCTCTATGCTTATCTCTAATCCGCAAATCATTCGATTTATTGCCGTCTTCTCCTTGTACGATAAACAGCATCTTGAATGTGGTGATTATCGATTATGGCTGAATAGATTCTTTTCTTTTTTTTTTTTAAAAGGGCTTACCCTTGTCGGGGTGGTGCCGGCAGCAGGAGACGAACGTCAGCCCTGCCGGCGCTCTAAAGCCAGACCGTAGGTCTGGTTGTGAGAGAGAATGTGTTTACGCACACCCCTACTAGAGGGGTAGTGTGGGACGAGTCTCAGGCCCGTGGCTTCGCCACGGTTAAGGCTTAATGATAGATTTGGGTTTTAATATTTATGAGACATATAAGTGATTCTCAATCAAAAGATAAAGAACAATTGCCTCTCAAGATTATAACAGTATATACAATTTATAGTCTGTATGGCTCTCCAATAAGTTATCAGATTATTTTTTCTGATAACCCACTATGCAGCCATGCCTGCTCAAATACCCTCCTATTTCATATTAATACACAGATGGCATCAGGAAACCCTTCTATGATAATCAGAGGTAGCATGTGGATAATGTGGAATAAGTGTGAGTCGGTCAGTAGCAACCTTGTGAAAAGTGATGGAAAGGGAATAATCGAATAGATCATGATCATGCGCGTTCTCTAAGGGTGGCGAAGATGACATCTACAGACCTACTAGTAACACTTGCCACGAAGTTCAAGCCCCCCGTTCAAGATCTTCCCAAACTGCGCCTCGACTGAGACACCTACTAGTATCTCCCGCTCCCCGCTCTCCACGGAGCGGCAGTTTACATTGTAAGGATGGCCAGCATTGTAGCCTCGGAAATGAGCACCGCGGCCCACACCTCTTCATCGATTCATCCTTCACACAGTTCCACTTGTTACCTTCCCTTACCACTAATGTTCTTCTCGATTTCCTTACTTAGGACTGCCACTGGCATGTGCTCATTGGTGATTGGTCAACCACGATTTATTACCTCCTCCCCATTTCACTACCGCTACCTCTCTTGTTTCTGCCGCGCGAGCGTGTCGCCGGTGCTACCACATGGACATTCGACTCATCTTGCAGATCGCGTTCTCGGTTCATAGATAGTGTACGTATCCTCATTGTCAGTAGCTCTGGTGTATAAAAAGCATGCTCGGTCTCGCAACAGGGACTAGTGCAGTTTGAACCCCCGTCACGTCGCGTTAACCCCTTTCGAACTCACCGTCGGACCCATCGTAGTTTCGGCGCCTTACAACATCGCATTTGGTCCAAGGGCTCGAAATCTGCCCGAGTCATGTTTTGAGATGATCCAAGTTCCTTCCAGAATGGCCTGGGGAAAAGAGAGAGATAAGATCCCGATACTATCGGCGAAGTTAAGTGAAGCCTGAGTGAGATATCTGTAATGTTCAATTGACGATCGTTCCGATCTTGATGGGATAGAATATTATTGTATGCATGTAAACAGTGAACACAGGGCTCCGCCGAAGGCGCGCAGGGTATCTATCTCTTTCCGAGCTTTGAAATATGTTGGTCCGAGCCGTGGCACTGCAGATAATGAGGGGGAGAAAGCCCCCAAGTGGAAAAGGTGGAAAGGGCCTGTTTTTTGCGGCTAACGCTCTCGCCGTCGCCACAAAAAAAACATTGCTCTCGCACGTCCCCTTCCAGAGAACAAAAAAACGCTTTTCTCTGTGACATGTTGTATCTAGCTTTCCGCACGTCCACAATTGCTCACGTCCACACCTGCGCCGTATATATAAGTCGTTTTGCGCAAAGCCGTGTCTGCTCAAAACCCACGCCGTTTAAGCCCACCCGACCAGACTCCTCACTCGTTGCACACTAATAACAAGGCCTCTAAAACACGCACACCATCTTATCTTGTTAACAAATGGAACCGTTACCTTTCCTCCCCGCGTCGCAACCTACGACGTCCACTCCTTCATTCGTCTTCCCGCAGTCACTTCGGGGGCCATCGTCTCTTGAACTGCCGCCCAGCTCCCAACATCGTCTCCCTGACGCGACAAACTTCCTGGGCTTGAGGCTCCCCTCAAACACGTTGAGGGTCTTGGGGGAGAGCCAGGCCTCCGGGCGACTATCCGAACTGTTCAACGGCCCTGCTGGTCAGCCCGTCAGAACGGCGAAGACGGTTGCGGCGGCAAAACATAAGACAGTGCGATTCGGCTCCCAGCCGAACATGTGGAAGGCTGGGAGTGCGTCCACCTACCCCCGGGGGATGCCGGCACCCAGGCAAGTTTCACAATTGGCTGAGGTTGCCCAACCCAAGCCACCTCCCGTCAAGGCCCGCGCGCGTCGCGTCGCCCGAGCAGTCAGATCCAGAAAGGCTACGACCGAGTTTTCCCACCAATCTGCGACCACCACGCCGTCCTGGAGGGACGATCAGCAGAGTGCATCGCAAGGAACATATGTTTCAGTTAGCGCAGCACAAGCAGCAGCACCTCAAGTTGAGGCAACACCAATTTCCACGCATGCTGGACCATCTGCCATTGCGGAGCCATCTGCTGCATCATGGAGGGAGGGAGAGCACGGAGAAGGCAAGTCAATGCCGGACTGGGGGCTGGATTCGTGGGCGACTGCCACGGCTGCCCAGATTTCGCACCATTGTAGGCTGGATAGCCTGCCCCTCGACCTCATCGAGCAGGTCCTGCCAAGATTCAGGGCCTACTTAAAGGAGTCCGGGCACTCCGCAGGCGCCAAAACTTGCCAGACCAGCACAGCACAAGTTCCAGCGCCAGACGCGCCGCCGCTTCCCCAGGATCCATGGCCGCCAAGTGTGGAGAGGTCCGAGTTACTTCCAGTCGCACAGCTCCCTGCGCCGTTCCATGCGCCCGTGCACCCCCCACCATCCTTTCCGACGCAATACCCTGTAACGGCGCCGACGACGGTGGCACTCGGGACAGAAGAGTCCTCATACGATCCTGAATTGTGGAGCATGATGGACTGCTCCACATGGGCACCTGAACCGGAGCCATCCACAATGGCGGAGCCTGTGCTAACGTATGAAGAGCTGGAAGCTCTTCGCGAGGAAATAGAGCGGTCCTTGTGTCTTCCTTCAAACACACATTTCTCCACTGAGCTGGCGCAGGGCGCAGGGACGGGCGGCATTTGGACGGGTGGCCTCGATTCTGGCCGCTTACTTGACGGCTGGCAGGGCTGGGACGAGCTTGGATGTCCTGATAATATGTAACGCGTCGTCGATGAGCTGTCACATAGATAATCTAATTGTTTACGTAAACTCGCTGTCAATCTTTGCAATGTGAACCTTCCCTCTGCGCACCGTTAATAATTATATGTGACATGTCCCAGCGGGACTTCGCTCGTTGGAGCGCGCTGCACACAGACTGGCCGTAACAAGCCTTCAGCTTTGGGACATCTAGGTTTTCAGGCTAAAGTCAATGTGGGGATGGACTGGTGCACGGCGCTCGTGCTCAAGATATCAACTATATTCGCGTAAAATGATCATCTGTTCTCACCGCTGCAACCCGGGAGGCTTCACTTACCACCCATGGCACGCTCGCGCAGATTACTTTCGGTAATGCCTCCGCTCGTCTCGAGCAGAAACCTCTTTCCCTCCCGGACTCCGCACTCGCGCAAGCGGCATGCGACTGAAGCGAACTCACTGCCCTCGATGTTGTCGAGCATGACGACGTCGGCCGCGGCCGCAATTGTTTCGTTTGCCTCATCTTCATCCCCCACTTCGACATCCAAGCGAAGAGCAAAGCACCCACTTTGCGTGCGCGCAATCGACCGTGTCACAGTACTGCGGCCGTGCGAAACGATCACGAGATAGATGAGGTGAATCACAAAATCTTACCGGCGATTAGATGCAATCCGATTGTCTTTGAACATGATCATGGGCCCGAGAGGTCGAATCGACGTGGATCGATGCCACTGACGAGCATGCCGTACTTTCAACATGCCGAAATCCTTCACAAAAAATTGTAAGTATGGATTCAAGCCAGAGAGCTGTGCATGTATACCAGGCGTTGTCTTGCATGTGCCTGCGATTATCCCGCGGAAGCCATGGCTCTCAGCCACTTCTTTGATGCGCTTGGAGCTGTTACATCTGATGAGTTCAAGTTGTCGACCACAACGCAAAGAGTCCAAAGACCGCCCGGGCCCCAGACATACGCAGTAGCAATTCCGCCGCACCGGTAGATTGAATGCCATACGCTCATCCAGGAGCGGATACCAGGCTCTTCCAACCGTCGCGATATCGATATCTTTAATGGGTTCAAGCCCGTCACCCTCCGTGACGTGTCGACTATTTGTGATCCGACAGGAGTCACAGGACGAATGATGCAGGCGATAAGACAATTTGGTATGAAAGGCAAGACCATCCGATAAGAAGACATTTTCGACGAGGAGACATAACTGACTCTTGAAATGTTGGGGAAAACGGGAGGTCATGATGAAGTGATGAAGGTCAGTTGAAACGTAATATTCAGTTGATACGCTTTCAGGTTCTGGTCACATGACGGAGTCATTGCCGCATACACTGGCAGTACTGTCGTAGTACAGTATCCTGTTCATGGATCTCGTCTTAATCATTAATCATTGCTTTACATCAAGGCCAGGTACCTCTTTCTGACAGCAGACGCTAGACTTTGCCAAATACAGCCAAACGATGTTGAGATTTGGGCCCCTCTTATAACTGTTCACACTCGCTCGCCAGCAATACATCCAAACTACCTATCATGATGCCATCAGGCTCTTGTTCCTATACAAAAATTTCTACGCCACCGATCTCTGGACCTCCAATATTTTTTGTGGACCAATCTATCGTCTCATCCCCGGCCCACCCATCGACTCGGTCGCCGTTGCAAGCATTCATTATGATGAGTTTGGCATATTCCTCGTTTCATACGTCCCGAAAGGTTCGGATTTTTCCTTGTCTCTATTTAGCCCATCTCACGTTGATAGTCGTCGGCTCATGTAGTCAGCACCCCGTCGACCGCAAGACAAAAACGTATGGGCCTTAGTAACCAGCAGTTGCAAGAACCGGGCACAGACGGCTACGAAGAATTAATCAGGCGAAAGGCCAACTCGAATACAACAAGGTTCTTCCTTTCTTTCTGGGCAGTGCCATGACTCACGATCCGCCCTAGTTCCCTTCCTCCACGCCCAAGCAGAATTCCATCCGAAGAGAAACCAAGCTCGTCAGAAGCTTTCGACTCTCCCCTCTCCTTGCTTTCAAGGTCTGTGTAGCGATGTCCGGTATGAACTCGGTCGTCGGTATCCAGAGTGCAAGAAAGGGGTGACAGTGTTGTCTTTTTCATCCGCTTGGTAGCCAACTCACCACTGGCAGTCATCATTTTCGTAGCCCTCCGACGCTTTACTGATTAGTGTCTCAACGTATGACAACTCACTTTCTTCAGATAACCTCAATGCTCCGGGCGACCGTACCAGGGACTGGACTACACCCAACCACTTCGACAGCACCTCTAAATACCCCACAACTGCCAACTGATGGGCCACCCGCAAAGTTATCTACAACTCCCCTGAGCAGAGGGAAGTGGTGATAACGAGCGCATCGATCACGAACTTGAAACGGGTCTTCCGTTGTCATCAGACCGAGAATTGGCGAAAGGAGCTGTCGTGGCTAATGCCTCTTTTTATTTACCTACGCCTTATCGAAGTACATATGACGATACGCCAGGGGTTAACATAGACCTCTGCAACAGAAGAGATGTACTAAGGATAATGCGATAATGATCAAATGACGTTCAATTAGACCCAGGCTGAGGTCACGGTGGATTTGCCACGAAGTAAGGATGCTCAGGGAACATCGACATCGTTTCGAGGTATTCCTGAAGTGAAAGTAGAACAGTGATCACTTGCCATGTTTTACTTTGACTTCAGGAAGACATCAAAACTTCTGGAAAAGAACAGAAGGAAAAAAAAAAACAGAACCAAGGCAACGCACCATGCCGTAGTCAGTCGTACTAGTGTATTAAGCCATATAAAAATGAATCAGTATGGCCTATCGCTACTTTGACTTCAGTAACACAGCACATTGGAGGGTCGAGGAACGTCAAATATCAAAATACTGGTCGTTTCGGAGTCGCAACAATTTCGTCGAGATGTCGACAGTGACGGCAAACAGACCGCTATTTGCGGAGAACTTTCAACATCCCACCTCAGGTGACTGATAATCGATAATCACGTTACCTCTCGCTCTTTTCCCGCTCCGCCTGCAGGCGAGTGTCATCGTCTGACTGACGGAGAATTCTTATAGCCGATGGTACGTTCTTCCTTCCTTCTGCCTACGATACTCATCAACCCTTTGGAAAATAGGACAAGAGTTGCCACGTACCGCCATCGGCAGTCTCCCCGATGGAATGTTCGTGGAAATATTTGATTGGCGTCGACTGATTGACGAACATGGTTGGAATTACCGACGTCGATGGTACAAGCCACTGCAAGTTTTGTCGGAGATGGAGGTATATTATGCTGCAGTAGGCATCCAGCTTCAAGCTACATTCCCTGTGCAACTATTCACCGCTACCTCTCCTCGTCAGTTATAACCTCGATCTTTTGGTGCCCCCTCACTCAAACAAGAGTTGCGTCTCGCGCCCCAGCACCCCAATTGTGTGCGTGCTATCTCCATCAGCCGTTGGTGTTATGGAGGTTCGGGATTACTCAAGGCACTCGACAAGGCCTTTCCGGT
>Ga0137397_10001973_pt1 | contig 14334 bp, 15 predicted proteins | sample czorhiz116metaG_FD_106658 | JGI IMG/M metagenome (GOLD analysis project Ga0137397, IMG submission 106658) | Vadose zone soil microbial communities from Angelo Coast Range Reserve, California, USA - czorhiz1.16 metaG | ecosystem: Environmental > Terrestrial > Soil > Vadose zone | place: USA... | reverse complement strand
CTCTCAATGACCCTCTCGTACTCCGTGTCTTCGTCTATGAAGACCTGGCCCTCATTCTGACAATCGTGCGAAGCGTTCGGTGCGATGTCGTCACTCGCAAATACAGGTGACTCGGAGAAAATGGCTGGATAATATTCGCTACGTCCAGCTTGTTCTTTTTTATTTCCCTCCAATTCATCGGCGTAATATTCTCCGCCGAAGCTCCCCGCGCTGCTGTCTTGCATGGTACCGAGAGCAATGGGGTCGCCCGGAGGAGCACAAGCGTCCGCAGGTTCACTATCACCGTAACCATTGAGAAAAGGTCTCAAATCTTCGCAGTTGTCGTCAGTGGGGTCCAAGCCATACTGATGAAATAATATGTTTTCTGGGGTGGACCTGAATTCGCGCCACCGCATCGACCTTCTATGAATCCCCGAACGGCGGTAGGTGACTCCAGGAACGTCGAGAAGAAGTGCGCGATCCACCGAGTCGAGTGAAGAAGTCTGAAGCACAGAAACGCGCTCCTCGGGGGAAGCGAGGGCCTTTTCGGTAGGTGATGCACCCATCGGAGATGCGGTCCGTAACAGATCATCCTGTTGGTCGACACTTGCTCCCCGGTAGACAAGATGTTCATCAAATTTCGTGTTATTATCTTCATCACTGTTGGGACGTGCACCGTGGATGCCCGGTAGTTTTCCAAGGGAATTATCTGCCAGGCGGGTCTCGGGCTGGGTAAACCCGGACTCGCGGCTATGCGGCAATGCAAAGTACCGGGAATGTGCGGATCTTTGTTCCGGGAGACATATGGTACTTCGCACAACTTGGGAAGCTGACTCCCAAGGACCAATAGTAGCTAGTTCCTCATGCGCATTTGAGGCGACCCCTGGAGTGGTGGTAGTAGGGAGCAGAGGGGAAATAGCCTTGGGATTCTCGTGGCGTTCTGCCAGCGGGGGGAAAGGCGCCTTCTCGCCATGTAAGTCGCTCTTCAGAATCCTACTCCAAGCAGCGGCTCGGATGTCCAGAAGTGCAGTTTCTGGTTTGCTCTTTACGGAGGCGACAGCGACATCAGAGGTCGTGCTTGGCATGCTGACATTTTCTTGTTCGATAACCCAAGAGGCCGATCGTGCTGGTGATCCTGATTTCATCGACACAACCTCCGAATCACCGTTCGGTTTAGTTTCACTGCCGCAGTCAGCCTTGCTCGCATGACTATTAGCCATCTCGTTGTCACACTGCGGAGAAGCAGCAGCAGGCAGGTATCGTTCAATGGACTCCTTTATCCTGATTGGAGTCTTCCGGAATTGAACGGCAGCCGATCTCTTCTTTCTCACAGGGGATGAAGACTGGTCATTGCTGGCTTTACCTCTTGATGGTGTTGCGGAGTTGCGGAGTTGCTTTTCCGGTGATTTCAACTTGGGAGGTTTCGGCGGGTTGAGGAATCGATCTTCAGAGAAAATGTGAGAGGGGAAGCCTCGTGAACAGTACCCGTAAGCGAGGGATAGATGACAAACACTATGATCAGACATACCTCTTTGTTTCGTGCGTTTCGACTCGTCTACTTTGATATTCGCGGAGGCTCTGCCCTTGTTAAATACACCGAAATTTGGTGGTGGTTCAATCTTCGCGAGATTAGATAAGATCATACTACAAACCAACCTTAGATGAACTTTTGCGTACCGTGAGTCTACTCTTTCCGACGCTGGCGGAAGAAAACCCGTGCATCAATGCGAGGCCAGCAGGGAGTTTTTGCTTTTTCTTGTTATCAGGGCCACTCTTTGCGCCGTCTTTGTTTTCCTTCTCGTCCCTTGTGTTTGCCTTGACTTCTCGTGGGTTCATGATCTCCCGCCTCGCACGCTTGCGTTCTCGTCGCTCTGCAAACCCTGTTATACAGTATCCGTGAGTTTCGGTGCACCGTTGAGAACGGACGAAAGAAAGAAGACATGCTCGCCAAATGCTCCTCATCAGTATCGCTTCGCGCACGGCACTCCTTGTTCGACGCTCCTGATCTCTTTGTCGTTGGCTTGTTTTCGGGCTTTTTCTGAGCCTTTGGTGAGACCGCTTCTCGAAAAGCTGACGTGGGCTTGGCCTTCCCCTTCCCGACTAGCTCCCGTGACTGCGGAGTCGGGTTGTTGGTAGATGAATTTGGATGAGGTTGGGAGGCCCGCCGATGGTTAGGCTCGGCTCGGACTCGGACGTTTTCAACCGCTCGAGGCCTGAGTACTGGTGTCTCGAAGCCAGCAGATGGCTGGTGTAGATGCATTTCGTCCTTTTCCGGAGTACTGATATCCCAGGATGCACGCACGGCGCGACCCTCGTTCGCTTGAGCCTTGGCGTACCTAGTTTGGGATGTGACGAATTCTTTCACTCGATTTTCCTGAGGAGTAACGAGCAACTCGAGGTTTGACGCATTTAAGACGGCGGGCTCGGATGGATGAGGAGGGTGCGGAATATTCAGAGATTCAAGTACCATGGTAACGAGGTAGGAGGACTCAGGTGGCAGCGGTAGTATGTGCAAAGTCCAAAAGAGGTAAACCATTTGCCTTTAATGTCAGGTACAAGTCTAATACGCAACGCCGACATTAGACCGAAAGTAAATCATGCGTCATGGACAAAACCATATAGCACCATACTTCTTAGGAGTGGTGGCACTTCAGTGTCCTGACCGTTTAGTACTGTCCATCCTTCAGGTCCAGGAATTAAGCATGCGTCCAAGTTGTCGCCACGTTGTGGCAGTGGAATAAACGAAGGTGCGTCTTTCGAGAGAAATATCGCACGTCGATGCTCTGGTAGTCTTACCGACGTTCGGGATCACTATAATAGGGTCATCGACTCACCGCATGGGTTGTCAATTTTGAAACGACGCTCGTTCGAAGGTAGTATAACATCGATTTTGGTCGTCATCTTACAGAGCTAAGCGAATTCTTAACTGCGCCAATGGATATTCGATTAACAAGACGCCACGCAAGGTTCGACAAGTTGTTCAGGACGTCCAGGCCTCGGGTTCTTGTCACTCATCTATCCTTGGTCGTCGAGATCTCGGGAATAGCGAATCTGCCATCAAGATTAGCGCGCCATCGTCGATGAATATGGAAATGCCGCCAAGAAACAGATAATAATCACGAATGGAGTATTGTGATGGACCACGACCCGAAGAGGCCATCTTAGGTCTGAACGCACACAAAACCATAAAGCCCCCGAGATGATTGTGAGACTATCCTTCAAGATAATCTTACAGGGATGCCGTACAAGGCACGCGTTAATTCTGTACCATGACGTAGAAGGGAGGCGCAGGCCGAGGTTGCCTGATCGAGGCGCGGGCATGTGAGCCACCTGATCATGAGGATACCTTGTAGGACGTAGAGGTGATAAGGATCAAGATGAGTACGATAGGGAATTCGCGATCGCACATGCCTGAATTGTGCATTGTGGGCATTCCAGCAGCAGGATGGATCACGCCTACCCATCAAGAACCTTGATACGAAGAATGAAACCGAATGAGCCCGCAGTGGCGTGTGACACCGGTATAACCTTTCACAGTAATATTGGCCCCTATCAGTAACTGAGGGTCGGGATATTTGGCTGGCTTGTCAGTGGCGTATCTAGGCACATCCTCAGAGTGCTTCTGGGAATTGTAGACTGTAGTGAAATTGTCATGTGAGATGGGCTTCCTGGTCAGAATTGTTGTTGGGCTTTGTCAGTCGACGTGCATCTGCACTTGCACACTCGAAGAGCGCTTGATAGGGCGATATCGACATCAGAATTATAGATCCGAACGACGTCGAAGGTCAGCCGTAAATTGGGACTGTACGGAGCAAAACCCGTCTTGGAAATCTCACGGTGCTAGTCATAAAAGTAAACAGCGACACTGTATAACGAACAGAACAACAGAGGTTCACCTTGCATGATAATTGTTCAGCGGTCCCCTGTCGCTGGTTGATTGTTAGAGGTCTTCGTGCATCGGAATACTTGTTCATCCCAACCGGAAGCTGCCACGCCACTTAGATTTAGCTCCGTTACAGGCAACTTAAGTTCGTGTTCCTCTGGCAAAGGCTATACTTATCCGTGACGTGAATCTGGTGCTACTTCCCCACAAACCTCAGGGTATGATTGCTACCATGGATATCTACCAAGCTTATTTCTTGCACTGTCAGGGTGCGCTGTTAGTGGGCGAACACGAGGGCAGATTATTCTCCACCGTGACTTCCAAAGGGATTTCAGTGATCAAAGTCGAAAGCGCGAACACCAGGACTAAGAATCGAGAAGATGGTTTCAACAGGACCGAAAGTAGGGTGGTCGTGGAATGTTGGCCGGTGACATCGATGAGGTATCGGTCACTGAGTCGATACACAATCAAAGCTAAACTTCGATGAAACCCCACGAGATAACCCCCGATCCAAGGCTAGATTATAAGTGACGTTGCGGCATGAGAAAACCTTCTGGTCTTTGATGGTCACAATGAGGATATTGTAAACCGAAACAAACAGAGAGACAGTTAGTGCAGGAAAAGAAACACACGCAGCCTCTAGTAGAGCCGTTGGAGGAACCGGACGTGATCTCAAGCAGAAAGACAGTGGGGTTTCTGAGTGATGTGCCAAACGTGTATTCTGTGTATGTGTGAGACAAATTGAAAAAGTTCACCTGTCAGGTTGGTTCAAACACGAGGACAAGAACTGGAGCTAGTTCCGAGTGTCGCCGCCCAGTCACATTCTCATGTGGCACGTGACTTTCGAAGTTCAAGTTGTTGCTGTACCCTCCCTAGCAAATTTCGGACATCTGACAGCACGTCCTTGACCTTCAGACAACGAAAGGTCCTGTAGTCAAAACGCCGTCCTCATTGTTTGAGCGTACATGCAATTATGGACGCGGCTGTCGTCAACTGAAGTGCAAATGCCAGAATTCCTTGAGAAGGACAAAAGACGCCGAATCACATCATATTCGACAGACATCGCGCAGTACAGTGATGGGTCAACCGAATTCGCGACGACCCTATGAATGCCGCCCTGCCTTAGCTTCCACGCCGATGATAGTTATACCATTAGACTGTCGAGTGATCTGGATGGGGACAAACTTAGTGTGAAGCTGTCGTGCTGTACTTCATATCATGTTGCATGAAATTCTATGTAATTACAATGACGAATTCATAAATGCATAGCACGATGCGAGGACGGCTCGAAGACCCTCGATTTTAATTCTATAGCCTTTGGATGATGAGTGCCGAAGCGGCGCCACCCTGGAATCTCGATGTCAGTCCTAGAAGACAACGAGGAAGTCTGGAACAAACCCCATTGCAGATGCCAGCAGCGCCATACTCGCCAGCCTTGAGTGCATGGACTAAGGAGACAATGATGCGGGAGCCTGAGTTGCCGATAGCATGGCCGAGTGCAACGGCGCCGCTGCAGAAGTACATCGTTTTGAGACCTAGACATATAGACTACAAAAAGAGACCTGGCGCACCCATTAACGTTGATCTTTGAAGGATCAACCCCTAGGACCTTCTCAACGATGCGGACGACGACAGAGAAGGCCTCATTGACCTCCCATACGGCGATGTCCTCTGCCTTCAAGCCAGCCCTCTCCAGAGCAATAGGAACAGCGACGGTGGGAGCCTCAGGGAAGTGTTTGGGTTCCACACCACCGTCCGCGTACGCTGCACAACGTCAACACCGAGAATATCGAGTATCTACGTGGGCAGCTCACAGATGATCTTGGCCAATGGCTTGACGCCAAGCTCCTTAGCCTTCTCCGCAGACATCAAAATGAGAGCTGAGGCGCCATCGTTGAGGCTGGATGAGTTGGCGGCGGTAATCCGACCGCCTTGCTTGAACGCAGATTTGAGTGTCGGAATCTTCTCGTAGATGACCTTCTTGTATTCCTCATCTTCTTTTACCACCGTGTCGCCCTTCTTGCCCTTGATGACGACGGGAACCACCTCCGCGTCAAATGCACCCTCCTTCCATGCACGTTCCGCACGCCGGTACGATTCAATGGCGTGTGCATCGAGGGACTCGCGGGAGATTTCGTGCCTCTCGGCGCACAGCTCGGCGCAGTTGCCCATAGCGACCTTGTCAAACGCATCGAGGAGGCCATCATTCTCTAGCGAGTCCCTGGCCTCGATCTTACCGAAGACGGGGTTCTGTCGTGGGATGAGGAAGCTGGCATATATTTGCGTAAGCCTTCCACTCTGCAGTGAGCTCGAATCTAAAGCGACTCACGGAGCATTGCTCATGCTCTCCATACCACCGGCAGCCACCACGCTTTTATAGCCTGAAGCAATGGATTGGGCCGCGAGCATGATGGTCTTGAGGCCGCTCGCACAGACTTTGTTGATGGTCGTAGCATCAGAAGTGACCGACATGCCAGAACCGAGGGCGACCTGTCGTGCAGGGGACTGGCCGACGCCGGCTTGCACAACGTTGCCAAAGAAGATTTCCTCTACCGCCTTAGGGTCAACTTTGGATTTCTCGAAGGCGCGCTTGAGGGCAAGGACGCCGAGTTCGGGTGCGGTGAGGGACTTGAGGGCGCCATTGAAGGAGCCGACGGGGGTACGTGCAGCGGCGACAATGACAACTTCGTGCGGGCCGTTATAAGACTTTGTGGAACGTCAGGAAACTGCGACAGGGGAGTGTGGGTGAGCGTACCATTGAGCGGGTGATGACGGGGAACAAGCGAGAGGAGAAAGCAGGGCGAGTAATTGAGGAAAGACGAGAAAGGTACATCGTGTTTAGGGACCCTTTTTATCTGCAATCAGCGCGGACAGATGTCATGAAATGCGACCATCCCGGATGTGAACCAATCGCATCAGAGGCGAGTCCGGCTCCAAATCGTACGACAGATCGATTGCTTACCAACTGACAAACGCTGCCGATTAACGGTGTCGATGTCGGTGTCACGGACGGATGCAACTCTGTCTTTTATGCTAGGAGTATGCTAGGTATTCACAACTCGACAATGTTCCCCAGCATCACAAACCACGTCTCCAGCCAGTTTAACCACTTGTCATCAACGCCTTCAAGCCTCCCCTCGGCATTCTTCTCTCCGATCAACTCGCCCATAGCCAAACCCGTTCCACACGGATGGATAAACCAAGCTGGCGTTCCTAACGTGGGATGATCCCCTTGCGACAGCAACGGAAACAGCGTATCTGGTTGCACTAACGCGAATGAAGTCACTTGAGTTTCAGGCAATGTGTGGCGACGAAGTAGGCTCGTATTCATAATCTCTTCCAGTATGAGCGGTGAACCATCTGTAATAATTTTCTCTTGAGAAATAGTCTTATTGTTTTAGACGTTACGCACGGGTATCATGGACTGTGAAGTAGAATGCCGGGACCTGAAACGTTGGAGAAAAGGCGATACTCTGACCGCAAATGAACAATCCCGATGAAGCGCCAGGAGCCAGGGCAGGGTCTTCAACAGCGACTCTTGTCTCTGGAACATCATCTTCTAAAGGATCACCGTCCCCATTTCGAACGTGACCCGGTATCGTGATAATGCGAGACAAGTAGCCCAGCCCTGGGATTGTCTGAGAACATGGTGAGAACAAGAGTAACGTGCCGACGTTTGAGGGGTGTGCACACTGGGTGTTCTACCCATGACCATCCCTTCAATCGAGAAGCATCCAAGGAAAGAGACGAATGTGCATATTTAGCGATAAGTGCCTTGCTGGCCTGTTCGAATTGAGGACGAGTGAGGGTCGAGGGAGAGGTCATGAGGGCGTGGGAATGAGCTGTGCAGTTGTATCAGCAAGGTTTGAAGCCACAAAAGCCACAGAAGTTACCCGACACCCAACAGAACACGCGCGCACGAGTCGAAGCTCGAATATCTCAAAACAAGGCTCGGCCTAGGCGGTCTCCTTCGCTCTCTTTTCATCCTCAATCATGGCCGTAGGAAAGGTGCGTATCAGGGCAACATGCCGCGAACATTGAATCTGACGTTACTCTGTCGCGGTAGAACAAGCGATTGTCCAAGGGTAAGAAGGGGATCAAGAAGAAGGTCGTCGACCCTTTCTCTCGCAAAGGTATGTATCCTCTTCATTCACTCAACAACATCGGCATTGATGAATTTCTCAGATTGGTATGACATCAAAGCCCCATCAATTTTCGAAGTAAGAAATGTGGGGAAGACACTTGTGAATCGCTCTCAGGGATTGAGTGTGTTGAGCTGCCCCTCGTTTACAATCCATATACTCACATCGTCAACTTACAGAAAATGCAAATGACTCACTAAAAGGTCGTATTATCGAGGTCTCGCTCGGTGACCTTAACAAGGACGAGGAGCAGTCTTTCCGCAAGATTAAACTTCGCATCGACGAAGTCCAAGGAAAGAACTGCCTCACAAACTTCCATGGCATGTCCTTCACCTCGGACAAGCTCCGCTCTCTTGTGCGCAAATGGCAAACTCTCATCGAGGCGCATGTCGATGTCAAGACCACCGATGGTTACCTTCTCCGCCTGTTCGCCATTGGATTCACGAAGCGCCGCCAATCACAGGTGCGCAAGACGACGTATGCCCAGACGAGTCAGATTCGAGAAATCCGGAAGAAGATGTTTGAGATCATGACACGGGAGGCGACGAGCTGTGACCTGAAGGAATTGGTACAAAAGTTTGTGCCAGAAGCGATTGGAAGGGAGATCGAGAAGGCGGCGCGGAGCATATATCCTCTGCAAAACGTGTATATCCACAAGGCGAAGATCCTGAAGGCACCGAAGTTCGACGTATCAAAACTACTCGAGCTTCACGGCGAGTCAACAGACGTACGTTCTCTAAGGATATTTTTTTCCGTTTGACGGCTCACCTTGTTTACAGGAGACAGGTACACGTGTAGCGAAGGACTTCAAGGAGCCAGAAGTTCTCGAAACTGTCTAGTAGTCTAGAATATGATCACACGTGTTACGCGCCTTTGTATTGCCATTTTTTATCCTCTCACACAGCAAGGGGTATCAGCAATCTATGAGCATCATGATCCACTACCTCGTCAGTTGAGTTGAGTACGAGGTTGAACGTGATCAAGTTTGAAAAGTTTTTTTTTTCCATGGTTGGACCGCGCTTGTCCCAGAGTTCCACCCATTTTAAGGACGCCCATCAGGCTCACGGGCCATGTCTGACGTCGACTACATTAAAACTTTCCTCAAGATCTACCCAGACTTCCCGAAAAAGGTGCCCAGTGTTTAGACTCAAGGGCACATTTACCTGTATCGCTCACATCTTAGACCTTTCCAGGGTGTAGCGTTTTGTGATATCTTGCCAGTTTTCCGTAGCCCGCTGGCTTTCGAGGCCCTCATCACGCATTTCATTCATCACCTCGTGTCCAATATTATAGCGACCTCTCCAAACAAGAAAATCGATGTCGTCATCGGGCTCGATGCTCGTGGCTTCCTCTTGGGCCCCGTGATCGCGCTCAGACTCGGCGCCGCTTTCGTACCAGTGCGCAAACGGGGGAAACTGCCGGGTGAGTGCGTGCGCGCCACATACGAGAAGGAGTACGGAACGGTAAGGCCCCGGATCCACACACATCTACACCGTCGTCGTGCTAGCTGGCTGATCTGTGACCTCTCTCTTTTTTGGGGGTGGTGGTGGTTGGTGGTGGTGACGCCGATAACAAGGACGAGTTTGAAATGCAGGCCGACGCGATTTTGCCTGGGCAGACGGTCGTGATCGTCGACGACATCATTGCTACGGGTGCGCAGCGTCTTCGTTCTATCTTGATCCAAGCAGAAAAATTGACGCGGACACTTCTCCTGTAATACTCACCTCTTTGCAGGTGGATCGGCTGCAGCTGCAGGCGAACTAGCAGAGAAACAAGGCGGCAAAGTGCTGCAATATCTCTTTGTGGCTGAGGAGACCTTCCTTGGAGGGTCGGCTAAACTCGACGCACCAGTCTACTCTGTAGTCAAATTCCCCGAGTAGCTTCAAGTCTCGTTGGCAACTATCCGATAGATCGAGAAGGTTTTTCCGCTTAGATGATTTCCATTTTTAGACCAACAATCTTGTATTGTGAAGTGCGTTACCGTTGAGATACAACACAGATTTCTCAGAGAATCTACTCTGCGCCTGAGCTGGCTCCTGCTCAACCGAGGCTGTATCATACTCCATGTTCTCGAGGACGAGCACGACCCGCCCGGCGTGGCGATCCTCTGCTACGTCCAACATCGCTGATACTTGGCGCCCGTCCGATTTGCGCAGCGTCACTACAGCTACGTCGTCCAAAGAATCGCCGATACCCTGGAGGTCTGCCGCACTCGCAGATGGTGTGGTGAGCCTCTCGGAGTCACTGATGACCACAACACCCGAAGCCCCTGCTCCATGAGCGCGCATCAGCTTCTCGAGGAATGTGCACTCGCCACGATGAACGAGAATTGCCTCATCTTCGAACATCTGCGTGTATTCCCGGCACCCAGTGGGATTTTCTGGGTCTCGGATGAGCCCGACGCCTTCCCCTTCTCCTAGTCCAAAACGCAGAGCCCTTCTGTGAGGTGGATGAGGGGCTGTTGGGTCGCCAGCGAACTGCGCTGTGCTGGCTGTGAAGACTGCTTCAGATACCGGGGCCCCGGCAGCTGATGGGATGTATAAGCTTGCGTCGACAAAATCCATGAAGATTCGGAGCTGGACACTGTGTCGCCGTTTACTTTGCGTCATCTCTTTACCATCGGAAAGCACTGCGCCCAGCGCCTTATCATTAATATAAACGGTTTGCCCGGTGAGTACTGTATGGGGGCCCACTGTGCAGGGAGATCAGTGGATCTAGCTGATGTGACGATTCATGGGAAGGAGACCGACATTTGGCAACATCATAGCCCTTGCCATCTAATCGGCTTACTATCCGCATCCGAACGCCATTGATGCTCTCAACCATGAATCCGTCGGGAACAAGATAAATCTTCTCCGTACTAGGGCTGGTGTCCTCCTCTACGACTTTGTCATTTATCGACAGGATGAACTCCTGTGTCTGAAGCGGCCGAGGTTTCAGCTATTGATGGAGCAGAAGCATGGATATAACCCACATAGAGGTCTACCGTCGGGACCGTACACCAACCGTTCGGGTGCCACCATGTTTCATCTCCTTCCGAGAGCGCAGTGCTCACAAGGAAGCGAGAATAGTCAAAATCTGCTCGGGAGCGAATGCCGACATAAAGCCCAGGCATATCATCCGCGCCGAAAAAGTATGGGGGCTCATAGCCAGGGCATTGTTGGTTCTCTGCACGACGAAGCCGCCGCACCGTAGGTGATGGGGGCTTCAAATACTTCTGCTCTAGTGATATTATATGGCCTTCAGTTGTGAAGACGTAATTCGAATCATCGTTGTGTATTGGATTTTCTTCATCGAATAGCAAATAAAGATACTGGAGGCATTGGATCAACAATCTACCAGCGGATCAGTGAGTGACTGCGAACCTTCAAAGTCTCCGAAAGAACAAAAGATTCCATCCTATCCTCGAGAGCATTGGTTCTTAAATCTAAAATATTAGCTATCCCGCATTCGACCTTTGTTCGGAGCAACAAATCAGAAAACACGGCCTTTCCAATATCGAGATACATAGGATCTCGGGTTGCCTGCGTTTCAATTAATGACCATTTGATCCAAGTCGCGCGAAACATACGCGATACAGATACCAAGTTGACTCAACAAACTCTGTCTTCCTATTAGTTTTTGAAAACCCACAAAACGCGTCGCAGGGAGCTTACCAGGGCGGAGAGGGTATCGCAGCGAGGTAGCTTGACTATAGCTCATGTCCCAGACTTCTGGGATTCCTGCATGCCGCTTCCATAGTTGCCAAACTAATGGTAATCAGAGCTTGAGGTGGGTGTCTACAAGGCGATCCTCACAAAGTAGATGAGACTTGATTGCGTTTTCAATATCTCCAGCAAGGACCTGAAGTCCGGGCCAAAACGCTGCCAACGAATCTAGAGTATTGTATGCTTTCTCGCCGGTTGTCATGTGTACCTTTCGATACTGCCGTACGTCAGATCAACTGTCTCAAATGGGAAATGCAAGCTTACCCAAAAGCCATCTGACGATCTAGAGTAACGCATAATGGCTGCGTATAATTCATTCCATACGTCAAGGAACTCATGTTCCCCTAGCAAGATACGAAATTTAGGTCATCTTATAAACAAACAAACTTCTGCGACCCACCGCTCAAGATATACCACTTGAGAGAATATTCAAGGAAGGAGTCAACGCCAGCACCGACCGAACAAAATTGTGGAAATGTCCAATCCTGAGGCCGAGAAGTCAATGCTATGCGATGTAGCCGAAGCGAGGCGCACCAACCCCAGTCCGGGCATTAATCGTGTTTCCTACTAGCCCAATCTCTGATCGACGATTCCAGATAGCAAAGAAGGCTTTATAAGCAGCTTTCTCAAATCTAGGGTCCCCAGTAAGCCGACTCAAAGTGGCGAATTCGAGGATAAGAGATCCTGCACCGGCAGTACCTGAAGAAAACATCCCGCTTAAACATGGACAGGGACGAGATTCACTTTGCCTAACTCACAGGTTTCGAAGCTCTCGCCTTCAGGAACTCCATGACGAAGATTTATCTGCCAACATTCATTCGCACATACAAATCCGAACGAACCAATTCACTTACCCTCGCAAAGGGAAGGCCGGTTGGCGTAGAAAACGCAGGTAATAATCTCTGTCCCAGGTCATGGGCCATTGTAAGGAGCTCTCCACGGTACCATGATAGTTGAAATGGCCCTGTCCGGCTAGCGAAGAGGTGACCAGAAAGTAAACTTCCGAGAACACGAATAGTTGTCTCGAAGAGCTGAGGCCTGGTGTCGACATCGAAGGATACCCAGTCGATGATCTTGTGAACAGCATCCTCGAACCCAGCCCGGTCATTAAGCACTACGAAGGTGTCCAGCGTGTCTATTAGCGTGAGAGAGAAATTGCCAGTCACGCCATTGTGTGCGACGTCTTTACTTGAACCCAGCAGATCCACGCATATGAGGAACGCCAGTCGACCTCAGAGTTGGGGATGGAGCTCACCGAGAAAGCCAGTCTGGACCACGCCCCGTACAGGATAGGGGAGCTAGCTAATAGCACATTAGATGATTCTCTGGCACTGTTGACGGAGGGGGCAATACCTCGTCTAACGGAAAGGCTTTACATGCATATTAGTACAGAGGATAGTGTGAGTTGGTCATTGGACGCACCAAACCGCATGTAGCTAGTATACCCATGATACCAGAAGTCGCGCACTTGCTCACTTGGAGTATTTTTAGTCGATTGTGATGTATGATAAGCTGGTTGCATACCGCATCTCGAGTTTCCGCTGAGACGTCCATGTCGCGTGAGCAACAATGGGAGTGGTCGTGGTGCCAGAGCGATATAGTTCAAACGCTACAACAAGGACTGCCAGAAATACCTCTGGCCATCGTAATAACCAAGTCATCCAACGCGACAACCTCCGACAAGGAGGTGTGAGGAACGCTTGAGAACCAAGCAGAAAGTATTAATGTAATGTTGTGGAAGCGGAACAGTAACGTGGCGCGTCCTCGCTCGTGTGAGACGCCACTGACGCGCTGACGTGTTGGTACTCAATACTCAACAAACGTCTCAACTGCGCCCGCGTACGGTTTCATATCGTTATGTCCAAAGTCATCAATGTTTCCGATGATTTAGGGAGACTTCTCCTCGAAGGATGGGTGTGTTTACACGACTGTGATTTCGTATTTCGAGTTGTTCTTATGATGCCTCAAGACACTCTCCGATCGAACTTGTCCGGCTGAAGCATGTCGCGGCATCCCACTGCTACGTTCCCCTGAGGGACGCAATACGGTCACTTGGTTTTGTCCCAACTGCGAGAGCAATTGGCGTGCGCCAGTATTTTGTCTTCACGAGTGCTCAGCTAAATGCCCGACTTTGCAGCAGTCCGCGACCCTGGCCCTGGTCAGTCTGAACTGCAACACCCTCCCTCACCCAGTCCTTCGCCTAGCACTCGCTACTCCCGGTCTTCAACCCCGCCGACAGAAGAGTCTCATGATCTAAGCTCGCCCACGTTTGCCTTACCTCCGGAGACAGAAGAATCGATCAGGCGACGGCAGCAATCCGATCTCGCCTCAGCGGAAATTGGGAATCGACTTTTGAAAGGATGGACTATGCTTGCCGATGAATGTCTCAGAAGCACCTGCTACGGTATCCCATTGGTCCGGCCTCCAAAAGCCAGTCGTGACAAAGACCCTTCCTCAAAGGTACTCTCGTAATACTTGAAAGGGAAGAACCTGACTTCTTTTTCGGATGTCCAACAGGAATGTGTTGTATGCGGCACTGTCTACGTCACAGGAACAGGGAAAAAGGCGCAAGGGTTGGATCCCCTGGTGCTTCAAGTTGGTACGCTATCCGGGTCAAGGCGGG
>Ga0137397_10001971_pt1 | contig 14339 bp, 14 predicted proteins | sample czorhiz116metaG_FD_106658 | JGI IMG/M metagenome (GOLD analysis project Ga0137397, IMG submission 106658) | Vadose zone soil microbial communities from Angelo Coast Range Reserve, California, USA - czorhiz1.16 metaG | ecosystem: Environmental > Terrestrial > Soil > Vadose zone | place: USA... | reverse complement strand
GAGATCACCGAGACCCTGGTCCGGTCCGGCGCGATCGACCTGGTGGTGATCGACTCGGTCGCCGCGCTGGTGCCGAAGGCGGAGATCGAGGGCGAGATGGGCGATTCCCACATGGGCCTGCAGGCCCGGCTCATGTCCCAGGCGCTCCGCAAGCTGACCGGGGTGGTCAGCCGCAACAGCGCCACCGTGATCTTCATCAACCAGATCCGGATGAAGATCGGCGTGGTCTTCGGCTCGCCCGAGACGACGACCGGTGGCAACGCGCTGAAGTTCTACTCGTCCGTGCGTCTGGACATCCGCCGCATCGGCGCGGTCAAGGACGGCGAGCAGATGATCGGCAATCGCACCCGGGTGAAGGTGGTGAAGAACAAGCTGGCTCCGCCGTTCCGGGAGGCGGAGTTCGACATCCTGTACGGCGTGGGCATCTCCCGTCCACACGAGCTGCTCGACCTGGGCGTGGAGCGCGGACTGATCGAGAAGAGCGGCGCGTGGTTCGAGATCGGGGGCGAGCGCGTCGGGCCCGGGCGGGAGAAAGCCGCCGAGCTGCTGCGCGCGAATCCTGCCGTCGCCGAGGCTCTCGACCAGAGAGTGCGCGAGGCGGGCGCGGGCGACCGCAAGCTGCCGCCGCCCACCCAGGCCGAGGCCGCGGCATGACTTCCCTGGACGAGATCGCCGCGCAGGAGATGCAGCGGGCCGTGCGGAGCGACCGGTGGTTCTCGCTGCTGCGGATGGCCCCGGCGGGTTGGGCGGCGTTGAACGCGGAGATGGAAGTGCTGGCCAGCGCGATCCGGGCGCACCTGCGCCGGACGGATGCCGTGGTGCGCGTGCGCGACCGCGAGATCGGCGTGGTGCTGATCGAAACGGTCGGGGACGCCGTGCAGGTCCCTGTCGTGAGGGTCCGGGCCGCGCTGGACCGGCATCTCCCCGAGTTGGAGATCCGGATCGGATGGGCGTCGGTGGGACCGGGACACCGGCCGACCTGGCAGGAAGCCTGGCGATGGGCGGGGCAGCTGTTGGTGGCGGACGCCGCGGTTCCAGCCGCGGCGTAGGGGAGGGTCCGGGGCCTGGAGGCGTGTCCGCCCACGCCTCCGGCCCTGACGTGCACGTCCACGGCTTTTCAATACAGCCGGTTGAACACGGAAGCGCCCCACGCGTTCACGGCGAAGCCCGCGAATGCCGCAAGCCAGAAGAGCCGCGTGAACGGGCGTCCCCCGAGCGCGAGCAGGAGGATCAGGTACGGCGTGTAATCCAGCGAGAACCGGAACCCGAACTGGTAGTACCCGCTGTTCTGGTAGAAGAAACCGGGAATGGCGACCAGCGCGACCGTCGCCCAGAGCGCCCGGTGCAAACGGGGACGCTCCTTCGGCCAGAGCAGGTAGAGGAGCAAGGGGGTGGTGACGAAGAGGCTCATGCCTTCGCCGTTGAAGCCGATGTGGAGCGGATTGAAGCGGATCTCGGGCAGCCGCGTGAACGCATCGTGGAGGTTGCGCTCCAGGAACGCATAGTGGAACAGGCCGTAGCGGCGGACCTGCTCGTTGACCCGGTTCGCGTACAGGTGAGAGTGGCCGAACTCCGAGAAGCTGCCGAAGCGGACGTAGTTCATCCAGGCGATCGGGATGGCGACAGCCACGATGGCTGCGGCGAAGGACACGAGCTTCGGCAGGGTCGCGCGCCAGCGGCCGGGGTCGCGCAGCTTGCGCCATTCCAGCGGCCCGTCGGGGCTGAGCGCCTCGAGGACGAAGAAGACGGCGGAGAAGGCGAGCGGCGTGCGGGTGATGGCCGCGCACGCCACAGCCAGTCCGGCGAGCACCGGATGGCGCGCTCCGAGCGATGCGTGGAGGTACAGGAGGGTCAGCGTGACGCCGAGGGTCTCCGCGGTGAACCAGACCTCGCCGCGAATGCCGCAGCTCCAGGCGAGGGTGCCGAAGCCGTAGATCAGCGCGAACGCCCCGTGCTCCCACTCGGCGCGCTCCGGCTGCAGGCGGCGCAGCAGCCGGTAGAGGAGCGCGACGTTGGCGGCGGAGAAGAGGAGCGTGAATGCGACGTCGTTGAAGGACAGGCCGGCGACGGCCACGAACGGCATCATCAGCACGGCCGGAAACGGCGGGAACGACACGTACCATCGGCCGTCCTTCAGGACCCAGTCGTTGAGATTGGGGGGCCGGGGGACGGTGAGCGAGAGCTGCCCGTGGAGGAACGCGTCGGCCTGGTAGACGAAGTGCGGCGCCAGCGACTGGTGCGCGAGCAGGCCGTCGCTGGACAAGGCATACGCCGCGAGCGAGCCGGCGAACAGGATCAGGTCGACCCGGTAGCGCGCCGCGACCTCCCGCCAACCCATCCTCAGGGCGCCCTCGACGGGCCGAGCGCCTCGCGCAGGAGATGCAGCGCGCCGTACGCGGATTGCAGGCGGACCATGCCGCGGTCGCCGCGGTAATGCGCTCGGCGGGAAACCGTTCCGCCGGGGCCGGCGAGGCCCAGCCAGACGGTCCCCACCGGCTTCTCGGGCGTGCCTCCCTCCGGGCCGGCGACTCCCGTGATCGCCGGCGACCAGGTCGCGCCGGAGCGCTGTCGGGCTCCCTCGGCCATCGCCCGGACCACCGGCTCGCTCACCGCGCCGTGCTCCAGCAGGAGATTTCGCGGGACGCCGAGCACGCTCTCTTTGAGACCGTTCGAGTACGTGACGAAGCCCCCGAGCGTCCACTTCGAGCTACCGGACACTTCGGTCAGGAGCTGCGTCAAGAGGCCCCCGGTGCAGCTCTCGGCGGCGCAGATGGTCTCCCCGCGCCGCGCCAGCTCCTCTCCCACCGCCTGGGCGAACGTGATCCCGTCCTGCCCGTACACGAGCGTGCCCAGCACCTCGCGGCACTTGCGCTCGACCCGCTCCAAGTTCGCTTCGGCCGTCTGCGCGTCGGCCGCCAGGGCGGAGAGCGAGAGGTGGTTCTCCGGCAGCCGGGTCCGGAAGCCGAACCGCACCTCCGGGTGCGCCTCGCGGATGCCGGCCACCATCTCGTCGAGCTTGCTCTCCGTCACGCCGTAGCAGTGGAGGATTCGCGAGCGGAGCACCGCGGCGCCGGTTGCCTCGACCAGCCGCGGCAGCACCATCTCGTCGACGATCCGGTGGTACTCGCGCGGGACGCCGGGCAGGAAGAAGAACAGGCAGCGATCGATCCGCATCGCGAAGGCCGGGGCGCTGCCGTCGGGATTCCCCAGCACCTCGGCGGTCTGCGGCACCTGCGCCTGGCGCAGGTTGTTCGCGGGCATCGTCTCGTTGGGCCGGATCTTCGCCCAGCGCCACCGCAGATGGTCGAGCCAGGGCTCGTGCGTCCGCATCGGCACGCCTGCCGCCTGCGCGGCGCACTCGGCGGTGAGATCGTCCGAGGTGGGCCCGAGTCCTCCGCTGACGACGCAGAAGTCGGCGCGGGAGCCGACCTCCAGCAAAGCCCGGCGGATGTCCTCGCCGCGGTCGCTCACCACGGTGGTCCGGCGCAGCTGCAGCCCCAGCGGATACAGCTTGGTCGCGGTGATCTGCGTGTTGGTGTCCGCGATCAGCCCGCGCATGACCTCGTCGCCGGTGACGAGGAACTCGACGATCGGTGCGCTCATGATCCGAGCAGCCGCTCCTTCGCCAGCACCGCCGCCCAGGTGAGGCCCAGCGCCCAGACGCCCGCGAACAGATCGTCGAGGACGACTCCCGCGCCGTTCTTCCAGCGCGGCGCGCGGTCAAAGAATCCCGCGGGCCAGGGCTTGAGGACGTCGCAGAGGCGGAAGAAGACGAATCCCGTGACCATGGCGAACGCGGTGCGCGGCATCAGCGCCATGGTGACCAGATAACCCGCCACCTCGTCGATCACGATGTGTCCGGAATCCGCGACCCCGAAATAACGCCCGGCGCGCCCGGCCGCGGCAATGCCGGTCAGCGTGACCGCGGCGGTCGCCAGCAGATAGACCCACGGACCAGCCGTGGAGAGCAGCCACCAGAGCGGAATCGCGGCGGCGGTGCCCGCCGTCCCCGGCGCCACCGGGACATATCCCGCGCCGAAGAACGTGGCCCAGGTCAGCGCCAGAAGCGGTGGCGGACCTCGATCGCCCGCCAGACGGCGCGGCTTGTGCCGCACGGCGGGAGCCGGCACGGTCTGCGCTGGCCCGGACGGTGGAGGAGACGGTAGCGGCGGCTGGCTCACGCTTCGTGCTCGTCGTCCGCGCCCCCCACGGTGGCGGTCGCGGCGGCTTCCAGCGGGACCTCGTCCTCCTCGGCCGGGAGCAAGGGCTCCTCTGGCTCCGGCTGGGGCGCGGCCGCCGCGGCTGCCCGGGCCGCGGCGCGCCGGCGGCGGCCGAACAGGACCTCTTCCGCCAGGCCGAGCAGGATGTAGGCGGAGAAGTAGACCAGCAGCACCAGCGAGGGCCGGCCCCGGATGGCGACCCCCACGCCCAGCGCGGTCACCAGCAGGAACACCAGGAGCGTCTTCGCGTTCAGCCCCGCTTCCTTGAACGTGCGGTAGCGGATGGTCGAGACCATCAGGAACGCCAGCACCAGCACCAGCGCGGCAATCGGCCAGAGTCCCACCGCCTCCGAGACCGGCGACTCCAGGTTGTTGAGCGCGATCACCAGCGCGACCAGCATCCCGGCGGCGAGCGGGATGGGAAGCCCGACGAAGTAGCGCTGGGTTCCGGACTCGGCGTGCGCGAGCACGTTGAAGCGGGCGAGGCGGATGGCGCCGCAGGCGGCGTAGATGGAGCAGATCACGATCCCGAACAGCCCCATGCCGGCCAGGGCCCACTTGTAGACCAGGATGGCGGGCGCAACTCCAAAAGTCACCACGTCCGCGAGCGAGTCTAACTCCACCCCGAACTCGCTCTGCGTGCGCGTCAGACGCGCCACCCGGCCGTCGAAGGCGTCGAAGAAGCTGCCGAAGAAGATGGCCACCGCGGCCCGGTAGAAGTTGTCCCCGGTGGGCTCGCCCGCCGACAGCGTAATCGAGTAGACGCCGCAGAAGATGCTGCTGACCGTGAAGAGGTTGGGCAGCACGAACATCAGCTTGCGCAGGTTCACGCGCGGGCGGCGAGGATTTCGCCTGTCGGCCGGGGGCGGCTGCGAACTCTGCATGCCAGCCGGACGCTAGCACGGCGTCTGCACCGTCGCTACGCTTGTGATTTCACTGATTTACTGTGCGCAACGGCGCTGTCTCAGATGCCCCGCCAATGCCAGGTTTCCGCTGCCAATCTCGGCGGTGCCTGAAAGCCCCTTGCCGCAGCCCGCGTCGATGTCGAGGGCGCCGCTGTCGCCGAATCGATTGCGCGCCAGCGTTGCGCTCGACTCCTCCGCCAGCTCGATTCCGGCTTTGAGGTTGCGCTGGAAGTGGTTGCCGGTGGCGCTGCCGCGCGAGCCGTCCAGCATCAAGAGCCCTGCCCGGCCGTTCTCGATGAACCCGTTCTCGTTCAGGCGCACCTGGGATCGCACGGCGGCCACGCCGCTGCCCGCGTTGCCGCGCATCACGTTCTGCTCGATCACCAGTCGGCAGTCGACGGCGTACACGGCATCGCCCATGTCCTTCTCGGCGTCCAGGCGCGCCCCCGTGATGGTGTTGCCCCGGGCCGTCAGCTGGGACTCGGTGACGTGCACACCCATGGTCCCCGGGCTGGAGATGCGGTTGTCCAGGAGGAGCACCGGCTTGCTCCCGTCGGCGCGCGTGATCGACACCGCGGCCTCGGTCCCGCCGCGGGCGATGATGGCGCGCTCGATCGAGCCGTGGGAGTTGACCATCGCCACGCCCGCCACCGCGTAGTCGGTCAGCTCGCCGCCGCGGACGCTCAACTCGGCGCCGCGGAAGCCGAGCACCGCATACTCGCCGCGCCGGATCCGCGCGTCTTCCACCGACAGCCGCGATCCGCCCGCGTAGAGTGTGGCCCCTCCCCGTCCCTCCCAGACGCCGCGCACGACGCGAGCGTCCGCGCCGTCGGTCGCCTGCAGCGCGGAGAGCGAGGAGCCCCGCACTTCGACGTCCTCGAGGAGCCCGCGCGCGGCATGCAGGACGATCCCGCGCCTGCCTGCGTCCTCGAGCGAGAGCGCGTGCGCTTCCAGCGAGCCGCCGTCCAGGTCGATGCCGCGGCCGTCGCGCCCGCCGCTGACGTCGGAGATCGCGCTGGAGACCATCTGGATCTGCGCGTTGCGGCCGGCGAGGCCCGCCTGGGTGCAGCTGCGCAGCTCCACCCTCTGCAGGCGATGGGAACCGCCGGTCAACGATGCGCAGGTAGCGGCGCCCTCGATCGAGACGCCGTAGACCTCGACGCGCCCGGCACCGCGGACGTCGAGTGCCGTGGCCGAACCCGATCCCACGATCCGCGTCCGCCCCGGCCCCTTGCCGAGAAGGACGAGGGAGCGCGTGATCACCACCGCCTCCCGATAGAGTCCGGCGTCGATGCGCAGGAGAGCGCCTTCCGGCGCTGCGGCTACGGCCGCCTGGAGCGACCGGAACGGCCGCGCTTCGGATCCGTCCGGACGCGCCTCGTTCGCTCCGTCCGCCTGCCGCACGAACAGCTCGACCGCGGGAACCCGGCGCTTGCCGTCCGCGCGCGCGGCGGTCAGCTCGCAGGCGGCGCAGACGGCCACGAGCGCGGCGGAGAGACCGCGGAGAAGCCGCATGCGCGAAGGGAGCACGTAGGACCTTTGTATGATCCAGCCGCAGTCAGGCGCAAACCTGCGTCCCTGGCGCGCGACCGGTCGAGGTCGGCGCCAGAGCGCTCCGAGCCGTCCTGGCGCGTTGCGTCATCCACGCGAAATCCCGAGGTTTTACGAAACGTTCAAGCCTGCCCCTTCGGGCCGGGCAAGAGCGGCGGCTCCGAGGTGATGGCGGTGCGGCGCTCGCCGGTGCCGTGCCTGCGCACCAGCTCGTCGGAGCTGACACCCAGCATGCGCGACGCGCGCGCCACGAGAGCCTCGGCGTCGACGAAGTACAGCCGGTCCCCGGCGAAGGCGGCGATCAGCACTCCGCCGCAAGCCGGAAGGTGCGCCCCGATCGATTCGAGGTGGTAGACCATCTTCGGCAGAAGATCCCTGGCGAACGCCTCGAAACCCGTCAGCGCCAGCTCGTAAGAGCGCAGCATCGGGCCCTGCTCGTCGTCGGGATTCCCGCCCGCCCGCTCGCGCCGCGCGCGCGCGATGGCGGCATTGGCCTCGCGGGCCGGAACCTCGGCGAACGCGTCCTGCAACAGCTCGCGCAACCTGTCCTCCATGCGGTGAACCCTACTCCAACCCCTTGCACGCGGGCACCCCCGCCTCCATTGTGCTCCAGTGGGCAGCTGCATGCCCGCTGGCCGTCTCTCCTGGCCGGGAGCCGCTCATGGACCGGGTTCGGGAGTTGCTCGCTCGGCAGAGAGCCGATCTTCTCGATCGCTGGGATCGCCAGCTTCTCGCGGCGGCGTCCGCCGGCTTCGGGCTGGACGCGGCGACCGCGGAGGTCCTTCCCGCGCTGCTCGACGCGCTCGATCGCGCCCTGGAGCGCCGGTTCCGTGCCGTGCCGGCGGAGACTCCGCCTCTGAAGGCGCATGCGCGGCGCGCCGCGATCCAGTCGAGCCTCCTCGGGGACTTCCTCTTCGACGCGGTTCTCGAGCGGGTCCCGCAGTTGAACGCCGCCGAGCAGCGCGGGCTCACCGATGCTCTCGCCCATGCCGCCGTGGAGGTGCTGGTCGCCGGCGCGCTGGAGCGCGAGTCGCTGCGGAGGCGGCGCGACTCGGCCAGGCTTGCCCGCCTCGCGCACGATCTTCGCAACTCTCTCACGGCCGCCCGGCTCGCCTTCGATCTGCTGAAACGGCGCGGAGCCGTGCCCGACACGCGCGCCGGCCGGCTGCTGGAAGCGAGCCTGCGGCGGATGCGCGACGGAATCGAGGATACGCTCCTGGACGAGGCGCTCGCCGCCGCTGACCTGCGCAGCTCCAGCGTGCGCCTTGGACCAGTGCTCGCCTACGCTCATTCCGAGGCGCCCGAGCTGGGCGCCAGCGACAAGAAGGTGACCGTGGTGCTCCAGTCCCCGGGCGCCCGCCTGAGCGTCCGGGCCGACCCGCGCGTGGTCCGTCCCGCGGTACGCGGGCTGCTGCGCGCCGCGCTACAGGTAGCGCGGCAGGGCGCGACCATCCGGGTGCGTGCGGTGGCCGCGCGCGACAAGGCGCGCGTTGCGGTGGAGGTGAACGGCTGCCGGAAGCTGCCGGGCAATCGGCTGCCCGACCTGCCGGCCCTCGCCCTCGCCCGTCTGGCCGCGCGGGCCCACGGCGGCTCGCTCAGCGCGCGCCTGGGGCCGGACTCGGGCTGTGAATTCCGCCTGGCGCTGCCGCGCGTACAGCGCCATTGAAGGAGCACCGAGCAGGCTTGCCGCTCGCGGCAGGCCTGCGTACTTTGATGTGACGCACCAGCGCCGGAGGGGGCGGCTTTGGAAGTGAAGTCCCGAGTCATTGCGATCTTCAATACGAACTCGGAAGTGCTCGAGCTCGTCCGCGAGTCGCTCCAGCAGGCCGGATTCCAGGCGGTGATGGCCCATATCGACGACCTGAAGCGCGGGCGCCTGGACATGATCCAGTTCGTGGAGGAGCACAAGCCCGACGTGATCGTCTACGACGTGGCGCCGCCCTACGACACCAACTGGACCTTCCTGCGGCTGATGCGGAACTCCAAGGTGATGCAGGGCCGGGCGTTCGTGGTCACCACCACCAACAAGCGGGCGCTGGAAGAGCTGATCGGGCCCAACGACGTGGTGGAGCTGCTCTGCAAGCCGTACGATCTGCAGCAGATCGTGGATGCCTGCACCGCCGCGTTCGACAAGCAGGTGAAGGCCGCGAAAACTGCGTAAGGGTTACGTGCCCTTCTTCAGCTCGGTCAGGATCAGCTTCGCGATCGCCTTCAGCGTCTCGTACACGCCTTCGCCCTTCGGCGCCACGGCCTCGAAGTGCGGCACGCCCTGGGGATTGAGCAGGTTCTGCAGCTCGTCCATCGGCGCGGCATTGGGCAGATCGCGCTTGTTGTACTGGATCACGTACGGGATCTTGTCCAGGTCGTAGCCCTGCTCGCCCAGGTTGGTGCGCAGGTTCTCCACCGACTCGACGTTGGCCTCGGTGCGCTCGATCTGCGAGTCGGCGACGAAGACCACTCCGTCCACGCCCTTGAGGATCAGCTTGCGGGAAGCGTCGTAGAAGACCTGCCCGGGCACCGTGTAGAGGTGGAACCGGGTCTTGAACCCGCGGATCTCTCCCAGCGAGAGGGGCAGGAAGTCGAAGAAGAGCGTGCGCTCGGTCTCGGTGGCGAGGGAGATCATCTTCCCCTTCGCCTGCTGGTTCGTGTTCGCGTAGATGTACTGTAGGTTGGTGGTCTTCCCGCAGAGCCCCGGGCCGTAATAGACGATCTTGCAGTTGATCTCGCGCGAGCTGTAGTTGATGAAACTCATTCGGGGCGGCGCCTTCCTTATTCGCTGAAGAGGTTGTCGATGTCGTCGTCTGTAATCTCTGCGAACGGCGACCCGGCGCCCGGGACCTGCACCTTCTTCATCAGACCGTCGAAGATCTTGTTCAGCTCGTCGGAGGCCTTCTTCACCCGCAGCCGGACCAGGCCGAGGGAGGAGCGGGTGTCGAAGATCACCACCAGGATCACCCGCCCGCCGATGATGCTGATGTGGAGGTTGTCCTTCTCTCCTTCGTGAAACAGGATGGAGAACTCTTTCTCGCCGAGCAGCTTGGCCAGCCCGCCGGTGGCCGCGATGTTGCCGGCGGTGAGCGAGGCGAGCGAGGTGGTGTCGAGGTTCTCGGTGGCTCCGACGGAGGCGATCAGCTGGCCGTTCTTGTCGACGAGGAAGACGATCTTCGCGTTGGCTTCGCGGGACAGCCGCTCGCAGACCCCGCTGATCTGCTGGAATTCCTCATCGTACATCACCATCTGCGGCTGCATTCGCGAGACCTCTTCCTGAGTTGGAGTCGGCTCGTCGGACGCTAACAGAGGGAGCAGGTTTGGTCTAGGAAGTCGCGGCGGACCCGCGCCTACCTTTCGCGACGTCGGAACGCGCTCCAGAACGACTCAAATTTCCCGGCGTCCCTGCAGCGCGCGCGCGAGGGTGACCTGGTCGGCGTACTCCAGATCGCCGCCCATCGGGAGGCCCTGCGCGATCCGGGTGACGCGCACCCCGAGCGGCTTCACCAGCCGCGTGATGTAGAGTGCGGTGGCCTCGCCCTCCACCGTGGGGTTGGTGGCGACGATCACTTCCTCCACGCCCTGGCCGAGGCGCGCGACCAGCTCGCGCAGCTTGAGCTGATCGGGCCCGACGCCGTCGAGCGGCGAGAGCGCGCCGTGCAGGACGTGATAGCGCCCGCGGAACTCCCGCGTCCGCTCCACCGCGAGCAGGTCGGGCACGCTCTCCACCACGCAGATCATCCGGCCGTCGCGCTGCGGGTCGCGGCAGACGGCGCAGGGATCGTGCGCGGTGAGATTGCAGCAGGTGGAGCAGAGCCGCACCTCCTCGCGCAACGCGAGCAGCGCCTGGGAGAGATCGCGCGCGTACTCGGGAGCGGCCTCGAGGATGTGGAAGGCGAGCCGCTGCGCGGTCTTCTCCCCCACGCCGGGCAGCTTCGCGAGCAGGACGGTAAGACGCGCGATCGGGTCGGTCACTTCGGGAAACCCGGGACCATTCCGCCCAGGCCCGCGGCCATCCCCGAGAGCGGGTTCTCGGCGGCCGCGGCCTCCTGGGCGGCTCGCAGCGCCGAGCTCACCGCCGCGAGCACCAGGTCCTCCAGCATGGGAACGTCGCGCGGATCGACGGCCTGCTTGTCGATCTGGACCTTCTGGATCTCGCCCTTGCCGTTGGCGGTGACCACCACCATCCCGCCGCCGGCCGAGCCGGTGACCACCTTCTGGGCGAGGCGCTCCTGCGCCTGCTTCATCTGCTCCTGGATCTGCTGTGCCTGCTGGAAGAGCGCGTTCAGGTCGAACCCGGCCATGGCCTACTCCTCGCCCAGATCACGGACGTCCTCGATCTCGCCACCTAGAACTTCCACCGCCGCCCGCACCGCCGGGTGCTCGCGGGCCTGGGCCATCCGCCCTTCCGACGCGGCGGCCCGCTGCTGCTGTTTCTGCTGCGCGACGGACGCGTCCGCGGGCGCGTCCTGCTCGACCACTTGCAGCGGCGCCCGGAAACCCAGCGCCTTCTCGAAGGCGACCTCGACCGCGGCTCGCGCCTCCTGGACGATGGCGATGTGGCCGGCGCCCTTGCGGAAGGCGATCTGGACGCCGGAGCGATCGATCCGCAGCGGGACGGCGTGCTCGAGCGCCGCGGCCACGCCGGGCTTGCGGGCGGCGCGGACCGACTCGATCAACAGCCGCCAGCGCGACTGCAGATCGAGCGGCGCGCGAACCGGCGCGATCTCCGGCTCGGTCTCGCGCTCGCCGTCGGGGTCCGGGGGCGGCGGCGTGGGCGTCGCGCGCAGCGGAGCCGCGTCGGGGGTGAGCACCCGCGCGCCCCATCCGGGGGGCGCCTTGCGCGGCTCCGGCGCGGTGGCGCCTGCGGGAGGTTTCGCACCCGACCCGCCGCCGCCGAGCGCCTCGATGCGCGCGACCAGTTCGGGAAGCGAGCCGGCGGGAGCGAGATGGACGGCGCGCAACAGCGCGACCTCGAGCGCGTGGCGCGGGCTGGCGGCCTTGGCCACTTCGTCCTGGGCGAGCTGCAAGAGCTCGAACACGCGGGCCAGCTGCGCGGAGTCGTGGCCCGTGGCCTGTTGCGCCAGCGCGCGGACCTCGTGGTCGGGCAGGTCCTGCTTCACGCCCGGAAGCGAAGCCAGGACGAGGTTTCGCGCGTGCGCGGCCAGCTCCTCGGCCAGCCGCTTCATGTCGGCGCCCTGCTCGTACGCGCGCACCACTCCGGAGAGGGCAGCCCCGGCGTCGCGGGCGAGCACCGCGGCAACCGTGTCGCGGACCACGGAGGTGTCCAGCGCGCCCAGGATCTCGGCGGCTTCCTGGTCGGAGATCTCGCCTGCGGCCGGGTCGTGCGCCGCGAACAACTGGTCGAGCAGCGAGAGCGCGTCTCGCATCGAGCCTTGCGCCTGGCGGGCCACCAGCGCGAGCGCGCCGTCGGAGGCCTGCACGTTCTCCGCCTGCGCGATCTCCCGCAGCCGGACGACGATCTTGCCCAGCGGCACGAGCTGGATGTTGTGGCGCTGGACCCGCGAGAGGATGGTGGCCGGCAGCTTCTGCGGGTCGGTGGTGGCGAGCAGGAACTTGATGTGGCCGGGCGGCTCCTCCAGCGTCTTGAGCAGCGCGTTGAAGGCTGCGCCCGAGAGCATGTGGACCTCGTCCACGATGTAGATCTTGTAGCGGTCGCGCGCCGGCAGGTACCTCGCCGCCTCGCGCAGCGCGCGCACGTCGTCGACGCCGTTGTTGGAGGCCGCGTCGATCTCCTGCACGTCGAGGTCGTTGCCGGCGGCGATCTCCACGCAGGGCCCGCAGACTCCACAGGGCTCCGGGGTGGGACCTTTCTCGCAGTTGAGCGCGCGCGCCAGGATGCGCGCCGAAGTGGTCTTGCCGCAGCCGCGCGGGCCGGTGAAGAGGAAGGCATGCGCCACCCGGCCGGTCTTGAGCGCGCTGACCAGCGTCCGGACCACGTGCTCCTGTCCGGTCAGGTCGGAGAAGCGCTGGGGCCGGTATTTTCGGGCGAGGACGAGGTACGGGGTGGTCATCGGCTCTTGGCCCGGCGGGTTCGAGGAACGGCTGCGTTCTGCGTGCCACGGGCGCTCGACCGGAGACCGGGCACACGGCTAAAGACGCTACCGTTGCTCCCTTCCGGGCCTGGCGGGTTCACGACCCGCCGTCGCCCGATCCCCGGTCCAGCACCCGCGGACGCGAGCGAACCGTGTACCACGAATCGCCGCCGATTCGGGTCGCGGGACCGTAGCAGCGTCGCTTCGGGCACGCAACGCATTCGGTGCCGCAGGGCGGGCGTTATCGGGCACCCCAGCCCGCAGGCCAGAGAACCGGGCGCAGGGGCGCCTTGAACCTCGCCTGGTACCGCTGCTGGAGCTCGCGCAGGCCTTTGTTGTCGCCGAGCTTCACCTTCACCGCCGCGAGGCTCTGCCAGACCTGCGGCGCGGAGTCGTCGAGCCGCACCGCGCGCAGGAGCGCTGTTTGCGCGTCGCTCCACCGGCGCTCGGCGCTCGCCAGCAGCCCGAGCGCGTACTGCGGATAGAAGGCGTCCGGGGTCGCTTGTGCGACCGGCATGCACGCCGACCGGATCGGGTCCAGCGTCCGGCTGCGGCTCGCGGCGCGGCAGTCGATCACGTCGCCTGCCGGCGTGCCGGGAAACGACGCCCGCAGCGCCTGGGCCGCAACCCGCGCCTGATCGAGCTGGCGCTGCTCCAGGATCCGGTGCGCATCGAGGGCGCGGGTGACGTACTCGGCCTCGCGCTCGGTGGGAATGGCCGCGGGGTCGGAGGGAAAGCCGATGCGGTGGCGTAGCCGCGCGCACTCTTCGCCGACCTGCTCCGCGCCGCGCTGGGCTTTTGCCTTGGCCGCGGACCGCTCCGCCGCGGAGCACGCTCCCGCCTCGAACTGGAGCTGGGCCAGATAGAGGAAGGCCATGGGGTCGTTTCCGAGCTTCTTCTCGGCGCGGGCCAGGAGCGCCGCCGCCTGGGCCGGCTCCTCGTTGGCGAGGAACGCGTGGGCGGTCGCGAGCAGGACGTCGGGGGCCGCATCCGGCAGGCGTGCGGCGGGAGCGCAGGCGGCCACCAGCCCGGCGGGCTTTGCCCCTCGCCGCTGCGCCAGGCGGCAATTGAGGTTCTGTACTTCGCCGTTGGAGGGATAGCGCTCGACCAGTGGAGTCAGCGTGAGCTCCGCCCGGCCGTAGTCCTCCGACCGCTCGAGCGCGAGCGCCTTCTGCAAGACGGGCGCGTCGGCGTCCGCGACCCTCTGCTCCCGCCGCTCGCCGGTCGTCGCGAGCAGATCGGCGGCCGCCAGCGCCTGCTCCCGGGTCTGCGCGTCCCAGGCCGTCGCGGCCGCGCGCTGCACCTCCGCGCGGTAGGCGTCGGCCCACGCTGCGCGCGCATCCGGCGCGTCGCGGTAGTCGAGGCCGCGCCCGATGATCCTCGCCGAGCCTTCCGAGAACGACGACTGGGAGGTGTCGTAGGTGGGCGAGAGCAGGAACTGCGGCGATCGCTCGTGGAACGCCCCCAGCGTGTGCGCCCACTCGTGTAGGAACACTGCCATCTCCTTGTGCACGCGACGCTCGCGCGCGAGCGTCTCGCGCTCGGAGGACGAGAGGAGCGGCAAGGCCTGGTTGATCGCGTCGGTTTCGGCGGCGGAGAACATCCCGCGGACCAGAAGG
>Ga0137397_10001970_pt1 | contig 14344 bp, 17 predicted proteins | sample czorhiz116metaG_FD_106658 | JGI IMG/M metagenome (GOLD analysis project Ga0137397, IMG submission 106658) | Vadose zone soil microbial communities from Angelo Coast Range Reserve, California, USA - czorhiz1.16 metaG | ecosystem: Environmental > Terrestrial > Soil > Vadose zone | place: USA... | reverse complement strand
TTCGCTACAAATCCGACGTGAACGGCCTGAGGATCGGGCTTCCCTTCTTTGAGCCAGAAAAAATGGCTTTTGCCAATACCAAAACCTTTCAAGTCTGGGTGTCCGTCTTTGCCTTCGTAGTCTGGAAGGGTTGTGATCCCAAGTGGCTCCAGAGCCTTGGCATAGAAAGCGACTGAACGCTTGAAGTCACTGACTGTGAGAATAACGTGGTCTATCATATTTTCCCTTCAACCAGTTGAATGCGTTCTTTTACGGGGTCGTCCAGTTCGCTTAGCCTTGTAATTTTCAACTTCACGGCGATCCAAGAGCACTCTGCCGCCTATGCTCAACGTGCGAAACCGTCCCTTCTTCATCAGATTTTCGATTGCTTGAGGGGTAACGCCACGAATGCGAGCTGCTTCGGACTGCGAAACCCATTTATCCGCAGCCAAATCTTTTTTTGATAAAGTAGTTGGATTTTCCAACTGTTTTCGTTTATGCTTTGACATGGGGCTGTTGCACTATCCTGTCATGGACTGTGCGAGTCTGCTCCAAGTGCCTAGGACGTTGCCACAATTCTAGGCTCTCTCCTTCTAACGGGACGCGCCGGTGCTATCAACACCGACACGCCCCTGACCACCATCACCTCTCGAGGAGGCAACGATGGCTGCACTAGAAGTTATCGGTTTCCCAATTTGGGTGCAACTTGCCCATCCTTGGTTCGGCTTCATACCACGCCCGATACCCCTGCGCTTCGCGCATCCTCCACCGTAGTCCTGTCTAGCTGAATCCGTTTGTCCTACCGCGTCGGCTATCGACTCCATTGAGGACGAGTGTCTCGGCGCATCTATCAACTTCCGAAGGCGCGGCCACTTTGCCGCTGAAAGGACGTTCAGTCATGGAAAAAGCACATCTGTACGAAGCACTGTATCTGGTGAACCACGGTATTGACGAAGCCGTTCGGGGAGTTCAGCGCCTGAAGAAATCGCCAAAACTCTTCATGGAGGCCTACCACAAGTCCATGGCAGGTCTCGAACGCCGTCGTTCCATCATCAACCTGCAATTCATGCTCGAAATGCGCAAGCTGGAAGAAGACGATGAGTCCCGCTTCGAGGAAGAATTCAACGTTTGGCTCTCCGACGAGCCCCTAACCAACGACGAAATCTGTCAATTGATGCGCGGCGTCGAGCGCGAGCGCAAACTGGAAGGGAAACCGCCGTTGGTCCAGTTTCTCCCCCGGGGCAAGCGCACGAAGAAAGCGCCCAAAAAAGCCGAAGGAGTCCACTCCCCCCGCAAAGTAAATGGTTCGCCGCCTCCGCTTGGTCCCCATGAGCACCGGCAGGGGGAACAACGGTGAGTAAGAAGCGCAAGGTTGTGTGGGTCGGAAGTACGCCTATAACGCCGATCAGCGCAGCGGAACACAGCCGTCTTGACAAGCGAATCAAGAAGAAGCACGAAAAACTGCGAAGACGGTATCCCGAGGTTCACGGCAAGAAAGTGGACTGGATTTCGCATGGATACGAGGAAGGATACCTGTACTTCAACGTGAGGTTCACCGATGGGAAGAACTTCTCGATCCTGTGTAGCCCAACAATCGTCACTGATTTCGTCGATTTTTCCGACATGAAAACGGGCGACGACGTAATCATCCGTGAGTATTACCGCAGGCGGGAAGAGTGAAACTTTCGGTCGCGGCGCAGTGGCGCGAATATCATTGCAATGATTTTAGGGATCGAGTCGTCGAAGCGCTCGACCAGCACATTCCTGGATATCTTAAGGCCAGAACCAAAGGCCGATCCAGGCAACTTGGCGAGGAAGGCGGCACGAAGTTGGCGAAGGCGATGAGGTCTGTAGAAGTTAGAGAATTTGTGGTTAAGAGCACATTTCACCGAGCGCTCTTAGTCGTAGATCAGGATCCTCGCGAGCCAACCAGCGCGGAGTACGGACACGCAGAGCCGCTGGTGTCACCCTATGTGGATGCCTACATCGAATATGTAGTCGGCTGTGCGACAGCATATGCTCCGCAGCCCAATGACCTTGGCGACTCTGAGTGTTTCCTCTATTTGCAGGATGATTACCGATTTCTTTCCAGTGATATGAGGTGGGTAAAAATAGCCCGTCGGGCTTGTGCGTCTTATCTTTTAGACCCAGAAAATAAAACACCTGAATAGTACGGCCAAATTTTCTACTTGGCGCTTATGTATCCTTCCCTTCGTAAGGAGAGTTGTGGACCGTATCATACAGAGATGGACAAGAACCTATTCGAAGTTCTTCTTTATCAGAACGAGTCCGAGACTCTCGATTTTAAGGAAGATCAGTACGCATTCGATGGCGCGACAGACATCCAGAAGTCTGAGCTCCTCAAGGACATCCTCGCATTCGCAAACTCGTGGCGTCGGGAAGATGCCTATATATTGATCGGTGTTCGAGAAGTGCGCGGAGGGCGAAGTGTTGTCTGTGGTGCCTCCAGCCATCTTTTGAACCGCAATTTGCAACAGTTTGTAAATAGCAAGATCAACAGGCCCATCGCTTTTTCGTACGCGGAGAATGAGTTTGAAGGACACAAAGTTGGGGTTCTCGCCGTTCCCATCCAGGATCGTCCGTTCTTCCTGACGAAGGATTACGGGCGCCTTAGGGCGAAGACCGTTTACGTCCGCCGCGGCGACACGACGGATGAAGCTTCGCCTGATGAAATCTACAAGATGGGCAGCGTTGTCAATCGACCTGAATCACAGCCGACCCTGCAACTAGCCTTTGCTGATCTGCAAAAACGATCCGAACTAGGAACCGAGCTCACTCTCGACTGCAAACTCTACAATTTGCCAAAACCGGACTCAATTCCAGATTATGGTCGACAGCCAGCTGGTCCCTTCGGAATAGATTTGCACGCCGATATCAGCGCGAACCACGACTTCTTGCGAGACATCGCCGAGTTCGTTTATCGGTACGGAATACTTCAACCGCTTGGATTTGTCGTCAAGAATCCTTCAACGGTCGCCGCGACGAACGTCAACTTGCGTTTTCGGCTAGCCTCGGCTGCTGTGCAAGTGTGTTCGAAAGATGAAATGCCTAGCAAGCCTTCCGCTAACAAGTTTGCGAACATGGTGGCCAGGTCGGGGTTTCACAAGAGTGGCGTAACCGTTTCCAGACACGGAGATTTCCATGACGTTCGACTCGAAATAGGAACCGTTCAACCCGGCATCGATGAATGGTGCACAGAGGAAATCTTCGTGGGAGGACCGCGTGCGTTCGATCTTCCGCTCGAGATCACGCTCTCGGCAGACAATCTCCGCTTTCCCCAAGTACAAACGCTCACCATTAGAGGCGTGGTTCAATCGGAGGACCTATCTGTCCGGGAGTTAACAAATATCGCGAAGCGTGTCGATTCAGATTGGTGATTGGGTTCGTATCGAGTTTTGGAAGGTCATCGGGTATTGACTCTATCCGTTTTCCCAATCCGCCCAACCTGCATGAAGAACGTTTGAACGTTTCTGGAGACTCGGACCGACCCATCTTCTTGTTAATTGTACCCCGGTGGGGGTAGAATAAGTGTATGTCAACCATGAAATACACTGCGGCAGAAGCGTCGGCTGTTACCAACCTTCCCCTTCGTAGCGTTCATAAGTTAATTGAACGGCGGCTCGTTCGACCCAGGCGCCTGCGAACGGGCAAGTCCGTTCAACGATTGCTCAGTTTCGAGCAGTTGGTCTATCTCCGACTTGAGGCGGAAGGACTTCGCGTACTGCCGATCGCCGTTCGCCGCGATATTGCCAAAAGGATTGAAGGAGATTCTGGTGTTGATGTCGTTTGTCTTTCCGGAGGAAGGGCGATAACGATTCAAGTCAAAGCTGTGCGGAACGAGCTTGCCGAGGAAGTGAAGCGCCTTAGGCGGGCACAAGACGTGATTGTTTTGGATCCCGAGATCATGCGTGGGACGCCCGTCTATCGGGGCACTCGAATCCCGGTGGAGATCGTCGCTGACATGTTGAACCAGGGTGCAAGTGTGGAAGAAATTCTGGAAGGGTATCCGGCATTAGACCGGGAAAAAGTTGAACTCGCGACACTCTACCTTCAAGCCTTTCCGCGCCGAGGACGGCCCGCTTCGCGTCCCTGGGCGAAACGAAAGGCCGTGCGAACGACTCGCCATCGAAGACGTATGGCGAGCCCAAAGTGAAACTTCTGATTGACGAGTGCCTCCACACATCGCTTGTGGCCGTTGCGCATTCGGCAGGTCACACCGCGGATCACGTCGCCCACCGGGGCCTTGGTGGGTTGAAAGATTGGCAGCTCATGGCTGTGATTCGGGAGCAAGAGTACACATTTGTGACGAACAACCTTGCGGACTTTGTGGCGCTTTATGGAAAAGAAGCGCTCCACGCTGGAGTTATCATTATTGTGCCCAATGTTGTTCCCGCCCGACAGCGTGAACTCTTTAAAGCGGCACTGAAGCAGATCAGTTCGCGCGATTTGACAAATACCGTTGTCGAGGCGGAATTTTCGGGCGATGTGATTGAGTGTTCCGAGTACCTCCTCCCTCGCTCCGACTGAGTTTGTTGGCGCCTTCGTTACCGAAGAACGAGTCACAACGATGCAGAATCCTACTGTGCCGCCTGGGGATTCCGTGGCTCGCTAAGGGTCGAGCTTTCGACTTCGAGCGTCAGGTCCGGGGTGACTCGCGCCTAAGAGCTTCCTTGTAAAGGAGAAGAATCCCGGCCTGGATGTTACGAACGGCGGAAAGCAGTCGAGGCGGCGATCCGGCCTGATAATCCTCGACGCCAATCTGTATGGATTCGACCGCATTGGTGAGAAGGTCCACAAATTCTTTCCACGTAAGTGCCTCATTCTACCACCAGCAGTCTTGAGCATCTGTAAGAGCGAACGCATGGAGATTTAGCAACGTCAGAGGCGAACTGGGTGAGCTCTAGGCGAGTGAACAGGCAACTGCGCTAGTGAGAGGCTGGTACGGGTAGTATCCCACTGCCTACGCCGACGTATAACGATCCGTTTGAATCGGAAATTGTGATTCCGGCGTCGGCCAGAACGCCACGCACGACTTGCTGCAACGGTTGGAAGACCTCCAAGCTCTGCCAGTTCTCAAAGGTGTCGAGCATTCGTGAGAGCACTTCGTTGAGCTTCTCGACCCACGGGGATAGCCACGGTGTGTTTCCTAAGAGTGTCCAGGTTTCGGTTGCTAATTCGCTCGCTGGTTTGCCTAAACCCGCAGCATGGCCGAGCAGATAAGAAAAGTATTTCAACAAAGAATAAACCATGCCGCCGGCCCGCAGCCAAACTTTTCAATGTCGCGATCCAGTAGCCAGTCTTTCTTCGCCGTGAGGATTTCGTCTTTCGCTTTCGGCAGCAAGTCAAGAAGCGGCATTTCGAATAGTGTGGCTTGTTCGGGATGAACCTGCGCAGTGAAGAGGCACGCTACGTATTCACCCCAGCAGGTGTCGGCTAGGTCGTAGAGGAACGCTTCGTCCCGTTTCGGAATTCTGATGTTCAGAAGAGTGTCTGGGAGAAGAAGGTTCCGGAAATAGTGCTCATGAATGTGCGCCAGTTCGTGCGCGACAATATATTTGCCGCTCACACCTTTTTGCGGCGAGTCGATCAAAGGCACGATGTAGGCAGCTAAAACCAAATGAGACACAACCTGGTTGTTGCGCAGGACGAGGGGCGCCATCGCGCAGCCTTCGCCTGTGCCGTCTTTAGCGCGTGTTAGAGGGGAGCTGGCATCGTAGCCTCGGTCGAGCCCGGCGAGCGCGGCGTCGTAATCGTTGGCGATCGTGACGCCGTCTAATCCGGCAAGGCTCAGCTGCAATTCAGCGCTGATTTCATCGATTGCCCGCGCAACGCGAGCGGAAGCGGCTCTTGAATCGTTCGCCGATGCGAAACCGATGAGTCGGTACGGGACTGGTCTTTCCTGGGGATGAGGCGCCATTGAGTCAAGGTTGCGGATCCTCGGCTTTTCCGTCAAACCCGAACCGGTGAACGCGGTGAAATTCCACATCGTCAGAATTCTTCGTACATTTCATTTGCCATATCGCGCCCGTCTTTTTGTCCAACAAGAAAGTGTGCGCCTCCTTGCCGTGCCGAGTAGCGTGCTCGGCTGATTGCACAATCTCATAACCGCCCGCAGGCAGCTCCGACGGATTCGTCAGGATATTCTGAATTCCCGCGGCGGTCGCGTCGCTCTTCGGCGGTGCGCCGCCGAGCGCCCCGATCAAAAGGAGCAGGCTCGCTATGCCCAGTCCTACATAGAAGGAAATCCGGGTGCGCTTTTGCCAGACCTCGATCTGTTGAAACGCTTTCGTGACCTTTTCCTGGACGGTGGCTTTCGACTCCTTAGCGCGCTCTTTTTTCCCGCTCTCCGCGTTCGGATCAGCGATGATGGCGTCGCGTTGCTTCCGCGCGTCCATCTGATTGGCTGCGTAGTTGAGCCAGAAGTAGTATTCAATGCCAAAAGCTACGGACACTCCGAACGCAGCCGCCGCCAGGAAAAAAATGATGCGGACGGGCAAGGGCGCCGGGGCAACCTTGTCGAAATTGACGAACGCGCCTGCCACCGCAGCTCCCGAGAGTCCGACAATCCAGACTGCTCCCGCTCGGTAAACGGAGATGGTATCGGCTGCGCCCCCGGCGTCCTGATCGGGCATAGGTTACGACCTCCTCCTCATCGAGGGGCTGGGGTCATCGGGACCGGGAGCACTCTCCATGAGCTTTGCAACGTCTGCCGCCGTGACTGTGCGGCCTCGCCCTGGGAGAGTTCGAAGGAGGTTGTCTACGCTCTCCTCACCCCTGTTGATCCAGTGCCGAGTGAGGGTGCTTTCACTGGAAAGCCTCTCTTCGCCAATGGCCATAAGCATCTGACCAATCCGGGTTACCGCGAGTCTGTAGGCGTCGTCACCGACCTCCACTTCTGAACGAAGGACGCGCTCAGTACATTGCTGAAGCGTGTAAAACAGACGGGCGAGGCGGTCAAGTCGTTCATTCATTGGACCTCCCGAAGAGTGAAAGAGCAGCGAGGTTGCTGCGGTTGCCTAATGGTTAAGTACCCGCAGAGCATACCATTTTCCGTCGCGTCCTGAGCGCGTGGGCGCTGCCGGCGGGCATTTTTTTTTGGGTTGCAGACTATAGTCCGCCGACGCGGGGAGGAGCGGTGGCGAAGTCTTCGTGTGGTAAGAGCGACACCGCAGAGACTATTCGGGCATTAGGGCTTTCCTCAGGGACTTCAACAGCGCTTCGGCTTCGTCGAGTTTTCTCAGCGTTGTTTCGTCCCCTTTTAACTCCTGCAGCGTCGTCCACGGCACGCCCTTCATCGCGTCAATTGCAGCGCGCAGTTCATTCAGCGGTTGCTCCTCCGATCGCTTCTCGACAGAACGAATTTGCAGTTGCGCAGACTCCAGGTCGCCTGAGTCACTTAAGAAGTGTGCCCTTGCGACCGGATCGGGAAGGATGGTCCGAAGTTTGCGTAAGTCTTTAGAGTTGGTGATGCGTTTCTCGTTCACCTTCTTGACGACCGCGTCGATCACGGTGGGTACCAGCAGCTTTTTGACATGGCAGAAGGATGTCCTCGCATGGAACTACTGCGTGGGAGGACCTGTTAGCTCAGTGTCCACTCAAGATGCAAACGTGGGCCCAAATTTCATGCTAGTCCAAAGGGCACAATGTTCTGCTGGCGCCCACACGTTGCTTCTGCGAAAGCTCATGACGTTTGGCCAAATGACCGGGTTGTACACTTTCCAGCCTGACGATCTGTGGACCTTCTGGGGGGGACGAAGGTCACCCTGACGTGGGAGAGAGACAACGTCGGCAGCGGAGTCTGGGGGGACAATACTCCGGCCCCGGTTTACCCGATCGTCGATTTCCCTGACGGAACCCTGGTGCGAAGTCTCGCGCAGCCAGGCGTTGTCTTCATTGTGTTCGGCGGGGCAAAGTTTCGAGTCGATGCCGCCAACACCCTCGGTTTAAACCTGATGCTCGCTCAATTGGTGGACGTAAGTCGGGTAAACCATCTTGCGTCGGCGCCAGTCGACGGGACTCTCCTCAGAGAGGTAAGCGACGCCGCGGTCTACGTATTCTATGGCGGCGCGAAGTTTTGGATCCCCGACCTGTTTGCTTTAGACTTCAATTGGGACATGGTCCACATCGTTCCTCCGGGCACCTTGAGTAACATCCCAATTGTGCCGCGCCATGGCACGCTGCTCAAGGAACAGACTACTGATCCGGTCTACCTCGTGAAGAGCAGCCCCGGGCAAAGTAACCAGCTCTGCTGGGTGACGAGTCCTGCGGTCTTTGACTCGTCGTGTCTTTCGTGGCGTAATTTGCGTGTGGTGCCAGACGGCTCGCTGAATGCGCTTCCCAAAGGGCCAAACATATCGTGATCAAGATCCTCCTGGCGAATCAGCACTTACAACTAAAGGTGGTGCCTGTCGCGCCCTTTCGAGACATGGAAGGGACGGGTTGAGCAAGGTCGGCTATCGAACCTTTCAGATTTTCTTACGTCACTCCTTTGGGCTTCGGGGAATTCGGCGAAATTGCAAAAGTCCATGGCGGAGACGGGTTTCGCGGGTGAGGTCGTCGTCGCACCCTCACAATCCCTAGCAACGTAAACGGAATAATCTCTGCTTTGATCTTTGCATCGGCCAACGTTCGCAAGATCATCTCAGCGCCGGTCGGATTCGCCGAAGGTGCCGACTGCGACTTAGACTTCTCACTCCTTATTAAAAACTTTGCGGCATTCCCTCTCGAATTTTCTCAAGGGCGGGCGAGGTGCCTTTCCTCTCGCCATCCTCTTCAGTTCGCTTTACAAGCCAGCGTCACCTTGGCATACGAATGAAATGTTGTGCCGCTTTCCTCCTGCTTCCATTCCGAGGTCGTCGTCGCGCGATCCTTCAAGACAATTTCTTCCAATAATCCACTCGCCATAGCCGGGCTTGATTCCACTCGTGAGGTATAGGTATGGATGAGCGCGCATTTTATAGAAGCGCGGTAGGTGGCCATTGGCCAGTCGTATCGAAACTTCACGTCCTGCTCAGTGATGAACAAATGAAATCTTCCGGTTAGGTCGTACGGGTCCATCTGCCAGTCACATCCACCGCCAGAAGTTCCGTGGGTAAAGTGGACCTTTGCAGGAAATGTTACGAGCGTCCCGCTTAGATTACTCTCGGCATAGGCCAATTGCGAGGGGATGACGGATTGTCCAGCCCCAGCCCCCGTGGTGCGCCCATTGATGGACGCCAGGACATAGACATCCGATCCAGTCACCTCATAGACAAAATCATATATCAATGAGGCGCGACGCGCGAGCACATCGGCGGTCGCGTAGCGTAGCATCTCGGCCTGGATTCCGTAGGCTTCTGCTTCCTCGCGGGCCAGCTCATCCAGGGCGGGCGGGTAGGCTGAGTAGGCTGCCTTTAGCGTCACGCAGCGGTCTCGGTGATGTTGCTCGTGCGCAAAATCCGCATCGGCAATCGCCTTGCAATCCTCGAACGTTTCGATCTTCGCTTTATCGCTCTCTGAAAGGTCACATATCCTCGGGTCCATATTGTATTCGGGGGGACCCCTCTTGACCGGAGGCAATCCTTCGAGGAGGCCGCCCGGCATCGTCGATTTCTTCCATGCAATGTATTCATCCAACGCCGTAATCTGCGCAATGTGGCCTGTATTTCTTAATTGGCGCGGTAGATCGATCGTAAGCTTGTCGGCCTTTTCGAGATATCGTTGGCGCAGTATCGATGCCACCTTGTGCTGCTTCATCAGCTCTTCCAGATCCTTACAGCCGCACTCTGTTTCTCCTGGCGCACTCTGCCCTAACGCTGGCGCCACGACGAAGGCCGCGAAAAGCAAGAGTGCGGCAGCGAAAGTACGATGCATCAGTCGGCTTCCTCGAAAAGTCGCTCAAAGAATCACCGTTTGAGCGGCACACGGTAACGTTTCACGGCTGGATAGAGTGCGACGCCTTTCCCGGCGTCACTGTTCGAGACCAAATCTCTGAAAACTGCGGAACCAGGTGATTGTAACTCTTCTTCCGCCAAAAAGACTCCAGAAATTGGGTTCGCTAAAGACCGCGGCGTTCTCCCATCCTCCACTGTTCCAGCACTCCAAGAACCAATTCGTGCAAACCCGCCTACTGAGTAGAAGCGTCGTTGTGTCATTGCTTGTGATTCTGATTGACCCGCTTTGACCCGTCGGAGCCTAAGAAGCGCCTACGATAATTGGCACCAGTGCATCTATGACGCCGACTCTGACCACGATGATGTCTTGTCCCCGTGGTATCAATTAGTCAGCGAACATCTTGGCGACATTGCAGGCCTCCGTATTTTGGAGGTCGCGTGCGGACGCGGCGGCTTCGTCAGGCGGATGGCCCGGAGCGGCGCTCACATAAACGGGATGTGATTTCTTCGGAGTCTAACTTGGATTCGGTGCCCTTCGCCAGTCTTCAACAGTTGAATGCTAATGCACAGCAAGCCCTGGAGCGATTTGGGAGAGTGCAGAAGTTTTCCTTGACCGAATATCCATCCAATCCAAGGGCGTACGCGACTCCCATTAGATACAAAGATACAAACGATTTAACTATAGATGGGAATGATACACCGCGCTGACGGTCTGACGGTCACACTCGGTCATACTCGGACGCTTACCGTTGCTGAGCGGACGCTTACATTCTTGCCAAGGCAACAAAGAAGCGGAGAACCTCCAGTGATCGTGTTGACTTGCCACGAACGCGACTACGCCAGTTCCGCTGCCCGAATTATCGAATCATCCGATATGTGGATTGTCGGTGGTCAGACTCGACGGTTGGAAAGGGGAATGGAGAGCACTCAGAGACTCTGCATACAGAACGCGAGTGGGCCGCGCAGGCGAGCCGTACCAACCTCATGGCATGGGTTCTTCTGGTTGCGTCGAATTATCATTTGGATCTTTCGGCGTGTCCAGTCCAGAACGGTATGAGCCTGGCATTCTCTCCACAGTCCCCTCTAATATGTAGACCATAGCCTCGTGATGCTTTGCGGGCTCTTGCTTAGGTTCGGTCCTTCCTGGAGTCTCACGATCCATTCCAAGTTTGCCACCTGAGGGGCTTTCCCGAAACATTGTCTTCACAGCATTAAGAGCGGTGTACTGCAGGGCGGAGAGTGCATCTGCAGCCAAGTCGCCCAATTGATTTACTGATAGGCTACCAGTTCCGGCGGCCGCCAGTGCTGCCCGCGTAGATGTCGCAGCTTTGGTGAAGTCTATTGCTGTGAACACAGTTTCGGCCACAGACCGGGTCGTGGCGCGCCCTTCGTAATCCTGTCCAGCGGCCACAGCACCAACCTCTGCAACAAGAGCAGGAAAACTTGAGGCGGTCTCAACGACCTCTTCCAGAGCTCCTTGGTCCGATATTCCGGAGGCTGCGATAACGGATCCAGCGACCGTTCCAACGAACGCGCCGGTAGCCGCCATCACCGCCGCGACCTGGACTCCCATCACGGTAACTGCTGCCGCGCCAGCGACTTCGGGTAAGATCGCAGTTGCCGCAGCAAAAATACCAACTGTCAGCACGAACGTGGTTGCAAACTTTTCGACAGTTCGCCAGTTCGCACTTGCGGGCTCCTGTCCGCTAGGGTCGTTGAAAGTTGCTGGATTGTTTAACACGTAAGCGTAGGAATTTAGGCTTTGCGGATCCTCAAGGGCACCAATCCGACGATCCGGCGATGTAAACTTTCCTATCTCCGGATCATAGTATCTGCCCCGATAGTAGTACAAACCTGTGTCCCTATCGAGCGCTTGCCCTGTGAAACTGGCCCCGCGTAAAGTGGACTTCGCGGCCCTATAGGAACTACCGAAGGGCAAATAGGCGTACCATCGAATCAATTGGCCTCTCTTGTCCGACACCGAAACACGTGAGTCGATCAGATCCGAATGATAGTGGTCAACCCGCTTACTCTTGACGTTGACGGTAGCAATCTTATGGGATCCCACGAACACGCTGATTCGGCATTCGTCTCCGTCGCATTCGAATCCATCATCCACGTAGCGCTCTTTTTCTTTTCTGGCGAGAAATGTAACGGGATACGGCAAGGCTCTGGATGTGCTTTTTTCTATGCGACGGCCCTTCCAATCATACTCAAATTCCGTAACGGAATGTCTCGGAAAGAGCGGCCAGAGAACTCCACCCACATGCCGAGCAGTCTTTATGAGGACTATGTGATTGTTGATGTCAGAAGACAGCGTGCGGCTTTCGGAGGAACTTAGATTCCCATTTTCATCATAAGAATAAATGTGAACCCCTGCACTTCGAACGGCATGAGACTGATTTCCATCCTGAGAATACTTGTAAGTTCCAACGAGCGAGTTGAACAACATGTTCCCCACGCGATCGTATTCGAACCGAATCGCCTGCGGAGGGCCTTCCGAGGGACGATCTGAATGGTTTAGCCGTTGAATGTGAACCTCAGTGAGACGATCCAGGTCATCGTAGCCATACGTCGTCTTGTTGCTGAGCTTGTCCTCTCGGGAAATTACGTTACCCTTCCGATCAAATTCGTAACGAAGGTCTTGGCGCAGCTTGCCATCGGCGGTCAAAACAGCAATTCTGCACGGTACCGGGATATCTTTCGAGCAATGATCATCGCCACCATAAAAGCTGTATTTTTCCACTACTCCATTCCCATACCGGACCGCCGTGGGCCTTCCACGTGCATCGATATCCAAGTATTCAGAAATGAGTCCGACCGACGATTCTATCCTCGCCAGAAATGGCCCGTCGTACTTATACTGAAGACTGAAATCTCGAGGCATTTGCACGGTCGTTATTCGACCAGACGAATCATAGGCATATTGAAACCGATAAACGTTCTTGCCAAATACTTTTGAGTGGTTTGTTAGTCTTCCCATAGGATCGTAGGCAAACGTTTCAGACAACTTGGAAGTCTTTGTTTCACATATACGATTGACCCCATTCGGGCAAGCGTCGTAAGTGAAAACTTGGTCGCCTAGTCCCAGCGGTTTAAGCTTCACATAGTCTCGATAATCCGGCCGCACTTTGCGCACTGCTGCACTTCAGGCATTGTTTCCTCACTTATAGAAGACTCGAGCAGGCCTTTGCGATGGTGACACGCCCGCCTCTCGAGACCGTCGGATACTGGTCCTACGGTTGGAACTTGTAACCAGAGCTGTGGACCGTATGAAAGTGCCTGGGACGGGCAGGCTCTGTTTCTAGTTTTTTGCGCAACTTCAAAATGTGGTTATCGACAGTCCTTGTAGAAGGATAGTTCTCGTATCCCCACACTTCACTGAGTAGTTCGTCCCGTGAGATCACCCTCCGCGGGTTTTTGATCAGATACGCGAGAGTTTTGAATTCCTTACATGTGAGAATAACGGGCCGACCATTGCGACGAATTTCCATCGTTGAAAAACATCCTGTCACTCCCCCAAACTCAAACGTGTCTGTGGCGTTGGGATTTCTCAACCAGGCCTTCGCTGCATCCAGCAGTAAGCAGACATCGCTGGTCTCGATGAGACGCGTGACGGACTTATTGGGTCCCGGCTTTTTCTGGGTCGTCTTATCATGAAGAGCCGATTTTGGAACAAGCACGATCACTGGCAAGTAACGCGATAGCTTACGAAACTCTTCCGGGATGCCAGAAACCGGCACGGACGCCACATCTTCATTGAGGAAGTGCATCGGATTTGAATCGAATTCGTTCTTGGCTTGCGCAAAAGGGGAAATTGCCGCCTTGATTGTTGCTGTCATTGAGATGCCTCTTTACTCAGCTTGCCTAGCACAAATTGGAACTGCCAACACTTTGCAGCAAGGGCATTCGATGCAATGCGATTTTCGCGTGAAACATCCGCGCCTTTACTGCCCCGGTTGAAATCCCCAGAATTTGTGCGGTTTCCCTGATTGAGTGTCCTTGTATGTGGAAGATCTCGACAACGTTCCGAGCTCGCGGCCGCAGGGCCGAAACGGCTGACTTCACGATCCGTCTCCGTTCACGAAGGGAGCAACTCTCTTCCGGATCGGGAGCGTCGCACGGAAATTCTCGCTGCGCCACTGGTTCAGACGACGGGTTTGGCTCGTCTATGCGAACCTCTCGCGCTCCGTGGTCTTTACGAAGCTTCATCAAGGCGGCATTAATCGCAATGCGGGTCAGCCAGGTTGCAAATTGGGATCTTCCATCAAAACCCTTGAGATGGACGAAAGCACTCAGAAAACACTCTTGCGCTGCGTCTTCCGCGTCTTCACGGTTTCGTACGATCCGGCGAGTCACCCGGAAGACCTGTTTCATATGACGTTCGCAAAGCTCTCCGAAGGAAGCTCTTTCCCCGCCTTTGGCGGCTGCGATCAACTGCTTTTCGCTCAACGCTCGAAGATCGTTAGCCG
>Ga0137397_10001969_pt1 | contig 14346 bp, 15 predicted proteins | sample czorhiz116metaG_FD_106658 | JGI IMG/M metagenome (GOLD analysis project Ga0137397, IMG submission 106658) | Vadose zone soil microbial communities from Angelo Coast Range Reserve, California, USA - czorhiz1.16 metaG | ecosystem: Environmental > Terrestrial > Soil > Vadose zone | place: USA... | reverse complement strand
GATCTTCGTATCTTTTTGGTGACCGGCCCCGGGTCGCTTGCGCGCGCGCCGGCTCCCGCGCAACATCCGGCGCAATGAAAGCCGCGGTTCTGGAGATCGCCGGCGCGGGCGCGCTGGAGGGGCGCCTCGCGCGCACGCTGCGCGATCTGGCGGCGCTCGGCGACAAGCGGGCCGGCAGCCCGGGCGGCGCGGCGAGCGCGGCGTACATCGCCGCCCGCTTCCGCGCCGCCGGGCTCGAGACGCAGTTGGAGACGTTCCGTTTTCCCGCCTTCGTGCTGCACGGGTCCTCGCTGCAAGTCGGGGAACGATCCGTCGCACACGGCGCGCTGGCCTATTCCGGCTGCGGCGCCGCGGAGGGCGTGCTGGTCCACGTGGGGACCGGCGAGCCGGCTGATTACGACGGCGGCGACGTCCGCGGCCGCATCGTGCTGGTGGAGCGGAACGTCACGTACCACCGCAGCGCCCAATACCGCGAGGCGATCGCCCGCGGAGCCGCCGGGCTCATCTACGCCAGCCACGCGCCCGACAACCTGGTCCAGGTCGGCACCGTCGCCGATCCCGAGGATGGCCTGGGCAGGATTCCGGCGGTCAGCGTGGGCGAGCGCGACGGGCACGAGCTGATCGCCCAGGCCCGGGCGCGCGAGACCCACGCATCGATCCGGGTGGACGCCGCGATCGAGCCCGGCACGGGCCAGAACGTCGTCGGGCGGCTGCCGGGCAAGGGTCCGGCGTTCCTGATCGGCGCACATCACGACACCTGGCACATCGGCTCGACCGACAACGGAACCGGGATCGCCGTCCTGATCGAGCTGGCGGAGCAGCTCGCGCGGGCGAGCACGCCGCGCCAGCGGCCGATCGCGTTCGTGGCGTACGACGCGGAGGAATTGGGCCTCTTCGGCGGGTACGATTTCCTCCGCAAGCACCTGATCGAGGCGAAGGAGAGCTTCGCGGCCTTCCTGAACCTCGAGATCCCCGGCGCGGGTGCCGACGACATCCGGGCGCTGGCACACACGCACGCGCTGGAGGGCCCGCTGAAGTCCACCGCCCTCGACGAGCTCTACCCGGTCTGCGTCGGCATGGAGGCGGTGCCGGCGCTCTTCGGCGGCGTGGTTCCCACCGACATCCAGGGCGCGTACCGCTGGGGAATGCCGGGCGTCTCCACCGCCTGTGACACGCCCTGGTATCACACGACCGCGGACACTCCGGACAAGGTGGACCTGGTCTTCCTGGCGAAGGCCACGGCGCGGTGGCGGCGCGCGATCGCCGCGCTCGACGTTGCCGGCGAGGGTGCGTTCGCGGGTCGCGACCCGCACCTCTGGACGCTCGAGATCGGCGCGGCGCCGGACCCGGCCGGTCTGCGCGTGACGGCGCGTGCCCTCAAGCCCGACGGCGCCGCGGCAGCCGGCGCGCGCATCGAGGTCTGGCTGGACGTCGACGACTTCACGCGCGCGTTCCACGCCGCGCTCTCCGCCGGCGAGCAGGGCGAGGCTTCGATCCTGATCCCCGCGGAGGCGCTGCGCCGCGGATGTGGGGGCCGGTACGTCCATGTCACGGCAGGTGACCGCTGGCCGATGGCCGAGGGGATCCTTTCACTCAATTGACGCAAACCTTTTGCGTGCCTTTTGCCGGCGCTCAACGGGATTGCCACGCGACTCCTGTATTGCTGCAGGGCATCTCGGAGGAGGTGTCAATGGGTCGCTGGGAAATCCGTCCGCTTCGCTCGGAAGACTTCGCGCCGCTCATGCGGCTGGAGGAGGAAGTGTTCGGCGCGAGCGGAGAGAAGACGCTCGGGCCCTATTACGTCCGTCTCTGCTGCGAGTTCTTTACCGATACCTGCTTCATCGCGCTCGCCGAGGGCGAGCCTGCCGGCTACGTCCTCTGCTTCGTCCGTGGCCGCGAGGCCTACTGCACCACGCTGGCCGTCACTCCGCGGTTCCAGGGCACGCGCCTGGCGCTGCGGCTGGTCCGCACGCTGATCGGGGCCATCGCCCAGCGGGTCGATTCCTGCTGGTTCACGGTGAAAGAGGAGAACAGCGCGGCCCGTGCCATCCACGCCGTCCTCGGCGCGCGCGAGGTCGAGGTCCGCAAGGACTTCTACGAGCCTGGCGACGATCGCATCGTCTCCCGGATCGAACGCGCGCAATTCGAGGCGCTGCGCGCGCGGATGGAGCGGCTGGGGCTGCTCCCCGACGAGAAGATCGCGGACGTGGCGTGAAGTCGCTCTTGCGCCTGAGGAGGATCGGCGGCACCGTCTCCGCCGCGCTGCAGATGACCGGAAGGTTGGCTTTCCTGGGCGCCCTCGAGGACGCGCCCGACCCGCGCTCGCGCGCCAGCATCCTGCAGCAGATCGCGCGCCTGCTCTTGCGGGTCCACGACATCGAGGTGGAGGAGCGCGGTGTCCGTCCCGGCGGGCCGTCGCTGATCGTCGCGAATCACGTGAGCTATCTGGACCCGCTGGTGATCCTCGCCTCGCATCCGGCGCTGCCGGTGGCGAAGGAAGAAGTGCGGACCTGGCCGCTGATCGGAACCCTCTGCGCGCGCGCCGGCGTGCAGTTCGTGTCGCGGGCGAGCGCCTCGAGCGGCGCTGCGGCGCTGCGGACCATGGCGCGGACGCTTTCGGAAGGCGCGTCGATCCTCAACTTCCCGGAAGGGACCACCACCTTTGGCCGCGAGGTGCTCCCGCTCAAGCCCGGCTGCTTCGGCGTAGCTCGCGCGGCGAGCGTTCCGGTGGTGCCGGCGGCGATCGCCTGGGAGTCCGAGTCGCTGAGCTGGACCGGCGACGCTTCGTTCGTGCCGCACTACCTCGAGACGGCCGCCCGGGAGCGGATCCGCGTGCGGTTGCATTGGGGAGAGCCGATCGAGCCGTCGCCTACAGTGACCAACCCCGAGCTGGCGAGGCGCGCGCACGACTTCCTCTCCCGCGCCCTGGTGGAGGACCTGCATGCCGCAGCTGAGCGCGCTTGAGTACATCCGCGGGGGGCAGACCCCCTTCTTCCGGCTGCCCTGCGCCGATCCGCACGACTTGAAGGGCGTCGACGCCGCGCTGATCGGCGTCACCTTCGATGCCGGAACCACCTACCAGCCCGGCGCCCGGCTCGCGCCGTATCATCTGCGGCGAGTCAGCGCGCTGGTGCAGTCCGTCCATCCTTCGCACGGCGTGGACGTGTTCGCGGAAGTTCGCGCGGTGGACGCCGGCAACGTGGCCTTTCCGCCGTTCGAGCCCGGCGCGATGCGCGAAGCGGTCGAGCACGACGTGGGCGCGATCGCCGCGGCGGGAGCGGTGCCCTTCGTGGTGGGCGGCGATCACTCGGTGGCGCTGCCCGTCCTGCGCGCGCTGGCCAAGGTGCACGGCCCTCTGGCCACCCTGCACGTCGACGCGCACTTGGATACCAGCGGCCCCGAGACCTGGGGCAGCGCGCACCACCACGGGACGCCGTTCCGGCACGCGCTCGAGGAGCGGTTGATCGCGCCGGGCAGGTTGGTGCAGATCGGCCTGCGCAGCACCTGGGGCAAGCTGAGCGATCCGGACTTCGCGCGCTCGCGGGACGCGCGACAGATCCCGATGGAGGAGATCGAGGAGCGTGGCATGGCGGCGGTCGCGCGCGAGGTGCGCGAGCGGCTGGGAGCGGGCCCCGTCTACGTCTCGTTCGACGTGGATGCGATCGATCCCGCGTTCGCGCCGGGCACGGGGACGCCGGTCCCTGGCGGAATGACCTCGCGGGAGGCGTTCACGCTGCTGCGCGCGCTCAAGGGCGTGAAGCTCGCCGGCATGGATCTGGTGGAAGTCTGCCCGGCGCTCGATCATGCGGACCTCACCTGCCACCTCGGCGCACATCTGCTCTTCGAGGGACTCGCTCTGCTGGCCTGAGCGCCCCGCCGTCAGCGGAAGAAGCGGAAGAGGATCGGCGCCAGCACCGCCGTGGCGATCCCGTTGAGCGCCAGTCCGAGCCCCGCGAACGTTCCCGCCAACTCGTTGACCTGGAATGCCCGGGCGGTGCCCAGACCGTGGGCGGCCACGCCGGCGGAGAAGCCGCGGCCGCGCCAGTCGCGAATGCGCAGGGCGTCGAGCAGCGGAGTCACGATCACCGCGCCGGTGATGCCGGTGGCGATCACGAACGCCGCCGTGAGCGACGGGAACCCGCCGAGCTGCTCGGAGACCGCCATGGCGATGGGCGTGGTGGCGGACTTCGGGGCGATCGACCGCAGGGTCTCCGTGCTGGCGCCCAGCGCCTTCGCCAGCAGCACCGCGCTCACGATGGCGGTGGCGGACCCGGCCGCCAGCGCGCTCAGCATCGGCACGAGCGCCTCGCGCACCCGGGCGCGGTTCTGGTACAGCGGCACCGCGAGCGCCACGGTCGCCGGGCCCAAGAGGAAGTGCACGAACTGCGCACCCTCGAAGTACGTCTCGTAGGGCGTGCCGGTCAGCCGGAGGAGCAGGATCACGATCGCCACGGCGATGGGCACCGGATTGGCCAGGGCGCGCCCTCCGGATCGGCGGAAAATCCAGGACCCTGCCTCGAACGCGACCAGCGTCGCCGCCAGCCAGAGCAGCGGCGTCGCGCTCAGGTACACCCAGATGCGCTCGACGCGTCCCATCAGCGCTCTCCCTTGCCCGCGCCGGCCACGAGCTGGAACACCAGCGCGGTCACGGCGACGGTGGCGGCAGTGCTGATCACGACCGCGACCAGGATCGGCCAGAGCTCGGCGCGCAGGCGGCCGGTGTGCCGGATCAGGCCCACGCCGGCAGGGACGAAGAGCAACGAGAGATGGCGCAAGAGCGCGTAAGAGGGTTCGCGCACCGGCTCGAGGATCCGCGAGCGGCCGAGCAAGAGCGCGAACAGGAGCAGCATCCCCAGGACGGGACCCGGGATCGGGAGGCCGAGAACGCGGGCGGAAAATTCGCCCGCGAGCTGGCAGCACAGCAGCAGCGTGAGCGCGGTGACCATCGCGGGACAATACGCGACTGCGGTCCGTTCCGCGGTACCATGGATTGATGCGGATGTTGCTCCTCCTCGCGCTCTGCGCTTGCGCCCACGTCACCCAGGACCAGACCGTCTGCCCCGAGTCGCGCGACGTGCGCTGCCTCACGCGCACGGTCTGCTCAATGGACGCCTCGCGCGGCTGCCGCGTTTGCCGCTGCGAGTCGGCTTCGGTCGAGGGGCCGGATGGCAAGCCGCAGCCTCCGCCGGCTAACGACCCGCGCTGAGCCGCTGCTCCGCCGGCGGCCGTCCGTACCGGATGGTGGCGTAACCCGTGAGCAGCCCCACCAGGCTCCCGGGAAGCACGATCCTCCACCACGTACACGGTCCCCATGCCGCCCGCGCCCGAGAGCCGATACCTCGTCGGGGAGAGATCCGGCTCGCGAACCGCGGCGCGCAGGCGGGAGAGCGCGCTGTCGTCGAGTCGCGTCACCCGGCCGTTTCGCCGAGCAGCGCGCGAGCCTCTTCGCGGAACTCCGCCTCGTCGGCCGTGAGATCCTGCAGGACCTCCAGCACGATCCGCCGGAGGTCGGCGCGGACCCGGGACAGGCGGTTGGTCACTTCGGTCACCCCGATGCCGAAGCGGTGTGCGAGCTCCGCACAGGTCGGACGTTCGCCGGCCAGATCGTACTGCTCGAGCAGCGCGTAGTGCTGCGATTTGCCCGCCGCGGCGCATTCCTCGCGCAGCCGCCGCAGGGCGCGAGCGAAGACGCCCCGCGCCCACTCCTTCTCGAAGAGGATGTCCGGCGGCTCGGCCGTCCCGGCCAGCCGATCGATCTCCTCCTCGAAGTCGTACGGAAGCGGGGGCGCGGCGCCGCCGCCGCGCTTTTGCCGGTTTGCGGCCCTGTCGTGGTTCGCGACCATCCCGTCGATGCAGGCGCGCAGGTACGTGCGCAGCCGTGCCCGGGCGGGATCGAAGCGCGCGAGCAGCTTCTTCTCCACCAGCTCCGCGAAGAACTCCTGCGCGAGGTCGGCGGCCTCTTCGTGCGGCCGATGCCAGCGCAGCCGCAGGTAGCTATAGACGGGCCGCCAATACACGGACGAGAGCGTCTCCACGCCCCGGGCGCGCTCCGCCGCGTCGCCGCTGCGCACGAGCGCGAGAGCGGAGTGCCGCGTGGACGGAAAGCCCCGGACCAACTGCTCGTCCATGTGCGCATCATGCTCCCGAAGAGCCATCGGGCGCCAGGCGCTGTCGCCGAAGGCGACACTGCGCCTACGCTTTTTCTGCGTGTTCGCACGGAGGCGCGAACACGCTTGCCGAGACGACCCCTACGCGCTGGGGCCTGCCTCCGCCCTGGCCTCGGTGCCGTCCTGCACGGGGGTCTGCTTGCCACCTCCGGCCTTCTTCGAAGGGCGCTTCTCCTTGGAGCGCCCGCTCGCCTTGGCCTCGGCGCGCGCCTTCTCGGCCTGCTTCTGCAGGGGCAGGCCACGCACGCGGTTGCCGCTCCTGGGCTTCAGCCACCAGCGCGCGTCCGCCGGCTTGCCGCCCGCGACGCTCTCGACGTCGATCCGGACGATGGCGCCCTTCTTGAAGTCCAGATCGGCCTGCGGCACTCCCGAGAGGCCGGCCAGGACCAGCGAGAGCTGCGGCTCGTGGCCGACCAGCGCCACCGTCTTGTTCTTTTCGGCCCGCTTCGCCACGGCCTCGCGCACCGCTTCGGCGTCGAACTTCGGGTCCAACTCCTCCAGCACCGCGACCGTGCCATAGCGCGTCTCTCCGGCGAGGATCTCCGCCGTCTGGACCGCGCGCACCAGCGGGCTGGTGAGGATCAGATCCAGCTTCCGTCCGAGCCTCCCGAACGCCCGCGCCGCCTTCCGGAAGCGGCGGCGCCCCTTGTCGGTGAGCGCCCGCGAGCCGTCCCGCGTCCCTTCCCCGCCGTCCTCCGCGATGCCGTGCCTTACGAGGTAGATCTCCATGGAGTGCCCTCCGGCAAAATTGGGCGCGCACCATACCACTCGGCCCGCCGGGGCTTCCAGCGCAGTCTTTTCGCCAGCCCCGCCGGCCAGAAGTCCGGCCGTTCAGAATTCCAGCGTATTGACGGGGGCTTTCCGCGACGCGACGCTTCCGCCGTTCGGTGCCTCAAGCATCGAGCAGTCGCTGCCCTGCGGTTCGCGGGGTGCCCTCTCGGATCGCAGGACAGCGGCCTTCCCCCTGCCGCGGCTTGACACGTTCGTTGGCCGCGGCGTAATCCGGCGCCAGCCTTGCCTCGGGGGAGGCGGACGAGGCAAGGACCTCATCTTCGCTGCTCTTCTGTCCCCGTCACCACGGCCGCGCGCGTCGCGCGGGAGGTGACCCCATGAAGCGCTTCATCTGCACCACGGTCCTGCTGCTGGTGGCGGCGGTCCCGGGCACGCTCGCGAAGACCGTCCGCATTCCGATTACGCGGATGAACACCGTGCCGGTTCCGTGCGGCGAGGATCCGGTGCGCACCTGCCACAACCGTTGGCACCCGAACATCCCCGCGGTCGCCTTCGCCGATCCCGGCGACACCGTGATCTTCGAGACGCGGGACGCGTTCGACAATCCCTTCAACCGGAGATCCACGCCGGCAACGGTCGCGGCCGCCAACCTGAACCTGATCCATCCGCTCACCGGGCCGCTGCACGTGAACGGGGCGAATCGCGGGGACGTCCTGGCGGTAACGATGGTGGACGTCGGGCCGGGGCCGGACTTCTTCGGCTACACGGTGGCGGTCCCGGGATTCGGGTTCCTTCGCGACGTCTTCACCGATCCGGCGATCGTCCACTGGGAGCTCCAACCGCCTCGCAAGGATGGGAAGACCCGGTTCGCCACCTCGAGGGACCTGCCCGGCGTGCGCCTGCCGCTGCACGGCTTCGCGGGCACCATCGGCGTCGAGCTGGGGCTGCCGGAGATCGAGACCGCCTTCGCCCGCGAGGAGCAGCTTCGCGGCGTGGGCGGGTTCGTCCTGCCGCCCGAGCCGACCGACGCGGTGCCGGCCAGCCTGTGCGGCCCCGCCGGGAGCTCCAGGAGCCGTTGCCTGCGGACCATTCCCCCGCGCGAGAACGGGGGGAACACGGACGTGAAGCAGATGGTGGCGGGAACGACGCTGCTCTTTCCCTGCTTCATCGACGGCTGCGGGCTCTCCGTCGGCGACGTGCATTGGGCCCAGGGGGACGGCGAGGTCTCCGGCACCGCCATCGAGATGAACGCGATCGTCACCGTCAAGGTCAGCGTCCGCAAGGGCCAGGCTGCCGCCTTTGGCAACTGGCCCCGGTTCGAAAGCAGCCGGGCCGGCGTGCTCAGGGATCTCGATCCGGACCACTTCGTCGCCACCATGGGCATCCCGGTCAAGCCCGCAGGCGTGGTGATGGCGCCGGAGCTGTGGATCGACGTGAACTCCAACCACCTCCTGCGCCCGCTCAGGAACGAGTCGGAGGACGTGACGCTCGCCTCTCGCGACGCTTTACTGAAGATGATCGCCCTGTTGACCGGACCGGGCTCGCCCTCGCCCCACCGCCTCACCGCGGAGCAGGCCTACCTGCTCTGCAGCGTGGCCTGCGATCTGCACATCAGCAACCTGGTCGACGTGCCCAACTACGTGGTCTCGAACTTCCTGCAGCTCGACGTGTTCGAGCACGCCGATGACGATGATTGAGCGGCGCGCGCTCGGGCTCGGGTTGATCGCGCTGGCCGGGCTGCTCTTGCCCGGCCACTCGCCGTACACGCAGTGGTACGCGTACCGGGCCAAGCATCTGGTGGTCGTCACCGACGCCCGGCCCGGCGCGCTCGACCTGGCCCAGGCGGTGGCGACGGCGGTCGTGACGAAATGGCCCGAGAGCAAGGCGGTGGCGGCGCAGGCCCGATCGACCGTGGAGGCGGTGCGGCTGCTCTCGAGCGGCCAGCTCCAGGTCGCGTTGATCCCGTCCGCCGCCGCCTTCGACGCTTTGCAAGGCCAGGGCAGCTTCGCGGCTGACGGCAAGCTGCAACTCCGGGCGATCGCCGCGCTGGGCGACGAGGTCCTGGTCGTCCTGGACGCGTACCCGCGCGAGCGCGCGCGGACGCTTGCCGGGGCGATCGCGGACTCCACCGCGCTCTCCTCGCGGGCGGCCGGCGGGCAGCCGCGGATCCCGTACCATCCGGGCGTCAGACCTTAGACCGGCTGCCGCAGGATCCAGGCTGCCGCGGAGATCAAGTCCGCGTCGCGCCCGCGCGCGCCGACGATCTGCAGCCCCAGCGGCAGGCCGGCGGGTCCTTCGAGGACGGGCAGCGAGAAGCAGGGCGTTCCGAGCAGCGTCCAGAGGCGGCAGAAGATCGGGTCGCCCGTCGCGTCCAGACCTTGCGGCGCTTCCCCGGGCGTTGCGGGCGTGAGGAGCGCGTCGACGCTCGTGAGCTCTTCGTCGAGCGCCCGGCGGCAGCGCTCCGCCTGATCGCGCGCGGCCCGAAGCCGCTCCGGAGTCACCTTCGCACCGTCGCTCAAGAAAGCGCGCAACTTCGCGCTCAGCCGCTCTTCGGGCTCGCCCTCGAGCACGCGCGCCGCCTCGGCGCCCATGATCGCGATCTGCGCGTCGATCAAGCCGTCGAACGCGGGACCCAGCTCGATCTCGCGCGCGCCCAACCGGGAGGCCGCGCCCTCGACGGCCTTCTGTGTTTCGGCGGTGGCGCGGGGCCAGGCCTCGGTCCGGCAGAAGCCCAGCTTCGGCTTCGCGGTCCGGATGGGTTCCTCCTCGGCGCCGGAGAGCACCGAAAGGACCAGGGGCACGTCCTCGATCGATTGAACGAAGAAGCCGAGCGTGTCCAGTGAGGGTGCCAGCGGGTGGACGCCTTCGAGCGGCACGATGCCCCAGGTCGGCTTGAACCCGATGGTTCCGCAGAACGCTGCCGGCCGCACCACCGAGCCGGCAGTCTGCGACCCGAGCGCGACCGGAACCATTCCGTCGGCGACGGCGGCGGCGGAGCCGCTGGAGGAGCCTCCCGGAGTGCGCGACGGATCGCGCGGGTTGCGCGTCTTGCCGGGCGAGTAGACCGCGAACTCGGTGGTGACGGTCTTCCCGAGCACGACGGCCCCGGCATCGCGCAGCCGCCGCACGCACTCGGCGTCCCTCGCAGGCCGGTGGCCGCGGTGGATCGGCGTGCCGTACCCCGTGGGCAGCTCCGCCGTGTCGATCAGGTCCTTGATGCCGACCGGCAGGCCACAGAGGCGTGGCCGATCTCGCAGGGCGTCGATCCGGCGCGCTTCGGCCAGCGCGCCTTCCGCGTCGAGCACCTCCCAGGCCTGCACCTCGGGCTCCCGCGCCGCGATGCGGGCCAGGCACTGGCGCACCAGCTCTTCGGCGGACAGCTCGCGCCGCGACAGCCTTGCCACCGCCTTGGCCGCGCCGATCATGCCCCGCACCACTGGCGCGCGAGGCGCGTGTAGATCTCCGCCGCCTGCTCGATGCGCTCGATGCGGCAGTGCTCGTCGGTCTGGTGGCAGAGCGCCATCTCGCCAGGTCCCAGCACCACGGTGGGCACCGACCCGTAGGCTGGCGTGAGCACGCTGGCGTCGGTGAAGTACGGTGCCGTACCTGGCGTCTGCGGCTCGCCGGTGACGAGCGTCGCGACCTCGATCGCCTGGCGCACGAACGGATCGTCCTCGAGAGTGCGGATTCCCCCTACGTCAACGATGGAGGTCAGCTCCACCTCGGGACCGAGCAGCGCCTCGATCTGCCCGCGGAGCTGCGCGTGCTTCTGGGCCGGAACGGTCCGGATGTCGATCCCGATCACCGCTTCGTCGGGAACCGAGTTCACGTTGAGGCCGCCCTGGAACGTCCCGATGTTGAGCGTCGGCGATCCGAGGAGCGGGTCGGGCGGGACCTCGAAGCGGAACCCGCTCAGCTCCAGCACCGCGCGCGCCGCCTTGACCACCGCGTTGACCCCCATCTGCGGCATCGACCCGTGCGCTGTGACCCCGCGCGTGCGCGCACGCAGCCAGAGCGCGCCCTTGTGTCCGATCACCGGGCGGTTGCCGGTAGGCTCGCCCACGACGAGCGCGCCGGCGCGGCCCAGGGCTCCCGGGACCTTCGCGAGATGGGCGGCGCCTTCGCAGCCCGTCTCCTCTCCTGCCACCAGGACGAGCGTGAGGCCCGCCCGGCGCAAAGGCGACCCGGAAAGACGCAGCGCGGCCTCGACCATCGCCGCCACGCCGCTCTTCATGTCGCTCGAGCCGCGCCCGTAGAGCTTGCCCGAGTCCACCTCTCCGCCGAAGGGATCGCGCGACCAGCGCGCCGCCCCGAGCGGGACCGTGTCCAGGTGGCCGGCGAAGCAGATGGGCAGGCCGTCGCCGTCGCGCCGCGCCACCAGGCTGGTCCGCCCCGGCGCGAACTCGTAGCGCGAGACGCCATAGCCCGCGTCCTCCAGGAGCTTGCCCACGTGCTCGGCGCAGCGGCGCTCGGGGGTGTACGGGTTGATCGAGTCGATCCGGACCAGCTCGCGCGTCAGCTCGACGGCGGTCATGCGTTCCTCCCCGGCGGGCTCTTCGGCGCCCCCGTCGAGCCAAAGTACGCCGCGCGGACCTGCTCGTCGCGCAGGAGCTCCGCGGCGGTGCCCTGGCCCACCACACGGCCTTGCGAGAGCACGTATCCGCGGTGCGCGATGGCGAGCGTCTGGTGCACGTTCTGCTCCACCAGGAAGACGGTCACGCCCTGCTCGTTGATCCTGCGGATCACCGCGAAGTTCTCCATCACGAAGATCGGCGACAGGCCCAGGGAGGGCTCGTCGATCAAGAGCAGCTTCGGCGCGCCCATCATCCCGCGCCCGATGGAGACCATGGCCTGCTCTCCGCCGGACATGGTGCCGGCGAGCTGCGTCCGGCGTTCCGCGAGCTGGGGAAAGGCGGCGAAGACCCGCTCGAGCTGTCCCCGGACCACGCGCGGATCCTCTTCCAGGTATGCTCCCAACTTTAGGTTTTCCAGCACGGTCAGGCGCGGAAAGACCTTCCTTCCCTCCGGGATGCAGGCGATCCCTTCGGCCACGATCCGGTGCGTGGGCAGGCCGGTGAGGTCCCGGCCGCCGAAGAGGATCCGCCCTGTCCGCGGCGGCGTGAGCCCGAGGATGCTGCGGATCAGCGTCGTCTTGCCCGATCCGTTTGACCCCAGGAGACAGGTGATGGTCCCGCGCTGCACGGTGAGCGACACGTCCTGCAGGACGTCGGCGCGATCGTAGGCGGTGAAGACGTGCTCGACGCGCAGCTCTTCCATGCTTCACTCCACCCCCAGATACGCCTGGCGGACCGCCGCGTCCTGCGACACCTCCGCGTAGGTGCCCTCGGCGATCTTCCGCCCGTAGTTCAGCACCACGCAGCGGGCGGTGACGCGCTCGATCACCGACATCTCGTGCTCGATCAGGACGATGGTCAAGTCCCCCAGCTCCCGCTGGACCAGGAGGATGTCGTCCATCAGGCGCACCGTCTCGTCGTGCGTCATTCCCGCGGAGGGCTCGTCGAGCAACAGAAGCCTCGGCCGGCTGATCAGGGCGCGGCAGACCTCGACGCGGCGCCGGTCGATCATCGGGATCCGCCCCGCCGGCTCCTGCATCCGGTCGGCGAGCGGCGGGTCGAAGATGCGCAAGAGGGCGCGCGCGGCCTCGAAGCTGTCCGCGATCTGGCGGGCCAGGGCCTTGCGCCGGGCGAGATTGAACCAGAGCCCGTGCTCCAGGCGCTGGTGGTTTCCCACCATGAGATTCTCGAAGATGGAGAGCGGCAGGCAGAGCCGCGAGCGCTGGAAGGTGCGCGCGATGCCGGCGCGGTAGACGGCCTGCGGCCGCAGCCGCGTGATCGGATCGCCGGCAAAGCGGCTTTCGCCCGCGTCGGCGGGGAAGAGGCCGGTGAGCACGTTGAAGAAGGTGGTCTTGCCCGATCCGTTGGGGCCGATCAGCCCCAGCACCGAGCCCGGCTGCACCTCGAGGTCCAGCCCGTCCAGCGCAAGCACGCCGCCGAATCTCTTGCTGAGCCCGCGGCAGGCGAGGATCGGCGCGCTCATCGCGGCGTCCCGGGGAGGCGGCGCATCGGGCGCGGGACGAGCCCGGCCGGCCGGAAGAGCAGGATCAGGACCACCATGCTGGCGAACATGAGGAAGCGGTACTCCTGGATGATCTGCAGTTTCTCCGGCAGGAGGATCACGATCGCCGCGGCCAGCGAGAGGCCCCAGGGGTTCCCCACGCCGCCCAGCAGCAGGATGGAGACGAGGATCAGCGATTCGGCGAACGAGTAGTTGTTGGGCGCGATGAACCCGATCATGAATGCCGAGAGCGCGCCGGCGACGCCGATCACGAAGTTGCCGATCACGAAGGCGGCGATCTTCCAGCGGGCGATGTCGAGGCCGAACGTCGCCGCCGCGGTCTCGTCGATCCGCACGGCATCGAGCGCAAGCCCGATCCACGAGCGCTCCAGCCGCTGCACGACCGCGAAGAAGAAGGCGAGCACAAGGAGCGCGAGCACCACGTACTTCAAATAGAAAGAGCCCTCCAGAGGGCCGGCCGCCACGGGGTCGTTGAAGCGGATCGGGCCGATCCGCAGCTCGGGCAGCTTGAGCCCCTGCGGTCCGCCGAGCGAGTCGTTCACCTCCAGGAAGGTGCGGAAGAGCAGGGCGAAGGCGATGGTGATCAGCGCCGCGTAGTGCCCGCGGGTCCGGAGGATGGGCAAGAGCAGCACGGTGCCCGCCAGGGCGGCGGTGACGCCGCCGGCCAGCAGCAAGAGGAGGTGCGGGAGCCCGGTGGCGCGGGACAGGACCGCGGCGGTGTATCCGCCGACGCCGAAGAAGCTCGCTCCCGCGAAGTTCACCACGCCCGCATACCCGAGCTGCACGTTCAGCCCGAGGCAGGCGACGATCACGATCAGCACCCGCGTGAGCAGGAGCAGGCTGAAGTCGTCCTCGCGCAACAGGAGAGCGAGCACCGCGACCGCCGCGAACGCGAGCCACTGCGCCAGCCGCTCGTCGCGCAGCGCCGCCCGCGTGAACGCGTCGAGAAGGCGCGTGCGCAGGAGTGCGAACCCGGCCAGCACCGCGAGCGCGATCAGCGCGGCGATCGCGCCCTGCGATTCGGCCCGCAGCAGCAGCCAGGCGAAGGCGGTGGCGAGGGCCGCGAGCAGCACCGCCGCCGCTCGCGACCTCATACCCGCTCGCTCGCGCGCTCGCCGATCAGGCCGGTCGGCCGGATTGCCATTAGGATAATGACCACGCCGAAGGCGAAGACGTCCTTGTAGGCGCTGGCGAACGGGAGCGCGACCGCGCCGATGGTCTGCAGCGTCGCGAACAAGAAGCCGCCCACGATCGCGCCGTACAGGTTGCCGAGCCCGCCGAGGACGGCCGCGGCGAAGCCGATCACGCCGAGGAGCAGCCCCATCCCGAAGAAGACCTCGTTGTAGTAGAG
>Ga0137397_10001968_pt1 | contig 14347 bp, 6 predicted proteins | sample czorhiz116metaG_FD_106658 | JGI IMG/M metagenome (GOLD analysis project Ga0137397, IMG submission 106658) | Vadose zone soil microbial communities from Angelo Coast Range Reserve, California, USA - czorhiz1.16 metaG | ecosystem: Environmental > Terrestrial > Soil > Vadose zone | place: USA... | reverse complement strand
TTGCGATGGGCTCGTTTACAAAGCGAAGCTCCGGAGAAAAGCCTCCGCCGGAAGCGGGCGATGGCATTGCTTCCCGATCCAGGGCAGCCGGATCCCATCCCTTTCGGATCTCGAATTTCGCCGCCTCGTGCGTTGCAGGTGGCGGCGTGACGGCCTCGGGGGCGGTAGCGGTAGCGGAACCACCACGGAATCGAAGAAGTTCATTCTTCCGCTCCACGGTCAGATGTTTCGCAATCTCACCAATCGAGGGGTAATCGAAAAACAGGATGGGTGTTATATCGAGTTGAAACTTCTCGTTGATCGCGTTTGCAAAGGTCGTCAGGCCGATCGAGTCGAAGCCGAGATCCAGCAAAACCTTGTCCGTCGACACATCGCTGGCATCGAGTTTCAGGAATGCCATGACGATTTGCGACAATTCATTCTGCAGCCACGCGAGAAGTGATCCGTCTCGTTCATCAGGAATCGGCGCCGCCGGGCCTTGATTGGACGACGCAGGTGGCGCAGGCGCAGCGCTTCTCTTTTTCAGACCCCACGCCAGCTCCAACTTCTCTTTAACACCTTCGAGCACGGCAAACTGGGATCGCCCCGAAGCAAGACCTTGCACGAACGCTTCAACGCCCGTTTCCGCATTCAAGGGCCTGATTCCCAGGGTCTTCTTCAAGGCGAGTTCCGTCTGCTCATCGGGCCTCATTCCGCCGTCAGCCCATAGCGACCAGTTGACACTCAACGTTTTCCCCGACCGCGCTCCTTCGGCTCGTAGACGTTCGCGCTCGGCCGCATACGAGTCCATGAAATAGTTCGCGAAACTATAGTCACACTGCCCCGGATTGCCGGTGACGGCCGCGAGCGAAGAAAACATCACGAAGAAATCCAGCGCTTCATTTCTGGTCAGCTCGTCCAGATGCAGCGTTCCATGGACCTTCGGAGCCAACACCGCGCTCATTTGCTCCGGCGTCTTATTCCGGACATACGAGTCCCGGACAATGCCGGCGGCGTGGATGATGCCGTGGATCTCTCCAAAACGGGACTTGCTCTCGTTGACCAGATTCTGGACGTCTTCACGGTTGGAGACATCGGCGCGCAGGTAAAGTACTTCCGCGCCTGACTTTCGGAACTCGTCTAACCTGGCCTCCCGTTCCTTCGACAGGTTGGATCGGCCAGTAAGCACCAGTCTCGCCTTACACTGTTTCACCAAAAATTCCGCGAGAATCAGGCCCAGCCCACCGGCTCCTCCCGTGATGAGATAGACGCCCTTTTCCCTCAGGCCCATGCCTTGAGAAGCAGAAGAGCCTCCGGTCTCTTCGAAGTCGAAGGCCTTGAGCTTCCGGATATAGCGCTCTTGCGCCTCATAGCGAACGACAGTCGCATCTTGCGTCCGCGCGCGAAGTTCCGCCCAAACCGAGTCGAGAATCTGCCCGCAGGCGCCATTCTCCTGCCGGATCTCGAGCGTTTTGCAGAGCAGCCTGGGATACTCCCCATGCAACGTGTTGACAAAGCCGCTCACCGCCTCGTTGTGCGGTTGCGCCTCATCCGGTCTCGCTGTATAGAGATAAAGGAGCTGAACTTTGCCTTCCAGCCTGGCCTTGATCACGGCCTGGCACAAGAACATGAATGAGGAAACGCCTCTCTCCAGTGACTCCCGGAGAAGGTCCTCATTACGGAAATCAGGATGGCCAATCGGCCAGGCAAAGCAGATATCTTCTATCGAATGGTTTCTTTCCGCGAGAGATTCAAAGAGACGCGCGAAGTCATCCTTGCTCTGTGGATTGATCTCGTAAGACTGTTCGTCCAGCTCCTGGAACCTCTCCCCCGGCCGCACCAGGATGATTTCTGCGGACGTAGCCCCTGCCTCTCTTAGTCGCGCTTGATAAAGATCACGCAGTGTTTGCTCTGTATCGAAAAGCAAAATCGAGTGCCGCCGGTTTTGATTCGCATCCTCCGCGCCCAACGGGGCTTTCTCCCATTCGTACGAATAGTACAGCTTGGAAAAGCCTTCAACATCCGCATTGTTTTCCGACTTCTGATGAACGTCTCGAAGAGGCACGCCGGTAGACTCGCGAACTCTTACCAAGACCTTTCCCGCTTCGTCCAGAATCAGCACATTGGATTTGAGGACGCGCGAGTCCTTCTTGTCATCCTTCGCCTTCGTTGTATAGCTGAAGCAGTTGGATTGCAGCGGATGCAGGATCTCGACTTCGCCGATAGAATACGGGACCAGCATTTCGCCCACGTTATCGCCGAGTCGCGCGGCCATTCCGGCCTGTAAAGAACCATCCACGATGGAGGGATGGAGAACCATGCTTTGCAGGTCGGCCTGGCGGAACTCCGGTAGCTTCAGAACTCCCAGGGCTTCGTCGTCGCTCTTGTAGACTTCCTGGAGCACCTGGAAGCTCGGGCCCAGATTCAACCCGACTGACTTGAAGAGAGGATAGGCAGCTTTCCCGTCGATCGCTTTCGCGCACCTTGCGCGAACGGCATCCAGATCGACGTATTCCAGCTCCGGCGGGGCTTCCTCCCTGGCCGTGTACAGAAGTCTTCCTTGCGAGTGAAGTATTTTTTTGCCCTCAACGCCATTGCTGAAAACTTCGAATTGCACGGCGTTCCCGCTGGGCTTCAGTTCAATGAACACCTCTTTGGGGGTCGAGTTCTGGACTGCAATCGGACTCACCCAAATAATGTTTTGAATTCTTCGCACCGGTCTGCCGGCCGCAATCTCTCCGGCTTTCCGTGCGAGCTCGAGGTAGGCCACGCCGGGCAGCGTAGGAATGTTGGACACGAGGTGGTCGTAGATGAAGAAGTCCCGCTCGTGGAATGTCTTTTTGAAGAGCTGGCGTTCGAAGGTCGATTCATTGGTGTCGACCATCGGGTGCATGCCCGCCGCCGGCTGAAATGCGCGGCGTACCGGGGATTGATCGCCGACCCAGTGGCGCTTGCCGGCGAAGGGGTAGGTTGGCAAAGAGATTCTCTTTCCCGGGCCGTTGGATTGAAATCCATGCCAGTCCGCAAGCAGACCTTCGGCCCACAGTGCGGCAATCTTGTAAGGATCCCGGCCCTGCGACAGCAACCGAATAAACTCCTGTTTCTCCCTTCGATTCAGTAACCGTGTAACGCCTTCTGCGCCTTTCGTATGGCCGACAGCTATATCCTCGGCTTTTTTCCCGTCTATGAAGCACGTCAGCTTTTCAATCAATTCTTCTCGAGTTCTGGCAATGATCGCCAGGCGATGCTCGAACGACTTCCGCCCCTGTTGGAGGGTATAGGCGGCGTCATTCAGATCGACGCCGTTCTGTTGAAGAAATTTCGTGAGTCGAACCACGGTCTCTCGCAACTGATCCTCGTTCCTGGCAGAGAGCGGGAAAATCAATTCCGCCGGTTGAGTCAGTCGCGCTGGTTCTTCCGGCACCCGTTCGACAGGCTCGTAACTCTCCAGGATAACGTGCGCATTCGCCCCGCCTGCGCCGAACGAGCTGATTCCCGCGCGAAGGGGAAACCGCACTCCATCCACTTCCTTCGCTTTCCAGTCTTCCAACTTCTGTACGACGTAGAAAGGCGAATGTCCGAAATCGATGAATTCGTTCAGCTCGGAGGAATGCAACGAAGGCACAAGCTGACGATGCTTCATCTGCAGAAGGACCTTCGAAACGCTCACGACCCCGGCCGCTGCTTCCAGGTGGCCTATGTTGGTCTTGATCGAACCGATCGCGCAGGTTTGATTTTCTACATTGTCGGAGCTGAAGGCGTTACTCAAACCCGCAATCTCGATCGGGTCACCCAGTTCGGTGCCTGTACCATGTGCCTCGATGTATCCGATACTTCGCGCCCCGATATTCGCTTTCTGGAGCGCCGACAGAATCACGTTGGCTTGCGCCTTGGGATTGGGGACGAAATATCCGCTGGTCCGGCCGCCGTGGTTGACAACGGCGCTTTTGATCACGCCATAGACGTGATCGCCGTCCTGTAGCGCCTGATCCAGAGGCTTGAGAAAAAGCGCACCAATGCCCTCTCCCGCGACATATCCGTTGGCACCCTTCCCGAAAGTGCGGCAGGCACCGTCAGGCGACAGCGCGCCGCCTATCTGATTGATATCCAATTTGGCCTGATGCAGGTCCAGGTTTACTCCGCCGACGATGGCGGCGGAACACTCGCCGGTATGGATCGCTTCACAGGCCAGGTAAATGGCCGTCAAGCTGGAGGAGCAAGCCGTGTCTACCGTCAAGCTGGGACCGGATAGATTCATCCAATAGGAAACGCGGTTGGCGATGCTCCAGAGAAAAGAGTTAGGAGCGGCCTTATTACCGGCGTGCTTTTCGTCGACGCCAACGATTTGATACATCGCCCATACGGCACCGACGAACACGCCTATATTTCGCGACGCGTCCTCCTGTGCCAGGATCTCAGGGTAGTAGCCTGCGTCCTCGATTGCTTCCCAGGCCACCTCCAGAAAAAGCCTCTCCTGAGGGTCCAACATTTCTGCCTCTCTGGGAGAAATGTTGAAGAACAGAGAGTCGAACTTATCCACGTTGTCAATGAAGCCGCCGCGGTACCTCTCGATGCTTCCATGCTGCAGACGCCGGTCATAACGGTCTGCCGAAATCTCCTCGATACAATCTCTGCCTCGAGCCAGGTTGTCCCACAGTTCTCTCAGATTCTTCGCCTTGGGATAGCGGCCGGCCATTCCTACGATTGCGACGTCTTGCGTTCGGCGCGGTCTTGTATTCAGGGGAGTCTCAGCCGGCTGGGTTTCTGCGGGAACGTTTTCCGACGTAACAGCCTCGCGTGACGGGGCAGGTTGCGCCGGCTTCGGTGAAGCGGTTGACAAGTCGGCCGCCGAAGGATGTGAAACGTTGCGAACTTTTTCTAATCTGTAGTTCGCGTTAACGTTTCCTAATGGCCGCGGCGCGCTACTCTCCATGACGATTTCGGGGATGTTTACCCTTTTCGCGAATGCATCGACGAGTCTCTCGATCACACTGTCGATCTGATCCCGCTTCAGGCCGACGGGGATTGCCAGGCGAACCAGATCATTTATCGGCGTGTGCTTCTGCATCCCCACGCTGTGTGCGGCCGCGCGAATCCCGGTGGTCAAATATATCCACGCCAGGAACGAAGCGACCGGATCTTTGAACTCCTTAAATTCCGGAATGTTCCTGACATCAATCAGAATGCAGTGCCCGCCCGCCGGGTGCGCGACTGGAACATTGCGCTCGTTTAACGCCCGCCAGATGAGGCGAACGCTCTCCATCCTGCGCAAGACTTTGGTCTCGATGTGCTTTCGATTCTGCAGTGAAAGCGCAATCATTTTCTTTTCGATCAGATCGATCCCGTCGCCTTCTTCATGAACGATCTCTTGAAGTCTTTTGAACAGCTTGACGTCGTTGGTGGCGATGATTCCACCCTTGTTCACGCAGAAATCCTTGGTCAAGCTGCCGATGACTGCATCCGCGCAGGAGAAGATCTCGCGCACGACCGCCCACAGACTCCTGCCGGCATATTCCTTTTCGCGTTCGATCAGGAGCTGCGCATTTTCCACAACACGGGTGCCGTCGATCACGAGAGGGATGGAATGCGCGGCAAGCAAGGCTTTAACATCGCGCAGATGCTGCATGGAAACGGGATGGCCGCCCGCAGCATTGTTGCTCACCTCGATACAGACACAGGCAATTGCGCCCGGATCCTGCGCCACTTGTGCCTGTAGCGCCTCCCACGCCATGTTGCCTTTGTACTGTTCCTGGGAATTCAATTGAAAGATCGCGAGTTGAGGCAGCTCCCTGGGCGTGAAGCCTTTGTCGATCTGATGAAAGATGGTGCTGGGAAACAGCAGATTCTGAGGTACGACACCTTTCTTCGGCCAGGCTTTGAAAAAAATGTGCTCGGCTGCCTGCCCGGAAGCCGTGAGAACAAAATGCGTGAACGGAAAGATTGCTCTCAAACTGTCATCCACATTCGCGGGCTGCTGAAGTTGCGAGTGCAGATGCCTCATTTGCGCGTCAATTGCGGGCATGTGCAGTTGAGCCCAGGAGTCCGTCTTCAGATCGAACTCGACGCGTTCATGCGGAATGTTCAGGGGATTAAAACCGAACTCCGACAGGACGCGCGACCGGTCATTTCCTTCGATCGCGAACCGCTGGTCACTTGCGCGTGTGGGTTTCGGAGACGTTGTATGGTCTTCGCCATCTAACGTCTGCATCCTCTCCGGATCGGCAATCATCATGATGATGTCGATGACGTTGTCCGGATTGCCGCTTCCTACGGGGCGACACAGGAAAATCGGTTTTGTTACCGGGCGGAATTTATTCTTGAACTGAAGGTTGGTCTCATCGTTGAAAATGTTCTGCTGACGCAGATCATCGAGGAGCTTTTCGAGTTCGGGGTCCGCACTGGCCGAAGAATCGACCTTGCATCCGTAGGTTCCACCCAGGCTCAGCACTTCGCATCCTTCTGCCCCGAGAACCTTGATCATTTGTACGATCGCAAACTCCAGGCCTCCCATGGGCATATCGGGAGGATAGAATTCCAGATCCATCAAATAGCCGTTTATCTCGGACGACATTGCGGTAATGAGGATGACATTCTGGAGGACATCGTCGAGATAGGTGAGGAAGAGCCGGTGCTCGCCGGGTAACGTGCCGGCAGGAATTTCGGCCTTGACTTCGTGCACCAGCGGATTGACCATCGTCTTCCCTTCGCACCATCTGTCGATGATGCGGACGATGTTGTTGTCCGTCTCTGGATTGGAGCCGCAACGATACTCTTGCGTTTTGCAAACGCCGGATTTCTGGAATTTGGACACCTGGTAGCGCAAACGGCGCATCGCGCCGCCTTCCAGGGAGAACTCCTTGAGATTCAACACGCGCTGGATTGCGCCGAAGGGCGTCGCGGAAAAAGCTTTTCCGCCGATCGGCTCCATTTCTTCATCATTGAGGATATTGAGCTGAAAGTTGTTTGCCTCGCAGTACCGGTACATTTCCTCCCGGAGAGTCGGCAAATAATCCTGCGGTCCGCTATAGCTGTACAGCAGGATAATATTCTTGCTTCGCCCGTAGTTGAAGTAGCCGCGTCTTGCGCTTCCGATGAATAGATTCGGCGCGATCTTTCTCGTCCCCCGCGATGCAGAGCCTTCGTACTTGTAGCGGTCGTAAAGGCCTCGCACGAGCGTCCCAAACTCAGGATGCGTCCAGGCTTCCCTTTCCAGTATGCGAACGGGTCCCACTGCCTGGACGGCGACATTGCGCCCATTCACGGCTACCGCCTTTACTGTTTCAATTGCCCTGACCGGTTCCAGTTGCCGAGCACCAGCGGGGGCAGGAGACCTGGCGCCTTCCAATTCCGCGGCGAACCTGGCAGAAAGCTTCTGCGCATGTTTGGTGACGAAGTATTTTGCCAAATCGGTGATGTTGAAGTTTTCGAAGAGCAGGCTCTTGGGCAACGTGCCGAAGTCCGCTTCCAGACGTTTGATGATTTTTAGGACATAGAATGAATCAATCCCGAGCTCGCCGAATGGGGCAGATGAGTCGAAATCCGAACTCAAAGAGCCGGAAACATCGGAGATAAGAGATTTGAGATAGGACTCGGTTAAGTCTTGTAGCAGTTCCTGATGATTCATTATGCCTCTTGTCGTTCAGATTTCAGCGGGGCTGATCAACCGACGGAAGTCGAGCGCCACGACTCAGAAGTAGTCGATGTGGATCTGCTCCAGGAGGGATTCGGCGGTCTTTGCCGCAAGTTCGGGCGTGGAACCGGTAGCGATGACGTGGCCCAATCGTTCCCGCGAGGAGCTTCGGCCGTTGAGCGCTTTGCCTATGGGCGGGACCACTACGGCATGGATGCCATTCCCCGGTTCCAGGGCTGGCAGCCTCACGCCGCGAACTCGCGCGGTCCGGCCCACTAAGAAGCGAATAGCGGCAGCGCGTCCCTGAGGAGTGGGACGGGCGTCAACAGCCTCACCAAGGCTGAAGGCCACCATCAAGTCTGCGAGGTCTACACCCGTGGTGAGTTGCGTGAGCACATGAATGCGATCGCCTCCCATACGGGTATGAGTTTCAATCAGCACGGGCCCCCGGGTAGAGATCCGGAACTCTGTGTGGGTGACGCCATTCTCGATTCCCAGAGCGGCCAGGGCGCGCCCGGCGATATCTGCGGCGGCCTCGAAGACGCCTTGCGGGTGCGAGGACGGCTGCTGGTGGCCAATCTCGAGGAAACGCTCATCAGTGAGCTTGTCCGTGAGCGCTACAGGTACAAAGCGCCCGTCCACGCTGTAGCCTTCCAGGCTGACCTCGGGTCCCTCTATGTATTCTTCGCAGAGGATGCCGGCAAAGCCATCCGCACCCATGGCCACCTGGAAGGCAGAAACCAACTCCTCCCCGCTTCTGACAAGACTCACTCCATCGCTTCCTGTGCCCGAGACTGGTTTGAGGATGATCGGTCCTCCGACTCGCTCGAGGAATGCTTGAGCCTGGGCAAGGTCATGGCAGGCGGCGTAGCGAACCTGGGCCAATCCGGCCTGCTCGAGAGCGCGGCGCATGTGGAGCTTGTCGCGGGTGTTGCGGACCCCTCGCACAGAGAGGCCGGGAATCCCCAGCTGGGTTGTCGCCAGGGCCGCAGGCAAGAGGGCAAATTCGTCAACGGGAACCACGCGTTCGATATGCGCAGCGGCGTAAAGGTCGACGATGCGTCCCACCACGTCGAACGGTTTGGCCCAATCGGCCGCCTCTACCTGGTCAATGGCGCCATTGATGACGCCTACCGGGGGACCCGCGTCGTGGGCGACGTCGTAATGTGTGAGCATCGTCGCGCGCCAGCCGCGCCGCGCAAGCGCCTGCTCGTGTTCTGGCACGCCATTGCCCACGAGTAGCAACCGTCGCGGGGCCGACGACCGAGGTTCGAGTCTTCGGGTTCGTAAGGCGCCGTGGACAAAAGTTCCGAGAAACTGGGAAAGCTGGCGGACGGTGCGAATGTCCGTCCGGATCTCGGACGGGGGCACTTGCACGCCGAAACAGCGGTGTATGCCTCCGAGAATGAGCATTCTATGCTCGATGCCAAACGCATCCAGGCTCGCATCGGCGATCGAGTCCGGGGTTTGACGGGCCGCATAGGCCACCAGATCTGTGATGAGACCGGCGATCGTATCGACGTCGGGAATGGTGGTTAGCTCGGGAATAGTGGTTAGCTCGGGCATGGGTTTACTCCTTTACGGAAAAGTTAGTCATGGGAAAGATTGAAAGCAGCGCGAGTACGGGTTGGAGCCCTCATGCGTACGGTCTAACGAGCATCTGTTGCTGAATTTGTTGCACCATTCGCGTCAATACATTTCCGGGACCCATTTCGCTGAATTGCGTGACGCCCTGAGTGATGAGGAAATGTATGCTTTCAGTCCATTGCACCGAATGCGTGATCTGATTCACCAGCAGCGACTTGACCGATTCCGATGCATTGCCGGCCGGATACGGCTGGGCGGTCGCGTTGGCAATGACGGGCGTTTTCGGCGCAGCGAAAGACATCGGCGCCAGAAAATCAGCAAATGCCTTCGCGGCATCTGCCATATATCGTGAATGAAAAGCGGCGCTGACCTGCAGAGGCATGTACATTTGCGCGCCTGCTTTTTCGAAGAGCGGACCCGCGCGCTTGATGTCGTCAACGGGACCCGAGACCACGGTCTGCGACGGCGTATTGAAGTTGGCGACGTCGAGACTTGCCAGCCCGTTCTCTTTGATCACCCTCGCAATCGAGTCGGCGCCCAGACCAATCACCGCTCCCATGCCGCCATTCTTTGCCTGCGACATCAGTTCGCCACGCTTCTTCACCAGCCGCAGCCCGGTCAGAAAATCAAATACGCCCGCCGCGAGCAATGCGTTGTATTCGCCCAGACTATGACCTGCTACATAGGCAGGACGCGTGCCCTGACTGATAGCCTTATAGCCATACAGCGCATTGACGACATAGAGACTGGGCTGGGTGAATTGCGTTTCTTTCAGCCGATTCCCCACATCTTCCAGACACAGCTTGCGCATGGAATAGCCGAGAATCCCGTCAACGTCCTTCTCGACCGCGGCATATTCGCGCACTTCATCGAACAAGCCTTGACCCATGCCGCGTTTCTGTGAACCCTGACCAGGAAATACAAAAGCAATCATCTAATTCTCCTTTCATGATTAATTGGAAACTCGCAGGAATTTCGGAGCGAATGGTTGTTCGCCAAGCATTGGAATTGCCTGCCGGACGATCAGGCGCGGAGATTGAGCATCGACTCGCTCGGCGCAGATCGCCACCAGATATTCCGGCGTTGGCCTGAACTGCCAGAACTGCCAGCGCGCTGGGTCGTCGGCCAGCTCGGGATGAATTGCGATCTCGACTGCATGATCGTCGTGATAGCGAAAGCTGAACTTGTCGAGGGGCAGGGACAAACCCATGCCACGCGCCTTGATGTAGGCTTCCTTGAACGTCCAGTACTCGAAGAACCGATACTGCTGTTGATGCGGCGCCACGGCAGTCAGGGCCGCCACTTCTTGCGGCGCGAAATAGTGATCCGCGATATCAATCGATACCTCACGGGCGCGGACATTCTCGACATCCACCCCTAAAGCGCGACGCCTGGTCACCCCCAGGACGATCAAGCTGTGCGTGTGCGAAATATTGAACGACAAACCTGCATCCCTCGCCTGCACATTGACGATGCCGGGGCGGCCATAGGCATTCGTGGAAAAGATCCACTCCGTGGGATGGATGGACACGTAGCGCGACAATACTGTGCGCACCAATGCCCGCGTAACCAGGTACCGACGCCGATCCCTCGCGAAATAAAACCGCGGCTCCTGCTCCTTCTCGGCGGCATCGAGCAGTTCGCGATAGGCTGCATGCAGGCGCTCGTCGGTTATCTCATCGTAAGAAGCGAGCCAAACATGAATCTCGGCAGGCGTGAGAGGGATGCTAGCACTCATGGATGCACATCAGGCGCTTCGACGTTATCCGGGTTTCGCGCGGATAGCCGAACGCATTGTTGATGTACGACACGCCGTCGATCTTCACCTGGCGGTTCACATGGCTGTGTCCGTAGACGTGAATGTTTGCGTTGAGCCTTCGCAACTGGCGATCCAATTGTGCGGAGCCCAGAATGGGATATAGAAGCTTGCCTGAGCATGGAATGAACTCGGGCATCAAATCGATGCGCGGCAAAAAGTGCGAGTAGGTGATGACCTTGTCGCCCACCCGGCTGAAGTGTTTGTCATTGTACGAGGCAAAGTGCGCCGCGACGTCTTTTTCCGTGAGTCCGCTCGGCCAGCGGCAGGCGCGGTAGTCCATCCACATCGCCCTCAGCTCTTCGCTCTGCTCGCCGAAGGAGTAGTCATACCACGTCAACAGCGGGATAATCGACACGCCCCGATCGCGAAACGGCTGCATCGAGGCACCGCTCGATTCGACCACGGCGCAGACGTCGTCGAACTTCTGCAATGAATTCTTTTCGCGGCCTTCGCGTATCACCCACAATTCGTGGTTTCCCGGTACGAACATCACTTTTTTGAAACGCTTCGTGAGTGTGCCGAGGCACCACTCGAGGAGTCGTAAGGTATCGGTCACGTCGCCGGCAAGAATGAGCACATCGTCCTGATATTCAGCAGTGGACAGATTTTTGATCCACCTGGCGTTCACTTCGTAGTCGATGTGGATGTCCGAGAGGGCAAATACTCGCATTCGGCTTGTCTTCGGCGCGGAGTTAATTTCGGATCGACGCCAACGCGGCCGCCAGATTCTTCTGGTCAGCGCCAAAGGGCGTCAGAATCGCGTGAACCGTCGACCTGGTAGTCGCAGACATCCTGTACTTCAGGAACGTGGCCAGAGTACCGGCCGGGCCGACGTCGATGTATCGGCGGCCTCCTTGCTGCTCCAGTAGCGCTATCGTTTCGCGGAAGCGAATAGGGCGGCGCACGACATTCCAGAAAAAGTCTTCGGACAGGTCGGACAGAATTGCCGTCTGATCGCAGCATACCAGCGGCAATCGGCCCGGCTTGTGCAGGATCGACCGCATGAACGACTCGAAAGGGGCTTTCGCTTTATCGATCCACTGCGAATGAAAGGGGAAAGAAACCGGGAGCTGCTGATAGGCTACATTGTGCTTCTTCAAGGCAACCTCGATCTCGGCGAGCTCCGTCCGTCTTGCCGATACGACGAAATGCGAGGAAAAATTGACGGCCGCCAATTCGCTGCGACTGCTGAGGAAATTCTCTGCAAACAGCGCCGGATCCGCCAGTACAGCGATCATACCTCCAGGTTCACCACATTCCTCGAGCGCAATCGCCTGTCGAATCACGGCGGTCAAAGCAGCTTCGACGTCAATGAAACCTGCCACCGCCGCTGCAGCGAAAGACCCCAGACTGACGCCAAGGACCATGTCCGGCCTTACGCCCGCGTGCATCAAGGATTGCGCGAGCGAATACTCGACCATGAATATCGCGGGATGCGTCAGCAAGGTGCGCTTGAATGGATCTCCCTTGGCGCGCACGTCGGAATAGAGAGTCTCGATCACCGATCTGCCTGACGACCGCCGCGCAATATCGTCGAGCCGGACCATCCACTCGCGGAAAACGGGGTGGCCATCGTACAAAGCCCTTCCCATGTGGAAGTACTGCGATCCCTGGCCTGAGAACATGAATACCTTCTCGGGGACCATCACGATTTCTCCCAGGGAAATACGCCTCGTTCGACGTACTGTGTGATGGCCAGCAGATTATCGGCGTCGGCGAATACTTCCAGATTGGCAGCAACCGCCTGTGATTTCAGATCCTGCAACGGCACGCTGACGCGGCTCACGTAGGTCTTGTAACGTCGAATCCCGGTCTTCGACAGTCGCCGCAACCGTTGCAGATGACGGCGCAACAAAATTTCGCTCACGGGTTCACATGCGTCCACCAATCCCCATTCGCAGGCTTGCTTCGCCGAAATGGGCTGGGTCATCAGCGTGAGGTAATGCGCCTTCTGAAATCCGATGCGGCGTATCAGGAACGGCAGGACACAGGCGGGGTACAGCCCAAACAACAACTCGGACAAACTGAACTGTGCAGTTTCGTCGGCGAGCACGATATCGCTGGCCGCGACAAATCCCACGCCTCCGGCATTCGCCTTGCCGCGCACGTGCGAGATCGTCACGTACGGACCGGTTGCCAGGCGCAGCCACAAGTCGTACAGCGGTCCTGGACCGCCGTCCTGTTCGCCGGCTTTCTTCGATGGGCCGGCGATGGCCTTGAAATCGGCGCCAAAGCAAAAGACTTCCGGCGAGCCGCTCAGAACTACGACAGTCGCAGACTCCTCGCACGCAGACAAGACGTCATGACACTCAGCGACGAGCCTACTGCTGATCGTGTTGTTCGCTTCGGGCCGGTCGATCTGTAAAAAACAGATCGACTCCTGAAACTGAACTCTAATGGTTTCGTAGGACTCGATGGTCATCGCTAATCATTGCACTCCCAGCACAGCGCCGTATTGATCCCGCCGAACCCCATGCTCAAGGTCAGCGCATTCTCGATCGGATGATCGATCGACTGGTCGTTCACCCAATTGAGTGTCAGGTCGATGGGATTTTCCAGATTGCGAGTCGGATGCAACCGGCCGGCCTGCATCTGCAGCAAGGTAGCAATCACTTCAACCGTACCGGCCGCGCTCAAGCCATGGCCGGTCAGGGACTTGGTCGCGTTCAGCCAGGCGCCGGCCAATCCGCACGCATGCAGTGCCTTCAGCTCCGTTTCGTCCCCTACGATCGAACCCGTACCGTGCGGATTGACGTAGTCGATCTGTGCCGGTGTCCATCCGGACGCATCGATCGCGCTCTGAATCGCCTCCGTTTCTCCGTCCAGCGATGGATCAGGATTGCGATTGCCGTCCATTGTGATTCCCCAGCCGCGCAAAGCAGCGTAAGGCTCCAGACCTCGACGCTGACTCGATTCCAGCGACTCGATGACCACGGCGCCGCAGGATTCGCCGAATATGAATCCGTCGCGATCGCGGTCGAAAGGACGACACGCGAGCGCGGGCTCGTTCGCATAGCGATCCGATCCCATCGCACCGAGTGCGCGCAGGCCCCGGCACTCCCAATGCGACAAATCCATCAACGCGCCCAACGCAATGCACACGTCGACTTGATTCGTGAGTACGGCCTGCGCCGCCTGAACAATTGCCAATTGACCGCTTGCTGACGCGCCGCCTACCGTATAGGCCAGACCGCGAATTCCGAAGTGCGCCGTGGAAAAGCCACACAGATCCGAATCCATGAACGACAACGCGTACGTCGGCCGCAGGAAGGCCGAAGAGTCGCGATAGGTCTCGTGAACCTGCGTCAACTCGCGCTGCTGAACGTTCGACC
>Ga0137397_10001966_pt1 | contig 14351 bp, 13 predicted proteins | sample czorhiz116metaG_FD_106658 | JGI IMG/M metagenome (GOLD analysis project Ga0137397, IMG submission 106658) | Vadose zone soil microbial communities from Angelo Coast Range Reserve, California, USA - czorhiz1.16 metaG | ecosystem: Environmental > Terrestrial > Soil > Vadose zone | place: USA... | reverse complement strand
TAGAGAGTCGTCATGCGTTCGGAGCTATGTCCCATCTGCTGCCGAATGACCGCGGGCTTGATCCTGGCAAGTTCCCATCGCCAGTTGCATCCCCGCCGAAACGCGTGCAAGCCCCCTTGCGATATCCCATCGGCCACACCAGATTCCGTGGCAGGCAATTCAGACAACAACCGAGACTCCATGGTGACCGTCACGCTGCCGAAGACGATCTGTTCGTGTCCGAAAGACGGAAATAAGGAGTCCGACCGGTAGGAAGCAAATCGCTCCCGCGTTGACGATGGTCTGAAAAACGTCGGAGGCGAAGGTGAGCCCGATGGCACCGCCGAGCAAAAGGTTGGTCACAAGGAAAGCTGCAGTCATAATGCACGCACCAGAGAAAGCGGCCAATAAGCCGTGCAAGAGGGGCAAGTTGCTAATGCGAGCCGCAGCCACACCCGCCACGACTATCTGGATGAGAACAGCTAGGAGTATTTGGCTGTAGTAAAGAAAAAAGAGCTTGGATTCGTTAGAGGCTCCTGAGGGAGGCGAAGCGTAGTGCCCGGCAAAGCGAATGAGGATGTGTAAGATGCAAAAGACGACTCCGCCGAGGAGGCCAAGTCGCAGCGCCGAGCTCAGTTGCAGGGGAGCTCGGTTAGCAGATACGAGATTGGCGGGGACGGCGGTCGCAACCGGCGATGGTTCGAGAAAGAGCCACGAAGAAGGTCTGGGATCCGGAGGCCCACGCCGGAAGCCGGCGGCTAAGGGAAAGGCCCACAGGGCCATGAGCACCAAGGAGAAAGTAGGTTGATTCAGACTTACGAGAAAGCCCATGGCGATCAAGGATGCGAATCCAGGAAGTCCCCCACTGAGGTAGGTCTGGCCAACCTGCCAGACAACGAACAGTGAGCCAAAGACTAGAGCCAAGAAGGCTGTACTGACGATTTGCGCAGCAACATATGCAGCTCTTGGGGAGCGGGCGCTCACGCTAGCTGTGAGCCATGTGGAAGCGCTGACGATCTCCCAGCGAACAAACAGCATGCACCCTGCGAGGAGGACGATTGCTAGCAGGAAATCCCAAAGAATCGTTGGATTCTTGGCGCCCATGAGAAGCCCCGAGGAGAAAGCTGCGGACAGGGAAAACTTCAAACCGAGGAGCAGTCCTGATGCCAGCGCAAATCCGAGCTGTGTCACCCGCGAGGCTGGCCCTATCGCCACAAGCGCGGCGAGAGACGCTCGCCAAATCCGCGTGCCAACGATTCCCGAGAGCAGTGCCGCGAAAACCAGAGAAGCCAACACGGCCGTTTGGATGGCACCTGGCACTACGGCTTGCATCAGGAGCATGAAATTAGGAAATGCAATTCCGGCGGCGACTCCGGCGAAGAGAGTTTCCCAGAAGCTCACTTCGAATAGATTTTCAGTGTTGTCGAGTGCGTTGGAGCGCTCGGGCGCAGTAGGATGGACGCGCAGCCACTTTTGCCAGATATTTTCCCTTGGTTCAGGTAACGCAGCGATGACGCGCCGAAGTGCCCCGGCGGGAGTGTCCCAGACGGACGCGCGCACATCGGCGTAGGTTTCACGGACGCGCAGCACAGCCGTCCGACTCAAGTAGACCAGAAGACCAAGTACGAGGACTCGCCAAATCTGTGCGGAGAGAAAATCCCATGACATGGCCACAAGGAAAGGCGCTAGCGCGACTGCCAGAAAGGCGTACCAGGTTGCGACGGCGAAGTAGGTTTTGTTTAGGTCGCCATTACGAATGTGCGCTAGCTCATGCAGCAGGACCGCACGAAAGGCCATCGGATCCGTGTAGAACTGAGTGACCAGCCCGCCTGTCAGCGCTATACACGGGTTTCCCGGGCGCCCGAACGCCAACCCCGTACTGGCGGTGTTCAATGGGCTCCATAAGAAACGCGGTGGACGAGTTAGTCCGGCTTCTCTTGACATGCTCTCGAGAGAAGCAGCTACCTCCGGCGCGTCCTCTAGTGATAACGGCACGAGACGTCCGCGCCGGGTTTTCACCGTGGGAATGAACCACACGATGGAAAGTGTGACCAGCAACAAAACCGCGAGGCCAGCAAACATCCATATGGCGCTGCTTCGTTGCACGCCCCTCACACAGCTTGCAAAAGCTCGAGACTTCGCGATAAGCACAGAAGGGTCCTTGAGTTTCAGAAGTCCCGCGGTGCTGCCAGAAACCTCGGCGGCAGAGGGCTCCAAGGCAAGACATTGTTGGTAGGCACGAACAGACAATTTGTGAAGAGCCAAGCCGTTGTACATGAACAGGCTGGAACCGAAAACCGTGACGATTAGCAAGGCGAACCGGCAGCCCGTGTCGGAAGGCAAAGAAAAAGGATTCAAACGAAACTTCGATGGGGCGCTCGCTTTATCGGAAGACAAGAATGCTTCCTTTCAGGCAGTCGTAGCCAGGCTTCCGACGATGGAGTCAGCGAGCAGAGAGGCTTCCTTGCTCTTAAGGTTAAGCTCGCGAGCCTTCTCGAAGGCGAGCTTACGAACGCGCTCTAACTGATCGCGGGTAAGGAGAACTTCCGAAGAGATTTGAGGAATAGAAGGCTTGTTCTTACTAAAGAGTTTTTTGAGCGTATCGCCGATCAGGTGCTGGTCGTGAATCGAGGATTTTAGCTCCCCAGCCAGGAATGTAAGAACGCTGGACAGAACGGGAAGAGCCACGGGGGTAATGTAGGTGACAGCTTCCGCGACGCCAAATCCCAGTATCTCCTCCTTATGGATTGATTCACCGGAAACATCCGAAGGGGATTGCAGGTAGGCGGCGCTGACGGAGCGGTATAGGGGTAATTCCTGAGGAGCGGCGCGAGCAACGATATCCCGACCGATTTCGGCTGCGAGTTGATCAAATTCTGAACTGGACATACTGCCTCCGGACAACTTCAAAGTATTTTTCGCTGAACGTCCGAGGAGTCCAGCCTAGGTCGTGCGTTTAGGTCCTAAAGCGTTACAGATCATTTCAGGAGTTTGAAACGAATTCTTCCTGCGGATCACTACTCAAGGAAGTATCCCTCCTCCGAGAGATAGGGCGTCAGTAGGAAGGAGAAGCAACATGCTCCCCAGTACGTTCCATCGTAATGCCTGGATTTGTGTAGTTATTCCAATCCTCGCGATGTTTACCAAGCCAGCGCGGGCACAGCAGGCGGAAGAAATCACAATTAACGTGAAGGGTATGGAAAACGTGGATGCGCGGGGCAACGCTCACGTGCAATGGGTGATGAACTTCACTCCTGCGCGGGGATACGATCGGATCAAACGAATCTATCCGAACCTATATGTATTGTTCCGTGATCTCGGACCCGAGCGATCGGGCTATGAGATCAATCGGGGAACGCTGAAAATCACGCCCGACGATGGACAAAGGTCTATCACTGTGAATGCCGATTTTATTGGGGCTGCAGTGTCACGGAAGAACCGATGGCAGATTCAGACCGAGCCGGATGAACAAATATCCAACCAGGACGGCAACAAGGTTTTTACAGTGGCGCAGTCTGGCCCAAAAAATGGAGTGAAGATTACATTCATCAATACGTATGTCCTGCCCGTGGGCGCACAAAACGTGCAACTGGGCAGCGATCACTTTCTGACATATTCGCTTGCTGTGGCTAAGGCATTGCCGGCTGCGGGACCACCGCAGGTAGACGTGAGTGTCCGTCACAGGAAACGATTGATGTCAGCAGTGTACAAAGTTTACGGAGAGATGGAAGCGGGAGACGGGGCCTATTGGGTGGCGAAGACGGTTTTCAAAAACAGCGGCAAGGTCCCGATATACAACCTGAAGATCTATTACCGGCTCGGTGACTACACGGAGACAAGCGTACCGGAGCCGTATTCATGGATCGCGGCAGGAGGGGTGGTGGTGGACCGCTATTACCCAGTGATCAGGAGCAAGGTAGCGGAATTGAAGAATGAAACACCGGTACAGCTGTACGTGCGGTACGAGTACGCCGATGCTGCTGGTAAGTCATACTCGGGTGAGGCGACGGAGCGGCTAGCGATACTCGGAATCAATCAGTTTGAGTTTTCGAATCTTGACGATGAAGATCGAACTGACAATTGGAGAGACTATTTCAACAATGCGCCTCTCCTGGCGGCCTTTGTAACGAAGATGGATGATCCTGTTCGGCAATTCGCGGGCTACGCGAGCCACAGGTCGGGAATGACCGCGCCCGCGTCGAGGACAGAAGATGCTATCGCGTGGCTGCAGGCCGCCTACGAGACCGAACTGCACAATGACATTGTGTACACCACGCCGTCGGGATCGTTTTTGACGGCAGACAATTCCGGAGTGCAGGACATCAAGTATCCGCGCGACGTATTTCGGGACAAGACCGGCACCTGCATCGACTTGGCTATCACATATGCGGCGTTGGCGGAGAGCGTTGGGCTACACGCAATCCTGATGGTCGTGCCAGGGCACACGTTTGCAGTGATCCGGCTGCCGAACGGGCAATACCTTCCGGTGGAGAACACGAGCTTGGGAGGGGGAAACCAACGAGCAGGTTTCGAAGAAGCGGTGAAAGCGGGCCAGAAAGAATTCGGAGAGTATTTGCAGGATGGGCGATTCTATCTTGTGGATGTGCAAAAGGAATGGGATACCGATCGAGTGCCTACACCGGAGTTGCCTCAACTGGCATCGGATTTCCTCGAAAAGAGCGGCATTCGTCCGTGGGATGGGCGAACCGGTGGAGGGCCGGCAACCGGTGGTGGAGCTCGGAACGCCCAGGCGGGTACGGCATTGGCAGGCAATGCGATACAGGGGACTGCGTACCGCGTGGTGCACGATCATGGCATCGGAACGCTTGCGGCTTTTTGCGTCGGCATCCTGTACATTTCAGGAGAAGAGATCGCTTTCCAGGCGGAGCGAGCCAGCGACGGTCGAATGGATCGTTTTGTGATCAAGAAGAGCGACATTAAAGAGGCCAAAAAAAACAGAATGCCGTTGGGACAGAACGGAAACTACTTCGAAGGGTTCCACATTCGTCTGATGAATGGCGTCAACTATAACTTTGCAAACGTCGACCAGAATGGGAGTGGCTTGTCTGCGGATACGGTTCTGATGGAATTGATGCGCGCAAATTGAGATTGCAGTTGTTCTCTCCAGACATTCGCAAGAACTCTACCGATACTGTTTGGGTGGCCTTGGCATTGTGAACATGCGACACACTAACCTTGACTGACTAGCAGCGTGAGCGGGTCCTCCATGCTTTTCAATGACTTAGCGTTCCTTACCAACGATTTCGCGGCGTGAACTGTATACGTCTTGTGAGTTGTCCGATCCTAGCGTCTAATGTTGCTGGAGGCTCTATGGACATTTTGGCGGCATTGAAGCTGGAAGAAACAAAGCTACAGCGAGAGTTGAAGGGAGTGCAGGTAGCCATCGCAGCTCTCAATGGTGCACACCATGCTCAGCCTCGCGCACGTGTTGTCAGTCCCGAAGGAGTCCATCGTAAGCGAACGATGTCTGCGGCGGCGAGGGCGAAGATTTCCAAGGCAACAAGAGCGCGATGGGCTAGGTTCAGGGCTGAAAAGGTCAAAAAAGGGAAGTGATCGGTCCTCTTTTGCAAATGGGAGAGGCTTCGGAGTTGCGCACCCGAATTTCGCAAAGGGTATCCGTGAGCGGCGAACGGTTACAACGTCATATGCCTCGATGACCTTGGCCGTGCCGCACGGAAGAAGATGATTCACGAAGCCTTCCGTTTCGCTTGTATACCATCTTGTCTCTACAATCGACCGTTTTGATTTCTGCCGGAGATTTTAGATCTTCCGTAACAACAACTTCTTGGCAACCATGTGCGCCCTGGCTTAGGACGCCCAGCACTTCCGATTCTTTCAGATAGCGAAGTCGCGCAGATTCTTCCGTGCGAAGCGTCACCTGCACAAGGCCCATCAAGGTTGCACGCTCTGCGCTAGTCATCTTTTCGTTGAGCATCACTCCGCTTCGTTCCACAGCGACAAATGGCGGAGTTCTGTGTTGGCCGTTCCAGCGCTCTATAATTTTCGAAACTGCAACCGCAGGCGGCAATAGAGGCATTGTCTGACCCAGAAAAATAGCCTGGCATGGATAGAGAATGCCGCCTTTAAGGATCTCCCGGGACGCTAAGTCTGTGCCGAGCGCATGCAACGTATTGACATCAGGGAATTGCCATCTCGAGAAGCGCGCAATCATTGTCAGCACCGTGGTGTCGGGCTTTGGGAATCGCCGGGGAGTAATCGCAAGCCGTCGTTCAACTTCATACAGAAGTGCTTCGGCAGTATGGCAATGCTGCCCGCAGACGACCAGTCCGTGATTTCCAAGGATGAGAACGTCCGTCTCCGCCGCGCCAGCGACCGCCTTTTCAATTTCTCGGGCGAGCGGTATGCCGGACGCTGCGTACGGAATCCATTGCCAGTGCAGGCCGGCCAGTCGCTCTTTGAGTTGCTTGGGTCCATCCAGACGTATTGCCCAGGCAATGGCGTTGATCGAGTGCACGTGGATGACAACACGATGCCGGAGGACGGAGTGCATCGCTGTTTCAATGGATGGACGCAGCTCCTCGTTCAGAACATGGTGCGACGCAATTTTTGAGTCGTCTAGGATAGATTCTTTAAGTCCCGCCAATTTCAGCGGCACGAATATCTCTTCCTGCATTGCCTGTGCGAGCCAACTGCCGGACGCCTTAACCCATAGAATTCCACCGAGTTTTATGGACGTATTCCCATTGCTGGCTTGCACTAGCAGCGGATCGCTGCCGACGCGTGCGGACAAATTGCGAAGGCACATGAACTCGCTTTCGTGCCGTGTGGACAGCAATTTTAGTTGGGCTCCATTCTTCACGAACTAACTCCTCCTTCGTTTCTGGATATCGCAACTTTCTTCTTATCCCTGCAATATCCGTAGTGCGTCCTTAGATTGATGGTTCGCTCTAGACTTCGCTCTGCTCTGGCCGATCTTTATGGAGGCTTTGAAAATGGTCCCGACAGAAAGTATTCCTCCCAATTTGTACGAAGCAATGGAGGCCAGGCCCATGGATGCGATGCACCCACAGGACGCGCAATCAGGATTCCCGCCAAACTGGCATGGAGTGATCTTTGTCTTTAGGTCCGCCGACAACGTCTGGGTCGTGAGCGCAAAAACACAGTCTTGGGGCCTCCGCGGTGGCGAGGCGAACTGTTGGATCACGGCCCGCGGCATATCGAGCTTCGGATATTGGCTCCGCAGTTCCATCATTTCTGCAATGGCTGCGGTCCGCTCCTCAGGACGCAAGATTTCCGTCAGTTGATCTCCAACCTGGGGAGTAAATAGGCTGAACCATACCTTCTTAATTTCCGGGCGCGGTGTCCAGAATTCCAGGAATTCAGCCAAGTATCCCGGTCGCTTCATCATTTGCCCCGTGACCGTGCAATGGATCGTGACCCTCTGGCCCAAGATGTTCTTGAGAATGCGATCGTAGGTTGCTGGCGCTCGCCGAATATCGTGTTCCGGTTGCAGCCCATCAATGGATACGACTACGTGCAAACGCGGCAGGCTCGCCCAGGTTGGACCCATCGTTCGGAAAGCGCTGGTAACAATTTGCACGTGAATTCCGCGCCCTGTTAACAGAGGGATCAGCAGCTCTAGCTCGCGATACCGCACCAGCGGATCGCCCCCGACGATTGATAAGTGCAAAGGCTTCAGCCGATCGACCACTTCCAGAACTCCGTCCACCAAGGATTGGCCCCTTCGATCGTTCAGGTCGCGCAGTGTCTTTCCGCCGCCTAGATGTGCGTCGTCATACGCGTAACATCCCGGGCATTGCAATGGGCATTCCCGTGTGATTTCTATGGAAAGAGAGGGATGTTCACCCTTAAGGATCTTGCCCCATGCTTGAAGAATTTGAGAGGTCTGCATCGTTGATGAACCTTTTCCGACCGCACGCAAATCGTACGGTCTGTGAGTGCGTTTGCTTGGTCGCAAGCCTCGCGGGAGGAACGGCGGGGCACCGATTTTCCTTCAAAGCAATATCGGTCGCTCAAGCACTTCGTGAGCTGGGGAAGGTTAGTTCTAGGAAAAACAGGGAGGAGAGGTGTCGGTCGCTTGACGCACTAAGGTCAGCGTGCAGGAAGGGCCTAGATTTTGGAAAATCTGGCCAATCGAAAATAGGCTGGCCCGAAAGTGAGGAACGCTGGCCAGGCAATCCGATACTTGGCTCTTCGCTACAAAGAGTACATTGTACCGAAGCTGATACCGAAGCTGGGAAACTAGGTTGTTCTGATTACCCTGCGGCTTAACTACGGGCGGATCGGGTAGCCCGTCAAGAGATCCCCCAACCAGCATCAGACACAACAAACATGCCGCGATTTGGATTCTCATGATCTTCCAGCCTGCTCGTCTATCGGCGCGGAAAGTGTGTTGCTTGCGATCATCCCGTTCACAGTCTCCATCTGGGTCATATTGCGTTCGATTGGCCAGGCGAGGCGGCAAACACATCCCCCAGTTCCTTCGATCCGCTCAACACCACGGGAGATAGCTTGCAACGAGAACGGGATAGATGCAAACCAGGATTTTCATTTTCCATCAGTCCACAAAATCGATGATGGCGCCCTCGTGGCGATACAGGAAGCCTGCAAATTGTCCGAAGTTAGGCGATGCGACATTGTTGAACACCGCATTGAAATTACCGTGGTTTGTCACATTGAGCGTATAGACCCCGAGCCGAATGTGATGTGATTTACCGCTTCTGTTTCCGAGAAACGGCACGCGGAATTCACGATAGAGCTTCAAATCGAGAGAGAAAAATTCCGAGAAGCGCTGCCCGTTGGCAACGCCCACATACTGCTGCTGAACGTCAACGGCCGAATAGGGATAACCCGAGTGAACGTCCGCGAGCGGACTGAACGTCATCTTCCATGGTATCGCGAAGATTCCCCAGGCAATCACGCGATGCGGAATATCCGAAGGGAGGATGCCATAAACGTTAGGACGAATCACTGGCGCTGCAAATGGAATGGCAATGTTAGAAAGACTGTTCAAGTCTCCGCGAGCGCGGCTCCAAATGTAGGACACGTTCACCTGATCGTGCTCGCGAAGAGTGTAATGCGTGGTGGCTTCCAGCTCGCGATAGTGAGACGACCCTGTGTTCGTCAGGGCCATAAAGGATTGGCCGCCGGATGCCGCTGTAAACGGGTTTACGTCGAAAAGATAGGTAGTGCGGCTGTCAAGGTAGCCTGCCTTGAACTTCAGGTCCGACCGCAATTGCCGATCCACCTCGCCGTTCCAGGTGACGTTTCGAGGTGTTGTGTTCGTTTTGCTGGGCAAGCCAGAACCCAGGAGCGGATTAACACTGCCGGCATAGACGCTCGTGTAAGTGATCGAAGGACCGGTCGGAACGCCGAAGGCATCGAATCCGGTGATTGTGCGGCTGGGATTTGCCGCGAAATCACCGGCGAGCAACGGAAGCACGCCATAAAACATCCCAGCCCCCGCTCGAATTACGGTCTTGCCCGCTTTACCGGGTGAATAGGCCACACCGGCACGCGGCGCAAATGCCGCGGACCAACCGTAAGACTCGGTGGAGAAACGCGCGCCGAGATCAAGACTCCATTGAGGAGTAATCACCCAATGATCCTGGATGAATTCCGCCACGGAACTGTCAGATGGTTTTTGAGGATTCGCCGACCCAAAGGTAATTTCTTGGGCCAAAGAGTCGTCTTGGCGCAACAGTTGAATCGGATGAGATGCAGTGGTTCCGAAAAAAGAGCGATAGTCAACGTCGGCGCCCACGCGTATTTCGTGTTCGCCGTGCCAGTCTTTCTTGGGAAATTGGTACGAAGGGACTGCCTGAAACTCTTTGCCCCTTCTCGACCACCGGTTGTAGAAGTTACCGCCCCATCCTTCCGGTGTGATCAGCATGTCCGCGGGTCCCTGGCCGTGCGCATTGCTGTCAAACCGCATGTACTGGCCAACAAAACTGAAAATTGCTCCGGAACTGAACTGATATTTGTCACTGAGGCCGATTGCCCACCCGCTTTGGTTCAAATCGTTGGACGCAGGCTGCGGAACCAACGCGCTTATGTCCGCATGCTGCTGGCGCAGGGGAAACAGATTGACGGTAAGGGTGAGCACATGATTCGGCGCAAGAATTGCCTCGAGCGTTGTGAACGAGTTGAATCCCTGGCGCTTGCTGATGTCGTCCGGCCAGGGGAGACCTTCCACTGTAGTTTTCTTCATTTCGTACTGGAACACTTCGGAGAGCAGGAATTTGTGAGGAATCAGGGGAGCGTCGAAAGCAACCCCGGGGATGGCTTCGGCTAAACCCACCATGTGGCCCTCCTTCCCAAGGACGGAAGGCACGATCCCCCTAAGTTTGAAGCCCCATTTATCGTCAGGGGGTCTCGTCTCAATCGAAGTCAATCCACCGGAGAAACTCCCCAAGCCGGCGTCGTACGGAGTCTTATAGACGGCAAAGGATTCGACTGCATCCGTGGGAATCGGAACTCCAAAGCTTCCCGTGATCGGATCGGTCGTGCGCGCGGAATTGACAATCAGCAGGCTCTGATTTTCATCCGCGCCCTTGAAGGTCAATTTGCTGTCTAGGGTGCGAATCACCCCCGGCGTAATAGGAAGAACGTCTCTTACTTTTTCCTGCGGCGTGGGAATCGTGGTCAATTCGCTTTTGGTAACGGTTGCCGGCGGCACGGAGGAACTCTCTGTGGTGATTGCCGCAGCAGTTGCATTCACCTCGACCTTTTCGGAAACCGTCTCCAATTGCAAAGTGAAGTCCTGGACACTTTGCTGTCTCGCGCCAAGGGTGACTGACTTCGCGATAGCCTTAAATCCTGGCGCGCCGACGGAAATAGTGTAGGTGCCGGGTCGCAGGCCGGAGAATTCGTATCGGCCGTTCTCATCTGTTTCGGCACTCAGGGGAGGACCATCTGCCGGAACGCGAGAAAGTTTTACGGTGATTCCTGCAAGACCACCTTCAGAATTTCCTGGCGCTGTGGAGATATTCCCGTGCAGAGAGGCGGTTTGATCGTTGACGTTCTTCGGCGCGGTTTTCTGCGCGAATGCGGTGTTACAGACGAAAAAGAAGACAATGGCGGCTGCCAATCGCGAAGACCACAACCAGGTCTTGCGCCAGGTCATGGCTCTCGAAGCTTGGTCATCCCCGCGCCGGCAAAATGGAGTTACGCCCATCTATCAATGGTAGCAGAGTCGCGCGCACGTTTCGCTTAGGAGAGCTACGGTGTGCTCATCCTTGCATGTGGGAATCAAATAGAAACCGGCGCAGATTGGCGTAAAACGGAAGGCAATGGCTCCCTCGCAGAATGGATGATGCGTTTTATATGTGGCAAGTTTTCCTCAGCTTTCCTTAATTCACAGTGTTATTTCTTGAACTGCGCAAGTACAATCGCGCTCAGCCGCATAAATGAACTCCAACGCGAACACGGTCACCGTCGCCGTAGGAAGCACACGAAAGCCGAAGGTTGGCGCAGTGCGCGAAGCGCTCACCTCCATCGGATTCCTCCTCGCTCCGAATAAGAAGATTGAAGTCGCCGGCGCAGAAGTCGAAAGCGGCGTTGGGCATACTCCCGTCAGCCGCGAGGAATTGATGCAGGGCGCTCGGCAGCGAGCGGAAGCGGTTGCCAAACTTGCGGCGAAGAATTGCGAACCGTGGAGTTACTTCGTTGGCCTCGAAGGCGGTCTCGACGTGATTATGGACGGCGGCCAGAGGCGCGTTTTCCTCGAAGGATGGGCTTACGTGAGCGACGGGATATGCGGATTTTTTGGCCGATCCGGCAGCATCGAAATTGCGGAATCCATCGCCGGAGAAGTGATTGATCGCGGCGTGGAACTTTCCGTTGTGATTGACCGCTTTGCCGGCGAGGCCGGTATTCGTGACGCGCAAGGTGCGTGGGGCGTGCTTAGCGGTAATCTGATTACGCGGCAGGATGCGTTTCGGATTGCCGTGATCGCGGCGTTCGCGCCGTTCTATAATGCAAAGATGTACCGCCGCGCTGCGGTGGCGAGATAATAGCACGGAGGGTCAAGCGTGGACATCGTCAAGGGGAATATGGGCTGGATCGAAGTCGTGGTCGGGCCGATGTTTTCGGGCAAGAGCGAGGAATTGATTCGCCGACTGCGGCGGGCGGAATTTGCGCGCCAGCGCGTGCAAATCTTCAAACCCGCGATTGACGAGCGCTACTCGGTGGACGAAATCGTTTCGCACTCGGGCCTCGGTATTCAATCGGAGTCTGTGCATATGGCTTCGGAAGTCATGGCGAAGGTCCAACCGCGGACCGAAGTAGTTGGAATTGACGAAGCGCAATTCCTCGGAGACGAGATCGTGGACGTTTGCACGCAGCTTGCGAATCTGGGCAAGCGCGTGATCGTGGCCGGATTGGATACGGATTATCTGGGCCGGCCTTTTGAACCAATGCCGAGACTGCTCGCGATGGCCGAGGAAATTACGAAGCTGCTGGCGATTTGCGTTCGCTGCGGAAACCCGGCCGTGCACACCCAGCGGCTTGTGGAAAGCGATGAACTGATCGTGGTCGGCGCTTCGGGAACCTACGAAGCGCGGTGCCGCCGGTGTTTTGAAACGAATCCCGCCCTCGCCAATGCCAAGAAAGAAGGCCCGCAATTGATTGCGCGCAGCCGGACTGCGGGAACAGCAGGGAAGTAACGCCAAGCAATTTTCTCTCCTGGAAAAGGAAATATCTTGCGAATTGAATCGAAAGCACCCACGCGTGTCGACCTTGCCGGCGGCACTCTGGACATCTGGCCGCTGTACCTCTTTCATCCTGGCGCATTGACGATCAACGCGGCGATTACGCGCTACGCGAGTTGCGTAATCGAAACGCGCGATGCTGGCGAGCAGAAAATCCATCTGATTTCGCGTGACACGAAACGCGAAGAGAGCTTTGCTTCGTATGCAGCTATGGTGAAGGCAAAGAGATACAAGCTGCCGCTGCTTGCGGAGATTGCGAAATTTTTTCGCCCCGAACACGGTTTTACGCTGACGACGGATTCGGAAGCGCCGGCTGGCGCTGGAATCGGCGGATCGAGCGCGATGGCCGTGGCGATTTGCGCGGCGCTGGACCGTTTCACTTCCGCGGGCAAAAGCAAAGTGGACTGGATTCACATCAGCCGCGATGCGGAGGGAGTGGTCATCAAGGTGCCGACAGGAACCCAGGATCATTACCCTCCGGCGTTCGGAGGCGCGGCTGCAATTGAATTGCCGCCGGGCGGCGAGAGGCGCGTGGAATTGCGTGTGGACCTGCGCGAGCTCGAGGAACGGATTGTGCTGTGCTACACGGGAAAGCCGCGGCAGTCCGGGATCAACAATTGGGAAGTGTTCAAGGCTCACATTGACGCGAAGAAGCGCGTGTTTGAAAACCTGGAACGCATTTCGGAAGTGGCGCAAGCGATGCGAGGGGCGCTGGAAAAAGCGGACTGGAACGAGACCGGTCGCTTGATGCGGGAAGAGTGGAGCTTCCGGAAGAAGAACCTGCCGACGATTTCCACGAAGACGATTGACCGGATTATTGAGAACGCGCGGAAGAAGGGCGCGTTCTCCGGCAAAGTGTGCGGTGCGGGCGGCGGTGGATGCGTTGTGTTGCTGATTGAGCCGGAGGCGCGGGAATCCGTCGAGAAGTCTGTTGTGCAGTCGGGCGGGGAACTGCTGCCGATGCGGATTGACCGGTCCGGCGTGCAGGTGAATGTAAGTTGAGATTGGTCCCGAACAGGTAGGGACAAGCGCGAAAAGAGCAGTTCCACTTTGGGAATAATTTGACCCCACCCCGGTTGTTTTCCTAAGAGTGGCAAACAAACGACTTACAAGTGAATTATTGCGCGCAGAAGCTTAATCTGCCCCTACCCCTGGGGTATTTCGGATCCACTTGGAGGCATAGTCACATTATCGGAATGTGGCTCGCTACAGAAAGCAGTTGGCGTTGACTTGGGTGTGCTGGTGGCCTAGTATCCGGCGGCAATGCGGAAGTGAAAAACGAGGGACCGGATGAGCGATTGGGTCTATCTGCAGGCAAGTCCCGGCGAGGAATTGATGCGGTTGCATCGCTTTTCGATTGTGAAGGAGCAAAGTCCCGGCAATGTGACTTTTGCAATCACGGTCAAAGAATTTGCGGTACCACCTCCTGGGCAGCGGGTAAGGTTTTACGCGGAGGCGGACAAGGCTGTGAATCAGAAAACGGCTTCCTTTGTGCCGTGCGGGTGGGGTGATTCGATTTTTTCAGCGCTTGGCGACTGCGTGAGGTTGATCCGGCAGTTTCCGTATGAAGGAGAAGGGCGCGGGGCGTCATGATCTTGCAGTTCAAGAAGCGATCCTTGCAGGCAGGTGTGACCGCGCTAGAGATAAAGGGAAACATTC
>Ga0137397_10001965_pt1 | contig 14352 bp, 14 predicted proteins | sample czorhiz116metaG_FD_106658 | JGI IMG/M metagenome (GOLD analysis project Ga0137397, IMG submission 106658) | Vadose zone soil microbial communities from Angelo Coast Range Reserve, California, USA - czorhiz1.16 metaG | ecosystem: Environmental > Terrestrial > Soil > Vadose zone | place: USA... | reverse complement strand
GGGCGAGCGCGTCGAATGGGATCAAGCCTGCGGCTTGTCGGTGACCGCGATGTGCAGCTCGCGAAGCTGCTGGGGATCGGCCTCGCCCGGCGCGTCGGTCATGAGGTCCGTCCCCTTCTGCGTCTTCGGGAACGGGATCACGTCGCGCAGCGACTCGGCCCCGGTGAGCAGGAAGGCGAGCCGATCCATCCCCAGCGCGATCCCTCCGTGCGGCGGAGCGCCGAAGCGCAGCGCCTGCAGGAGGAAGCCGAACTTCTGCTGCGCCTCCTCCGGCGAGATGCCCATCGCCGCGAACACCTTCTCCTGCACCTTGGGATCGTGAAGCCGGATGGAACCGCCGGCGATCTCGAACCCGTTGAGCACCAGGTCGTAGCGGTAGCAGAGGACCTTGCCCGGGTCCTTGTCGATGAACTCGATCGACTCGTCGTGCGGGCGGGTGAAGGCGTGGTGCGCCGCCACCCAGCGCTTGTGCTCCTCGTCGTACTCGAAGAGCGGCGGGTCCACCACCCAGAGGAACTTCCAGGAGTCGGGGTTCTTCGGATCCGGTGTGCCGTACTCCGGGATCAGCCCCAGCCGCTTGCCGAGATGGAGCCGCAGATTGGCGAGCACGGTGTGGACCATGCTCTCCTTGCCGAACTGGAAGAGCAGGATGTCGCCCGGCTTTGCGCCCGTGGCCGCGTTGATCGCCGCGCGCGCCTCGTTCGTGATCGACTTGGCCAGCGGGCTCTGCGTCCACTCGCCGCTCTCGCCGACCTTCGCGCGCGCCAGCCCGCGCGCGCCCATGCCCTTGGCGATCTCCTCCAGCTTGTCCACCTCGGTGCGGGAGAAGTTCGCGCTGGCGGGCACGCGCAAGGCCTTGACGATCTGGCCGGGAGTGACGGTGGCGAAGGACTGCCACATGGGAACGCCGCCGCCGCCGTGCTCGGCGATCAGGCGCGTCAGTTCGGTATGCGGCATCCCGAAGCGCAAATCGGGCTTGTCGTTGCCGTACTCGCGCATCGACTGCTCGTACTTCATGCGCGGGAACGGCCGGGGAATCGGTACGCCCAGCACCTCGCGCCAGAGCGCCGTGATCAGCTCCTCCACCGCCGTGAACACGTCGTCCTGGGTGACGAACGACATCTCCAGGTCGATCTGCGTGAACTCGGGCTGCCGGTCCAGGCGCAGGTCCTCGTCGCGAAAGCACTTGACGATCTGGAAATAGCGCTCGAAGCCGGCCACCATGAAGAGCTGCTTGAAGAGCTGGGGGCTCTCCGCCAGCGCGTAGAACTTCCCCAGGCTGAGCCGGGCCGGCACCAGGAAGTTCCGCGCCCCACCTGGGGTGTACTTGACCAGGTAGGGCGTCTCCAGCTCGAGGAAGCCGAGCCGATTGAGCGTTTGCCGCGTGACCGCGTTCATCTGGCTGCGCTTGATCAAGGTCTGCTGCAGCGGAGGCCGCCGGAGGTCGAGGTACCGGTAATGGAGGCGCTTTTCCTCCGCAGTGTCGATCTTGTCCTCGATCAGGAACGGCGGTGTCTCGCTCCGGTTGAAGATGGTGAGCTTGTCCGCGTGCACCTCGATCTGACCGGTGACCAGGCGCGGGTTGACGTTCTCGCCCCGCGAGACGACCTTTCCGCGCACGCCGATGCAGTACTCGTAGCGCAGCTCCTGGGCCAGGTCGTGCAGCTCCTTGCCCGCGTCGGCTTCGAAGACGACCTGGGTCAGGCCAACGCGGTCGCGCAGGTCGATGAACACCGCCCCCCCGTGGTCGCGCCGGTTGTGCACCCAGCCGAAGAGGATCACTTCCTTGCCGACGTCCTTGGCAGTCAGCTCCCCACAAGAATGGGTGCGCTTCAGGTCGCGGATGAACTCGGCCACTCCTCGCTCCTTCCGGGGCTTGACTCAGAAGCAGGCTGAGCCGCCTGCGGCGGCCGGGCCTAACACGAAACGACATGTGGAGCGAGCCTCCAGGCAGGCGGGCGGTCGCACCTCTGCTGCCGTTTGGCCGTGGCGTTGCAGATTGTGTGGCGCATGGGACGGTTGTTCCTCTCCGGACAGACCACCTGTGCGCTGCTGCTGGGCGCCGGGCTGCTCTTGCGCGCCCAGGCCGCGCTCCGCTCTGCGGAACCCTCCCCGGTGGACGCGAAGACCCGCCCCGCGGAAATGACCGGCGAGCGCGGCGTCCGTCCCCCGCGGACGGTGGGCACGGCGGTTCCCGAGAGGGCGCCGACCACCCGGACTGTCCAGAAGAATTCCCACACGAGGAAGGGCTTCACGCAGCGCGACAGGCGTCAACGCGTGCGCAAGTGCGGCGTCGCGCTCGCAAAACGCGGATTCCAGTGCGGGTAGGGCGGGGGGAAGGCACGTGAACTCGGGCGACAGCAGGACCAAGGGGCGGTCGTACGACCCCATCTGCGGAGTGGCGGTGGAGAACGGCGATGCCACTCCCAGCAGCGAGTACAAGAAGCGCCGGTACTTCTTCTGTTCGCAGAAGTGCAAACACGAATTCGAGCGGGCCGCGGAGCGGATCCGCATGCAGGAGGCGGCGCGCGCGGGCGCGCTGTTCACGCACGGCAAGGTGAAGTGGGGGCTGGCCTAGGGGGTCGGCGGGGAAATGGGGGCGCCGGCGGGCCAGCGCCGGCGGCTTCCGAATCGGGAAGTGAGAGAGGAGCGCGGTCCGCCCGGTTGCGGCCCGCGCTTCTCGCGTTTTGGGCCGGGCGTTGAGGCGGAAGCGTGATCGTGGCCGTGACCGAGGCCGTGAACGGAGTCGAGCGGGTGCTGGAGGTCGTGTTCGTCCTCGTTTTGGTGTCCGGAGACGCTGCGGGGGTGCCGGAAAATCCACGCCCGGAATGATAGGAAGGCGCCACCATGCCCGAACCCTGCGAGGTCGCGATCGTCGGCGCCGGCGTGATCGGCTGCAGCGTCGCCTTCCACCTCGCCCGGATGGGCCAGCGCGGAGTGCGCATCCTGGAGCGCGAACCGCTGCCCGGCGCCGGGTCCACCTCCAAGGCGAACGGCGGCATCCGCGCCCAGTTCACCACCGAGGTGAACGTCGCGATCTCGCTGGCCTCGATGGAGATCCTCGACGCGCTCGCGCCGGAGATCGGGCAGCCGCCGATCTACCGGAAGGCGGGTTATCTGTTCGTCACGGGCCAGCCCGCAAAGCTGCAAGCCATGGAATCGGCGGCGGCCTGGCAGCGCGAGCGCGGCGTCGCGGTGGAGGTGCTCGACCCGGCCGGCGTCCGGGCGCGAGCGCCCTGGCTGGGAGGTCCCATCGCCGGCGGGAGCTTCGGCGCGCGCGACGGGTTCATCGACCCGGGCGGGCTCTGCAACTTCTTCCTCCGCGAGGCGACGCGAGCCGGAGTGCAGATCCGCTACGGAGCGGAAGTCGAGGCCATCGAGCGGAGCGCATCGGGCGCTTTCACCCTGCGCACCGCTTCGGGCGAGATGACGGCCCGCGCGGTGGTGAACGCCGGCGGACCCTGGGCGAGACGGGTTGCCGGCATGCTGGGGATCGATCTCCCCGTGCAGCCCGTGCGCCGCCACCTTCTGATGACCGGGCCCTGCCCTGCCCTGCCCCCGCTCATCCCCATGACCATCGACGCCGACAGCGGGGTGCTGATCCGCCGCGAGGGCGAGCGGATCCTGATCGCCTGGTCCAACCCGGACGAGCCGCCCGGCTTCAACACCGCGTTCGATCCCGACTTTGCCGAGCGGATCGTGGACCCGCTGCAAGAGCGGTTCCCGGCGGTGTCGGACGCCGGCATCGATCGCCGGCGGAGCTGGGCGGGCCTCTACGAAGTCACTCCTGACCACCACGCGGTGCTGGGCGCCGTCCCCTCGGTTCCCGGCTTCTTCCTCGCCAACGGTTTCTCCGGCCACGGCGTGATGCACGCTCCCGCGGCCGGCAGGGCAATCGCAGAGCTGATCGTCTCCGGCCGGAGCCACAGCGTGGACATCTCGGCGCTGTCGATCGAGCGCTTCGGGCGCGGCGCCCTCATTCACGAGCGGATGGTCCTCTAACCCGATGGCCCGCAAGGGTACGCGGCGGACGCCAGCCTCGATCTGCTGGCGTCCGAGCTGCACGGGGACACCAGCGACCCGCTCGCCACGATCGGCGAGCGGGTCGGCTATGCTTCGGAGGCTGCCTTCAGCCGCGCGTTCAAGCGGCACACCGGCGAGTCGCCGGCGGCCTTCCGGAGCGCCCGTCGGACCTCGGGACGGACCAGGTGAGCTCAGCCCAGCTGCGGAAGCTCGAGGTCCGTGCTCCGGTCCCGCGACGGCATGCGCCGCAGCGGTGTCTTCGGCGCCCGGGTCGCGCGCGAGCTCTTCGACGGAACGGCGGTGCGTGCAGGCCCCCCGTGGGCCACGCTCACCCGCGCGGGCGCGCGATCCGAAGCCTCGGCCCTCGCGGGCCCGTTCAGCAAAGCCAGCACGAGCGCCGTCGCGGCGGCAATTTTCAAGGCGGTCATTTGGACTCCCCCCAATCCGGCAGTCTGCGCCGGTCTCTTCAGAGGGGGTAGCATCCACGTTCTTTGCGCAGCAACGGAGGCGATCGGCGCGTCCGCCCACAGGCTGTTGGTCGGAGCCGGCCGCTGTGGGCGGATTTTTCCAGATCCCGCGAGATCCCGCGGATCTGAACGCGCGCGGCCCGTGGACCTACCGCGTCCGTCGGCCCGGAGCCGACGATCTCGCCGTTGACGCCGCAGGCGCGGAGAGCGGGCGCGCCCGCCCTCGCTCACTTCCCGTCGAACCGGCGGATCTGCAGGCTGAACACGTCCGGACGCGAGTAATGACCCGCGACGTCCAGGGTCCTGCGCGCCTGCTGGACGCGCTCCAGGTCGCAGTCCGCGTAGAGGATCCCGCGCTCGCGGCGCAACGGACCGGCCGCGATCTTTCCCATCGGGTCGACCACCACGCTATCGCCCGGGTGCACCCACTCCTCCGGATCGGAATAGATCTGCTCGCGGCCTGGCAGCCAGGACGGCATGTCGCGCCCCTGGATGCAATAGGCGGGAGCCGCCACCCAGCAGCGCGCCTCGCGGGCGATGTGCTGCATGGAGGCCAGCCAGCCTTCGCCGTGGTCCCAGGTGGGCGCGAGATAGAGGTCGACGCCCTGCGCGTAGAGCGCCGCCCGCGCCAGCGGCATGTAGTTCTCCCAGCAGATCAGCGCGGCAGTCCTGCCCGCCGGCGTCTCCACCACCGAGAGCCCGGCGCCGTCGCCCTGGGCCCAGACCATGCGCTCGGGATTGGTCGGAACGAGCTTGCGGTGGCTGTTGAGGAGGGTGCCGTCCGCCCCGATGGTGACCACCGTGTTGTAGAGCGAGCCGCGCGTCTTCGGGTGGAGCTCGTTCAGGCCGCAGACGATGGCGATGCCGCTGGCCCGCGCCGCCTCCCGCAGCGGATCGAGATCTCCCCGGGAGAGATCCACCGCGCTGTCGATCAGCCGCTGGTGGAGATCGGAGACGATCTTCGCGTCCGGCCCGGGCCGCAGGCGCCAGATCCAGTCCGGATACCCGCTGACGAACGATTCGGGGAAGACCACCAGCTTCGCGCCTTCGCCGGCGGCCCTGGCGGCGAACCCGGCGCAGCGGGCCAGGGTGGCGGCGCGATCCAACCACGCCGGCGCATCCTGGACGAGGGCGATCTTCGCCATGGCGGCTCAGCGCGCCGCCGCTGCGCGCGGCGGCTGCTCCGGCTTCTTCGCCTTGGGCTGGGCCGCGGCAATCGCCTTGCGCTGGTCGGCGTGCTCCTCGAGCCAGATGGTCATCGGGCTGGCGATGTACCAGGTCGAGTACGTTCCCGAGATGATGCCGACCAGCATGGCGGCGGCGAAGTCCCAGATGGTCCCCACGCCGTAGAAGAGGAGCCCGAGCAGCGAGAGCGCGGTGGCCCCGGATGTGAGGATGGTGCGCCCGAGCATCTCGTTGATCGAGAGGTTGACGATGTCGCGCAGCGCGCGGCCCTTGTGCTTCTTCGCGTTCTCGCGGATGCGGTCGTAGATGACGATGGTGTCATTCACCGAGTAGCCCACCACCGTCAGGATCACCGTCACCGAGGTCAGGTTGAACTCGTGCCGGCTGACCAGGAAGAAGCCCAGGGTGATGATCGCGTCGTGCACCAGCGCGATCACCACGCCGGGCGAGAACCGGAAGTCGAAGCGGAACCCGACGTAGATCAGGATCATCCCGATCGCGTAGACCACCGCCAGGATCCCGTCGATGCGCAGCTGCTTGCCGACCTGCGGTCCTACGTAGTCGGTGCGCACCACCTCCACCTGGTCCTGGCCGTACTTCTCGCGCAGGGCGGAGCCGATCTTGTCCCCCGTCCCCTGCGTGATCACCGTGTACTCCTGCGCCTCGCCCTCGCGCGCGACGAGCTTGCGGACCTCCTTCACCGGCGAGCCCAGCTTCTCCACCGTCGCCTTGAGCGCGTTCTCGTCGACCGGCTGCTTGAAGAAGAAGTCCAGCTTGTCCCCGACCTCCGGGTCGAAGCGGAAGCTCTGCAGACCCTGCAGGGTCTGCCGGACCGAGTCCTCGATCTGCCGGGCCTTCTCCGGCGTGAGCAGCGCGATCCGCTCCACCCGGATGAGGAACTGGTTGTCGGCCTCGTTGCCGTATCGCTGGACGGTGGGCTCGCCAAAGCCGACGTGCGAGATCAGGTCGCGGATCTCGCCCGGATCCACGCTCTTCTTGAAGTGGATCTGCATCTCGGTGCCGCCGGCGAAGTCCACGCCGTAGTTGAGACCGGGCCAGACCAGGACGCCGAGCAGCACCAGGGCGTTGACGATCAGCGACACGACCACCGCGACGCGGCGGTACTTCACGAAGTCGTGCGTCGTGCCGGACTTGATCAGGTCGAAGTACTTCATCTCCATGACGCGACTCCTAGAAGCTAACGGCCTTGTGGAGGCGGCCATGCGACGCGAACCATTCGACGATCGCGCGGGTGACCACGATGGAAGTGAACATCGATGCGAGCAGTCCGATGATGAGCGTGGTGGCGAAGCCGCGCACCGGACCCGATCCGTAGGCGCGGATCACGAAGCCGGCCACCAGCGCCGTGACGTGCCCGTCGAAGATGGTCCAGAAGACCCGCTCATACCCGTTCTTGATGGCGGGGCCGATGCTCTTGCCCGCCCTCAGCTCCTCGCGGATGCGCTCGTTGATCAGCACGTTCGCGTCCACCGCCATTCCCAGCGTGAGCACGAATCCGGCGATTCCCGGCAAGGTGAGCGTCGAGTTGATCGCCGCCATGATCGCCAGCACCACCACGCCGTTCAGCACCAGCGCCACGTCGGCCACCACCCCCGAGAACCGGTAGTAGAACGCCATGAACACCAGCACGGCGAGGAGCCCGACCAGCGCCGCCATCGAGCCGCGGCGGATCAGCTCCGGCCCCAGCGAGGCGCCCACGCTGCGCTCCTCGAGGATGCGCACCGGGGCCGGCAGCGCGCCCGACTTGAGGACGATCACCAGCGCCTTCGCCTCCTCGCGGATCTCGTTGACCGGCTTCAGGCCACCGAGGTGGATGGAGCAGATGCCGCCGGGGATCTCGGACTGGATCACCGGCGCCGAGTCCACCGTGTCGTCGAGGACGATGGCCATGCGGCGCTTGACGTTCTCGCGGGTGAGCTTGCCGAACAGCTCCGCGCCGGTGCGGTTGAAGTTCACCTGCACGTAGGGGCGGTTGCCCTCGCCGGGCGACTGGTCGATGGCCACGTTCGCCTCGGTGATGTACTCGCCGCTCATCCCCTGCTTCTGATCGAGCATCCAGGAGCGGTAGCTGTTCTCGCGCTTGATCCGGTCCTCCACCAGGCCGATCGCGAAGGTGCGGCCGGCAGGCGCTTTGCCCTTCAGGTACTCCTGCAGGACCCTGCGGTCCTTGCTCTCTAGATAGGGCGAGGAGACCTGCGCGTCCCCCGGGCCGTTGTAGCGGTCCCAGTTCAGAGTCACGCCCTGGGGCAGGTCGGTCAGCTTGGTCAGGCTGGTGTCGTTGTCGTCGACGATCTTGAACTGGAGCTGCGCGGTCCGGCCGATCAACTCCTTGGCCTTCTCCGGGTTGGAGTACCCGGGCAGCTGCACGAGGATCTGCGTGTCGCCGCGCTTGGCGATGGTGGGCTCGGAGACGCCCCACTGGTCGACGCGGTTGCGGATGGCCTTGATGGCCTGCTCGACCGCGCTCTCCTTGAGCGCCTTGACCGCGCTGTCCTGCATCCCCAGCTCGACGGTGGTCCCGGAGCTGCGGCGCGTGTACATGTCGCTGAACTCGGCCAGGACCTCCTTGGCCTTGCCGACGTCGGTCGCCGTGACGGTCACGTAGCCGGTCTCGGGATCGCCCCGGACCTCGACGCCCTTCACGCCCTTGCGGTCCATCTCCGCCGCGATCTCCTCCGCGCGCCGGACGGCCTTCTCGCGGACGGCCCGGTCCACCTCGACGCCCATCACCAGGTGGATCCCACCCTGCAGGTCGAGCCCGAGGTTCAGGTGCTTGCCCGGCGCCCACTTCGGCCGGGCGCCGTTGAACACGGTGGAGTCATTGCGCTGGTCCGGCGGCAGCCGGAAGTAGGTCCAGCTGGGCACCAGCGCCCAGATCGACAAGACGGTGACGGCCAGGATCAGTCCGGCCTTCCAGTACCACGCGCGATCCATCCGCTCTCCGTTACTTCTTCGCGGGCTCTTCCGCCGGCTTCTCTTCCGCCACCGACTTGTAAGGCCCCGAGATCTGCGCCTTCAGCACGCGCAGCTTGACGTTGTTGGCCACCTCGACGAACACCAGGTCGCCTGCCACCCGATCGACCTTGCCCACCACCCCGCCGGTCGTGACTACGTCATCGCCCTTCCCGAGCTTGTCGAGGAAGGCCTTGTGGGCGTTCTGCTGGCGGGACTGGGGGCGCATGACGATGAAGTAGAAGATCACGAAGAACAGCGCGGCGGGCACGAGCAATCCGAACGCGCCGAACGGGGACTGCTGCTGATCTGCGGCCTGGGCGACCAAGGCGAGCACGGTCGTTCTCCTGTTTCGCCCCGAAACGGGGCCGGACTTTCTAGCACCCGAGAGGGGTAGCGGCAACCGCCCGCTGCTACTGGGGCTTTCGCGTCTCCTCGTCGAGGCGCCGCGTGCCCTCCAGCAGCAGCTCGGTCGCCGAGGCGCCGGCGTCTTGAGGCAGCACGCCCTCGGGCACGCGCAGGAGCGTGAAGTTGCCGTGGTGGAGGCGGACCAGCCCGAAGGCGATCTCCCACACGTCGTGCTCCGCGGGCGTGGACGACGCGGCCCAGGTCACCTGCCCCTTCACGACCCCGAGCGCCCGCTCGCTTCCGTCCTTGCCCCGTACCAGGAGCAGCCCGGTGCGGCGTCCGTGTGCAAGTACACTGAGTAGATCAGGGAGCGGGAGCCCCGAGAGCTCGCCCCAGACGACGGGGACGAAGCCATCGCCCTTGCCGATCAGCTCGTGGACGGCGGCGAGATGGAACGTGCGGTGGTCCAATCGTGCTGCAACCTCCCCGGGTGTCTTACTCCCCGGCGGCGAACCTTTCCAACATCCGGCCGACGTGGGCCTGCGTCTCGCCGCGCTCGATCGCGGCGCGCAGGTCGCGCATCAGGTCCAGGTAGAAGGTCAGGTTGTGGATGCTGTTCAGGCGGAAGGCGAGCAGCTCCTGCGCCGCGAAGAGGTGCCGGAGGTACGCGCGGGAGAAGTTGCGGCAGGTGTAGCAGCCGCAGTCGGGATCGGCGGGGCCGGGATCGCGCGCGTACCGCGCCGCCTTGATCTGCAACCGCCCCCGACGGGTGAAGAGCAGCCCGTTGCGGGCGACGCGGGTGGGCAGGACGCAATCGAAGAGGTCGATCCCCGCGGCGGCGCAACGAAGCAGATCCTCCGGGGTGCCGACGCCCATCAGGTACCTGGGCTTCTCCTGCGGCAAGAGCGGCGCGGCGCGGCCGACTCCCTCCCACATCGCCTGCGGCTCCTCGCCCACGGAGAATCCGCCCAGCGCGTAGCCGAGAAAGTCCAGCGCGCAGATCTCCCGCGCGTGCCGCTCGCGGAGGTCGGCATGCAGTCCGCCCTGCACGATCCCGAAGAGCGCGTGCTCGCGCGCCGGGTCCTCGCGCAGCCAGGTCTCCTTGCAGCGCACCGCCCAGCGCGTGGTCCGCGCCAGGGACTCCTCGTGGTACGCGCGCGGGCTCTGGGAGGGCGGGCACTCGTCGAAGGCCATCAGCACGTCGCTGCCGAGTTGGAGCTGGATGAGCGTGGCGCGCTCCGGCGTCAGCTCTTGCCGGCTCCCGTCCAGGTGGCTGCGGAAGACGGCGCCCTCCTCGGTGATCTTGCGCTGCTCGGCCAGCGAGTAGACCTGGAAACCTCCAGAGTCGGTGAGGAGGTTTCCCTCCCACGACATGAAACGATGGAGGCCGCCCATGTCGCGCACCAGCTCGGGCCCGGGGCGCAGCATGAGGTGATAGGTGTTCCCCAGCACGATCTGCGCGCCGGCGCGCTGCAGGTCGTCCGGCGCGATCGCCTTCACCGAGCCGGCGGTCCCCACCGGCATGAACTGCGGCGTGTCCACCACGCCGTGCGGGAGCGAGAGCCGGCCCCGGCGCGCGGCGCCGTCCTTGTGTGTGACGGCGAAGCTCATGCGATCAGCATCGCGTCGCCGTAGGAGAAGAAGCGGTAGCGCTCGCGGATGGCTTCCCCGTAGGCCGCGCGGGTGCGGTCCAGGCCGGCGAAGGCCGAGACCAGCATGAGCAGGGTGCTCCTGGGCAGATGGAAGTTGGTGAGGAGGCCGTCCACGGCGCGGAACCGGTATCCCGGCGTGATGAACAAGTCCGTCGATCCCGCTCCCGCCCGCCCCTCCGACGCCTCCAGCGTGCGCAGCGCCGTGGTCCCCACCGCGATCACGCGCTCCGCCGCGGCGATGGCCCGCGCGGACTCCTCGGGGACGAAGTAGCGCTCGCGGTGCATCCGGTGATCCTCGATCCGCTGCGCCCGCACCGGCAGGAACGTGCCGGGGCCGACGTGCAGCGTGATTTGAGCGATCGGGATCGCGCGGGCCCGCAGCGCCAGGACCAGCGCCGGAGTGAAGTGCAGCCCGGCGGTCGGTGCGGCCACCGCCCCCCGCTCGCGCGCGAACATCGTCTGGTACCGCTCGCGGTCGTGGGGCCCGGGCGCGTGGCGGATGTACGGCGGCAGCGGCAGCTCCCCGGCCTCGTCGAGGAAGCGCCAGAGCTCGTTGCCCTCCAGCGGCAGCCGCACCACCAGCTCGCCACCTTCGCGGACCGCGATGATCCCGATCGAGCTGCCCAGCACCTCGACGCGCATTCCCTCCCGCAGACCCTTCGAGGATTGCCCGAGCGCCAGCCAGTCCGCGCCGCCGAGCGGCTCCACCAAAAGGAGCTCCACCTTGCCTCCCGTACCCTCCTTCCGGCCCCAGAGCCGCGCGGGAATCACTCGCGCATCGTTCACCACCAGGAGGTCCCCAGGACCGAGCAGCCGGGGCAGGTCGCGGATGGTCCGGTGCTCCAGCGGCCCGGACGCGCGCGGCAAGACCAGCAGCCGCGACGCATCCCGCTCGGGCAGCGGAGCCTGCGCGATCAGCTCTTCCGGCAGCTCGTAGTCGAACTCATCGACGTCCACGCAGCCGCTTCTATACGGGCCCAGGCCGCACCGCACCAGCACCAGCACAAGTCCCGGGCACCAAAACCAGGATGAGCACCAGCACCAAACCCACGACCACCACGACCACGGCCACGACCACGCCTGAAGAGGCAGCCTGCCTTCAGGCGTTCTGGACCTGGTCGACGATGTCGTAGAGGCCCATCTGCGGCAGACACATGCCCGCCTCGGCCGCGCTGGCCAGCACGCCGTCCTCCAGCCACTCGAGCAGCCAGTCTCCCGCGACCGCCGGATCGTGCTGGGGAAGCGCCGCTCCGCGGTCCGTGGCCCAGCGCAGGTTGTACATCTCATGGGAGCCCACCGGCGGCGCGGCGATGAACGGCAGCCCGAGCGCGGCGAAGAAGGTGAGCTCGGACGGCTTGCTCCAGAGCACGTCCGCCCGCGCCAGAAGCTCGTTGAAGCGGCGGAAGTACGCGTAGACGTCGCTTTCGTAGAGCAGCTCGGCCCCGGGGTGCCCCGTGAGATCCTGCGCGGCGAGAACCGACCGCAGGGCGGAAGCGACGTCGTCGCGGCGGCCCGCCACCATCGCCAGGCGCAGGTTGCCCTCCAGGATCTGCCTGGTGAGCCCCCGGATCACGCTCTTCGCCAATGGCACCTGCGCTCCCGCCCCGCCCACGGCGAACACCACCAGGGGCGGCCTGCCCTTGCGTGAGATCCGCTCCATCCGCGCGCGGAAGTTCCGCTTCAGGGCGGCGCGGTCGCGGCCCACCAGCTCGCCGGGCAGCGGGAAGCCGGTGACCCGGATGCGCGAGAGCGGGACGCCGTACGAGGCGATCCGCCGCCGCGCCGGATCGGTGGGCGCGTAGTAGGTGATCCGCGTCTCCTTCGAATCAGGCGGCGCCCAGACGCGGTTCACGTCGCTGTCCGTGACCACGCAGTGCAGCCGCTCGGCCCCGTGGATCTCGGCGAGGATGGGCGCGGCGTAGAAGGTCGAGAGCAGCGGCGCGGAGGTCGCGCGCAGGTGCTCGGCGAGCGTGCGCCCCACCCCGATCTTCGCGGCCCTCCTCATCCAGCGCGTCCCTTGCGTGGGCCCGGAGAGGTCCCGGGAGGGCCACAGCGGCGGGATGGAGGTGATGGTGTTCAGGATCGGGCGGATCGGCAGCCCGATGGCCGGAATCTGCGAGAGCCGGGTGAGCGGCTCGTAGAGGTTGCGCACCGGGTTCCAGAACGCCCGATCCCGGGCGTGGCCCAGCGGAGGCCGGTCCATCTCCAGGACCTGGATGCCCAGGTGGTCTGCCAGGGCAGCCGCCGGCCGCAAGTGCCCGTACCCCATGTCGATGGCCGCGATCACCGGAGCTTGTGTCATCGGAGCGGGACCGATCGTGCTGGAAAGCATGGCGCGGTGTCGTCTGCGAAACGCTGCCCGCTGTCAAGGGACTCGCGCATGGGAACTCGGATGCACACCCTGCGGGGGACCATGTTCTCGACCGACATTCCGGTGTTGCACCTCGTCAACCGTTTCTGGATCGGCGGCGCGGAGCGCCAGTTCGTGGAGCGCCTGCGGCGGCACCCTCCGGGGTTCCGTGCGGTGGTGGGCTGCCTGGAGGCCTCCGGCCCCATGCTGGAGCCAGTCCGGGCGCTGGGGTACGAGCCGGAGATCTTTTCCCTCAAGGGCTCGATGCTGCAGCCCAACACGGCGGTCCAGATCGGACGCATGGCGGCGCTGATCCGGGCGGAAGGCATCCGGGTGGTCCACGCCACGGACTTCAACACCAACCTGCTCGGGCAGGCCGCGGCGCGGCTGGCCGGCGCGAAGGCCATCGTCAGCCGGGTCGACCTCGGACACCTCCGGGCCGGATTCGGCCGTTGGCACCGGCAGGCGGAGAAGCTCAACGCGCGGCTGGCGGACCTGGTGGTCGCCAACGCCGAGGCGGTGCGCGAGGTGTGCATCCGCGAGGAGGGCGTGAAGCCGGAGAACTGCGTGGTCGTGCGCAACGGGATCGACCTGCAGCACTTCGACGCCTCGGCGGCGGCGGAGCTGCAGGCACCGCTGCCAGTGCCGGAAGGCGCGCCGATCGTGGCGGTCATCGGAAACCTCTGGCCGGTGAAGGGGCACCGCACGCTGGTCGAGGCTGTAGCCCGCCTGCCGGCCGACTTCCATAAAGTGCGCTTCCTTTGCGCCGGCGAAGGCCCCGAGCGCGAGTACCTGTCGATCCGGATCGCGGAGCTCGGGCTGTCGGAGCGCGTCCATCTGATCGGCCAACGGTTCGATGTGCCGGCGATTTTGAGGCTCGCGACGGCCGCCTGCCTCTGCTCCAGCGCGGAGGGCCTCTCGAATGCCCTGATGGAGGCCATGGCGGCGCGGCTGCCGGTGGTCGCCACCCGCGTCGGCGGGAACCCCGAGCTGATCCGCGACGGCGAGAACGGCTTTCTGGTTCCCTACGGCGATGCCGCGGCGTTCGCGGACAAGCTCGGCGCGCTGCTCTCCGCGCCGGACCGGGCGCGCGAGATGGGAGCGCACGGCCGGAGGCGAGTGGAGGCCGAGCTGTCGCTGGACCGGATGGCCGAAGGCCACGGCGCGCTGTATCGGCGCGCCCTGGGCAGCGCCCCGCTGCTGCGCGAGCAGCAGCTTCGGGCGGCCTGAGCCGGATGCTCGCCGAGGCCTTCGCACTCTACCGCAGGCACTTCGGAGCGCTGGTGCTCACCTGCGCGCTCGCGCTGGTGCCCGCGAATCTGCTGGCCGCGGGCGCGGTCCTGTTCGGGATCGC